>Ga0105047_10001297_pt1 | contig 44526 bp, 43 predicted proteins | sample MAT04_FD_78384 | JGI IMG/M metagenome (GOLD analysis project Ga0105047, IMG submission 78384) | Freshwater microbial communities from Lake Fryxell liftoff mats and glacier meltwater in Antarctica - MAT-04 (megahit assembly) | ecosystem: Environmental > Aquatic > Freshwater > Ice > Liftoff... | reverse complement strand
TCGGTCACAGTGGAACTGCCGCAACCGGCGATCGTCGCCGTGCACGAACAGTTCGACGAGGGGTGGACGATCACCGTCGACGGCAAGGCCGCTACGCCGATTGCGGTCGACGGGATCTGGACAGGCGTGGAAGTGCCTGCGGGAACGCACCGCATCGAGCTGAACTACCGCCCGTCGTGGCTGACGCTCTCGCTGGTACTGATGTTCGCCGGGCTGCTGGCTGCCGCGGCGCTGTGCTGGTGGCGCCCGGAGTGGACGCCGCGGCAAGTGACAGCGCGCCTCAGGCCGTGACCTGCACGCCCTTCCAGAACGCGTAGCGGCCCTTGATCTCGGCCGCAGCTTGCTTCGGCTCCGGATAGAACCAGGCTGCGTCGGAGTTGAGCTGGCCGTCGACGGTGACGTGCTGATAGTTGGCGATGCCCTTCCAGGGACAGGAGGTGTTGCTGGGCGAGTCGGTGAGGTACTGCGGGTTCACCGAGTCGGCCGGAAAGTAGTGGTTGCCTTCGACCACCACAGTGTCGTCGCTCTCGGCGATGACCGTGCCGTTCCAGATTGCCTTCATGGCGGTTCCTCCTCGTGGCGAGCGCCCAGTATGCCCGACCCGATGACGACAAAGGCCGGGCACCCGCAGGGGGCGCCCGGCCTTCTGTCACATCGTTTCAGGGTGGAAACGGGCTCACTTCGGTGGCATGCGAATGCCGCCGTCGACCCGGATGGTCTCGGCGTTCATGTAGCTGTTGGTGATGCACTCGACCACCATCGACGCGAGTTCGCTCTGGAAGCCGAGGCGTTGCGGGAAGAGCACACCTTTTTGCAGATTGGCCTTGAAGGCCTCGCTGTTCTCGCCCTGCCCGTAGATGGGCGTGTCGATGAGACCAGGGGCGACTGTGTTGACGCGCACACCAACCGCGGCCAGGTCGCGAGCGATGGGCAGGGTCATGCCCACGACACCACCCTTCGAGGCGGAGTAGCTGGCCTGGCCGATCTGGCCGTCGAACGCTGCGACCGAGGCAATGTTGACGATGGCGCCACGCTCGCCGTACTCGAGCGGCTCGGTGGTGCTCATCGCCGTGGCGGCGAGGCGGATGCAGTCGAAGCTGCCGATGAGGTTGATGGCAATGACCTTCTTGAACGCATCGAGGTTGGCGGCCGACTCGTACTGACCGTCCTTGCCCACCGTGCGCTGCGCCCAGCCGATGCCCGCCGAGTTCACGAGCACCCGCAACGGGCCCATGCTCTTGGCCATCTCGATGGCGTTGAGAATGTCGTCGGTGTTGGTGACATCGACCTTGCAGAACGCGCCGCCGATCTCGTCGGCGAGCTCGGTGCCCTTGTCGGCCTGCAGGTCGGCCACCACCACCTTGGCCCCCTTCGAGGCGAGCAGGCGGGCTGTCGCCGCCCCGATGCCAGAGGCACCACCCGTGACGATTGCGCTGACTCCATTGATATCCATCCGGCCGACGATACGCGCCGCCCCATTCCCGGAGCGACTCGGCCGCAAGCCAACTGCGTCTCGTGCGCTCACTGTCGCGCAACGAGCGCCAGCGCACGCGACATTTGCTCCGCCGCTTCGGGCCAACCGTGTGACACCTCTCTGCGATCCTGCCGAGAATGGGGCACCAACATCACACCACCTTCCAGATCGACACGCTGCTGCGACAGATCGCCCGTCCGCAGTTGGGGCTCGTCACTGTCGACCAAGCACTCGCTGTCGGCATCGACCACTCCGCACTGGCCAGGCGGCGCGACTCGGGCGCGCTGGTGCCGATGTTTGCTCGGGTGATGCGCCTGGCGTCCGTGTTGCCGACGTACCCACAGTGCTTCCTCGGTGCCGCGCTCGCGACGCCAGGGTCCGACATTGCCGCCACTTCGGCGGGGGCCGTGCACCAGATGCCGATTCGCCCAGATGCTCACCGGCCCGTCGTCTCGGTCGGTGCGTCACGATCAGCGCGCACGGCCGGGGTCACCACCGTTCGACAGATGGTTCCGCTGCCCAGTCGGCCTTGGCATGGCGTCGGCCTTGCGGCCCCAGCGTCGACGCTGCTGCTGCTCCCCCGATTCGTAAATGAGGACACCGTGGAGCGCTGTCTGGACCACAGTTTGGCGCATCGACTGGTGTCGGTGAAAGAGGTGCGGAAGCTCATTTTGGCCCACACGCCACGGGCGGTGGTGGGACGCGCCCACCTTCTCGACCTGCTCGACGCCCGCACCGACGGCATCGGCCATCGCAGCAAGTTGGAGCAGCGCGTCGGTCGATGGCTGGATCGCGCCGGGCTCACCGGTTGGAAGCAGAACCACCTTGTCGACACCCCGGGCGAGGCTGTCGAGATCGACTTCGCGTGGGTCGACCGGCGAGTGGGGCTGGAAGTCAGCCCGTTCTTCACACACGGGTCGCGCGCGGCACAGGCCCGAGACATCGAGCGCCGCCAGTTGCTGTTGTGTACCGACTGGCGCATCGCCGAGGCAACCGACTCCGACCTCGTGAACGCCAGCAAGTTTGCTGGCACCGTTGCTGCGCTACGGGGCCTCTTGCTGTCCCCGCCACCGCCGTCGCGTGCGCTGGCTGTCGCCCAGCGATAGCGAGCGCACGCAACACCCTGTGGGGCAACCGTTCGGGCGTCGTCGTCAGTCGAACAGCGACGACTGGGTGCCATCGCCGCTGGTCGCCGGCGGGGCTGGGTCGAAGGGGCCGGCGCTCGCAGCCACGGCCAAGCGATCGACCAGGTCGTTCATTCGGTTACCGCTGTGGCCCTTCACCCAGCGGAATGCCGGGTGCCGCTCCTGCACCAGCTCAACGAGTGGCATCCACAGGTCGGTGTTGGCGACGGGTTGCTTCTGCGAATTCTTCCAGCCGTTGGCCTTCCACTTCACCCACCACCGGTCGCGGAAGCAGTGAACCACGTACGTGCTGTCGCTGACGATCGTGAGCTGGCCGGGAAGTGCTCGCAGTGCTTCCAACACCGCCTTCAGCTCCATCCGCTGGTTGGTGCTGTGCGCCTCGCCGCCCGAGCCGTGCTGCTCACCGTCGGGAGCCACCGCCCAGGCCCAGCCACCGCGGCCGGGGTTACCCGCGCACGCACCGTCGGTGAATACCTCGATGGGGTCGTCGAGCGCGTGCTGGGAGGCGATCGTCTGGCGACTCATCGGCAGCGATGGTAGAGGCTGCCTGCGTGTTCGCCCCGTTTCAGCAAGAAGTTCGCGGCACCGGCCCGATGAGCCGGCCCAGTCAGCCGGCGACGACCGGCAGGCCGGCCGCGCGCCAACCCTGGATGCCACCCATGTCGTAGATCCGAGCGAAGCCGGCCTCCACCATCGCCGCCGCAGCAAGCGCGCTGCGGCGCCCGGACTGGCAGTAGACGGATGAAGTGGCCGACGGGTCGAGTTGGGTGATGCCGGCACTGCACTCGCCGCCCTCCACGTCGAGGTTGACGGCGCCGTCCAGGTGGCCGGCGGCGAACTCGGCGGAGGTGCGCACGTCGATGACGGTAGGGCGGTGGCCGGCCCGAGACCGGCGACATGGGTGGCGGGGGCGGTTCGCACCGCACGCGCGGAGCGGCACCATGATCAAGAGCTCAGTACCCATGGGGGTATCACCACTCTCGCGGGGACGCAGCACGCGCGGATGCAGCCCGCGGGACGCCGCTTGCAGGGACGCCGCCCGCGTGTCCTTCGCGGCATTGCGCTGCAAGACTTCGCCGATGCCGCGTTCCGCAGTGCTCCTAGCCACCGCACTGCTCGCCAGCGTTTTCGCCGCAGGCTCGCCCACCGCACCCACCGTCGAGGCTGCCGGCACACCGCCCGCATGCCCATGGGCCGACTCCTCCACAAGGCAGTGCGACCGATACACGCAGACGGGCGTGCTGGGCTCGATCGGACTCATCGGCGATTCGGTTCTGCTGGGTTCGGCCAATGGCATGAGCAACCCCGGCCTTCCGCTCAAACTGTCCGAGCAGGGCTTCGGTCCCATCAACCTGGTGGCCACCCAGGGCATGCGCATCGCCTGGAGCAACGACAACAACCTTTCGGGCATGTACTGGGTCGACCGGTGGCAGGCCACCGGGTTCATGCCCGACATCGTGGCTGTGAACCTCGGCGCCAACCACATCGGCCAGTCGAACGCGCCGTACTGCACACCCACTGACCCGAGCAAGTGCTCGACCCTCATCGACCAGCTGCTCAACAACATCGGCCCCACCACCCTGGTGTGGTGGGCAAAGGTCAATCACGAGCCGCTCGGCCATGGCGGCGGCTACAGCCAGGGAATGCTCGGCTGGAACGCCGCACTCGACCGGGCCGCGGCGCAGCGACCCAACCTGATGCTGTGGGACTGGCCCACTGCGCTGTCCACCGCCAGCCCTGGCATCAGCATGGACACTCCCCGCATCCACCCCAACTCGGGCGTGCAGTACGTGAAGCGCAGCACGCTGATGGCCACACACATCACCGCGCACATGGCCCCGTCGCGCTACGTCGGGCCGCGTGCCACGCTGCCCGCGGGCGACGGCACCGGCTACGGGTACGAGCCGGTTGCCCCGGCCGCGGTGTACACCACGCCCACCGACGGGGCCAGGTTCACGCCCACCGAAACACGGGCCATCGATCTCAGCGGCGAGGAACTGGTGCACCCCGAGGCCACCGCTGTCGCGCTCACGGTGACGGCGGTCGACGCCGACACCGGCGGCTGGCTCACGCTGTGGCGCTGCGGTGACCCGATGCCACCCACGAGCAACGTCAACTTCGGCACCGGCGAGACGCGTACCGCGCAGGTGATCACGCGTATCTCCGCCGCGGGCGAGCTGTGCGTGTTCGCCAGCACGGGCACCGACGTCACCATCTCGATGCAGGGCAATTTCCTCGACGGCGCGGGTTCGGCGCTGCTGCCCATCACCCCGGTGCGCCCACTCGACACGCGGCTCACCGGCCGCGCGCAACAACACACGGTCGCGGTGCCCGGCACCGGCGTAACCGCTGCGGCAGTCACCGTCACCACCGTCGGCCTTTCGCCGGGCGGCTCGGTCAACCTCTACGCGTGCGACGCGCCGCAGAGCACCGTTGCCAACGTCAGCTTCCAGGCCAACGAAACCGTCGCCAGCGCAGCGTTCGTCCCGGTCAGCGCAGCCGGCACGCTGTGTGTACACGTCGAGACCCCCACCAATCAGTACACCGATGTCATCGTCGACATCACCGGGGTGTTCGGCGTCACCGGGCTACGGTTCGCTCCCGCGTCGGGCACCCGCATCCTCGACACTCGCAACGGCACCGGTGGCTGGGTGTACCGCCACCGGTTCATGCAGACCATCGATACCGTCGGCGCACCCCCGGGCGCGAAGGCGGTCACCGGCACCGTCACGGTGGTGCGCCCGCAGTTCCGGGCGTTCCTCACGGCATACGCGTGCGGGCTGCCGCTGCCGCCCACGTCCTCTGTCAACGCCAACGCCGGACTGGTGATGGCCAACTCCATCACCGTTGGTGTGGAGGCCACGCAGCAGACGCTGTGCTTCTACAGTTCTCGCAACACCGACACGTTGTTCGACGTGGTCGGTTGGTGGGTGGAGCCAACGGTGTGAGCACGGGCAGCGCAGTCTCTGGTTCGACTGATCGACACCCGATTCGCGTAGTGTCCGCCGGTTACCCGCCGGTAGCGGTGGCAGACTGCCAACCATGATCTTCGACGGCCACGTCAACCAACTCCCCGACTCAGACCCCGGCGAAACGCAGGAGTGGCTCGACAGCCTCGATGCCGTCATCGACGTGCACGGCAAGCCGCGGGCGCGCTTCCTGCTCACCAAGCTGCTGGAGAAGGCCCGCGAGTCGCAGGTCAGCTTCCCCCCCACCATCAGCACGCCGTACATCAACACCATCCCGCGCGAGTCCGAGCCGTGGTTTCCTGGCGACGAGTTCCTCGAGCGCCGCATCCGCGCGTTCGTGCGCTGGAACGCCGCGATGATGGTGGTGCGGGCCAACAAGCACGCCGACGGAATCGGTGGCCACCTCAGCACGTTCGCCAGCTCGGCCAGCCTGTACGAGATCGGGTTCAACCACTTCTTCCGCGGCAAGGACGACGGCAACGCCGGCGACCACATCTACTTCCAGGGTCACGCAACGCCCGGCGTCTACGCTCGCGCCTTCCTCGAGCGTCGGCTGCAGGAGACCGACCTCGACCAGTTCCGGCGCGAGATCGGCCGCAACGGCCAGGGACTGAGCAGCTATCCGCACCCGCGCCTGATGCCCGACTTCTGGGAGTTCCCCACCGTCAGCATGGGCCTTGGCCCGATCTGCGCGCTCTACCACGCCCGTTTCAACCGGTACCTGCAGAACCGCGAACTCGACGACACCAGTCAAAGCCGCGTATGGGCCTTCCTCGGCGACGGCGAGTGCGACGAGCCCGAGACACTTGGCGCCATCTCACTGGCCAGCCGTGAGCGGCTCGACAACCTGGTCTTCGTGGTCAACTGCAACCTGCAGCGGCTCGACGGCCCGGTGCGCGGCAACGGCAAGATCATCCAGGAGTTGGAGGCCAGCTTCCGCGGCGCCGGATGGAACGTCATCAAGGTCATCCTCGGCAGCAAATGGGACCCACTCCTGGCCGCCGACAAGGACGGCGCACTGCTCAACCAGCTCAACACCACCGTCGACGGTGAGTTCCAGCGATACAGCGTCGAAGGCGGCGCGTACGTCCGCGACAACTTCTTCGGCCCCGACCCGCGCCTGCGCCAGATGGTGGCGCACCTCACCGACGACGACCTGGTCCACCTGCCGCGCGGAGGCCACGACTACCGCAAGCTGTACGCCGCCTACAAGGCCGCCACCGAGAACCTGGGCAGCGGCGCCCCCACGGTCATCTTGGCCAAGACCATCAAGGGCTGGACCCTCGGCCCCGGCTTCGAAGGACGCAACAGCACCCACCAGATCAAGAAGATGACCGACGCACAGCTGATGGCGCTGCGCGACCGATTGCACCTGCACGACGAGATCCCCGACAGCGCCTTCGCGCACGACGGCATGCCGTACTTCCGACCGGGCGAAGACTCGGTGGAGTACCAGTACATGATCGAACGCCGGCGGTCGCTGGGCGGCAGCGTGCCCAAGCGCATCGTGCGCCCGCGCAAGACCATCAGCATGCCGCTCGACGCCAGCTTCGCCGAGCTGCGCAAGGGCTCGGGCGAGCAGGCAGTGAGCACCACCATGGGCTTCACCCGCCTGCTGCGCAACATGTGCCGCGACGAGAACATCGGCCAGTGGGTCGTGCCGATCATCCCCGACGAGGGCCGCACGTTCGGCATGGACTCTCTGTTCCCCGAGCTGAAGATCTACGCGTCGCAGGGCCAGAAGTACGAGCCGGTCGACCACGACCTGCTGCTCAGCTACGCCGAGTCGGCGAAGGGCCAGATCCTGGAGGAGGGCATCACCGAGGCCGGCTCCATGGCCAGTTTCATCGCGGCCGGCACCGCCTACGCCACCCGCGGGGTGCCCACCATCCCGTTCTACACGTTCTATTCCATGTTCGGGTTCCAGCGCGTGGGCGACCTCATCTGGCAGGCGGCCGACGCTCGCACCCGCGGGTTCCTGATGGGCGCCACAGCCGGTCGTACCACGCTGTCGGGCGAGGGCCTGCAGCACCAGGACGGCCACTCCCTCGTCCTCGCCAGCACCGTGCCGCCGTGCCAGGCGTACGACCCGGCCTTCGCCTACGAGGTGGCCACCATCGTGCAGGCCGGCATCCATCGCATGTACGGCCCCGACACACAGAACAACACGCCCGAGCGCGACGTCTTCTACTACCTCACCCTCTACAACGAGAACTACCCGATGCCGGCCATGCCCGAGGGGCTCGACCCTGCGCACGTCGTGCGCGGCCTGTACCACTGGTCGTCGGTGGCGCCGGAGGCCCAGCGCCGAGCGACGGTGCTGTTCAGCGGTTCCGCCAACGGTGCCGCTCGCGCCGCCGCCGAGGAGTTGGCGCAGTACGGCATCGGTGTCGACCTGTGGTCGGCCACCTCGTACAAGGCGCTGCGCGACGATGCGCTCAGCACCGAACGCTGGAACCGGCTGCACCCCGGCCAGGAGGCCCGAGTTCCGCTGGTCACCCAGCTGCTTGCCGACACCCCCGGCCCGATCGTCGCCGTCACCGATTTCATGAAGGTGGTGCCCGAGCAGGTGGCGCGGTTCCTTCCCGGCCGCACCTTCCTGCCGCTGGGCACCGACGGCATGGGCCGCAGCGACACCCGCGACTCGCTGCGTCGCTACTTCGAGGTCGACGCCGGTCATGTGGTTGTGGGTGTGCTCAGCGCGCTCGCCGCCGACGGCAAGGCCAGTGTCGACGAAGTGCAGGCGGCCATCGCCCGTCACGGCATCGACCCCGAGGCCGACGACCCGCTGTACGTGTAGAACACGCTGGCCCCGGGCGGTCCGGCAGCCACACGCCACACCACCCCTGCCCCGATACGTAGCCCGCCACTCGCTAGCCTGCTTCCCACCATGAGTGACACAGCACGAGGTTCGGCGGAGTTGCGCGTCATTTCTGCCCGTCGCAGCCTGCGGGTGCACGTGGCAGAGATCTGGGAGTACCGCGAGCTCCTCGACGGGCTCATCCGTAAGGAATTGAAGGTGCGCTACAAGAACTCCGTGCTCGGGTTCCTGTGGTCGATGGTGCAGCCCGTGTTCCTGTTGGGCGTTTACGCCCTCGTGTTCAGCATCCTCGGCGCCGGTTTCGACAACTTCCCCATCTGGCTGTTGTGCGGGCTCATTCCCTGGACCCTCGTCAGCACCACACTGGCTACGTCCGCCACCGCCGTCGTGGTCAACCAGCACCTGGTGTCGAAGGTGCCTTTCCCGCGGGCGGTGCTGCCCTTGGCAACGCTGGGCAGCGCAGTGGTGCACTTTTTGCTGCAGATGGCGGCGTTCGGCGTGGTGCTGCTGGTGGTGTGGCAGCCCGTCGACTGGGGCTACCTGTGGTTGCTGCCGCTGGCGCTGGTGGCCACGGCGCTACTGCTGTCGGGGATGGCCCTGCTGCTGGCAGTGCTCAACGTGTACGCCCGCGACACCCAGCACCTACTGGAACTGGCGCTGGTAGCCATGTTCTGGGCCAACCCCATCCTGTACCAGTACGAGCGCGCCGCCGAATGGTTCAAGAACGAAGGCCTGCCCGGCTGGCTACCGCTGCTCAACCCGTTCACGTCCATCATCACCACGTTCCAACGTGCCATCTACGGCACCGCCCGCGCCGGCGACATCCAGTTGCTGCCCGAAGTGTCGCAGTGGTGGTACGCCCGCAACCTGGGCCTGGTCAGCCTGTTCGGCCTCGGCCTGCTGCTGCTCGGCCTGCACATCTTCGACCGGGCCGAAGGCAACTTCGCCGAGGTGCTCTGACCGTCATGGAAGCAATCGTCGTCGACAACATCTCGAAGGTGTTCAAGCTGCACGAGAACCCTGTGCACTCCGTGAAGGAGCGCATGCTCAGCATGGGCCGCTCGAAGTATCGCGAGTTCGTTGCGCTCGAGCCGATGTCGCTGTCCATCAGCACCGGCACCACGCTGGGCATCCTCGGCCACAACGGATCCGGAAAGAGCACTCTGCTGAAGGTCATCAGTGGCATCCTCAAACCCACCACCGGCCAGATCCGCCTCAGGGGTCGGCTGGCCTCACTCCTCGAACTCGGCGCCGGCTTCCACCCCGAGCTTTCGGGCCGCGAGAACGTGTACATCAACGCAGCATTCCTCGGCATCAGCCGCAAAGAGATCGAGAAGCGCTTCGACGACATCGTCGAGTTCAGCGAACTGGCCGAGTTCATCGACGAGCCGGTGAAGCACTACAGCAGCGGCATGTACGTGCGCCTCGGGTTCGCCGTTGCGGTGAACCTCGACCCCGACGTGCTGCTGGTCGACGAGGTGCTGGCCGTCGGTGACGAGGTGTTCCAGCGCAAGTGCCTCGACCGGGTGCGCCAGTTCCAGCAGGAGGGCCGCACCATCGTGGTGGTCACCCACGCCGCCGACGTCGTGCGCCAAGTGTGCCAGCGGGCCATCGTGCTCGATCACGGCAAGCTGGTGGCCGACGGTGCGCCGGGCGACGCCATCCGCATCTTCCGCGAGCACCTCCACGGCACACTCGAGGAAGCGGCCCCGAAGGCCACCAACACCGGTCCGCTGCGCATCACCGACGTGCGCACGCACCACCCGCGCTCGGCCGAGCGCAAGTACCTCGAACCCGGCGAGCCGCTCACCATCGAGGTCAGCTACGAGACCGATCGCACCGTCGAGTCGCCCACGCTCAGCATCTCCATCCTGTCGCTCGAAGGGCAGGCTGTGTACGCGGTCGACCTCGACCTTCCCTCGTTCGGCATCCACCATCTCAACGGCAGTGGCACCATCACCCTTCCGTTCACGTCGGTGCCGTTGCTCGATGGCCGTTACACGCTGAGCACCCGCCTCATCGACCGCCACGACGCCGATCTGCGGGTGGCCCGCGACGGGCGCGACGAGTTCGAAGTGCTCAACCCGGGCGCCGCCCGCGGTGTGGCGGCGCTCACATTGGGTACCGTCACCGGCCGCTCAGGCTGACCCACCGTCGCGCCGTAGAATACTGCCGATTCACTTCTGAAGGGACTCCACGATGAACCCACGCCTGCGTGCCACCTTGCGCACGGTTCCGGGCGCCACCGCTGCACTCGCTGCGGTCCGCCGACTGGTCGCACCACCTGCGCAGCCCGCCCCGGAGGCCGGGACACTCAACGATCAACTGCAGCTCAACCACGGTGTGGGCGAGCGGGCGCAGCCGTTCGAGGTCACCTCGGGCATCGACTCTGCGCAGTTCGCCACCGAGGTGGCGGAGCGCAAGTGGTTCCACACCTTCGAATTCGACAACGCTGTCGTCGGCCACGGCATCGATCCCAGCCCCGACAAGATCCGGTACATGGGCTACCCCGACAGCTTCGAAGGCCTCACGGTGCTCGACGTGGGCGCGTTCGATGGGTTCTTCTCGTTCGAGGCGGCCCGTCGAGGCGCTACCGATGTCCTCGCCACCGACGACCTGGTGTGGAACTGGCCGGGCATGACGGCGCGCAGCAACTTCGAGTTCGTGCGCACGCACACCGGCCTCCCGGTCCGCGACCAGGTGATCACGGTGGAAGACCTTTCCCCCGAGGCGGTCGGCGGCCAGTTCGACGTGGTGCTGTTCCTCGGCGTGCTCTATCACGCACCCGATCCGCTCGGGTATCTCAAGCGGGTGCGCAGTATCACCCGCAAGTACGTGCTGGTGGAGACCGTGGTCGACATGCTGCACATCGACCGGCCGGCGCTCGGCTACTACCCGGGCGAGTATCTCAACGGCGACGGCAGCAACTTCTTCGGCCCCAACCTGCTGGCGCTCGAAGGCCTCTTGCTCGACGCCGGCTTCAGCCAGGTCGAAAACCTCGGCCTGTGGCGTACGCACGAGATGGAGCGGGTGCGCGGAGTAGCACTTCCTGACACACCGCCCATCAGCGGTCGCGCTGTAGTTCGCGCCTGGGTGTAGTTGCGGGCCCTTCGCGTGGCTGGCAATCACCTACTGTGGTCGCCATGTCCAGCACGGTGCCCTCCGCCACGTTCCAGTACTACGGCGATCGTTACTGGAACAGCATCAGCATGGTGGAAACCGAACTGCGTCGGCGCGCCGCCGACCAGATCGGCCAGTCGTTCGGGCAGAAGCTGCTCGAGTGGAACGGTCGCCCGTTCAACAAGGCCATTGCGCTGAACTGCGGCAACGGCTGGGTGGAGCGTGAACTGGTGCGCACCGGGGTGGTGTGCTGCGCTGTGGGCCTCGACATCTCCGATCCGCTGCTCGACACGGCGCGCCAGTCGGCGGCCGCCGAGCACCTCGACATCGAGTACCACAAGGTCGACACCAACACGGCCAGCTTCGATTTCCCCGGTGTCGACCTGGTGGTGAACTACGCGGCGATGCACCATGTCGCCAGCATCGACCGAGTCATGCGCCAGTTCTGCAGCGTGCTTCCCGCCGATGGCGCGTTCATGTCGTGGGACTACATCGGCCCCCACCGCAACCAGTACCCCGAGCACCAGTGGGCGGCAATCGAGCGCCTCAACCAGTCACTGCCGCCGAAGTTGCGCAAGCAGCTGGCTTACCCGCACCTGCCCACGATGTTGGCCACCGACCCCACCGAGGCCATCCACAGCGAACTCATCATGTCCACGATGCGCCGCTACTTCCACCTCGACCACGTGCGCTACCTGGGCGGAGCGCTGGCCTACGAGGTGCTCTGCTTCAACAACGCGTTCTTCGACGGCGCCGACCACAGCGACTGGGTGCAACGTATCCTCGACGTCGACGCGGCCTACATGGCTACCGATGACGCGGAGCCCAACTCGTTGTTCGCTTACGTGCTCGCCCGCCCCAACAAGGCGGCGTTGCTCGACGAGACGCGGTTGGCCGAATGGACCCGCGAAGAAACCGAGCGCGAGGCCGCAGCGGCTGCCCAGGGTGGCCGCTACTACCCCGACACGACAGTTGCCCAGCGACTGTACGGCGACGGCTCAACGCCCGCCCCCGCAACGCATCGCAGCCTCTACCGACGAACGGGTAGCAAGGTGAAGGGCGTGCTGCGCAGGCTCGGCCTGGCGCGGGGTCGGTAGGTTCGCCCGCATCGGCAACGTTGACACCTGACGGCAGGCCCATCAAGTTGGCGCCGACCCGTCGTTGTCGGAGTGATTGCCAGCGGGGCCGGTGGGCACAGGGTCTGCGGGCATTGACTGGGTCTCCAGCCTCACAACGGCGGTGAGCCGGGCTGACCGACGAGGTCGGCCACCAACCGTCGAACCGACGTCTCGAAGTGTCCTCGATCGTACCGGTGGGCGCGTTGCACGGCCGCTTTACTGAGGCGAGTGCGCAGCGCGACATCGTGCACCAGCCGCAGCGTTTGCTGCACCAGCTCATCGAGGGTGTGGAAGTGCAACCCGTTGTGCTCGTCCTGCACCACTTCCGCCGGCCCCCCAGCACCGAAGACCACGGGCACGGCACCGGCCGACATGGCCTCGATGGGGGCGATGCCGAAATGTTCGGCGCGGTCGGGGTGCAGGGCCAGGTCGCTGCCGAAGCCGGCAGCGTGCCAGTAGATGGAGGCCTGCGCAATGTGCTGGTCGAGTACGGCACCGGGCGCACCGAGGCGCACCTCCACAGGAAGCCCTTCGGCCTCGCGGCGCACTGCCATGGCGTAGTCGCGATCCGCTGGGCTGCACCCGCCGATGAGCACCAGTCGCCAGTCGGTGAGGCCACCTTCGACGAGCATGCGAAACGCTTTCACCAGCTCCAGCTGGCGCTTCGAGTGCCCGCTGCGCTCGTCGAAGAACCGGCCCACCGACACGATGAGGTTGGCCTTCCCGGCCGCTTGCCGCATGACCACCGGCGGCGACACCACTGCCTCGCCGCGCCCCCACCAGGTGCGGGTCCAGCCGAGCGTGTAGTCGCTGAGTGCGACAACGCGCTGGTAGCTGCGCAGGAATGCGGTGTGATCGGGGGTGACAAGGCGCTCACGTACCGACAGTCGGCCAGCGGCCACCGTCCTGCCGTCGGCACGCAGCCCGGTGAAGCGAAGGTCGGCACGATCGGGGCGGTCTTCGCCGAGCACCACCGGGCTGACGATGACGTGGTTGCTCTCGAGGCCATCGAACTCGAACTGCAACGATGTGGACGGTTCGACCCGATGACGCACCACCTCGGCGCCTGGCCGCACGTGGACCGCGACGATGCTCTCGGCCGGGCTGGCAGACAGGTCGAGGGAGAGCGATCGCACGCCCGGAGCCACCTGGATGAGTGCCGGCCCTTGCAGCACCACCTCGCGAGTCTTGGGGTCGCGGCCGATGCCGCTGAGCACGCGCACGGGCAGGGCCAGGCGTTCGCCCTTGCTGCGGACGCGGCGGTGCCAGCGTGGCTGCTCGAACTGGTGGGGAAACATCACGAAGTACACGCCGTGCCGGGCCAGGTTGGGGGCCACGCTGCGATAGGTGTGGTTGACGAACACGTCGTACTGCGCGGACGCCAACGACGCGGCGTACTCGTCGCCGACGATCTGCCGGAACGTGACACCTTCCAGGCGCAGTCCAAGCCGTTCGCGGAACTGGTCGAGGTCGATGGCCACCGGGCCGAGTAGCTCGACGTCGTGCTCGGCAGAGAGCGCGTCGGCGATGCCACCGGCCTGCTGCTCGCCGCCGCCGAAGGTGGACCAGTAGAGGTTGTAGATGCCGATCTTCACTTGTGCGCCGTCCAGGTTGCGATCTCGGCATGCGACACCGTGCGCCGACGGTTGAGCCGACGTCGTTCGCGCAGTGCCGCCGGCACCGCCCGGGCGAACGACCAGAACTCTCCGAGGCGACGCTTCACCATCCCCGGGTTGGGTGGCCGTAGCCGACGCGCCTGACGACAGCTGTGGTAGAACAGGTCGCGTACCAGCGAGACCGCCGAGCTGATGGCTGCACGCAACGCCACCTTCGCGGGTGCGTTCTTCACCAGCGTCAGCCGACGATTGCGGTCGACCCAGAACGCGAAGAACGCGCTGCCGGCCTTGCTGGAGTACGCGTGCTCGTGAAACACCACCGAGGAGGGTTCGTAGCGGTACGTCCAGCCGGCGGAGCGGCCTCGCCACGACAGGTCGAAGTCTTCGTAGTAGAGGAAGTAGCTGGAGTCGAAGAGACCCACCTCGCGCAGGTACTGCGTACTGAGCAGCACGGCCCCGCCACACCAGGAAAACACCTCCTGCGGCTGGTCATACTGGCCGAGATCGGGCTCCATGAAGCCGCGGTCGCCACCGAACCAACCGCTGTAGAGCGCACCACCGGCGCTGTTGATGATGTGCACGGTTCGATCGATCGAGCACCGCACCGGCACCGCGCTGGTGGTGAGATGGACCGGCTGCATCTCGTCGGGCCCACCGACGAGCGCCGTGGTGGACTGTTGGGCGGCAATGTGCACGTCGACGTGATCGACCGGCTGGTCGGGCGACGCCGGCCACCAGATGGACGCCAAGCCTTTGGTCCAGGCTCCGTGGTGATCGTTCGCCCGGGCGCGCTTGTCCCCCCAGAAGCGCTCGTCGAAGCGCACGTAGAAGGTGCGGTCGACGCCGTTCAACTCGACCTGCTGCACGCGCACGCCCACGGCGCGACCATCGGGCAGCGTGGTGAGACGCTCGGGTTGCACCATCACCGCATGCGCCTCCACGTTGAGCAGCAGCTTGGGGCACACCGCCCCCACGTTTGGGTGCGTGAAGCCATCGAGCAGCGGCTGCAGCCAGTTGGGCGTCACGATGGCGTCGTTGTTGATGAGCGCGACGTAGTCGATGCCGTCGAGGTCGCGTAGGGCAAGGTTGCAGCCGCGGGCAAAGCCTTCGTTGACGTTGCTCTCGATGACCGAGACATCGGGATAGCGCTCGCGCAACACCCACACGAGACCATCCACCGAGGCATTGTCGACCACCACGATCTGCAACCGATCGCGGGGGTACTCAGTGGCCCGCAGGGCATCTATGCAACGCAGCGTGATGTCGCCGCCGTCGAAGTTGATGAGCACCACCCGCACCAAAGGGTTGGTGTGCTCGCAAGCCGCCGCTCCATTCGTCACGCAGCGATGCTACCCGCCGACCCGCGGCACATGGGTCGCTCAGTGGGCGGGGGAGGCGGCGCCGAGTTCGGCCGCGACCGCGTCGATCATGGTGCGCATGCCGTGTTCGATGCCCACCTCCGGGGCCCACTGCACGTCGGTGGTGATCCGCGAGATATCGGGGCGGCGGCGCTGCGGGTCGCCCGCCCGCTCCGCCGGAAGCGGCACGCACACGATGGGGCTGGTCGAACCGGTGAGCACCAGAACCTGCTCGGCCAACTCGCGCACCGAGCATTCGATGGGGTTGCCGAGGTTGTACGGGCCGGGGCCACCGCGCTCGGCCACCGAGATCAGGCCGGCGACCAGATCCGAGACGAAGCAGTAGCTGCGCGTGTGGTGCCCGTCGCCATGCACCGTGAGCGGCTGGCCGGTGAGCGCCTGCACGATGAAGTTCACCAGCACCCGCCCATCGTCGAGGCGCATGCGCGGGCCGTAGGTGTTGAAGATGCGCACCATCGTGGTGTCGACCTGGTGGACGCGCCGGTACGCGAACGTGAGCGCCTCGGCGAATCGCTTTGCCTCGTCGTAACAGCTGCGCGGGCCGATGCTGTCGACGTTGCCCCAGTACGTCTCGGGCTGCGGGTGCACCAGCGGGTCGCCGTAGACCTCGCTGGTGGAGGCGAGCAGGAACCGCGCCCGATCGCGCAGCGCCAGGTCGAGCATGTTGCGCGTGCCGTTGCTGCCCACGTCGAGGATCTGCAGTGGGATGCGCAGGAAGTCGGAGGGCGATGCCGGACTGGCCAGGTGGTAGATCGCGTCGAACGGGAAAGCCGGATCGAACGCTGCCATCGCAGGCAGCGGCTGGGCGATGTCGTGCTCGACGAGCGTGAACGACGGGTGCTCGGCCAGGTGCGCCACGTTGGCGCGACGGCCACTGATGAAGTTGTCGACAACCACGACGGTGTGCCCGTTGGCGAGCAAACGGTCGCACAGGTGTGAGCCAATGAAACCGGCGCCTCCGGCGACGAGCACCCTCATGACCCGATGCCAACCACGTGCAGGCCGGCAGCCGCTGCTGCCGGGCGGGAGAGCAAGTTACGCGCATCGACAATGGTGGACCCGCGCAGCGCGAGTTCAACGGCGACCAGCGACACCTGTGCGAACTCCGGCCACTCGGTGAGCACCACCAGGACGTCGGCCTGGTCGGTGGCTGCGAGCGCGGACTCGACCTGTGTGAGACCGGGCAACTCGACGGTCGCCTGCGGGTCGAACGCCCGCACGACGGCGCCACGAGACAGCAGCGACTGCACGACCGCCACCGCCGGCGACTCGCGTACGTCGTCGGTACCGGCCTTGAAGGCCAGCCCCCACACCGCCACGGACCGACCGCCCAGCGTGCCGCCGGCGGCGCGCTCGATCTTGTCGACGAGGCGTTCGCGGTGTGCGTCGTTGGCGGCGATGACGCTGCGCAGCAACTCGAAGTCGTAGCCGGCCTCGTCGGCCATGTGCACCAGCGCGGCGGTGTCTTTCGGCAGGCACGACCCGCCCCAGCCGGGCCCGGGGCTCATGAAGTGCGTGCCGATACGGTGGTCGAGGCTCATGCCGCGAACCACGTCGGTGACGTTGGCGCCGAACGCCTCACACAGCGTCGCCACCGAGTTGATGAACGACAGCTTTGCCGCCAGGAACGCGTTGGCCGCGTACTTCACTGTCTCAGCCGACGCCGGGTCGGTGATGAGCACCTGCGCACCATTCGTCTCGTAGAGCGCTGCCAGCCGCTCGGCGGCCGGCAGATCGGTAGCCCCGATGACGACGCGGTCGGGACGTAGGCAGTCGGCCACCGCCGTGCCTTCACGCAGGAACTCAGGGTTCGACACCACGTGAATGTCGGCGCGGTCGATGATGGTGCTCACCATCTGCGCGGCACCCACGGGCACCGTGCTCTTGTTGACAACCACGGTGTCGGCGCGCAACGCCGGGGCGATGCTGGCTGCCGCCTGCTGCACGAACGACAGGTCGGCTGCTCCGTCGGCACCCTGCGGCGTGGGCAGGCAGAGGAACACGAACTCGGCGTGCGCCACCGCGTCGGCGTTGGAGGTGGTGAACGACAACCGACCCGCCTGCACGCACTCCTGCACCAACTCGGCCAGCCCGGGCTCGTAGAACGGAATCTGCCCGGCGGCGAGCGCCGCCACCCGAGCGTCGCTGACATCGGCGCAGACCACCTGATGACCGAAGTGGGCGAGTGATGCACCTGTGGTGAGCCCCACATAACCAGTGCCGATGACTGCCACAGAGGATCCCACAGTGCAGGCAGCATAGGGCGCGGCGGTGCACGGCACACGCCCACTAGGCTCCCGTCGATGGCCCTCCCCTCGCTGCGCCGGCTCGTCACCCGCCGCTTGGGCATCGACGCGTTGCGCGCCGACCACGCCGCCATCGCCGCCGCACTCGAGGCGCACCAGGCAGCGCTCGATCAGCACACGCTCGAGTCGGTTACCGACAACCAGCGCTTCGACGCGCTCCAGCAACAGCTGGCACGGCTGAGTGAGCAGATGGCACAGTTACGCGACCAACTGGCCACCTCTGAGGCAGCGCACGCCCAGGTACATCAGGTGCTGTGGGCCACCGCCTGGAACACCGCCGACCCTTCATCCACAGGGGCCACGGTCAGCGTGGTGCTCCCCACCCGTGACAGGGCGCACCTGTTGCCGAGAGCGGTGCAATCCGTGCTCGAGCAGGAGCACGTTCGGGTCGAGCTCCTCGTGGTCGACGACGGCAGCACCGACGACACAGCCGCAGTGCTCGCAGCCATCCACGACCCTCGCCTCACGGTGCTCGCCGGCCAGGGTCGCGGGGCCGCGGCGGCACGCAATCTCGCAGTGCAGCGCGCCACCGGCGAGTTCATCGCCTTCGCCGACGACGACAACATCATGGTGCCCGCCTGGCTGGCAGGCGCCGCCCGCCACCTGCAGCAGCACCCCGACACCGATGGCGTCTACGGGGCGCAACTTCGCGAGCCGGAACCCAGCCAGCAGGGCGATCTCGCGCTGCTGTACCGGGCACAGTTCCACCGCGAGGCAATGCTGCAGGGCCCCTACATCGACCTCGGCGCCACTGTGTTCCGCTCAGGCATCGCCGAACTGCACTTCGACGAGTCGCTCACAGCGCTGCTCGACTGGGACATGCTCATTCGTCTCACCGCGCAGCACCAGCTCAGTGCCATTCCTGTATTGGCCAGCTTGTACACCACCTCGGCGCCGCATCGCATCAGCGACCGCCCCGACAAGCCGGCAGCCCTGCAACAGGTCCGCGATCGCGCCGACGCCGAACGCAGCGCATGCTGACCGCCCGCTAGTTCACCCAACCCAGCACGCTCACGGTGACGTTGGCAGCCTGGCTGTTGAAGATGCGTATGTTCCCATCGGCGCCGACGGGCACCAGCGCCATGTTCGCCGTCATCTGGCCGGGGGTCCAGTTCAGGTTCGAGACGTTCGGGCGCGTCACACCGCTGGGATAGGCGGTGGCCCAGCCGGTCCCCGTGGTGGAACTGACGGTGATCAAGACGAACACCGCCGACACACCCGACGTGGGCACCCCTGCGGTTCCGACCACACGCAGCGGCGCATCGTTGTTGGCCGGCCGAGCCACGCCGCCTTGCACCACCGCCGACGGCACCGCAGTGATCCTGCCGGTGCTGCCACTGGCGGCGGTGAGGTAGCCCACGGCGTCGAAGATGAGCGCCGTGTTGCCGAGGCTGTTGTAGATCGACCAGTTGCCGCCCGAGCCGGTCGCAGAGAGCACCATGTTCGGTCGTACCCGGCCGGTGTCGGTGTTGAGCACCGAAGCAGTGGGCAGCGACGAGCCGGCCGGCCACACCAACTGCCAGGAGCGACCACTCGACTGTGTGGCGGTGAGGTTACCGATGACTGCCTTCGCGTCGCCGGGGATGCCGTGGGCTCCGGCGACATCGAGCTGACGGGTGTCGGTGAGCCCGAACGGTGCGGTGGAGCCACCGGTGCCGTCACGGGTGTCGAGAAGGCGCTGCGGGGCGACCGTCAGTAGGCGGTCGCCGTCCTGGTTCGGTTGGCCCTGGTCGACCCACCCGACGACGTCGACGATGAAGTGCACGTGGCCCATGGAGTACGACTCGACCCGCACGCGACCGCCTACCCCTACCTTGACGAGCTGCAACGAGGCGCGGGTGTCCCATGGGTCCCAGTAGATGGCGGGGGCCTGGTAGTTGCCGGCCGGGTACGACGACTGGTCCTGCCACACATCGGAACGCGGCGGCTTGGGGATCAGCCGTATGGTGCCCCAATGGCTGCCGCTGGTGACCGTGATGTTGAGCAGCACTGCGCTGACGCCGCTCTTGGGCACGCCACCCAGACCGGTGACCACGAACTCGTGGCCGGCGCGCGACTGCATGCGGTGGTTGGGGTTCGGGTCGGGGTTGCGACCGTCGCCGGGTGACACCGAGCCCGGCATTCCCTGTCCGCTACGGCTGTCGACCAGGCGCGCCGGCTGTACCGGGTGGAATTCGCCTTGGCTTGGTGGCACCGAGCCGGAGAACTGGCACTCGTCGATGCCGAAGCAGGCGATGTCGAGGTCGAGGTCGAGGCGCGTGTTGCCCGACAGGTTCATGAATCCGATGGCCTGGCGGGCGGTCACGGTGTCGGTGATGAACGCGATGTACTGCCCGTTCCACAACGGCCCGGTGGTGTAGCTGCCGCCCACGCTGTTGTTGGCGCTGAACGCGTCGAGCGGCCACCCGGTGCTGCTCAGCGGTTGATTGGTGGTCTGGAAGATCTCGATGCGTACTCGCCCGGTGGTGACCGGCGTGCGCGATACCACGTCACCGAAGAAGTTGGCGACGCTGGGCCCGCCCGGAACGGGGAAGGTGACCAAGCCGAGGTTCGGCGCTGTGTTCGGCGTGTTGGGGGGGATGATGCGGGGGATGCGCACGGCAACTGCCCCATCGCCCTCGAGCGGGTCGTAGTTCCCGGGGGGGTTGGTGGGCCGATCGTAGAACTCGACACGCACCTCCGACAGATTGGCAGCTGAGTAGACACTGACCGGGTGCGGAAGGATCGGGTTGTTCTTGTACAGCGAGTACGGGAACTCGTAGAACTGCTCGTATCCGTCGGGGCTGGTGCCGTTGGAGAGCACGTGGTCGATGCCGATGGCGTACAGCCCGCCAGACGGCAACTGCCACCTGATCGACATCGAAGTGGCCGCCGACGCCGGGGCCGGCCAGGCCAGCAGCCCCGCCAACAGCACCATCAACGTCACCAATCGCGGCCACTTGCTCATCCGGTAACCCTTTGCTCGATCAATTCGCACGTATCAGTATCGGCAGCTGAAGCTACAAGCTTGAACCCGAACAGTCCGGGCGCGCGGGCCCTGTGGCAGCGGGCACCCTAAACTCGTTTCCCGCACGAGTCGGCTCGAAAGGCACTGTCATGAACGTTCTGGTCACCGGTGGCGCCGGGTACATCGGCTCCCACACCGTGCGGCAACTCACCGCCGCAGGTCATCGGGTGGTGGTGCTCGACTCCATGGAACTCGGCAACCGCGACGCCGTCATCGAGGCCGAACTGGTGGAGGGCAACATCGCGAATCGCGACCTGGTCACCGACGTGTGCCGGCGCAACGACATCGAGCACGTCGTGCACTTCGCTGCGTACAAGAGTGTCGGCGAATCCATGGAGCAGCCGGCGAAGTACTGGCTCAACAACGTCACCGGAACGGTGCACCTGGTCGAGGCGCTGCTGGCTGCAGGTGTCACCTCGCTCGTGTTCTCGTCGTCGTGCTCGGTGTACGGCACCCCCGCAGTCGTGCCAGTCGATGAAACCGCCCCGATTCACCCCGAGAGCGTCTACGCCGAGAGCAAGGCCATGACCGAACGCGTGCTGCACTGGTACGGCGAAACGTCGGGCTTCCGCTCGGTCAGCCTGCGTTACTTCAACGCCGCGGGCGCCAGCGCCGACAGTCGCATCGGCGAGGACTGGGCCCACTCGCAGAACCTCGTGCCGCTGGTGATGAAGGCAGCGCTTGGTCGCCTCCCCTCCATCGGCGTGTTCGGCAACGACTACCCCACCCCCGACGGCACCTGCATCCGCGACTACATCCACGTCGACGACTTGGCGGCCGCGCACTTGAAGGCGCTCGACTACCTGGCCGGCGGAGGTGCCACCACCGCGCTCAACGTGGGCACCGGCGTGGGCAGCAGCGTGCTCGAGGTCATCAACGCCACCGAACGCATCAGCGGCGTCACGGTGCCCACCGTGGTGCTGCCGCGCCGCGCCGGCGACCCGGTCAGCTCGTTCGCCGACGCAAAAATGGCTGACGAAGTTCTGGGCTGGCAGGCCACACGCGGGCTCGACGAGATCATCGCCAGCGCCTGGCAATGGCACCACTCGCACCCCGACGGCTACGCGTGAAGCCACCGGCTCATCGACCTGGCATCGGATTCCTGGGGCGGCAACGTGAGTTGTCGTGCGCGACAACCGCAATTGTCGATCGGGAAAACAAGATCCCAGGCTGCCCGCGGGTGCGGGTGCACACGTGAGCTCGTCCGCGGCCGGCTGCTCGCCGGCTCAGTCGGCGTTGAGACGCTGGCGGTCGAGCCAACCCAGCAGCACCGCCACGGCCCGCGGGTCGTGACGCAACCGGTGCCCGGCACCGTTGATCAGCCGCAGCTCGGCCGAGCCGTGCGCTTCCGCCAACTGGCGGGCATCGGCGGTGGGCACGCTCTCGTCGTCGTCGCCGTGCATCACCAGCAACGGGCGCGGCGCGAAGCGGCGCGCAGCGTCGACCGGGCGGAACCGGCGCAGCTCGCGGCCCCACTCCTCGAAGCTGTGCGGGAACCCGGGGGTGCGCACGGCGCCGATCTCGCGGGCATGTTCGAGGAATCGGCGCGGCTGGGCTGCCCAGTCGTCGAAGTCGGCCCGCGGGCTGAGCAGCGCGGCGCCACGCACGCGCGGGTCGTCGGCCGCTACACAGGTGGCGATGGAGCCGCCGGTGTTGGTGCCGACCAACCAGATTCCCATCGGGCTGGTCTCGGCGATGAGGTGGTCGATGGCGGCGCGCAGGTCGTCGACCCAACCCTGCAGCGAGAAGTCGCCTTCGCTGGTGCCGCACCCGCGAAAGTTGAAGGTCATGCCCACCCAACCCAGCTCGTTGGCGGCTCGGTCGATGAGTTCGGGGAAGGTGCCCCCGCTCTGGCGGGCATCGAGCGGGCCGATGGGGAACCCGTGACACAGGATGAGGCCCGGCATCGGCCCACTGCGGCCGGCGGGACGTGAGAGGTAGCGCGCGAGCTTCAGGTTGCCGGAGGTGAAGAAGCCGTTCACCGGCGGGGCTATGTCCGCGGCTTGCGCTGCCGCCGGGTGCGGCCGGCGGAGGCCAGCGAGTACCCGCGGTTGCGAGCTTCCACCAACGTGTCGGGGCCGAAGCACAGCCCCACTTCGGCGGCGACGATCTCGTCGATGACGGCTGGGTCGTCCCAGCTGTCGAGGTCGTAGACGAGCTGGGTGCGCTTGTCGCCCAAGAAGCGAGTGTGCTCGAAGCGGGTCGGCCGGTGCATGTCGTGCGACGCTAGTCGCACTCGGCCGTCGGCGCGAAGATATGGCAGCATCGCTGCCACCACCGCGTCAGGAGCCCGCCATGATCCCCACCACCACCATCGACACACTCGTTGGGTGCTGGCATTCGCTCAGCGAACTCGGGGCCGCGCTCAGTGAGGAGCAGTGGAAGACCGCCACCGACCTCCCCGGTTGGACGGTGCAGGACAACCTGTCGCACCTCGTCGGTATCGAGCGGTCGCTGCAGGGCCTCCCTGCGACGACGCATCGCATCGAGATGCCGGGATACGTGCGCAACGTCATCGGCGAGATGAACGAGCACGAGGTCGACGCCCGCCGCACGCTGCCGGGTGCCGAGGTGCTGGCCGAGTGGAACGATCTGGTCGAGCTGCGCGTCGCCGCGCTCCGTTCTGGCGACGAGGCCTACTTCGACGTGCCGATGATGATGCCCACAGGCCCGGGCACGCTCGGTGACTTCCTGCACATTCGCGTGCTCGACTGCTGGCTGCACGAGCAAGACATGCGCCGCGCCGCCGGGGTGCCGGGCAACCTCGACGGTGCCGCTGCCGAGCACACCGTCGACCGCCTCATCCGCACGGTGCCCATCGTTGTCGGCAAACGCGCCGCCACCCCCGAGGGCCAGGCCGTGGTCATCGACCTCGTCGACGGTGTCGAGCGCCACATCGTGTGCGAGGTCACCGACGGTCGCGCCAAGCTGGTGGCCGAACCCAGCAGCGAGCCACTTGCCACCATCACGCTCGGCACTGAAGCGTTCGTGGTGCTCGCCGGCGGCCGGCGCACACTCGAACAGGTGGGCACCGGCGTCACCATCGCCGGCGACGCGGCGCATGCGCACCTGGTGCTCAGCCAGTTCAACATGATGATCTGACACGCCGCTCCGGCGACGACAGCCGCTGCCGCCGGCGTCGCTCTAGACTCCTGGGAGATGTCGCGGCAGCTACCACCTTCAGCCGTGCAGTTGTTGGCGCTGTACCTCCCGCAGTTCCACCCGATCCCCGAGAACGACGAGTTCTGGGGCCCAGGCTTCACCGAGTGGGCCTCCACGGTGGCGGCGCAACCGCGCTACTCCGATCACCGCCAACCGCGCCTGGCCGGCGAACTGGGCATGTACGACCTGCGCCTCGCCGAGGTCGCCACGCGGCAGGAAGCGCTGGCCGCGCAGTACGGCATCGACGCGTTCGTCTACTACCACTACTGGTTCGAGGGCCACCGGGTGATGGGCGGCCCGCTCGACGCGAAGCGTGGCGACCCCTCGCGCGCCATGCCGTATGCGCTGTGCTGGGCGAACCACGACTGGAACCGCACCCAGAACGGATTGCCCGCGCAACTGCTGATCGAGCAGACCTACAGCGAGGCCGACGACCGGCACCACGCGCAGTTCCTGGCCGACACGTTCGCCGACCCGCGCTACCTGCGCACGCCCGACGGGCGCCCGGTGTTCTTCATGTATCGCACGCAGGAGCACCCGGAGCCGCAACGATTCGCCCACACGCTGCGCGCCGCCTGCGAGCAACTGGACGTGACCCACCCGTACCTCGTGCGTTTCGAGACCAACGGCAGCCAGGACATCGCCCCCGACGCGCATGGCTTCGACGCCGGCGCCGACCTGCACCCGCATTGGTTGTGGCACACCGAGCCGGCGAATCGCCCGCAGCGGCTCGAGATGGGGATGCCCGACGACTTCTGGCTGCAGTACGACTCTGTGGCGGCCGCCTCCAGCGCGCGCAGCACCCCGTCGTGGCGGCGCTTCCCGTGCGTCGCACCCGACTGGGACACCACCGCCCGCAAACCGCTCGGCGGCGCGAACGCGCTTCATCGCGCCAGTGTGCTCGGCTACGAGACCTGGCTGTCGCGCGAAGTCAGCCAGCAACTGCAGCAGCCCGACGAACCGCGCCTGGTCGTACTCAACGCATGGAACGAATGGTCGGAATGCGGGTACCTAGAGCCCGACGCCGAGCAGGGGCGGGCGCTGCTGGAAGCGACGGCACGGGCGAAGGGCATCGCTCCCCCACTGGCCGACCCCACGCCCGACATGGAGGATGATCTCAAGATGTACGACCTCGTCATCGACCCGCAGGCACCAGGCACCGCCTACCGCTGGATCCTCGAGCTGGTCCCGCCCACCGGCACCGTGCTCGAAGTCGGTTGCGGCGCCGGCCACCTCACCGAGCACCTGCACCTGCGCGGCAACGTGGTCACAGCGGTCGACATCAACCCGCTGGCCGCCGCCCGCGCCGCCCGCTTCGCCGCGGTCGCCTTCGACCTCGACCTCGACCGCCATCTGCTCAGCGAGCGCCTGCGCGGCCAGCAGTTCGACTGCATCCTGCTGGCCGACGTGCTGGAACACGTGCGCTCGTCGCAGCGCGTGCTCACCGACGCGCTCGCACTACTGGCGCCTGACGGCGTCGTGGTGGTGTCCGTACCGAACATTGCCCACATCGACTCGCGCCTGATGTTGCTGCAGGGCCAGTGGAACTACCGCCCCACAGGACTGCTCGACGACTCGCACCTGCGTTTCTTCACTCGTGACTCGCTCCTCGAGATGTTGCGCGACAGCGGGCTGCAGCCCAGTGAGTGGCGGCGCACCGAGCGCGCGCCGTTCGCGACCAACCTCGGGGTCGACGCCACCGTCGTGCCGGCCGCTGTGGTGCAGCACCTGCTCACCGATCCAGACGCCACCACGTATCAGTTCATCGTCGCCGCTCGGCGCAGCACCGACGCCGACACGCTCGCGCGCACGGCCGCCGAACCGCTCACCGTCACCCCCGCACTCGCCGGCAGCGGCACCCTTGCCGCGCAGGTCGAGCAACTGCAGGCCGAGATTCAGGCCTACCAACACCTGAAAATCCTGCGTGTCGCTCGCATCCCGCGGGCGATCTACGGCCGGGTGCGGCGACTACTCAGTCGCCGGCGTTGAGCTCGGGCCCAGCGGCCAGCTCGTCGGGTGTGGCCTTCGGCCCCACGGCGCCGATGACATCGAAGTAGGCCAGGTGAGCCTCGACGACATGCACCACGTCGGTGTCGTCGAGTACGTCGACCTCGTTGCGCTCGGCTTCGCCCAGCAGGTACGCAGTGAGCGTGGTCTCGGTGATGACCACCGGCTCCGAGATGTCTTGGCGGCGATCGACGACGTTGGTGGGCTGCAGACCCTTCTGGTGCAGCCATCGCATGTGGAACGTGAGGAGCTGCGCCAACTCGTCGGGCGTGAGCCGCGCCTGGGTGGTCACCGGCAGATACTCGGCCACGAACTCGACAGCCTCCTCGGGCACATAGACCGAACGTGGGGCCACCGCATCGAGCCGGTGCGCCTCGCGGCCCACCACCACTGCCGCCATCACGAACACCAGGACCGCAGCAACGACGAGGTAGACGAACGTGGTGGTCTCCATACGCCCGGAACGCTACCGAAGGCGGGCGGGGTTCAGACCTGAGCTGTACGTGCTGCCTTGAAGCGGCGCGACAGCCGGAAGCGCACGGCACGAACCAGCGCCGCAGCCTGCCCGCGCACACCCAGCGAGGGCGACACGTAGCCCGGTGGCAGTGCCACGAAGAAGCGACGATTGCTCATCACCCATGGCGTGCTCTCCAGCACCACGCCGTAGCCGACGTCGCGCAGCATCGTGCCCAGCGACTCCGGCGTGGGCCAGAACGCGTGCTCGTTCCCCCACGACGACCGAGTGTCGGTGCCTTCCTTGAACCAGCGGCCCTGCAAGCCGTCGATCTCCACCATGTCGCTGAGCATGTCGTCCATGCGCGACGCACCCACCGCCATGTGGGTGTCGATGATGAGCGGCGTACCCGCGCAGCGAGCGAGGAGCGACCGCTGGTCGTCGAGCGTGAGGTGGTAGAAGAGGCCAAGGCACAAGATGAGGTCGTAGCCGGTGAGCGACACGTCGCGGACGTCGATGTTGCGGAACTCGACCGCATCGGTGACGGGGAAGCGCTCGGTACGGGCATCGATGGCCACCGCGTTCCAGCCCAACCGTGCTGCCCGGATGGCCAGCTTGCCGTGGCCGGCGCCGAGGTCGATGAGCCTGCCCGGGGGAAACAGCGAAAGCAGCCGTTCGAACGCGTCGATGCGCAGTTCGTCGGTTGCCGGCTGCGGCAGGGTGATTGGCGGCGGCACCGACAATGACGGCCACACGGGTTCAGCACTCATTCGCCCGACGCTATCCGCGGCCTGCGCCGTTGCCAGGTGACGGCCAGCGCAGCCACCAGCGCCAACTGCGCCACCTCGATACCGCCCTCCACGAACCGGAACTGCATGTGCGGCGCGACGACGAACAGTGCCAACAGGTGCACGGAGACGATGGCAGCGAACGCTGCGTACGTGCGGCGCCGGAACCATTGCCACTGCCAGACGGCGACACCCCACACCGCGGCCCACCACCACCAGGCGCGGTGCACCCAACCGCCCCAGCGCCAGTAGCCGTCGTCGGCGAACCACGACAGGTAGGTGGATGCGTGGGCGGCCGCTCCACGAAACGCCGGCACGGGCGAGCGTGTGGTGCCGATCTCCTCGGGGAAGTACGCGATGGCCGGCGGGCCGCTCCACCCGATCTGGCGGGTGAACAGCTTCCAGCGGCCGTGCAGGTACACCACCGGGTACTCGCGCACCGCTGCACGCCACGCCGCGGAGATCTCGGCATGGACTTCATCGGTCTGACGCAGGCTGGCCCGGCGCCCGCCGAACCACAGCGTCTCCAGGTCGTAGATACTGCTGGCCTGCAGCTCGGCCATCGTGAACGGCGGGTCGACGATGCTTTCGGGCAGCAGCATCTGGCCCACTCGACCGCTGATCTCGTCGAGGTCGCCCACGAACACCGCGGTCTCGGGGTGCTCTTGGTCGACGTCGAGCACGACCTCCCACATGGTGAGCGCGAGCACCACCGACAGCGGAACGAGCACCGCACCCGCGGCGGCGACCAACGAACGCGTTCGCAGTCGAGGCAGCGGCGCCCATCGCCACACTGCCCACGCGGACACCACGGCCATCGCGGCGGAACCGTTCTGGCGGCTGGCGATGCCCAGCACCACCGCCACCACGAGCAGCACCACCGAGCGACGCGACCGAGGTGACAGCACGCAGCCGATGGCCACCAGCAGCGAGCACAGGAACCACGTGTCGCGCATGACCGAGATGGCCGATGCGTAGAACACTGGGCTCAGGCATAGTGCGGTGGTGAGCCACGGCGCCCAGCGACCGGACACGCCGAGGCGGCGCAGGATCACCCCAATGCTCAACGCGATGACCACCACCTGCAGCGCCATCACCCAGCCTGCACCCATGCCCAGGTCGAAGAACGGCTGCCACAACCAGGTGATGAACGGCGACCAGATGTCGTCGTAGCGGCCGGCCTGCATCTGCTCGATCATCACACCGGTGTCGGTGTTCCAGCGGCCGGGGTAGTTCGGCAACCATGCCAGCAGCAACACCACCACGCACACCACCAGCCACCGCCAGTGCGCCCGCAGCATCTGTCGGCTCGTTGCGCGCCACGACGTGAGCAGGCGGGCGAGCACCTGGGCAAGCTACTCCGAAACGCTCACTGCGCACCGCCACTGACACGCGCAACAGCCGGCCCGAAGGCCGGCTGCGCAGGTGGTGCTGAACGCTCGTAAAGTGTGACCGGCTCAGATGCCGATGCGCTGGGCGAGCAGCTCGCGGTGATAGGTGGGGTCGCCGAACAGCAGCTCGCTGCTCTTGGCCCGCTTGAAGTACAGGTGGGCGGGGTGCTCCCACGTGAAGCCGATGCCACCGTGGATCTGGATGTTCTCGGCAGTGGCGTGGAAGTACGCCTCGCTGCAGTAGGCCTTGGCCAGCGAGGCCACCGACGGCAGTTCGTCGTTCTGCTCGGCAGCGCACCACATGCCGTAGTAGGCGGCGCTCTTGGCCGACTCGACCTCGAGCAGCATGTCGGCGCACTTGTGCTTGATGGCCTGGAACGAGCCGATGGGGCGGCCGAACTGCACGCGCACCTTGGCGTACTCGACGGCTTGCTCGAGCACCTTCTGGGCGCCACCGACCTGCTCGGCGGCGAGGCCGACGGCAGCCAGGTCGAGCACGGTGCTGAGCACGGCCCAGCCTTCGCCCTCGGCGCCCAGCAACGTTGCCGGGGTGCCGGCGAACTCGAGCTTGGCCTGCTTCCGGGTCTGGTCCATGGTGCTCAGCGCGGTGCGGGTGAGGCCGGCGGCGTCGCCCGCAACGGTGAACAGGCTGACGCCATTGGCGGTGCGAGCAGCCACGATGATGAGGCTGGCGGTAGCGCCGTCGAGCACGAACATCTTGGTGCCGGTGAGGGTGTAGCCGTCGCCGACAGCGGTGGCCTCCATGGTGATGCCACTTTCGTCCCACTTGCCGCTGGGCTCGGTGAACGCCAGCGTGGCGATGGTCTCGCCGCTGGCGATACCGGGCAGGTGCGCTGCCTTGGCGGCGTCGTCACCACTGTGCAGCAGTGTGTTGGCCGCCAGCACGACGGTGCTGAAGAACGGGGCGCACAGCAGCGCCCGGCCCTGCTCCTCCAGCACGATGCCGAGCTCGACGAACGTGTAGCCGGAGCCACCGAACTCTTCGGGGATGGCCAGGCCCTGCAGGCCGAGCTGCTCGCCCATCTGGCTCCACACGGCGGTGTCGAAACCGGAGTCGGTCTCCATCTGCTCGCGCACGGCGGTTTCGGGGCTCTTCGACTCGAGGAAGGCCCGGACGGTCTTGCGCAGTTCTTCTTGTTCTTCGGTGAAGGCAAAGTTCATGGACCGATTCTGCGATGCCGCGTGCTGCTCGCGCCAGTCGGAGTGTGTACGCTGGTGTACGCATGATCGGTATTCGAGAGCTCCGCGCCGACCTCGCCGCAGCGGTCCGCCGTGCCGGCAGCGGTCAACGCGTGGTGGTCTCGGTCGATGGGCGCGCAGTTGCTCAGCTCGGCCCCATCGAAGCCGAGCAGGGCCAGACCGTGATGGCAGACCTCTTGGCCGCGGGCGCCGTGGTGGCGCCGCGGCGCACCGACGCGTCTCGGCTGGCGCCGCCGGTGCAGATCTGGAGCGGCGTTCGGCTCGATCGCGCGTTGAAGGAACTGCGCGGATGACCGTGTTCTTCGATACCAGCGCAGTGGTGGCACTGCACGTCGAGTCGCCGGTGCGCCGTCACGCCACCGACGCCCTTGCCACCACCACGTGCGTCAGCGCGTTGGCGCTCACCGAAGCGCTCGCACTCATCGCCAAGCTCACCGACGAGCCAGTGCTGCAGGCCGATCTGGAAGACGCGCTGCGCCTGCAGTGGGATCACTACGCGGTGGTGCCTGTCGACCAGCGCTGCCTCGACCGGGCCGCGCAGTTGATGCGCGAGCAGCCGTTGCGGCTGGCCGACGCACTGCACCTGGCGGCGGCCGACCGTCTGCCGCGACCCGTCACGTTCGTCACGTTCGACCCCGCGCAGATCCCGGTTGCGTTGTCGCTGGGCTTCGACGTCGTCAGCAACTGACGCTGGACGGGTTGGTGGCCTTCACCGCTTGCAACTCCGATTCGAGCGTCAGTGTTGCCACCTCCACCGCTGCGAGCCTGGCGTCAGCCTCCGCGGCCGAGGTCCATCGTCCAGTACCAAACGCCGTTGACGCCCAACGCCATCCCGACGCCGATGTGCACGAAGTTCACGTCGAGGATGTTGGCGCGGTGGGTGCTGCTGGCCATCCAGGCGCTCATCACCGTGGCGCAGTCGGATTGGCCCGCAGCCACGTTCTCGCCCCATACGGTCCACCCGTAGCCGGCAGCTCGCATACGGGTTCCGCCATTCGCTTTGCCAGGTCCCACATGTCCCATCGTCCGGATTGCGGCTTGGTAGGCCGAGTGCCCGGCAGCGGCCCGTGCGATACGAGCGTCGTAGGTGACCGGTGCGATGCCGCGCTGGGCGCGCTCGAGGTTGACCCGTTCGATGCAGTCGAACCGGCGCCGAACCGCCTGCAACGACTCGGGTCGCGACGCGGTCTGGCCCACCTGCGCCGGCAGCACCAGCGGTGGCACGGCGGCGGGGGCGGCGGTGCCGGAACCGACCGGAGCGACCGCCGACACGACCAGCACCGCCACGACAGCGGCCGTAAGCAGCGACAGGAGTGCGGGTCGCGGTGGAAAGCGCATTCGCTCAGTCTGGCCGCTGACGCGGGCCAACCAACGGTTCATCGACATGATCACCTCAGCCGCGAATGAGCATGCCCATCGTGGCGAAGTGGCACGCACCCGCCGCCACGGTGAAGCCATGCCAGATCTCGTGGTAGCCGAACGTGCGCGGCCACGGGTTGGGGCGCTCGCGCACCAACACGGGGATACCGATGGTGTACAGCAACCCACCGGCCGCCAGCAGCGCTACCTCGACGCCACTCATCCGCTGGAACAGCGCCGGGCCGGCCGCGACGAGGATCCAGCCCATGATGGGGTAGAGCGCGTACTCGACCACCTTGTAGCGCTCGAAGGCGAGTTGCTTCATCAGCACACCGACCGCTGCGAAGACCCACACGACGCACAGCAGCGGAATGCCCCAGGCCGGTGGCAACCCGAGCAGGCAGACCGGCGTGTAGCTGCCCGCGATGAGCACGAAGATCATCGAGTGGTCGAGGCGCTGCATGATGGCCTGTGAGCGCTCGGTGCGCGCCAACCGGTGGTACCCCGCCGACGTGCCGAACCCGAGCAGCAGGCTGGCGGTGTAGATGGCAGCGGCCACGACCGCCGACGGCCGACTGGCGGCGAGGATGAGCATCACGCCACCGGGAATGGCCAGCACGAAAGCACCCACGTGCATCCACCCTCGCCACTTGGGCCGCTCGTGCACCGGGGTGACGGAGGTGGACAGCATGCGCGAACCCTACGCCTCAGGCGCCACGGCGCCCCGTCGGCGGCACGTGTCTGTCGACACGCGACCCCGCCGGGCGCCAACGCCGCAGGAATCAGCGAGGGGCGGCTAGGTCCATGGTCCAGTAGGTCGTGCCGTTGGTGCCCTTCACCGCACCGACACCAATGTGCACCATGGACGGGTTGAGGATGTTCTTGCGGTGGCCTGAACTGTTCATCCAGGCGGCCACCACCGATGTGCAGTCGGGCTGGCCAGCGGCGACGTTCTCGGCCCATGTGCGCCACGAGTAGCCGTTGCGGGTGATGCGCTGGCCGGCGTTGCTGCCGTCGGCGCCGGTGTGGGTCATCTTGATCCGCTGCGCCTGGTCGGCGGAGTGCGCCTCGGCTGCGGTGGTGAGGCGCTTGTCGACCGTGACCGGGGCCAGCCCGGCTGCGCTGCGGTGCGTGTTGACCAACGCGGTGCAGTCGGTCGACACGCTGTTGGGGGCGCTGACCGGCGGGGGCGGCGGGGCGCAACGCTGCACGATCCCAGTGGCGCCGAACAGGCCGAGGACAGCGGTGACGCCGTAGGCGCCGAGCGAGCGAGGTGCACGCATGATGGTTTCTCCAGTTCTGCCCGCTGGGGAAGCGTGATGTCTGCGGCCGAGGCCAGCCGTCATCAACGTCATGGAACTGTAACACCAGCCATCGGCCGATAGGGCCGATGCCGGCGATCAGCCGACGATCAGAGGTGGCGGCGAGTACCCGCCACTGAGCGCGGCCACTGCGGCGGCGACGGCGATGGCTGTGCGGTCGTGAAGAAACGGCGCCACTACCTGCATGCCCACCGGCAGCCCCGCAGCGGTGCGACCGACCGGCGCGGAAGTGCTGGGCAGGTACGCCCCGCCGATGAGCGCTGGCCACCCCTCCAACTGGACGTACGAGTGCTCGCGACCGTTGATGGTGACCTTGCGCGAGCGCCAGTCGCCGGTTTGATGGTGCGCGAATGCGGGCAGCGGCATCACCGGGCACAGCAGCGCATCGAACTCGCGGAAGAACTCGGCCCACACGTCGCGCAGCTGCTGTCGCCGGCGATGCATCAGCAACCAGTCGCGATGGGTGAGGCCGCCCTCGGCCGGCGTTTCATCGCTCACCGACACCGCCGCGCCGATGAGCCGGCAACCCAGCCACCACGCCTCATGCACGTCGAGCGCAGGTCGCGCAGTGCGGCTCACCGTCGCCCCGGCCGCTTCGGCCAAGCCGGCACAGCGGTGGAGCACCACGGCCATCTCAGCGTCGATCTCCAGTTCCGGCTCGTCGAACCAAACGGCCAGCCGCAGGCCCACCAGCGACGACGCCGTTGGTGGCGGCCCAGGCAGTTCGAGCCGCCACCCTGGAGCGCGGTCGAGGGTGGGTACCGCCAACACGTCGAGCAGCATCTCCAGGTCGGCGGCACTCCGAGCGATCGGGCCGAAAGTGTTCACGTCGCTCTCTGTGCCGCCACCGCCGGGTTCGTCGAGGTAGCCGAGCGTTGGGATGATGCCAAAGCTGGGCTTGTGGCCCCACACGCCGCAGAACGCGGCGGGCACCCGCACCGAACCGCCGATGTCGGTTCCCAGCTCGAAGCTGGTCATCCCGCATGCCACCGCCGCAGCCGCGCCGCCCGACGAGCCGCCCGGAGTGCGGGTGAGGTCCCACGGGTTGTTGGTGGTGCCGAACATGTCGTTGAAGCTCTGCCAGTCGCCCGACCACTCGGGCAGATTGGTCTTGCCGAACACAACGGCGCCTGCCCCCAGCAGCGACGTCACCGCGTGAGCGTCGGCTGTCGGCACGTGATCCTTCAGCGCAACGGCCCCACCGGTGGAGCGAATGCCCTTGGTTGCGATCGCGTCCTTGATGGTGATGGGCAGGCCGTGTAGCGGGCCCCATACCTGGCTGGCGGCGATGGCTGCGTCGGCCTCGCGACAGCGGGCACGTGCGGGCTCCACCGCCAACGTGCACACCGCGTTGACCGCTGGGTTCACGGCGTCGATGCGCGCCAGCTGCAGGTCGAGCAGCTCTTCGCTCCCCAACCGCCGCTCGCGAATCGCCGCCGCCTGCTCGGTGGCGCTCCACAGCGTCGGGTCGGCCCCAGGTGTGTGGTCGGTCATCCGGCCAAGGTACCGCGCCCCAATGCTCCCCCAGACTTTCGCACCGTGTCATCGATCGACGTCGTGAAACGTACGCATGAGATGACATGGTGGGCGAGAAGTAGCGTGGCGGCATGACCACGTTGCACTGGGCCGACAGCAGGCTGGAGATTCACCGTGTGGTGGTGGGGCCGTACGACAACAACGTGTTCGTACTGCGCTGCCGCGACACGGGCGAGGCGGTGCTCATCGACGCAGCGAACGAGCACGAGCAGTTGCTGCAGCTGTGCCAACGCCTCGGGGTGCGACGAGTACTCGAGACGCACGGCCACTGGGACCACATCCAGGCCGTTCCCGCCATCCGCGAGGCCGGCTACGAGGTGGCGGTCACTGCGGCCGACGCGCCGATGTTGAAAGACGTCGGCTACGACGTGTTCATCGACGACGCCGAGGTCATCGAGGTCGGGCGGCTGCGGCTGCAGGCCATCCACAACCCCGGGCACACCCCAGGGTCGGTGAGCTTCCTGGTGGAAGGGGCACCGCTGCTGTTCTCGGGCGACACCCTGTTCCCCGGTGGCCCTGGCAACACCAGCTTCGATGGCGGCAACTTCGCCACCATCATCGACAGCATCGACAACAAGCTGTTCACGCTGCCCGCCACCACCATCGTCATGCCCGGCCACGGCGTCAGCACCACCATCGGGGCCGAACGCCCGCAGCTCGCGCAGTGGGTCGCTCGTGGCTGGTGAGCCGCTGCGCTACGACCAGCGCCCCGCCGACCGCTCACCCGTCCACACCGACGACCTGCCCGCCACGCCCACCCGCGACCGCAACATCGTCGCGTCGGCATGGGTGGAGGCGCCCGCAGACCTGCTGCGGCTGGGGCACGACCTGCCCGGCGAGCCGGAGGCCGAGTACAAGCGACGCATCGGTCGCTGGCTGCTGTGGCGCGCCGGGCCGGCGGTGGGCGATGCCCGCTACCTGGCAGTGGCGGCCGACGACCTCGCCGTGCAGCACGCGTACCGCCTCCGCCCCGAGGCACCCGGCGTCGATGGCGAACCGGCGAACGGAGAGGGGGCGGGGCCGAGCGGCACCATCCACCACCGCTTTCGGGCGTGGAAGGAAGACCTGCTCGGCCGCTGAAGGCCTCGGGCAAGGGGTGCGAGTCGTAGAGTTCTGGTCATGTCGGGGATGGTGCCTTCCACGTTGCCGAGCGTGCACGAGACCGCGCTCATCCGCGCCGACGCGCGCGCCACGCCCGCGTTTCGCGAGCAGCTACGGCGCATCCCGTCGTGGCGCAACCTCGGTTCGGTGGTGGGGCTCTACGTGCAGACCGGGCTCATCGTGTGGGCCACCGTGGCGCTCGCGCCGTGGGTGTGGCCGGTCACGTTCGTGCTCATGGGCCGCGCATTCGCGCAGTTCGCCTCGCTGATGCACGAGGCCGCGCACCGGCTGCTCGTCCGCAACAAGCGCGCCAACGACCTGATAGGTCGGTGGTTGCTCGGCTTCCCCACGTTCACCTCCACCGACGCATACCGACGCGTGCACATGGCCCACCACCGCGACGAGTTCGGCCCCGACGAGCCAGACATCCCGCTGTACATCGGCTACCCCATCGCCGCCGACAGCTTCCGCCGCAAGCTACTGCGCGACGCAACCGGCCGCACCGGCCTCAAGCTGATGCGACAATTCCTGGGCAATGCGCGCAGCAGCGACCAGCGGTCGCGACGCACGTTCTGGAAGATCATGTCGGTGCAGGTCGTGCTGCTGGCCGCCGCCATCCTCAGCGGCTACTGGTGGCTGTACCCGCTGTTCTGGCTGGCGCCCTACCTCACCGTGTGGCGGGTCATCAACCGCCTGCGGTCGGTCGCCGAGCACGGTGGCATGCAGCGCTCACCCGACCGCCGCGAGAGCACCCACTCGGTGCGCCAGCACGTCCTGGCCAGGTTCCTGCTCGTGCCTTACCGCATCGGCTGGCACCTCGCCCACCACGTCGACTCGGGCGTGCCGTTCCGCAACCTGCCCGCGCTGCATCGGGCGCTGCACGAGGCGGGCTACGTCGACGACAGCTTCGAGTACACCTCATACCCGGCCATCTGGAGCGCGCTGCGAGTTCCCGCGACGGCCTGAAGGGTCAGCCTTCCGTGCGCACGTTGAACAGCACGACTGGTGGCTCTGCGGGCTTGGCGAGGTCGCGTTCGACGTTGAGGAACAGGTCGTACCCGGCGAGCGTGGGGAAGAACCCGGCGCTGAACCGATCCGTGGCGCTGAGGTCGGCGGGCGGGCTGGACGCGTCGATGCTCAGTGCGCCGTCGACGAACTCCTGCGCGTAGAACGCGACGAGTTCGTCGAACGTGAGCGCTGCGTCGTCGGGCGCGTACTGGGCGTCGAGCCATACCCCGGTGGTGCTCAGCGAGACGAGGTCGGCGCGCACCTTGACCAGCTGCAAGCCGTCGGCCACCGGCATCTCCGCTAACCAGCCCTGCACGAACCAGGCGAGGCCAGGGTCGTCGGCCATCCCTTCGACCGGGATGGTGCGTTCGGCACTTACCGCCACATGGTTGCGACCGGTGGCTGTACCGAAGTCGGTCTCGGGCCCGATCGTGATGGAGAGTGTGGCCCACCCGTCGGCATCGGCCGCCTCGGTGGCCGGATAGTTCTGCGTGACGAACACGCCCGAGTCGAGCGTCGATGTCACCAACACCCCCACCTCGAACCGGTCGTCGGCGAAGCCTTCGATGGCTGCGGCCTGGAGTTCGGCGGGCGAAGCCAGCGATGCCACGGTGAACTGCCAGCTGAGCTCCCAGGTGTCGTCGACGCGCTCGGCAGTGACGAGCGCAACGGTGAGCGCCGCGTCGGCCGGTAGCGGCACATCGATCGGGTTGCCGAACAGACGCTCGATCACGTCGACCACGTCGCCAGAACCGTCGGCGGCAGCGAGCACGGCGCCCAGGTCGTCGGCCGCGGTGTCGCTCCACGGGTCAGCGGGCGCGGGCGCCGCAGTGGTGGGGGCCACGGTGGAGAGCGCGACTGTGGTGAGCGCGAGGGTGGTTGCGGGCTCTGCCGACCCGGACGGCGCCGCGGCGGTCGACTCACTCGCCGGTGCAGACCCCGGAGCGGTGCTCGAGCCCGACTCATCGCCACCGCAGCCCGCCGCGGTCAGCAGCGCTGCGGCGAGGGCAACGCGCGCGAGGGCGGGTCGTGGCGTTCGTGTTCCCGTCATGTCGGCAACAGTAACGACGGTGGCGACCCCCGCGAGAACAGCCGCCCCGCCCGTCTAGTCTTTCGGGACCGAACGATCTGCGCAAAGGGACACGAATGGCGCCAGCGATGCACGAGTGGGACGACGAGACCAATCTGTTCGCTCACTCGGTCATCGGCTACGCCATCGAACGGCTGCGATTGCCGAAGGACACCCAGTGGGGCGCTCACCCGGCCGACGTGCTGCGCGTCGCGCTCGAGCACGTGATCACCCCCGAGGGCGTCGGCGGGTTAGAGGCGCTGCGCGTGTTCCGCGACGTTCTGCTGCCCGCGTGCCGACCGATGGACGACCCGATGAACCTGGCGTACGTGCCCACCGCCCCATCGGTGGCGTCCACCATGTTCGACCTGGTGGTCAGCGCGTCGTCCATCTTCGGTGGCAACTGGGAGGCCGGCGCGGGAGCCATCGCCGCCGAGAACCAGGCCCTGCGCTGGTTGGCCGACCTCGCAGGGTTTCCCGACACCGCCGGCGGCGTGTTCGTGTCGGGCGGCTCGGCGGCCAACCTCAGCGCGCTGGCCACCGCCCGCGATGCGTTCACCAAGCGGCGCGGCAGTCGCCCTGCTCGCTACGCCGTCGCCGCCACTGACGAGGTGCACGCGTCTGTGCGTGCAGCCGCCCGGGTGATGGACATCGAAGTGGTGGCGGTGAACACCGACGAGCACGGCCGCATGACCGGTGAGGCACTGGCGGCAGCACTCGCCGCGCACGATCGCGAGTTCCCCGACGACAGCGTTTTCGCCGTGGTAGCCACGGGCGGCACCACCAACGCCGGGGTGGTCGACCAGTTGGATGCCATCGCCGACGTGTGCGAGCAGCACGACCTGTGGTTGCACGTCGACGGTGCGTACGGCCTGGCAGCGCTGTGCAGCACCCTTGCCCGCCACCGGTTCCGAGGCATCGAACGGGCGGACAGCTTCGGGGTCGACCCGCACAAGTGGCTGTTCGCGCCCTACGACAGTGCCGCGCTCGTCTATCGCGACCCTGCACCGGCAGCCGCAACCCACGCGCAGCACGGGGCGTACCTCGATGCGGTCGATCGCGGCGATTGGAACCCCAGCGACTACGCCTATCACCTGTCGCGGCGCGCTCGCGGGCTGCCGCTGTGGTTCGGCCTCGCCACATACGGCACGCAGGCGTACACCGACGCGGTCGACAGTGCACTGCGCACGGCGCAAGCCTTTGCTGGCGAGGTCGAGCGCCGACCCGGGTTCCGCCTGCTGCTGCCGCCGGAACTGTCGGTGGTGCTGTTCACCTGCGACGGGTGGACCGCCGAGCAGTACACCGCGTGGAGCAAGCACCACGCTGCGGCCGGCGAGTACCTGGTGGTGCCCACGTCGTGGCGCGGCGAGCCGTGCCTCCGCATCTGTGTCGTGCACCCGCGCACCGACCCGCAGCGGGTCATTGAGATTCTCGACGACCTGGCTGCCGCAGCTCCCGCCTGACCCAGGTACGGGTTTCCACTACGCCGATAGGAGAAATAGGGCGAGGCCACTACAATGGCCGACGTGACTGAGCTCTTCCGGATCGACAACCTGCACGCCCGCCCTGTCACCGACGAAGGCGACGCCGCCGAGATCCTGCGTGGGTTCTCGCTCACCGTCGCCGAAGGCGAGGTCCACGCAATCATGGGCCCCAACGGCTCGGGCAAGAGCACGCTGGCCAGCACGCTGATGGCCTCCCCCGAGTACGAGGTCACCGACGGCAGCATCGTGTTCCAGGGCGACGATGTCACCGATTGGCCCACCGACGTGCGCGCCAAGGCCGGAATGTTCCTGGCGTTCCAGTACCCGCAGGAGATCCCCGGCGTCTCGGTCATCCAGTTCCTGCGCCAGGCATTGTCGGCGCGCAAGGGCCTCGACCTCAGCGTGCTCGAGCTGCGCCTGGCCACCATGGACTGGATGAAGCGGCTGGGCATGGACAGCTCCTTTGTCGACCGCTACCTCAACGAGGGCTTCAGCGGCGGCGAGAAGAAGCGCAACGAGGTGATGCAGATGGCCATCCTCGAACCCGAACTGGCCATCCTCGACGAAACCGACAGCGGCCTCGACATCGACGCGCTGCGCATCGTGGCGAAGGGAATTCGCGAGATCCGCATCGACCGCCCCAAGATGGGCGTCGTACTGATCACCCACTACCAGCGTCTGCTCGACGAGGTGGCGCCCGACCACGTGCACATCATGGTCGATGGTCGCATCGTTGCCAGCGGCGGCATGGAGCTGGCGGCCACGCTCGAACGCGACGGATACGAATCGTTCCGATGAGCCCGCTGCACTCGCTCGACGTCGCTGCGGTGAAGCAGCAGTTCCCGCTGCTGCAGCGCGAACTCAACGGCAAGCCACTGGTGTACCTCGACTCGGCCAACACGTCGCAGAAGCCGCAGGTGGTCATCGACGCGATGTCGCAGTTCATGGAGCACTCCTACGCGCCCATCAACCGCAGCGCGTACCAACTGGCCGCCGAAGCCACCGACGCCTACGAGGGTGCCCGGGTGAAGGTGCAGAAGTTCATCAATGCCCGGCGCGTGCACGAGATCGTGTTCACCAAGAATGCCACCGAGTCGCTCAACCTGGTGGTCATGTCGTGGGGTCGTGCCAACCTGCGCGCCGGCGACGTGGTCCTGCTCACCCACATGGAGCACCACGCCAACATCGTGCCGTGGCACATGCTGGTGGCCGAGCGTGGCATCGAACTGCGCTGGGTGCCGCTCACCGCCGACGGTCAGCTCGACCTGCGCGACCTGCCACGGTTGCTCGACGGTGCGAAGGTGTTCAGCTTCACTGCGATGAGCAACGTGCTGGGCACCATCACCCCGGTGCAACAACTGTGCGCCGCGGCCCGTGCCGCCGGCGCACTGGCCATCGTCGACGGCTGTCAGTACGTACCGCACAACGTCACCGACGTGCAGGCGTGGGGTGCCGACTTCATGGCGTTCAGCAGCCACAAGCTGTGCGGCCCTTCGGGTGTCGGTGTGCTGTGGGGCCGAGAGGCGCTGCTCGAGGCCATGCCCCCATTCCTGGGCGGCGGCAACATGATCGCCGACGTGCGCCTCGACGGCTTCACCACCGCCGAGCTGCCCGCCAAGTTCGAAGCCGGCACTCCCCCCATCACCGACGTGGTGGGCATGGGCGCAGCGGTCGACTTCCTCACCGGTTTGGGCATGGCCAACATCCGCCAGCACGAGATCGAAGTCGCCAGCTACGCGCTGCGCACGCTCACCGAGCGTTTCGGCAGCGACATCCAGCTGTACGGCCCATGCAACGTGGAGGTGCGCGGCGCCACCTTCAGCTTCGGCTTCCGCGACATCCACCCGCACGACCTCAGCCAAGTGCTCGACCAGCACAACGTGTGCGTGCGCGCCGGCCACCACTGTGCCAAGCCGCTCATGCGCTTGCTGGGTGTCGCCGCTACGGCCCGCGCCAGCTTCTACCTGTACAACGACACCGCCGACGTCGACACGTTGGCCGACGCGCTCGACAGCGCAAGCGATATCTTCGCGCTCTAGGAGGCTCACATGCCCGGCTTGGAAGACCTGTACCGCGAGATCATCCTCGATCATCATCGCAACCCGCGCAACCGTGGCGAACTGCCGCCGCCGGCGCCTCACGCCACCGGGCACAACCCGCTGTGCGGCGACGAGATCGACGTGTTCCTACAGGTCGACGACGGCGTCGTCACCGACGTGAAGGTGGGCGGCCAGGGGTGCAGCATCTCGCAGAGTTCCGCCAGCATGATGAGCCAGGCCATCAAGGGCAAGCCGGTCGAGGAAGTGCGCGCGCTCGTGCGTCGATTCAAGGGCATGATGAGCATTCCCGACCAGGACGGCAACCCCATCGAGCCCGACCCGGCCGTGCAGCTGGGCGACCTCGAAGCGCTGCAGGGCGTGGTGAAGTTCCCCGTGCGTATCAAGTGCGCGACGCTGTCGTGGAACACCCTTCTCGACGCCTTGGAGCAAACGGCCTGATGAGCGACACCGTCGCACCCCGCAAGATCATCATCGACACCGACCCGGGCATCGACGATGCCATGGCCATCTTCTACGCGCTCGAATCACCCGAGCTCGAGGTCATCGGCCTCACCACCGTGTTCGGCAATGCACACGTGGGCACATGCACCGACAACGCGCTGCACCTCCTCGACATCGCCGGTCGCTCCGACATCCCCGTGGCCCGCGGCGCCGGGCGGCCCATGGCGTCGCTGTACCGCGGCCCGGCAGCACATGTGCACGGCACCAACGGCCTCGGCGACGTGCCGCTGCCCGAGCTCACTCGCGACCCGGTGGCGCTCGACGCCGCCCACTTCATCATCGAGCAGGTGCTCGCTGCGCCGGGCGAGATCACCCTGGTGCCCGTCGGCCCGCTCACCAACATCGCCCTCGCATTGCTGCTGTGCCCCGAGCTGCCCCAGCACCTGGCCGGCATGGTCATCATGGGTGGCGCTGCGTTCGTGCCCGGCAACTCGTCACCGGCCGCCGAGGCCAACATCATGAACGACCCCGAGGCCGCCGACCTGGTGTTCGGCGCCGAATGCCCCATCGTGATGGCCGGGCTCGACGTCACCGAGCGCACCATCATGACCGGCGAGCAGATTGCGTCGCTCGCCGACATCCCCAACCCGCGTGCTCAGCTCGCCGCCTGCATTCTGCCCTTCTACCGCGACTTCCACATGACGGTCGGCGGGCTCGACGGCATCCATGTGCACGACAGCACATGCATCTCGTACCTCATTGCGCCGCATCTGTACGGCACCCAGCGCCACCCCATCCGGGTCGACACCGGCGACGGCGTCGGCCGCGGCAAGACGTGGCCGTCGGTGCGCCATCACTTCCGCCCCGGCCCCTGGGCCGACCGTCATCCGGTCACCATCCTCACCGAGGTCGATGCTGTCGCGGTGGTGGAGCTCGAGCTCGAGCGCCTCGCCCGGTAGGAGCTGGGGGCGGCCTCGCCGCCTACGCTCGCCGCCGTATGCACGAGTTCTTCGACGACATCGTTCCCCACCCCGACGGCGTCGACCCCACCGCCGACCTCATCCACGAACGCGCCTACGTGGTGCGGGCGTATCGCAAGGACGCCACCACGTTGTGGCTGCGTGGGGCCGTGCGCGACCAGAAGCCCCCGGGGCTCTATGTGCCAGGCGACTCCGAGCCGCTCACCGTGCACCACATGATCGTCGACCTGCACATCGCGATTCCGTCGCTCGAGATCGTGTGGGCCAACGCGGCGCTCGAGACCCACCCGCACGGCAACTGCCCGAAGATCGAGGACCACTATCAGAACCTGGTCGGTCTCTCCATCGCCCGCGGCTTCACCCACAAGGTGCGCGAACTGTTCGGCGGGCCACGCGGGTGTACGCACACCACGGCCCTGCTGCAGGCAATGGCGCCGGTCGCGGTGCAGTCGATCTGGTCGTTCCGCGTCGTCGCTGCTCGTGAAACGGGGGCGACCGGCCGCCCCAACTTCTCAACGCCCGAGGAGCGCATGCGGGGCATGGCGATGAACATCAATACGTGCCACATCTGGGCCGAGGACGGTGACCAGGTGCGCGGCATCCTGGCCGGTGAGCCGATGGAAGTGCCGGTGTGGATCCAGAAGCGGTACGCCGAGTTGGGTCTCGACGCCACCTCGTGGCGAGCCGAAGACTGAAGCGACGACTGCGAGCGATCGCAGCCTGGCATTGGGCCGGTGGGAGACTACGGCGGCGTCCTGCACCTATCCGGGACAGGCGAGACCGGCCAGCTCGACTCTGTTCCGGCCGCCCCGCTTGGCACGGTACAAGGCCTCATCTGCCGTTTGCAGCGCTGCTCCTGCGGAGCACCCGGGTTGGAGGTGCGCAACGCCGAACGACGCGGTGACGCGCACATCCGGAGGGTCATCGAGGCGGAGGTCTTCGATCTGCTTGCGGAGGTGCTCGGCTGCGACTGCAGCGCAGGACTCGTCGGCAGCGCTGAACAGCAGCGCGAATTCCTCACCTCCGATCCGGGCGATCACGTCGTGATCGCGAATCGAACCGACGACCGCAGCCGCGACCCGGCGAAGGACGTCATCGCCAACTCCGTGGCCATAGGTGTCGTTGACCGATTTGAAGTGATCGATGTCGAACAGCACCAGGCAGACAGAGACGTCGGATGCCTGCGCCAAGCACTGTTCCAACTGCCTGACGAACCCCCGACGGTTCCCCACGCCGGTCAGTTCGTCGGTTGCTGCGATCCGATCGAGCCTGTCGAGGGCAGAGGCCAGCTGAACGCTCAAGTCGGCCTCGACGAATCGGCGTTCGATCATGTCGTGGATCATGCGGTGGAGCCGTGCGCCAACGATCTCGAGCGAAACCCAGACGGCGAGGCAGCCGATGGCCAGCCAGGTTGCGAACGCAGCCCCCTCGGCGAGCAGATGCACGATGAACAGCCAGATGCTGATGGTGGTGAACGCATGGAAGCTCGCCGGTACGGCGGACGAGGTGAGCAGCCCGACGCAGATCGAGACGGAAGTGAAGAGCAGGCAGATCGTGGCGGCGAGCCGCGGATCGGTGGCCTCTAGCGCCGGCCGGATGAGGATGCCCATCGAGCAGCCGAATGCCAGGTAGGTGCCGACGAGAACTGCTCTGGTGACCACCGCCGACGGGGAGGCTGCGTTCGAGTACCACCAAGCCAGCAGGCCCGCAGCGATGGTGGCGGACACGTACAATCCGAGGGAGATCCACGGCCATTTGCTCGTCGGGTTGAGAGCCATCATCACTGCGGCGAGCAGGGGAGCGGTGAAGCCACACCACCGGACGAGCCAGACCGTCATCAGCCCGACGCGCCGCCGCCCGCTACCGGGGTCGCCGGTGGCACGAATATCCTCGAGCGTGACCTCGAGTCCTGCCAGCGCGACGCGGTCGAGAGGGGCAAACAGACCGAACCGCACGGGGGAACATCGGCCGAATCAGATGCTCACTTGAGCATGTCGTGAAAGACCCCAGCACCATCGCTGCGGCAGCGGCTGGTCAGCCGCGCTTGAGGTCGGTGACCAGACCTTCGCTGGCCGCGACCAGCTTGTGCGGCTCGATACCGAACACGTCGGTCCAGGTACCGGCCGCCGCCCACACCTCGTCGTACTGCAACAGGTCGGGGTCGATGAACACGCGCAGGTGGGTCGTG
>Ga0105047_10001296_pt1 | contig 44534 bp, 30 predicted proteins | sample MAT04_FD_78384 | JGI IMG/M metagenome (GOLD analysis project Ga0105047, IMG submission 78384) | Freshwater microbial communities from Lake Fryxell liftoff mats and glacier meltwater in Antarctica - MAT-04 (megahit assembly) | ecosystem: Environmental > Aquatic > Freshwater > Ice > Liftoff... | reverse complement strand
GCGACGAGCGGGGCAACTTCTCGCTGGATCGCTTCCTTGAGGTTGTCGAAATCAACCCGTCGATCCGCGCCATCGAAATCAAGTTGTCGCAGGGAGCCAAACCCGGGCTCGGCGGGCTTCTGCCGGCGGCGAAAGTCACCCCAGAGGTCTCGCAGATCCGCGGGATTCCCGTCGGTGTCGATTGCGCGAGCCCTGCCGCGCACACCGCGTTCCGTGACGAGGACTCACTGCTCGATTTCGTCGAGTTGTTGGGAACTTCGACCGGTCTGCCGGTCGGCATCAAGTCCGCCGTGGGCGACGAGAGCTTCTTCGCCCGCTTGGCCGACTTGATGGTTGATGGCCAGCGCGGAGTCGATTGGATCACCATCGACGGCGGCGAGGGCGGAACCGGCGCTGGTCCGCTGTCCTTCGTCGATCACGTGGCGTTGCCGTTCAAGATCGGCTTCAGCCACGTCTACCGGGTGTTCGCCGAGCGTGAACTCACCGATGATGTCGTGTTCATCGGATCTGGACGCCTCGGGCTTCCCCACTTCGCACTCCTCGCGTTCGCTCTGGGGTGCGACGGCATCAACGTCGGTCGTGAGGCGATGCTCGCCATCGGCTGCATCCAGGCCCAGAAATGCCACACCGGCCACTGTCCGACCGGGGTTACGTCGAACAACTGGTGGCGCATGCGGGGACTCGACCCCGAGTCGAAGTCAGTGCGCCTCGCCTCCTACGTGGTCGAGCTTCGCCAAGAGTTGCTTCAGCTGTCGCGCGCGTGCGGAGTCACACACCCCGCGCTCGTCACCCTCGATCACATCGAGATACTCGACGATCATCTGGGCAGTCGATCTGGGGCGAATGTCTTCGACTACGAACCAGGCTGGGGGCGCCCCGGCTCTGCCGACTGCGCCGCACTGCTGGCGAGTTCAACCGACTGAGCGAACCTGGCGCTGCTGAGATCAACTCAGCGGATCGTCGGGGTCCCCCCGTTGTGCCCACACCCCGGCGAGCCTGGCCGCCGCCGCCAGGTAGAGCGATGCGCATCCGGGGTCGTCGGCCGCGGCGTCGAGACACGCCAGGGTGTACTTCACCAGATGTGCATCGTGCGCAGTTGCTGCATTGGTCACCAGCGTGTCCATCAGGGGTCGCCGCATTGGTGCAGGCGTTCGCCATGCCGCGGATGCCGCTCGGTCCGGATCGCATTCCCGACCCAGCGCGAGCTCGCTCGCCACATCAACGCCCGGATCGGGCTGCTCGAATCGAGGGAGGAGGGGACGTTCCGACAGCGCAGCCCGGAACCCGATCAGTTGGGTGGCAGCGATGGCCAAGGCGCGCGCCGGGTCGCCGATGTCGCCTGCGATGCCCAACACCGCCTGCGGAAGGGTGAGGGCGTGACTCCAGCCGTAGGGAGCGTGGTCGATCGGCTCGAGCAACATCGTCCAGGCTGCCGCCCGGATGATCGACCGCGCGCCGGCCCGGAAGTCGGCGGTCGTCACGGGTTGGCGAAGGAGCGCCCCAGCGATCTCGGCATGATCAACCTGGGCGACGATCGGAAAGATGAACGTGCTCCCGGGTATCCCGAGTTGCGGGGCGGAGGCAATGGCGTCGAACAACCCGCCGTCATCACCCCGGGCCTCGTCGGGCGACGTTGCGATGGGCCTCTGTTCGTCGATCCAGCCGATCGACCAGTCGGGGTAACGCGCTACCTCGCGTATCAGCGGCCGCAGGAGTTCTGCCGTGAGCTCACCCCGGGGCGAAACCCGTGGGAGCTGGTACAGGAAAATCGAACCATGCGCGGCAGCTGACAGTCGCGGCGCGATCTGCTCGGCAAGAAGGAGGCGGAGCTCGGTGGCTGAGCAGTGCCGACCCAGCGTTGTGGCGGCCGTGTCGACGGCGTCGAGGTCGCTCGCTTGAACGGCATGGGTGAGCAGATGTGCTGCCGCAGCGATGTCACCCGGGTCGACGGTGTCGGCATGACTGCTCGGCGCTTTCTCGGAGTACCCGTCCGCGAGGGAGACGAGCCGCTGTCTCGCCAACGGACGGGCGTCGGGGCGGACGTGGGGTAGCAGTGCCATGCGGGCAGCGAGCTCGAGCGGGGCGTGCAGGATGAAGGAGTCGGCGGGGTCCTGTCGGGGCCGGCTGATGATGTCGGCGACCAGGCCACCAAGGGCCACATCGGACAAGGCGTCGAGCGCTCCCGGGTCGAGCAGTGATGCGATCGGCGAGGTTGGAGTCAGGTGGGAGAACATGCAGGCGACGATAGAACTTAAAGTTCACTTGAAGTCAAGCGGAGTTTTTTCGCTACCATCGGACGGATGTCACGGGATCGACTACCGCATGATCTGTTGACGATTGGCGGGTTGGCGGAACGCTGCGGTCTGGCGACGTCGGCGCTTCGCTTCTACGAGGACGAGGGTTTGATCGATTCGGCTCGAACCAACGGCGGTCAGCGTCGCTACGCGAGGGAGGTCATTCGACGTGTCGCCTTCATCCAAGTGGCGCAAACGGTCGGGTTGAGCCTGACCGACATTCGCGCCGCGCTGTCGCGGCTCCCGAACGGTCGGACTCCGACGAAAGCCGATTGGCAACAGCTCTCGCGTTCATGGCGCCCGACCCTCGACGCCCGTATTCGTGAACTCGAGCTTCTGCGCGACGAACTCGACAGCTGCATCGGCTGCGGATGTCTCTCTCTGAAGGCCTGCGCGTTGTACAACCCCGACGACCGGGCATCACGATTCGGGCCCGGGCCCCGCTATCTCCTCGGCGACAGCCCGACCCCGTGACACCTCTCAAGGCTCAGTCGAGCTCAGCGAGTACCTCTCCGATGATCTTCGTTGTCTGGTGCGCCGGAAGCGGATCGCCGCCTTCGGCCTCGGCCACCTCCGCAGCAAACGCCTCCACCGAATGGACACCACCTACCAACACGTGACGAAGCGCATCGCCGCTTGCCTCCGGGTCGTCGAGCGCCTCGACAGCCTCGGCCACATCGTGTTTCGGTGATTCGGCGACAGCGTGCACCACGCTCATTGCTTCTTCGCGTCCGGTGGCGGTGGAGACCACCGGCGCCCGATCGGGATTCTGCTGTAGATCCCATTCGGCCAGCGCTTCGTCGTAGCCACCTTCGCCCGGATGTAGCACCCGAGTTGTCGGTCCGGCGTCAACTACCTCCGCATCGGTTGGGGCTGAGTCGCTTTCGTGGACGCGTTCCTCGGGGATGGGGACGACGAGCGTTCCATCGGGGTTTCGAACGATTTCCATGGGTGACTCCTGGCAGGACAGCGTCGACACGGCGCCGACAGTCGTTCAGTACCCCGATATGGCGCGATTCAGCCCTGCCTACATCCCCGTCCACATGACTGCAGTTTGATCGGCTGATCCACACGACACTTTCCACCGGAAACCGAACATGTGTTCGACATTCGGAATCATTTGGTCTAAGGTGGGACCCAGTTGGGCGACCGACTGGGGATGCCGGGATGGGATGGGGGCGATCATCCCATCCCGGCCTCACACTCAGACACGAGCCCGCCGGACACGTGTCGTTGTGCAGAGCCAATAGTGCCGAGGGGGTGTGACACTGAATCGCTAGCGGCTTGACCGATGCTTGCCACGGCCCCCGATCGCCAACCTCACATGCCGACGACGGACACCGGCGCCGCCGAGTTGACCAACGTGCCGTTGGCCAACTCGCCCACGTCGTTTCGGCCCCAGCAGCGCACCACGCCCGACGCCAGTCCCGATGAGGTCACGGCGCACGTGTGGCCACCACCGGGGGTGATGGCCGTCGCTCCCGTCAGGCCCGTGACGGACACCGGCGCCGAGGAGTTGGTGGTGTTTCCGTTTCCGATCTGCCCAAGATTATTCAGACCCCAGCATTTGGCGGTGCCGTTCTCGAAGGTTGCGCAGGTCGTGTATTCGCCCGCACCGATCGACGTGGCACCCGTCAGCCCAGTGCCGATGGATACCAGCGAGTTGGTCGTCGTGCCATCGCCCAACTCTCCCGCCGAGTTGTACCCCCAGCACCGAACAGCTCCACCGCTGACGATCACGCACGACTGATCCCATCCGGCGAACGATGTTGTCCCGGTGACCCCCGTGGCGAGCACCGGCGTCAGGGATCCCGTCGTCGACGCATCGCCGAGCTGCCCCTGGCCCCCATAGCCCCAGCACTTCACGGCGCCAGACGCCACGATCACACACGCATAGCCGCGTCCCGCACCGATGGAGACCGCGTCGGTGGTCGTCGAGACGGCGACCGGAACGAGTGACTGCGTGGTGGTCCCGTCACCGAGTTGGCCAACCCCGTTCTGTCCCCAGCACTTCACGGTGCCACCGGAAATCAGCGCACACGAGAAAAACAGTCCAACACCAATAGCGGTCGCATTGGTGATTCCGGTCACGGGGACGGGAACCGATGAGCGCGCTGTCGTGCCGTTGCCGAGCTGGCCGTAGCCATTGAACCCCCAACATTTCACGGCGCCGCCCGACACGATGGCGCACGAGTGTCCATCAAAAACATCAACAGCGGTGGCGCCCGTGAGCCCGACAACCGTCACGGGTGCAGCAGAGTTGGTGGTCGAGTTGTCACCAAGCTGCCCGTAGACGTTGTACCCCCAGCAACGGACCTCGCCCGTGGCGATGATCGCGCAGGAGTGGGCGTTGCCCGTGGCCATGACCTTGACCCCACGTCCGTTGCTCGTCGTGACATTCACCTTCGAGCCGCGGCTCGCCCGGGTTCCCGCGACTGGGTCGATCGCCAGCACGGTGCCGGGCGCCTTCGAGGACACGAGCGCGGTGGTGGTTCCGACACTGAGTCCGGCGGACGTGAGCGCGGCGGCCGCTCCGGCACTCGATTGCCCCACGATGTTCGGAACCGTCGTTCGCTGCGCCTCGAAAATGGCGAGGATCAGTTGCGCGACCTGGACCTTGGTGGCGACACGCACCCATCGACCCCTCTGGCACTTCAGTACGAAGGTCGCATCGGCACCGAAGTCGGTGGTTCGACAGCGGGCGCCCGCCTTCACTCCGTTGATGCAGCCGGTGGCAACGACCGCGACGACCGTGAGCAGGACGATGGTTCGACGAGACATGATTCCCGACCCTTCCGGCCACGCGAGGAATGCGGAGGGCCGATGTGGTCCAGATGCTAGGGCAGGAGCCGAGCCGGTGAGTCGGTTCCATCGCCGACTCGGCCTACTGACGTTTCAGCTCGAGTTTGAATTCGATCGTGGCGTCGTCCTTCACGGTTGCAAGACCCGGAATATTCGGCGGGTCGATCCCGAAGTCCGTCAGCTTCAGCACGATGGTGCCAACGATGTTCACCACCCCGTCGCCTGCGATCGCCTGTAACTCAGCCGTCACCGGTTGAGTGGCACCCTTGAGCGTGAGGTTCCCTGGCACGGAGATGCTCAGCGGAGTCCCAGCAGCGGGGACTGAGGCAATCGGAACTGGCGTCGACTGCTCGAAGACAGCGGTCGGAAAGTCATCGGTCTTCAGATAGATGCCACGGACAGCGGTGTCCCGCAGCCCTTGATCGGAGGTGAGGTCCGCCAGTCCAACGGTGATCTTCGTCGACGACAACGACTCGCCGGTCAGCTCGGCAGTGCCGGTGACGTCGGTGGTTCGAGCCGTGACTATCTGTGCCCCGATCGCGGTGTCCTCGGCGATCCGGTAGCCGGCCTCGGAAGCGTCGCTAGCTGTCCACGTGCCGGCGAAGTCGGCAAGTCCAGCGGGAGCAGCAACGGTGCTGCCACTGGACGGTTTCACGGTGTCGAGGGTGAACGCCGTGTCGGCAGTCGTGGAGGACAGATTGTCGTAGATCAACCATCCGCCGACGACGAGCGCAACGACGACGACGGAACCGAAGATGAGCAGCTTCTTCTTCACGGAGACGAAGCTACGCGCTCCACCGACGTCAGCGTTCAGCGGGTCGTGCCGCCGGTCGATCGAGAACTGCTTGACATTCAGCGATACATACATACAGAATGTATCTATCGCTCGCAGGACCGCAGCAGACGCCGAACTCACACGGCAGGCCATCCTCGCCGCTGCCACGCGCTCGTTCGCAGAACACGGCTTCGCTGGCACTGCTCTCGAAGCCGTCGTCGCCGAGGCGGGCATCACCCGAGGAGCGCTCTATCACCACTTCCCCGACAAGGTCGCGCTCTTCCAGGCGGTCTTCGTGACCGTCGAGGAGGACTTCAACAACAAGGTCCTCGAAGCCGTTGGCGCCGTCGATCCCGAGGACCATCGAGGCGCGGTGCTCGCCGGATTCCGCGCTGCCATCGAGGCTCAACAGACCCCCGAGTACCGCCAGATCGCGATCGCCGATGCCCCCGCGGTACTCGGCCATGACCAGTGGCACGAGGTCGACGCCGGGATCGGGATGGACTCCATGCGCATTGGCCTCGAGCTCCTCCGCGCCGGCGGTCATATTGCCGTCGAGGTGAACCCGGCGCTCGTCACGATCATGTTCGGCGCCCTGACCGAACTCGGCTTCGCCGTCTCACGGGGCGAGATCGACACCGTCGACGAAGCCCTCGACGGCATGACCATGCTCCTCGATCGGCTCGCCTGACGGCCGCCCGAGAAAACCCCGTTCGCCTCCTACCGACCTACCGACACCCGACACCCGACCTACCGACACCGACACACATCGAGGGATCACATGTTCACCACCCCTGCTTCGACGCGCCGCCAGATCCGAGAGCACCCCAACATCGGGCCAACGGCTGGCGCTGCTGAGCGCCGTCGGCCGTCGCCCTCGCGCCGCCGACGAATCGTCACGCTCGGCGCTGTCGGGTTGTCGATCGTGCCGGTCGCCGCAGTGCTGTTCGGAGCGCTGGGCACGCACGAGGGGAACGGCCTCGCGCCGGCCGACGGGCTCGACGCCCTGTGCTCGGCCCCAACACCCACCAGCTTCCAAGTCAGCTCCGTGGCTGGCGCCAAGTCCACTCTTGTTCGAACGCAGCGCAACGGCGCGATCACAACGACGTCCCCGCAGGATCTTCCCGTCTTCAACGTCGGCCCGACCGTCGACCCGGGCAGTGCATTCGTGAACACCCTCACGTTCGGCGACGTCGATCCATCCGGCAAGCCGTATGGGCGCTGGGGTTGGGGTGCCCGGATCTCGACCGCAGCATCACCATTCGGTTTCGGCGCTCAGCTCGGGAAGTCGCCGCTCGAGTCGCTCTTCGCCGGCAACTTCGCCCGCCCGTTCGACTATCGACCGAACCCGTTCCAACCAGCCCGCGGCGTGGGGATCGTGGGCCTCGACGCTGACATCGAGAACGATCGCGGCTCGACCATTCTCGGAGATCGTCTCGACATCGGTGGCTTCATCGATCTCGTCATGAACGACGGAAGCCTCCAGCGGTACAAGGTCGAGCTCGGACTCGACGCCCGACCGCGCACGGGTGTCGCTGCGGACGCTGCTCGCCGACTCCCGACGTCGGCTCGCCTCTCGCTCGGCTTCATCCAAGGCGCAGAGCCGGGAGTCAACATGTTGGGCGTTGGCCTGGACTTCCGGTTCAACTCGCCGACTGATCCGTTGAACCCGGCCGCCGACCCCGTCGCAGCGAACATGCCGCCCCTCGGTGTGAGTGTGAAACTCCAAGTGGTCGACGCCAACGGCGTCACGGCACCGAGTGGACGGGTCCTCGACACCACCCTCGATTTCGCCCGTGCACCGCAGAACCTCGCCATCGGTCTTCGTCAATCGTGCGGCGCCAACCGGACCACCTCGTTCTCGCACCTGTCGCTCGCACGACCTGATGCCATCGACGATGCCGTCGCCCCCGCCACTCCCCTGGCACCGACCGACCTCGACATCTCATTGACAGCGCTCGGCGGTTCAGGACTCCCCGATCCCTCCGGCGTCGCTCAACCACTGGCACGGGTCGCTGGTCGAATCACCGCCGTTCCTGCCCAGCTCGACGTCATCCTGCAGCCGAACAACATCTCGATCACACGAAACGTCGACCGTGTGCCCGACATCTCGCCCTCGATCCGGCTCGATCAACTCACCTTCGCGGGCGACGATCCGACCACCGGCAACGACGTTCCGCTCTCCGTCACGGGTCAGATCGACGGCCTCCCCCAGCATCTGTTGGTGCGAGGCCCACGACGCTTTGCTGGGTTCACTTCGAACTCGTTCAGCTTCGACGGCTGGGGCTTGTCCTGCACCGGGACACCATCGGGCTCGGACCGGTCGCTGCCGCTGTTTCCGGCCGGATGCAGCCGGACCACGCCAGCCGCCGTCGACCGCGTGTTGGTGTCGGCGCAGAACTTCTTCCCCTCCGACACCGTCGGAAACAGTGGTGTGACGGTCGCGATGCCAACGCTCGCCGAGTGCCCCGCCACCACGTCGGGAACGGTGCCGTTGTCGGTGTCGTGGCGAGCCGATCTCCGGCCCAACGTGTCGCTCTACCGAGTCGGTGCCTGCGCCCGCGGGATCCGAGGTGCCTTTGTCGACTTGGGCAACGGCGCCCGATCGACCATGGCCATCAACGCCTCACTGGATCGTGTCGCTGCATCTGATGTCCGAGCCCGGATCGGGGTGGTCCTCTCGGATCAAACGAACCTCAGCCGACTCGATCTCAGTGGAACCCTGAAGGCAGTGCCGGCGCAACTCGAGGCCACCTTCGGTTCGACCCAGCGATCTGTCCCCGTCGTCGAGAACGGCAGCGCCTTCTTCCGCACCACCAACGTGGTCGACGTCGCGATCGCCGGAGCGCCGACACAACTCGTGGTCGACGACTTGGCGTTCTCGAGTGGGCCCGTCGGGGGCACCCAGTCGCTGCTGCTCGCAGCACGTGGCACCATCACCGGCATTCCGCCGCACATTCGGATCGGCACCACGAACCGACCGGGTGTTGCCGTCGAGGCGGCTCGCCTCGAGGTGTGCCCAACCATGGCGACGGGCGATCCGTTCCGGCTGTCGGGTGGGCAGACAGCGCCGTGCGCAGCGCTCGCCGCGGCGACCGCTCCTGGCACCATCGGCGACGTCGACCTCAAGATCCAGAACGCCGCCTTCGGAACGAACCCGGTCGATCTTCCCGATCTGACACCACCGGCACTTGGGGCGGGTGCGCCCTCCAGGTTCCTCACGTTCGCCTCCCGCGGGAACCGTCCTGATGCACCTGGTGATCTGTTCCGGGGCTCGATTCGGATCGGTGGCGTTCGGTCCGTGGCGTTCGACCTGACAGGCAGCGGAACGAACGGCAACCCGGCCACGACGACCTCCAGGATCAACATCTCGACCAAGTTGGCAGCCGATGTTCCTACGGCGCTGATCCGGGTCCGCGTCGACGGCCGGACGTCAGTCGTCGAATCCGCCAACACCGGCGTGCTGATCAGCGGCGCCACCGTCGCAACGCCGGTGCCGGCGACCTTGAATGCCCGCTTCGAGAGCATCGACCTCCCGTTGATCACCGCTGACGACACCTTGGCTGCCATTCACTGGGGCGGCTCCGCACCAGTCAGCTTGAGTTGGCCGACGAGCGTGTCGTCGGTGCTCGGCGCCGACAATGTGTCGCTCCAGCTCCCCGGCGCGAGCGCCGTGATGGCCAGGGGAGTCGTCGAGGCGGGATCCACGATCCTCGGTCGGGTCGCAGTGGTGCGCTCGACACCCTTGGCGGTGGCACCGACGTCGCGAACCAAGGTGACGTACCAGTCGTTCACCCCGATGATCGTCAAGGTGGGGGCGGCCGTTTCGACGGCCACCGATCGGGCGCCGGCCGGTACCTCGAGCGACAAACGAACTCGTCTGCGGGTCGATGCCACGGTCCCCGCTACCGGCATCGGACCAGCGTTGGTGTTCACTCTGACCGAACGCAACGGGGCGATTGCGGCGATCGACGGCACGCTGTGCACGAGCACCACGAGTTGCGCCGCCAACCGCGTCTCCGGCGCGGTTCATCGCGGCCTTCCTCAGGCCGACGACACCACGCTGATGAACCGTCCAGCGCTGCCGGCGGTGCCATCATCGGGCGGTTCATTTCCGAATCCGTCGGCGTTGCCGTTGGGACCGGACGGGTTCGGTGAGGGGCTCCGTGGCGTGCTCCTCTCCGACGGCACGGCGGGTGCCGAGTTCGGGCTGCGCGACATCGTTTCGGTGTCTGCGCAGCTCGACCCCGATCTCTCGATCCGCTACCGCTCGGCCCGAGGAGCGACCGCTGATCCGTTCGGAATCAGCGTCTTCACCAACGTCGGTGGAACACCGATCTCCGCCGATGCCAAGCTCTCGACACTGCCGAACGACATCGTCGTGCAGCTTCGCAGCGCTGGCGGCGACCCGAGCGACCCGACCCCGTGGCTCTGGGTCAACACCGAATCGATCGACGTGCTCACGCCGCCGGTCATCATCGCCTCGGACGCCCCCCGCACCGGTCCTCGACTCGATGCCATGGTGCTCGTCGGCGACCAGACTCGCTATCGCAACCTCTCACCGCTCAGCCGAGTGAGCACCGACCCGATCGGCATCACTGCCGATATCGGCGGTGCCATCACTGGCGGCAAGGCCACAGTCGGCTTTCGAACCCGGGTACTCGTGGATCTCCCCCGCCACATCGAGGTGTGGAAGCCGGTCATCGAACAGTGCGGAGGGCCGACCTCGTCAACTCCCACCTGTCAGTCGAAGCAGATGTACGAACCGGATCGTCGAACCGAAGTCCATATCAAGGCACAGACGACCGGTGGGAACTTCGGGAAGCTGACCGGACGCTTCGAGGTGGCCAACGGAGGCCAGGATCTCGGCGGCGACTTCAGCGTGGCGACCGTTCCCGCCCAGTTGTTGTTCGACGTCGACCTGACCCAGAACGTGCGACTGCCCTGGGTGGATCTCAACGTCGACCTGGCCACCAACGTTGCGCCCGGCACGGTCACGGCCCGGGTGTTCGATCGATGCCTCCCGGCGTATGTCGGGAACTCCGTGGCATCGCCCGAGAACGGGCAACGTCTGCTCCCGGGCCAATGCGTGACTGCTCCGAGCACCTTCAATCAGGTGCCGAACTACGACCTCAAGTTGGCGGGTGTGGGAACAGACTTGGCGATCACCGCTCGGATCCGAGGAGCAGAATCACCGAACTCCGGCCCGACGATCGACCTCGCAACGTGCGACAACGGGTATCGGGCCCGCGGCCAGACCCGCCTCGGCTATCTCCACGCCGATCTTTCGCTGGTCGGCGTGACCAAGATCGATGCTGACGTGAGGGTTCGACGCAGCACCGACCCGGCCGACAGCGACGGCTCCCAGACGGCCGTCAAGATCACGACTGACGGAACCATCGACGGCACCATCCGGGCGAAGCTCATGAACATCGTGCAGAGCCGCCGCCAAGTACAGGCGGCCACCGACGGGCTGGGCGCTCTGGTCGGAGCGATCGCCCGGGTGGACGTGTGTCTCGATATGGACCTGCCACTCGAGCTGACTCTGACCGACGTCGACCAGCTGCTTGTCCGAATGGGCGGGGGCCAGCTGGCGATCGCGCCGACCGGGGCCAGCGCCACGATCGTCGGGAACATCCGCGAGACGTTCCAGTGCCGGGCGACTGGGCAGCCATCTGGATGTCCGGCAGCTGGCACCCTCGTTCGGGCAACAGGGGCGCAATATTCCCAACGAGTGTCACGGCTCGAAGTTCGTGCGTTCAGCAGCCTCGTCCAGCTCGCCAACTTCGTCGAGAACGACACCACCCCGACCATCAACTCGATCGGGATCCTCGATGTCACGACCAGTCGACCCGGCGACGCCTGTTCGGCGGCCAACAGTGAACCGTGCGCCGGAGAGAACTTCCGCAGCAGCACCTTCACGGCCTCGTCGACCGCCACGAAGTTCCTGCTCGATCCGGTGTGGTCGGCGGGCAAACGCTCAGGAGGCGAGGGTTTCTACAACTCCGACATCGGCGGCAGCTTCTACAACGCGCTGCTGGACACGTCGATCCTTCCCCCGAACGCCAATCTTCCGTCGTTGCGGATCCATTCGCTCTCGGCACCGTTCAGCGTGACGGCGAGTGGCACCGTCATTCCCGGAAACGAGGACGACCGGGCGTTCGTCTTCGCCACCGATGGAACTCGCTACCGACTCATCATGCGCGCGGGTGGCAACGGATGCATCCCGCAGTTGCAGGCGTGGCACACCACGTCGTCGTTCGCTCGGGAGCAGATCCGTTGGGTGCGAGATCTGGCGATTGTGGGCGACGATCACGTGATCCACGACGAGCTCTTCGAAACCTGCGCGTCCATCAAGTATCAGATCACGATGACCCCCAGGGCCGACGGCAGCATTCAAGTAGACCTGGACGATCTCGCCGGAACTGCTGGCGATTCCTTCTCCCTCCTCGATGCATCGGGGATTGGCGTGAGTCGACGGGGTGCACCCGGGACACCCATTGTTCCCGAGTCGCTGACCGCCTCGAACGGCTTGGTGTATCTCCCGAACGTGTCGCCAAATCAGGTCGGCACGATTTACGCAACGGGAACCGGCGAGCAGGTCACATCGACCTACGACGGTCGCTTCTTCCGTTACCCCAGCGCTGGCACGTATCTGGCAACTGCGCTCACCTACAAGCCAGACGGAAAGGTCGATCAGATCCGCCAGTACCGGGTGACCGTGCCCTCCGACCCGATCTGACTGACGTGGCGCCCGGGGCGCGGATCGGGCGCCACTCAACAGAACTGCGGGTCAGAACTGTGCCGAAAGCGCACAATCGGCCCGCAGTTCAGCGTCGAGGGTCGTCGCCATCAAGCACAGCGACGATCTCCGGGCGGAGCCGTCGGGCAGTGATGATGGCGTCAAGCGATCCGACCGACACCGCACGCTCGACCGTGTGAATGGCATCGAATTCGGCGGCAACCGTTGTCCTGGCGCGGGTGGTGGCCGCCCGTTGCGCAACATCGAGATCCTCCACGCACCGAAGGCGCACGTCGCCGTCCTCGTTTCCAGCTGCGTCGAGCGCGTGCCGCGCCACCGCCACAGCCGGGTCCGCCTCGACGCGGTTACGAACCTCCCGGGTGAAGACCACAGCCGCGGCTGGCGCTCCACCGATCACCGAGGCGTAACTTCCCTCGACCGCCAGCGCCGTCAAGCGACTGTTGAGTTGTTTAGAGAAGACCACATAGGCGCCGCCGTGATAACGGCCGATCACGACGAACACGATGGGCCCGTCGAACTCGACGACCGCTCGGGCGATCTCCGCGCCGTACTCGAGCTGTAACCGTCGCAAGGATTCCGGGCTGCCGTCGAATCCCGACAGGTTCGCCAACACCACGACCGGGTGGTTGCCGGACGCCGAGCGAATCGCACGGGCCACCTTCTTCGACGACATCGGATACAGGGTTCCGCCAGCGAACTCCGCCGGACCGTCCACCGGCACCGCACCCGACCGGCCGGAGGAACGCGATTCGATCCCGATCAGGGTGACTGGATGTCCACCGACGCGCGTATCCCAGACGACGGCCGACGAAGCGTCGGTCATCGTCCGCCAGCGTTCGGACACCACGGCGTCGGCATCGGCAACCGCCTCCATCAGCGGCCGAATGGCGAACGGCCGTTTGCGACCGGGGTTGGCGGACGCATCGAAGATCTCGCCGACGGTGGCGAAGCCCTCATCGCCCTTGTAAGGGCTCAGTGTCACATCCCGATCGATCGGGTCGGTGGTCGTCAGGGTCGGCGGTCGAGCCCCATCTGACGAGTGAGTGCGGGCATAGTGATCGAGAAGAATGCCGTACGCCCCCGCGAGATCGTGTGCCCGGTAGTGCGCTTGCCCGTTCGGCCCCATCACCCGGTCGAACCCGCCCAGGCTGACCTCGTCCTCCGCCCCGACCGATCCCGACAACTCAAGTGCCCGATTGCCGGTCAACACCATCGTTGACGTCGGCACCATGACCAGGATGCCGCGGGTATGCATCAACATGGTCGCCTCGGCGTTCCAATACGACTGCGCTCCCACATTGACCCCAGCGACGATCACGTTGATCTCACCGCCGGCCGAGGTGAACGACACGATTCGACGAAGCACCGCCGCCGTCCAATCGAGATTCTCGGTGCCGGAATCCATGGCGATCCGGGCGCCCGAGGACAGCGCAACCCACTCAACAGGTACGCCGAGACCATCCGCCAGATCGATCATGGCGATGATCCGCTCGCATTCTGGCTGGCCGAGTGAACCCATCGCTCGGAGCGGATCGCCCGCGATCCACGCCCGCTCACCGAACTCGGTCCGACCCGGCAACGGATTCGAGATCATCCCCACGACCACACCGCATCCGTGGCCGGCCGGGGGACGATCCACGGGACCGATCCCGTCATCCACGAGGTCGTATTCGACGAAACGGCCTGCGACCAGCGACGGGTGAGGGAGATCGGCGTCGTGCACGCTCCCGGTCAACATCCCAATGAGCTCCCACGGGTCGACCAAACCGGATCGGCGGGCGCGCAATGCTCGACGATCCAGCTCGGAACGCGAGCCGATGACGGGTTCGACACCCTGTTGTTCCTCCAGCTCAAGTCGAGCGTGCCCCCGCCGACGCACCAAGAACTCCGTGGTTGCACCCTCACGGCCGACGCGGATGCTCAGTTCTTGCAAGCCCAGCCCACGAGTAATGGCCTCGTGCATCTGGGCGACCTCCATGATGTTCGCAGCAGTGGCCGAGTCTGTTCGGAGCAGCACCACATGCATCGACGCCCACCAGTCGCGGCTATGGCCACGCTCACGTCGGAGCAATCGCACGCCGTGCTCCAACAACTCGGTGAACGGCGCCAGGTCATCGGGCGACACCCCTTGGAGATCGGTGGGAGTGTCGGTCGCTTCCACGGCCAACATGATTCGCTCATCGCTCGGGTCGTGTTGATAGCGCAGCCGAACGACCGCGGCGCATCCCGCATGGGTTCGAACGCTGGTGATGATGGTGGATTCGAAGTCTCGATAGCGAGCGAGGCTGTACAACTCGTCGCGGCCGACAGTGCCGGTCGAGACGGGCCCGACGAGACGATTGCCCGAGAGCTCAGCGCGGGCAGTCGCAGCTGCATCTGCCACGCCATTGAGCGAACCAATCGAGACCCGCTCCGTCGCCGCCAGATCCCGCGACAGCGCCTCGACATCGAGATCGGCACCGCGGCGACAAAGCGATGCCACCGCGCGGATGACCGAGGTCATGAGTCGGTCCCGTTCATCTGAACGCGAACGGGTCGCTGCCAACCGCCACAACGAGTCACGAAAGGCGTCGGTTGGTTCCAAGGACATGACCCCGGCGTGGGCCAACGCTCGGCTCAGCAGTGGTTGCAGCTCGCGTGGCACACCGTCCTCACCCCGATGGTGGAGTCGGCACGTCTCGTGGAAGGCCTCGGACGCGCTGACCGCCGCCGAGTGATCGTCGAGCAGCAGGAGGTTGCGTTCGAACAGCGTCTCCACGTCCGCGTAGACGCGCAGGCATCCCGCCACGGTTGCCCACGCAGCGTCATCGCCCGTCGACGCGGCGATCGCGTCGAGATGTCGCCGGGCCTGATCCAGCCGGGCCGCCGTGACCTCTCGCCCGAGGAGCAGGGCACGACAGGTGTCGAGAATGTCGAGATGGGCTGGCACGGGCGTCGGGTCGAACCAGTCGACCGGGGAATGCGATTCGGTCGACTCGCGCGGCGGTGACAACTCGTCGGTCCCCCTCACCACGTCGACTTCGACGATCGCTTGGCCCGCCGCGACCTGGGTTCCGGGCTCGACCAACAAGCGACTCACGGTCCCCGCGACCTCGGCCAGCAAGGGGGCCTCGGTCTTCATGGCCTCGAGAGTGCCGACCCGCTGTCCGGCTTCGACAACATCTCCGACTGCCACGGTCAGGTCGACGAGCAGCGCCGGGCCCGGTGCGCGGACGGTTCCGCCGCCTGCTGCCGTGACTCGATGGACGCCACCACCGACATCGACGGCTACGCCGTTCTGACCGACGTGCACGAGCGCGCGGATCTGTCGGCCATCGATCCGCCCGATGACGGCCGCGTCGCCGACGTGTTCGACGTCGACGGCGACCCGTTGGCCCTGGCATTCGACGAGCCAACGCGACTCGGCGCCGGTGGCCACGAGCAGACGATGGCTGACCCCTCGGAGCGACAGGTCCAACTCGACCGGCTGCGTGGCCGCCACGTCGGGACGAGGAACCCCGGTCGCTGCGGCCGCCAGGAACCGTCGCGCCAGAAGTCGGCGGTCGACTCGAGCCAACTCAACAGCTGCCAACAACAGGGCATCGCGTCCACCCGTCGGTTGGTCGAACAGACCCGCTGCCACCTGCTCGTCGAGCCAGCTCGTATGCGCCGTGGCATCGACCACTTGTGGCGTGCGCAACAGGTCCAACAACACCCCACGATTGGTGGTGCCGTCCTCGATGACCACCTCGTATTCCTCGAGCGCCCGCCGCAGCGTCGCCAACGCCCGAGCTCGCGTGGGCCCCCAGGCCAACACTTTGGCGATCATCGAGTCGAACTCGGGCGGGATCATCGAACCAGCGGTTACCCCGGCATCGACGCGAATGTTGGGACCCGCCGGGGGCCGATGGACCAACACCCGCCCCGGGGTCGGCGCGAAACCTCGTTCGGCGTCTTCGGCCACGAGCCGAACCTCCACTGCCCATCCTCGAGGCCCCGGCGAGGTCTCGGTGGGTCGACCGAGCGCCACGTCGATCTGTGCCCGGACCAGGTCGATGCCCCACACCAACTCGGTGACGGTGTGTTCCACCTGCAACCGAGCGTTCACCTCGCAGAACGAGACGGTCCGCTCGGTCGGTTCGTAGAGGAATTCCGCTGTCCCCACGCCCCGATAGCCGGCCGCCGACGCCAGACGGATGGTCGACTCGCAGAGGCGGTGCTCCTCGACCGGACTGAGCACGGGCGACGGGGTCTCCTCCAACACCTTCTGATGGCGACGCTGCACCGTGCAGTCCCGAACGCCGAACGAGGTGGCTCGACCCTCGCTATCGACGAGGAACTGCACTTCGACGTGGCGCGCTCCGTCGATGCACTTCTCGAGGAACACCTCGCCCGGACCGAACGCTGCACGTCCTTCTCGTTGCACCGCCCGAATCGCCGCCACGAGGTCGGTGGCGATCGTGACCCGACGGATCCCCCGTCCGCCACCACCATTGGAGACCTTGACCATCAACGGGTAACCCACTGCTGCTGCGGCTTCGAGCCAGTTCATCGGTTCGTCGTCGCAATCGATGGGGCGCCACGGTGCCAGCGGAACGCCGGACTCGGCGGCGAGTCGCTTGCACGACACCTTGTCCCCCAAGGCGCGCATGGCGCGGCTCGGCGGACCGAGGAACACGATTCCCTCGGCTTCGAGACGCTCCACGAACTCCGCGTCCTCGGCAATGAAACCCCACCCCGGCCAGACCGCGTCGCAGCCAGCCGAATCCAGTGCCGCCAGGACACGATCATGGTCCAAGTAGGCAAGGCGAGTCCCTCCGCCAGGATGCGCGCAGAGAGCTGGGCCGAGCGAGACGGCATCGTCGGCCAAACGCACGAAAGGGGCGTGACGATCAGGCTCGGTATGGACCGCTACAACTTCGAGCGGGCGACCGCCGATCGGATCGGCTTCGCGCGCGGCGCGAAGGAACCGCATGGCCGCATCACCCCGATTGACGACACCAACGCGATGGAACGTCATCGTGTAGTTCCGGATGGTGCCGCGTGGTCGGTGTCGGGAGCGGTGTCGAGAACCACAACAGCCGCGGCCCCGGGCCCATCGTGCGTCAGCGACAGGTGGATGGAAATCCCGTCGCCGAACTCCTCGGCCATCGACGCAGCGATCTGGCCGTGTAGGACCAGCCGGGGTCGGCCTTCGGCGTCGCTCACCACCTCGATGTCAGCCGGGTTCCACTGGCCCAATGCTGGCGGGCGACCGCAACGAGATACCGACCATGCCTTGATGAACGACTCCTTGGCTGCCCATCGAGCTGCGAGTCGTTCTGGCCGACCTCCTGCCGCCGCCCGCTCACGGTCCGTGAAGGCTCCCGGCGCGAAACGCGAGCCGGGGGCGTCGAGTTGTTCGGTGAATGTCGCAATGTCGACCAGATCGATGCCGATACCGACGACCGTCATCGCGCCGACCCCGATCCGAGATCGGCTTGAACCGGACCGGTCGACGGCATGTACTGCTGGCCGACATAGAGCCCGTCGGGACCGAGTCGCGTCGCCGCGTCACTGAGCATCGACATCTCGGCGACCCGTCGCTCGGGAGTTCCGTCGGCTCCATCGAGTCGCCGATCGCTGCGCTTTCGGAACATCGGGTCGCCGCCATACATCGCTGAGAGTCGCCGACGCCGACCGTCGAGATCACGTTTCGATGCCCGCTCTCGGTAAGTCGCTGCGTCAGGATGCTGCGACGCATCGAGTGCTGCGAGGAACACCGATCGATTCGCCAGACAGACGACCCCCGAGGCGTGACCGAACCCGAGACTGGTGAGCAAGCCGGCTCGGAACTTCTCGCCCGCGATGATGTGGCGATGACCGTAGGTCAGATGGTGATGATCGCGATGCGTCTCGGACAGCGATTCCAGGTTCCGGTTCCCCGGAACGTGTCCGGTCTCAAGGGTCTGCAACAGCCCGATTGCTTGCCAGATGGCGGCTCCACCCTTGGCGTGGCCCGTCACCGACTTCTGCGACACGGTCAGCATCGGGTTGCCCGGGGTCCGCCCCAACTCGATGGCGATACGGTCGTGAATGGCGCTCTCATTGGGATCGTTGGCGGCGGTTGAGGTGTCGTGTTTCGACACGACGGCAATGTCATCGGCGTTGAGGCCATGGGCGGCGAGAGCGCGAGCCAATGGTGAGCTGTCGCCACCGGTGACACATGCCACTGCCCCCAACCCCGGGGCGGGGATCGACGTCTGGATCCCGTCGGAATACGTGCAGGCAAACACCACGACCCCTCGAACGGGAAGCCCCAATTCAGCCGCCGTCGATGCCCGCGCCAGCAGGATCGTTCCCCCGCCCTGGGACTCGACGAACCCGGCGCGCCGCCGGTCATTCGGCCGCGAGAACTGATCCGGTGCCAAGCCGCTGGCCAACATGTCATCGGTCGACGCCGTGGCCGCCATGTTCGAGAAGCCCACGACGCCTTCCATGCTGATGTCATCCCAGCCGCCGGCCACGATCACGTCCGCCTTGCCGAGCCGAATGGCGTCGGCTCCGGCCTCGATGCTCACTGCCCCGGTCGCGCAGGCTGCCACCGGGTGGATGTTGGGTCCGTAGCCCCCGACGTAGCTCTGCACCACATAGGCCGCCACCACATTGGCGAGACTCTCCTGCAACAGGTCGTTGGGGCGATCACGATCGAGCACCGCTCCCGCATACATCGAGCGCAAGCTGTTCATGCCCCCCATCCCAGTGCCCTGGGTATTGCCGACACGCGTGGGGTGGAGTCGGGCGAGCAGCTCCTCGGGTTCGATCCCCGCGTCGATGAATGCCTCGACAGTGCCGATCAGGTTCCAGAGCGACACGCGGTCGACGGTGGCCGCCATCTCCGCGGGTATCCCCCAACGCGTCGGGTCGAACCCCGAGGGGAGCTGCGCTCCGACGCGACGACTGAGCCGACTACGACGCGCCACCCGGATCGAGGTCCCGGCCGGACGGACAACCATCAGGGCGCCGGCGGGAGTCTGTTCGATCCGGATCACGCCCGGATCAACGGCGGCGAGTTCACGAGCGGCCTCGATCGTCTCCACTGGGATCGAGAGATCGGTGTCGAGAAACACCTCGGCCAACATGGTGACGCCGTCGGGGTCGAGCGGGCCGTCGACATCGAAAGTTCGGATCCCGCAATGCTCTCGGACCACGGCGTCGTAGCGGTCTGCAATCTCGTGTTCGGCGACCGGCTCGTCGCTGCTCACGTCCACCCATGTCGAGGATGCTCCACCTGATTCCCAGCGCACCAGCCCGCACCACCATGCCAGCTCCAACACCGACGCGGCGCTCAACTCGCCGTTGACTTCCAGGTCGAAACGGCTGGCGCTCGTGCCCCATGGTCCGACTTCACCTGAACCGACCACGACGACAAGATCATCGAGCAACAGCGTTGGCGCCACAGGAGCGGGATCACCCATCGTCAGAGCGCGAGGCGGGGAGGGCATGGCAGCGATCGTCGAACCGGCGGTCATGGCGTCGACCCGACCGCCGCGATCCACATCGTCGGTATCGGCATCGGCATCGACTACCTCACCTGCTGATCGCTGGTCGGACAGCGAACGGAGAACTGCGGCGACATCGTGGCCAGCCAGTCCCCCGTCTAGCGACAGCCGGACCGGTGCGAGCGCTGCTCGCTCGCGAGTCGATTCGTCGCACGCCTCGAGAAGGAGGTCGGCCATCTCGGACGTCGAGAACGTGCGGACTCCCAGTCGCTCTTCGATGATGGGCGCCAAGTCGTCGTTGGTGCCCATGAGCCCGGTGCCGCGCACCCAACCGATGAGCGCCGCCACCAGCGAGACATGTTGTCCCCAACGCTGCTGTTCAGACGACCACTTCTCAGCGATCGCATCGAGCGCTGCTTTCGCCTCTCCATACGCGCCGTCACCGCCGAAGGTCCCATGGTTGGGCGAAGCTGGGAGCACAACGTGGAGGCGCAGTCCCCCGGTGCCGAGCCGATCCATGCGCTCGACCATTGCACCCATGAGCCGCTCGACGCCCCAGACGAGGGTGCGCATGGTGATCTCCGCCGAGGGGCCTGCGTCGGACATGTCGCCGCTGACGGATCCGGCCGCGAAGGGCAACAGCAACGTCGGTCGGAGTTCCAATTCGTCGATCACGAACCGAACGAGCGCGTCAATGTCACGGAACGATGCCAGGTTGGCCGGGACGACGTGGAGCACCGCACCGGGCGCTGCCGACGAGCAGTAGAGCTCCCGATAGTCGGCCAAACGTTTCGGCGTAGCCGACGACGTGGTGCAGACCACAGTGGCTCCAGCTTCCAGCAGGCGTCTCACCATGTCGTAGGCGATGCCACCCGGGCTCGCACCCGTCACCAGCGCCACGTCGGTCGTCAACGCTGGGTGGCGAGCCGACTCAATGGCCGAGTTCCCAACAGCGATCCCCTGGAATCGTCGAGCCGAGACCATGTCGCCTCGCCGCGTTGCACGATCGGCCAGATGGGCTGCCGTCGATCGCACCACGGGGTCAACTGCGCACCGTCGAAGACGAGTTGCGGTCTGGTCCAGCTCCTCGGCGAGGACGATCCCGAGGAGACTGTCGTGGTGCAGTCGTACGAGATCGTGGCGCGCAGTCGCCCACCACGACGAAAACTCGACGTGTCGTAGCCCATCGAACACGCTCTGAACGGAAGCGGCCCGGTCCACACCGTGCTCGGCCTCCAGCTCGGCGAGCCGAATTTCGACTCTCTCGTCGTCGGCCTCATTCGACAGGACGCGCCTGGTCGAGGCACCGGTCCGAGCCAACAGATCCCGAGCCGTCTCGGCCAGAAGGCCGTCCGGGCCAGCCAGGCGCGACTCCAAGTCAGCAACGGCCGCCGCATCAACCGTTCCGCTCGCGGCAGTCTCGGCCGGTGCGACGACGACACCCAGTTCCGCTCCCACGAGGAGAACCGTCGCGTCGACGAGCTCGTCGATGGAGCCAGGGATCGGCTGGAGCCGGCCCAACGGGCCGCCCCGGACGCTGTCACCAGCGCGACCGTCGACCGCGATCGCAAGCCCGATTCGTTCGGCCCATCCCGATGGAAGGGCCCAATGGCCATCGACCCGTGAAGCCACGTCTCTCGCTCGGCCTCCCAGCGGGCCGAGCGTCGCAACGACGGCCGAGTCGATGGCAACGCGCAGTACCGGCCCGGGGGCCCGATAGCGCGGCGCCCGCGCCGCGACTTCGGTCGCAAGGGCTGTCACCCCCAGCGCTTGGGCACCGTCAACGCCAGAGATTCCGAACTCGGCACCGACATCCATGAGGAGCTGGTTTCGCCGTGACGAGACACCGTCGACCAAATCGTCGATCGAGTCGGTGTCAGCGAGCTGATCAGTCCGCACGTTGCACCGAAATGCGAGCAGCGCTCGCAGGGCCTCGGCGATCTCGAGCGGGTGCGGAGCGATCGTCGATCCGGCGCGCGGTGGTCCGCCTGCCGAGGAAGACAGCCCACTCACCGGGACAGCATCCGCAGCCGGATCTGCCTCGTCGCGAGGTCCAGGATCATCGGTGTCATCCGATTCGTCGGGAGCGGCGACGAATGGTTCGTCGTCGCCGACAACCAACCCCCATTCAGCTTCGAGGTTGAGCACCTCGGGTCGGAGACCAAGATGCTCCGGTAGCGCAATGGTTCCACGGGCCAGGTTGGCGACCGTCGGCGCGGCGCCTACCCCCACCTCGACGATGCGCTCGATGCCGAGGCCACCCGACTCGATCGGCGTGAGGAGGAGATCCTGCGTCTCGATCCAGCGAACCGGGCTGGCGAACTGCCAGGCCAACAGCTCGACGAGTATCTCCCGGGCGAGGCGGCTCGGCCGACCTGACCACGTCGTCCAGTCATCGAGGATGGCGATCAACGACGATGCCCCGGTGTACTCGGCGATCTCAGTCACCGATTCCTTCGACAATGTGAATGCCCGCGGCACCAGGTTCGGAACGTAACGGCCAACCAACAGGTCGGGGTCGATCTCCTGGGAAAGGCAGCGATCCAGATGCAGGCGGAAGTCAGCGACTCCGCCGCGAAGCACCGACGAATGGAACGGCACGTCGATGCCGGGCACCAGCAGGAAGGCCGGCTTTCCGCTCCGCGACGCAGTCACACTCAGCTCCTTCTCGAGTTGCGCGAGTGAACGGATCGTCCCAGCCACGGCGTACTGCTTGCCGCGCAGATTGAAGTTCACGATCTCGAGGGGGTCTCCGGTCCGATCGCGGAGCTCTTCGACCAGCTGCTCGAGGTGCGAGTGTTCCATGCCCACTTCATGGGGTCGCACGACACCGAGGCGATAGTTCGAGGCACCGAATTCATCGCGCGGGACCAAGTGGTGCATGGCGAGTCCCCGTTGGAACACCAGCTCGACCACCGCCTCGAGCGGCAGCACTTCGGCAGCGGCAGCAAGCGAGTTGTACTCGCCGACAGAGTGCCCCGCCGTCACCGCGTTCGGCACGAAAGCGCCCGACTCGCGGAGCTCTGCGATCTGGGCGGCAGCCAGCGTCGCCATGGCGACCTGGGTGAACTGTGTGAGGTGGAGGACCCCCGCTGGATGCCGGTAGAGCTCCGATGGGGTGGCGAGCTGATCTGGGTTGTTGCGCACAATGTGCAAGATCGAGAAACCCAACCGGTTGCGGGTACACGCGTCGGCACGCTCCCAGACCCGTCGCGCGGCCGGGGATCGCTCGAAGCCTTCCATCCCCATCCCCGTGTGCTGGATACCCTGCCCGGGAAACAAGTACGCCGTTCGTGGTGGTGCAACTTCGCAAGTGGCCGCCATGACGGGTACGGGGCCATCCACGCTCGCCATCGTCACCTCCACCGTGAAGAGGGTGGCGCCATCTCGCAGACCCGAGCGCGCAGCAACGACGGTGAGTTCAGCGCCGAGGTCAACCGGCGACAGAAAGCGCGCCGACCACTCGACGAGTCGGTCCGATCGCACGCCCAACCCCTCGATGAGGACCCGTTGCGCCACGGCCGAAGTCCACGCTCCGTGAACGATCGGTTGCTCGAACCCGGCCAACCGTGCCATCACGACCGAGCGGTGGATGGGATTGTGATCGCCGGTGACCGCCGCAAACGAATCCATGCACGTTGGGGCCGTCACGGTTGCCTGCGCCACGACCTTACGGGGCCGGTCATGGCTGTCGATGTGGTGCCCGTCGGAGGTTCCGGTCAGACCGTCGGGGGCATCGAGTCCGCGGATCAGGAATGTCGATCCGAGCATGGCAAGAACATCGCCGTTCCGTTCGATCGTCGCTGACGTCTCGACCTGACACCCGAGATCATGCGGTGACACTTCAACGACTGAGGCAGTGACCGTGACCGGCCCTTCAGTCGGTGCCATACCGCGGACGCGATGCTCAAGGTGCATCAGGTCGAGCAGCCCTGGGAGCAGCTCGGGGGCGCCGAGCGCCGCGAATACCGCGGGCCATGCCACACCGAGCCAGGCATCCAGCAACGTGGCCATGCGGTCGCCACCGACCGAAGATGCGTGGCAAGCCAGTGTGTCAACATCGAGCTCGACATCGATCACGGCGTTTCCGCCGAGCACCGGTGGCACTGCTACGCCGCGCAGCAGGGTCGTCTCCAACATCTGTCGCATGGCCTTGATCCACGCCGGTTGATCGACCGACACGGCGTCCACCCCGTTGAGCTGTTCGGTCCGGAACCGCAGGGCGAGATGGGTAGCGGAGTGGGCGAGTGACGGGATGGCGACGTCGACGACAACGTCGTTTTCGTCGGCAACCAGCGAGACGTGCTCGCGCTCGTGAACTCCCTCGATCGCGAGGTCGGATCGGGACAGCACACCCTCGGCGTTGCTTCGACACCTCCACGTCGTGAGCGGCGCCAGCCGCAGCAGCGGATTGGGCACGTGTCGACCAGAACGAAGCACTGTCGGGGCGCCAGCGAGCACCGCGACGGGGCCGTTGAAGACGTCGACGGTCGGTTCGTTGCGACGCAGACGTGACACGGGGGCAGCGCCGGCGGCACCTTCGGTCGACAGCAGAGCGACGAGGTGCGACTCGAATGTGCCGAGCAGATCCGCGACTGGTTCGTCGATGCGGTCGATGCCAATGATTGCTACCGGACCCGGAATGACGAGCACGGCGTCGGCGTCGTAACTCTCGTGCTGTGCCTGCCAGAGCGAGTCCGACTGATACCAGCGACGAACGTCGACGTCGATGACCGGCACGAAAGGAACCGGCTTGCCGGGCCAGCGGCACACCTCGATCAGAAACATCGCGTCGGCTGGATGGATCTGTACGACAGCGGCATGGGGATAGTTCTCGACCAGCCTGCCGAGCGCTACGCGAGGGTTGTCAACGCTGGATCGATCGTTGAACAGCGAGTCGATCTGGCCGTGTTCGACGCTGTTGAGGCGCCCTTCGGCACGCTGGAGCAGCGCCAGAAACCGGTCACGATGAGAGACATCGAGCCACACGCCGTCTTCGTAGCGGCCAGATCGACCAAGAGCGACGAGCTCGACAAACCGTTGCAAAAGTTGGTGGTAGGTCATACCGTCCACGTCGCCGAAATATGGTTTGGCGGTTCCATCCAATGCCGAGATGATCTCCTCGCGTCGGTCGTTGACCGCCGTCGCGTCACCCGACACCGAGTCCAAGAGTGCGGCGCAACGCGCCGCCGAATTGTCGAGGAAGTGGATGTCGGCGTTCAGGCCGGATCGACCCGACGTGACCCCGCCACGAATCTCGGCGGGCCGCACGAACCCATCGGTACCAACGGCGTCGCGCAAGAGTTGTTTGACGGCGAGAGTGGCGGTTGCCTCGGCGCACGCCATGGTCACCGTTCCCAACAACAGTCCGTCGACGGGCATCGCCACGGTGCCATGGCGCAATGACCACGAACCGGTCAGGAGCTCGGCGGCGCGCTCGGGGGTACCGACTCCCCCGCCGACGCACAGCACGACGTTGGGTTGGCCGCGGAGCAGGTGATAAGTGGACAGCAGCAGGTCTTCGAGGTCCTCCCACGAATGATGGCCGCCGGCAGTGCCGCCCTCGACGTGCACGAAGACGGTGTGGTGGTTGGCCGCGGCGGCGATGGCTACGACCTGGCGGATCTGCTCGACCGTGCCGGGTTTGAAGGCGTTGAGCCAGATGCCGAGCGAGGCGAGCTCGTCGAGCAACGCCACCGCATCATCGAGTTCGGGAATGCCCGCCGACACGGTCACACCACAGATTGGCGCCCCCGCGGCACGAGCACGTTGCACGAGCTTCTCTCGACCCAGGTGCAACCCCCAGAGGTATGGGTCGAGGTGGAGGGCGTTGAACACGATCTCCTGACCGTGGTCGAGCAGCTCGTTGAGTTCCCGCATCCGCTCGTTGAAGATCGGAGCGTTGACCTGTCCGCCGCCTGCGAGTTCTGCCAAGAACCCTGCGTTGGCAGCCGCCGCAACGATTGGAGCGTCGACCGTCGTCGGCGTCATGCCCGGCAGGATCATCGGCGACCGACCCGTCGCCCTCGTGAAGTGGTTCTCGACTCGTACGACACCCGACGGCAGCGTCACCAGCCGGGGCTGGAACGTCGAATAATTCATCGCTGGCGCGATCTCGGCATCGGCGGCGAACAGTTGACGGCGACCCCGCACGGAACCGGCGGCCACGACCCTCGCCCCCGTTCCGCGGAGGGCGCCCATCGTCAGACGCGCAATCCCGTCGGAGGGCCCGACATCGACGATCCACCCGGCACCGGCTTCGACCAACGCGCGGGTGGCACCGTCCCATCGCAGTGGTTGGCTGAGGATATCGGCGACGACGTCGTAGGTGCACTCGCCGTTGAACGGCTTCAGGCCCGATCCCGACCAGACCGGGAAGCGGAACTGTGCGGCGTCAAGGTGCAGCCCCGTTCTCGTGGCGTCGTGGGCGATGCGGTTGACGAGGCCCTCGAGGATCACCGAGTGAGCCGGTATGTCGACGAGGAGTGGCTCCGACACGATGCCGAGTTCTCGGTTCAATCGCTCCCGGAATCGAGCAAGGTCCGACACGGTCCCGGAGACCACGGCGCGAGTGGCGCCATGATGCAATGCCACCCCGACCGTCGAGTTGTCGACCGCCTTGTGATCGAGGGAGATCAGGTGCTGGAGTCGATCGCCTCGAACGTGAGAGACGGCGAGCATCGGGACGGGGGCGTCGGGCCGACCGTCGAACGCCGACTGCAACGCGGCGGGGCCCACGCTGTGCGGATCGCTCGAGGCGGCGTGGCCGATGAGCACCGCCAACTTGAGATACTCGGCGACGCGGTCGTCGTTCACCAACCCGTCTGGCATCTCGGCCACTGCGCAGGCTGCGAGGACTCCGACCGAGTGTCCAGCAAGACCGACGAGTGTCCCCGCCGCAACGGCCCCGGCGAGCCCGTCCGACCACAACGACCGGTAGGCGAGCATCTGAGTAAAGAGGCAGCCTACGATGGACGTCGCCGAGCCGAGAAGGGCGCCGGCTGGCGGTGCGGTCGACGGCTCATCGATCCACTGCACGGGTTCGAACCCCACCGAGAGTCCGGTCGACCGGAACTCGGGACGACGGAGGGTGGCTTGGACCACCGCCTCCCATCGAGCGGCGGTCTGACGCAGATCATGCCGATCTCGGACGACGTTTCCGAGGCTCTCCCACCAGTTCCAACCGAGGCCTGCGAAGCTCAGCGCGAAGGTGTCGGTACCAGTTCCGAGTTGCGCGGCGATCGATTCCGGTGGCGCTGACATGGCCACTACAGACGTACGCCCGCCATCGGTGGTTGTGTTCACGTTGAGTTCCCCTGATCGCCCGCCATCGACACATGCCGACAGAACTACGACAAGTGGCTATCACAAGGTGTTACAAAAGTCGCGAAAGTTTCCGCGCGGTAACTTGACCGTCTCATCTGATTGGTGAAGATTTGAGGGCAACCCCGCCACCGAATGTCAGCGACTGACGTCGGACTCCGAATTCGCCAGCAGCCAGCCAGTGTGTACCTGACTCGTGACGGAAATGCCCTTCACGACCGACCATGCGATCGTCATTGCGACCAAGCGCCTGAAGCTCAACATCTCGTGTACCCCCTGTTGCTGCGGGCAAGCTGCCCGGACCCTTCCTTGAGTCGGTCGCAAGGAGTCAGAGTTGAGGCGGCAAGCTCACCGACCACATGCGAGTCGCACCCTCTGTCGACGGTCGGGTCCTGGACCGGATCGGTCTCCCCGCCCGAACTGCGGGTCAAAAATGACGCGACACAGCACAATCGACCCTCGATTCGTCAACGGTGAGGCGGATCAGGATCGAACGCGTCCCGTCCACCGTTGCGACCATGCCGCCGCTCACCGCCGCTCGACCGCTGCAGCTCAGCCCGAGCGGGTGGCTACAGGCAAGGTGACCCTGACCTGCAGGCCGCCGCCCGCACCCAGCTCCATCGATGCGCTGCCACCCGATGTCTCGGCGAGTCGACGAACGATCGCCAGGCCGAGTCCGCTCCCACCATCGCTGGGGTTCGGTCCTCTCCAGAAACGATCGAATGCCCGCGACATCTGGGACTCGCTCAGCCCAGGACCCTCATCGCTCACGACCACGCTCATCGTTGAGCCACTGTCGTTTCGGTCGACTTCAATCGTGATCGTGGACCCCGGCGACGACACCTCGATGGCATTGGCGATGAGGTTGTCGAGCATCTGCTCCAGGCCATCCTCGACCACCCGTGCCATTCCCCCCGATCCATGATTCTCGACGACCATCGCCACATCACGTTCGTCGGCCAACGCGCTCCAGGTCACAGCCCGCTCGGCCGCTACAACGCCAACATCGACCGTCGTCAACGAGCCTGGTTTGGCGTCGAGTCGCGCCATCGCGAGCAAGGCGTCGACAAGCTCCGACAACCGGTCGACCTCGGTCATCGCTGCCTCCACAGCGCCAGAATCGGATCGATCGGCCTGCACCTCCCCACCGTTCTCTGAGAGTCCTTCGAGTCGGAGGCGCAAGGCCGTCAGCGGGGTTCGCAGCTGGTGTGAGGCGTCGGCAAGAAAGGCGCGTTGGGATTCGATGAGCCCCTGATTGGCATCAGCCATGGTGTTGAACGCACGGGCGACCCGGAGAAGGTCCGGTGGCCCATGGCGGGCGGCCACTCGCGCCGACAGCTCACCCGCTGCCAATGTGTCAGCGGTGGCCTCCAGCTCCCGAACCGGGCGTGCGAGGGTCGATGCAATGAACCATCCGGCCAGGCCCACGACCGCCAGCACGATCCCACCGAGGGAGATGAGTTGAATCCAGACCTGACGGGTGCGCTGGTCGACGGTTGTGGTCGGGTAGCTCACGCGTACCGCGCCCAGCACCGCCCCCTCGCGCACGACAGGGACGGCGACGTAGACGAGCGAGCCGCCGAGCGTGGCCGACGATCGCTCCCCGATGCTGTACTGACCCTTGAGCGCCGCAACGATTTCGGGTCGGGTCGAAAAGTCGCGGGACACTCCCACGCGATCATCGGAATCGATCACCGACTGCCCCTGGGCGTCGACCATCACCACTCGACCACCGGTCTGCTGAACGTAGCGGTCCACCAGCGGCGGAATCAGATTGAACGTGTTGTTCTCGAAGGCATCGTCGGCTTCGGCCGCCAGGACTCGGCTGTCGCGTTCGATGGCGGTCAACAGCCGATCCCGCTCGCGGGCCGAGAAGATTCGACCGAGCGGAATGATCAGCATGACGAGAATGAACAGCGTCATCATCAGGTAGCTGACGAGGATGCGACGCGTCACGTCGGCACCCTGAATCGATACCCGACACCTCGTACGGTTTCGATCCACGCCGGGTCGCCGAGCTTCCGGCGGAGGGCGGCAATGTGCACATCGAGTGTTTTGGTCGGGCCGTACCAGTGCTCGTCCCACACCGACTCGAGGATCTCCCGGCGTCGCTGAATGACTCCAACATCCGACGAGAGGTGGACCAGAAGGTCGAACTCCTTGGGAGTCAGATCCAGCTCCTCGCTCCCGAGGTGGACACGATGCGCCGCCAGGTCGATCACGAGAGGTCCCAAGGTCCGGGTCGCCTCCTCCAACGACCCGGCGTCGGTCCGTCGGCTGACCGCCCGGATCCGCGCCACGAGTTCCCGCGTACCGAACGGCTTGACGAGATAGTCGTCCGCACCGGACTCGAGCAGGAGGACACGGTCGATTTCCTCGCTTCGAGCGCTGATCACGATGATGGGGATCTTCGAGGTCGCCCGGATGCGACGGCAGACCTCGGATCCGTCCAGATCGGGGAGCCCCAGGTCCAACAGCACCAGATCCGCGTCGGCGAGGGCCGACAGGCCGGTGGCCGCTGTTCCGTAGGCATCGACATCGAAGCCGGATCGCCTCAACCCGTCCGCCAACGGCACCGCAATGGTCGTGTCGTCTTCGATCAGGAGCAGCCGCACTCCCCAACCATGGCCCATAGTCCCTCGCTGGCAGCCGATCTTTGCCAATCCTTTGCCATCCCCTTCACCAGCTCTTGACGTGGCCCGCGTACCGTTTGAGGTGTTCCAACCACCCCAGGAGAAGCATCATGGCTCGACCGACCATCATCAGAACTGCCGTTGGGCTCCTGCTGTCGGCGACGCTGATCGCCGCCATCGCAGTGAGCGTTGGCATCATGTCCGACCCGACGAGCGCCGAGGGACCCGGAACCTTCCAGCCGACGGCGGCGCTCCTCGTATCCACCACGACTGCGTCGACCGCCAGCACGGTTGAATCGACCTCTCCGACAACGGTCGCACCGGCGGCGGACAGCGACGACGAAGGCAGCGAGCACGAATCGTTGACCTCCGGCACCCAGGGGTCAGACGTCACATTGGCCCCCAGGGTCAACCAGTCACTCGAGACTCGCGATGGGCCCGAGAGCCACGAAACGCGCGATCGGCACGAGAGCCACGAAACGCGCGATGGGCCCGAGAGCCACGATGGGCACGAGAAGCCCGAGGGCCACGATGCAGACGACTGACCGACCACGGAAACGCCACGCCGCACACCGTTCGCGATGGACAACCGCAGCACTCGCAACGTCGGGCACGATTGGCATCACTGGGTACCTCCAGTTCGTGCAGCCTGCCGCTGCAACGACCCCCGACACGCAGATCTCCGACGAGACGACCAGCCAATACGACCAGACCCGGAGCCCCGTTCCGCCATCGCTTGCTCCCTCTGTGACGGTCAAGGTTCGACACAAGTCGAAGCCAGGTGCGGCGCCGACCACTGCTCCCGCAACGGTGACTCCCGTGTATCCGCAGGCACCGCAACTGCAGGTCCAGTCGCGACCGCAGCCGCCGAGACAACAGACCAGCCACGCCACGACTCGGGGTTCGAAGGGATGATCCATCGGGCCGAGCGGCGGGTGATGGGCACCACGGCCAGCATCATCGTGCACGGTGGGAGCCAGTCTGCCGAGAGCCTCTTCGAGCGTCTCGAGGAACTCGAAGCATCGTGGAGCCGGTTCCGTCCCGACAGCGAGCTGTGCCGACTCAACGCCTCCGCAGGCGCCGTGACCCAGGTTTCGGGGTCGTTGTATGTCCTGGTCGAGCACCTTGCGTCCGCGCGCCGCTTGACCAGCGGGCGTTTCGACCCGACCCTCCATGATCGCATCGTCGACCTCGGATACGACCGGACCTATCGCGAGCTGTCCGACGACAGAGACACCAGCGACAGAGGCTCCAACGATCAGATCTTCGACGGGGCTCCGGCGACGGCGGACATCGTCCTGTTCCCGAAGGCTTCGGCAGTCCTGTTGTCGACCGGCGTCCACCTCGATCCCGGCGGCCTCGGCAAGGGTCTCGCTGGCGACATCATCGTTCGGGAGGCAATGGAGTCAGGGGCCGACGGCGTGCTCGTTGAAATTGGCGGCGACATCGTGACCCGCGGAAGCGCGCCGGACGGCAACCCTTGGCGTATCGATATTCCAGCCACCGACTGCGAGCCGGAGCGGGTCATCGAGATGAACGACGGTGCGGTCGCCACGTCCGACACCCGCGCTCGACGCTGGACCGTCGGCGGTCTCTCGCGACACCATGTCCTGGACCCTGCGACCGGCCTTCCTGTGCAACGTGACGTCGTGGCGACCGTGATCGCCGGGATGGGTTGGTGGGCCGAAGCACTCGCCACCGCGGCCATCATCTCGACCGCACGATGCGACGATTGGCTCACTGCTGACCGAGCTGAGCGTCTCGGTGCCGTCGTTTCCGTATCGGAGATCCAACTCTCGACTGAGTCGAGTCTTCGGGGCGACGTCGAGAGCAACGTGGAGCACGCGCATGCCTGATCAGATCTGGTGGTACCTCGCCCGCTCGAGTGGAATCGTCACCCTCATCGCCTCTGGGGCATCCGTCATCTGGGGATTGTTGTTGTCGACACGCGTGATCAAACGGCGCTCCCTTCCCAAGTGGTTGCTCGATCTGCACCGGTTTCTCGGTGCCATCACCATTGCGTTCCTGTCGCTGCACCTGGGCTCGCTCCTGGCCGATAACTACACCAAGTTCTCGATCGCCGATCTGGCCATCCCGTGGCACAGTGCCTGGAAGTCAACGGCCGTTGCATGGGGGGTCATGGCGGCCTATTGCTTCGTCGTCGTGCAGGCCACCTCGCTGGTCAGGACCCGCATCCCGAGAAAGATCTGGAGAGGCACCCACTACGCGAGTTTCCCTGCCTTCGCACTGGCGCTCCTCCATGCCGCCACGGCGGGCACCGACACCGCAAACCGGGCATACGTCATCATTGCGTTGCTGCTGGCAACGATCACCGTCGGCCTGATCCTCGTGCGGGTGATCGCCACTCGGAAGCCGACGCCGAAGCCCGACAGTCGCACCGGATCAACCGGCGGCGCACGACCAGCCACCTCCACTCGACCTCGCCAGCCAGTTGGTCGATAGGGATCCGAACTTCCGCTTTCGGGATTCGACTCGACTGACCTTTTCCGAACGGTAGAGGTAAAGGTTCGGCCAAGTGGCTCAAGCGAACGACGACCCTGGGCCGATAGGCCTACGAACCCCGCAGCTCACCTTGATCCGACACACGACCGGGAGGTCGATACATGGTCCGAAGAAATCTGATCGCGTCAGTCATCGCGACATCAATGGTCGTGGGCGCAGGAATCACGGCAGCTTCTTCGATGATCAGCGCGCGTTCGGATTCGGCCGACACCGCTCGTCAGGCTCAGCCAGCCAGCGAGTCGCTGGCCGCGCTGCCTCCGGTCACGGTGTTTCAGGATCAGTTCGTGGACGATCTTGTCTATGTACCGTCGCCGGGCGCGATCGAGGCGGAACCCGGCATCGGGAGTGCTGCGGCACCCACAACCGCAGCTCCTCCCACACCCGCTCGGGCGGCATCTGCTGCCCCGCCAGCCACCGACCTCGGCGGCAGTCCCGTCGCTGCCGACCCCACGACGCCGTCCCCGACGAATCCCCCGCGCTGGACAGCTCCACCGGCGCCCAGCTCGCCGGTGGCTCCAACCACGGCGCCCAAACCAACGACCACCCAACCTTCCACGCCGACCGCCAATCTCCCGGCGGGCGCGGAAGTGCCGAAGGATTGGCCGGCGGGAATGCCCTATCCGCCGATCCCGCCCGGATGCGTCAAGCCGCACCTCGAGGACAACGGAGTATGGAACTGTGAACACTGACGTGACACCGGCTCGACGAGCGAAACGGAAGCGCCGCCATGCCGCGATGGCGAGCCGAATCGTGGTCGGCGGTGCGAGCACCTCTGGGCTGCTCGCCATGATCGCCGGCATGGTGTCGGCCTCACCCACTCCCCCAATAGCGCCCCCGATCACGGCCATGACATCGACCACCGAAGCAGCGCCCGTTGACACGGTGGTCGTCGTCCGAGAGGTCCATCGCCAGGTGGTGGTGATGCTCCCACCAGGCGTAGCGGCCGATGCCGCAGCCGCCGCCGAGACGACCTCGCCAGCGGACCGCCCAACGGCCTCGCCGGGTACACGGAAAGCGACACAGGCGGCGCCAGCGACCGCTGGTAGTCCACGCACTAGCGGGGTCGGATCGACGGCGGCTCCGACGGTACGGGTGGGGAGCCCGTCTGGTTCACCGGCACCGGTGACGCCGTCAACCGGGAGCGGCTCGCCGTCAGCGACGTCGCCGAGTGCGGCGGGTCCATCGCCGTCCCCGGCACCGGCGCCAACCACCGCCAAGCCAGCACCCACCACGGTGCCACCTCCCCCGCCGCCGAAGTGCAGCGGAACGAAATGCCCCTAGCTGGCGAGTGGACCGAACGCTGGTGGTACGCGCTCGGGAGCGACGCCCACTGTCAGATCAGCGGTGGGCCGGATGATCTGGCCGATCGGATGATCGACGAACTCGAGGAACTCGAAAGCTGCTGGTCCCGGTTTCGACCAACGAGTGAGCTCCGCCGTCTGAATGCTGATCCGCATTCCATCGTCACCGTCAGTTCCCGCCTCGCCGCGGCGCTGCATCGCGCTCGGCTCGCCTGGGAGCTGACCGACGGTTGGTTCGACCCGACAGTACTGGAGGCTCTCGAGCAATCGGGATACGAACGATCGTGGACCAGCGGCGAGATTCCAAGAGGGTCGATCCTCCAGGCTCGTCCGACCCACGGGATGGCCGATGTGTCGATCGACGTCGAACGCAACATCGTGCATCGGCCGACGGGACTCCGCTTCGACCTCGGTGGGATCGGCAAAGGCCTGGCTGCCGATCTCCTCGTGACCCGGTTGATGGATCGAGGGGCCGCCAGCGTCTGCATCGGATTGGGGGGCGACGTTCGCGTGGCCGGGGATCCACCCGAGGACGGATGGCGCATTCCCGTGGAGTGCAGCGTCGCCCAAGAGTCAGCCGAAGATGCCACCCCCTGGTTCGAGGCCGAACTCATGAGCGGGGCAATCGTCGCCTCATCGACACGATTTCGTCGGTGGACCACGGTGGATGGCACCCCTGCACATCATCTGATCGATCCGCACACCGGCCAACCTTCGACGTCGGGCACATCAACGGTTGTCGTCGCAGCGGCCGAAGCATGGTGGGCTGAGGCACTGGCCAAGGCCGCGCTCATCGCCCCTGCCGAGCAGGGCCGAGCGCTGCTCGATCGACATCAGGTCCAGGCGTGGTTCGCCGGTGACCGATTCGCAGCTCGAACGTGAAGGTTGATGTGGAGGTCTCACTCGACCGGACGCCTGGGCATCACCATCGATGACCTCGAGCCCGTAGGGCAGGCCCGACACATCCAACGGTGAAGTTTCGCTGAGGCAGAGGGTCTGCCTCATCACCCCCGATGGTCGCTCAGTCCAAGGGGTTCGTTGCGATTCGTCACCCGTTTCGCAAGCAATTGGCGAAGTTGTATTCGTGTCTTACAGTTCTTGTTATGCCAAACCAAATGAGCGACCCCGACAACATGCCGTGTCTGATCGGGACCGGTCGCCGGACGTGGCACCCCAGTGGCGAACCGGCACCCGAGCCGCTCGAGATGTGGGAGCTGGTCGCCAGTACGGCGGCAGCCGATGCCGGCATCGACCGAGATGTGATGTCTGCTGTCGACGACCTCAACCTGGTGCATTGCCAGTCGTGGGCCTACGACGATCCCGCGGGACACCTGGCGGGACGACTCGGTCTGAGCGGTGCGCGGCAGCAGGAATCCATCCTGGCCGGAACGTCTCCTCAGCGGCTGATCGATGGGGCCGCCGAGCGGATGCTGCGTGGCGAAACGAAGGTTGCGCTCGTGGTAGGTGGGGAGGCATTCGCCACGCTGCGCACCCACAAGCGGGACGGACGGACGCCACCGTGGAGCTATCCCCATCCCGCCCCACCGTCCTTTCCGGTGGACCTCGACGAGTGGTATCTGCCGACCGAGATCGCCCACGGCGTGTTGCCCGCCTGGCTGACCTTCGCCTTGCTGGAGCAGGCCCGATGGGCGGGCCGCGGCGCGTTGCCAGAGGACAGCGCAAGGCTCGGGACGGTGATGTCGCGGCTCAATGACGTGGCCGCCGCCAATCCGGATGCGTGGTTCCCCGAGGCGCTCTCCATCGACGAGATCACTCGGCCGACTCCTGGAAATCGGATGATCGCTACCCCGTACACGAAACGCATGACCGCCTTCATGGATGTCGACATGGCGGCTGCCAATCTGTTGGTCACCCGCGGCACTGCCGATGCGTGGGGCGTACCGGACGAGCGTCGGGTGTATCTGCGCGGCTGGGGGTTCGCCCGAGACGCTGTGCATCTCGGTGCCCGGAGTGACCTGACGTCGTCGCCCGGAATGCGCGTCGCGACCGGCGAAGCGTTGCGGATGGCAGGAATGACCGTCGACGAAGTGAGTGCCTTCGACCTCTACAGCTGTTTCGGCTCCGCCGTGCAGTTCGCTCAGGATGCGCTCGGGCTGTCCGTCGACGACCCGCGACCCATGTCGCTGACCGGCGGCTTGCCGTATCACGGCGGTCCGAGCAGCAACTACATGGGTCATTCCATCAGCCACATGGCCGACCACCTGCGCGCCGATCCCGCACGGGTCGGAATGGTGACCGGGGTCGGTATGCACATGACCAAACACGTTGCCGCGGTGTGGTCCGCAACACCCGGCCCACTCGACCCTCCCGAACACGAGCAGGGCGAACAACGCTGGGGTGGGGATTCTGAGTCGACCGACATCGTAGTCGTCGATCGGGCTGAGGGTTCGGCGGTCATCTTGGCCGCCACCGTTGCCCACGGAACTCATGGATCGCCGAGCCATGCAGTGGCGATCTGCGAGTTGGCGGACGGGACCCGCTGCTACGCCCGATCCGACCGAGCGGACATGGTGTCCGCCATTGAGGACGGCAGCGCATGGGTGGACGCGAAGGTGAGTATTCGTCGGGGAACGGACGACACCAACGACTTCGTGTTCTGACTTCCAACCGACCCCCTGATCCGTCACCGGGATCATCGACGCCGCCGTCACCATGGCTGGCTAGCGAACGCCGTGAGCTGTCATGGGCGCTGGCGGCGGCGGACGGTTCGCACGATGATCCCTTGGTAGAACCCCGCTGGAAGTCGTGACACCAGATCGAACACCTTGGCGTCCGGACCGATCAACGCTCGGCGGCGGTCCTTTTCGACAGCCGCCAGGATCTGCTTCGCCGCCTTGCGCGGCGACGTCATCGCGGCCTTGTCAAAGTCGGTGACCGCTCGTTTCGAGTCGCCAGCGAAGGCGCTCACGCTGTCGTCCATCCGCGCGCTCCGGGCAATGTTGGTCTTGATGCCACCAGGGTGGATCGTCGTCGCTGACACGCAGCTGTCATCGAGGTCCAACTCGATCCGCAGCGAGTCAGTGAAACCGCGCACCGCGAACTTCGCGGCGTTGTACGCCGACTGCGACGGAATACTGACCAGACCGAACACGCTCGACAGGTTGACCACGTGACCCTCCCCCGACGCCTTGAGGTGCGGCAGGAAGGCGCGGGTGCCGTGCACGACACCCCAGAAGTTGATGTCCATCAACCACTCGATGTCCTCGTCACGCATGGCATCGACCGTCGCGCCCAGTGCCACGCCGGCATTGTTGATGATCATGTTGACGGCGCCGTGCTCGGCGACCACCTCGTCGGCCCAGGTATAGATATCGTCTCGATCGGCAACGTCGAGTCGCCGCGAACTGACCTTGACGCCGCGGCCCTCACACAGCGCCACGGTCTCGGCCAGACCGACCTCGTCGATGTCGGCCAAGCCAAGATGCGCGCCACGAGTGGCGAGATCCTGAGCCAACGCTCGGCCGATGCCAGAGCCAGCGCCGGTGATGGCGACGATTCGTCCCTTGAAATCCTTCATGCTGCTGCCCCCGCTTGAGATGTGGTCGATGTCGATGTAGCCGTTGGTGTGGTTGAGGTAGCGGTCGCCCGGTTCGAGAAGACCATCGTGTCGTCGGTGACCTGGCTGCGCTTCAGTGCTCGATAGTCCTTCAGGTAACTCTGGTACACCCGCCAAGGATGCTTCGATCCCTGCTGCGGGACACGGTCGGCGGACCGCATGATGTATCCCGAGCTGAGGCCCAGAAATGGTCCGTCAGTGACGGCGGAGCCGTTGTTGATCGCCACGCATTGGCGTTGCCCAGTCGCCCGTTGGTGGTTGAGCAAGCGGGTCACGTAGTCGCACGACAGATCGCACTTCAACGTCCACGACGCATTGGTGTACCCGATGGCGAACGCCAGGTTCGGCACGCCCTCGAGCATCATGCCCTTGTAGGTGAGGCGCTCTGAGGCGTCGACCTTCTCGCCGTCGACGGTGAGTTCGATCCCGCCGAGGAACAACAACTCGAGCCCGGTCGCCGTGACCACGATGTCGGCTGGCAACTCGATGCCGGACTGCAGACGGATACCCGATTCGGTGAACCTGTCGATGTGATCGGTGACCACCGAGGCGCTGCCCGCTCGGATGGCCCGGAAGAGATCGCCGTCGGGCACCACGCACACCCGTTGGTCCCACGGATTGTACCGAGGGGTGAAATGGGTGTCGATGTCATACCCTTCGGGCAACTGATGGCGAACGCCCGACCGGAGGATCTTCTTCACGAGCTCCGGTCGCCGCCGACTCACCTCGTAGGACCCTTGGGTCATGAGCGCGTTGAACCATCGAATACCAGGGCCCGACCACTTGGCCGGCAGTACTCTTCGGGCGAAGTTGGCAAGCGGATTCTTGGACGGGAGCGTCGCGATGTAGGTCGGCGATCGCTGCAACATCGTCACGTGGCTGGCCGTTTGGGCGAGCGACGGAATCAGCGTGATGGCCGTGGCGCCACTGCCGATGACGACGATGTTCCTGCCGGCATAGTCGAGATCCTCGGGCCACTGTTGGGGATGCACGACGGTCCCGGCGAACTGATCGATGCCCTCGAACTCGGGGGTGTAGCCGTGGTCGTAGCGGTAGTAACCGCTGCACGAGAACACGAAGCCACACGTGAGCTCGATCTGTTCGACGTCGCCACCGGTTGTCATCCGCTGCGCCGTGACGCGCCAACGCGCCTCGGCGGAGGACCAGTTCGCGCTGACGATCCGATGCCGGAAGCGAATGTTCTGGTCGATACCTTCCTCGGACGCGGTGTCCTTGATGTACTGCAGGATCGAGTGGCCATCGGCGATCGATTTTTCTCCGGTCCACGGGCGGAACGAGTACCCGAGCGTGAACATGTCGGAATCGGATCGGATACCCGGGTAGCGGAAGAGATCCCACGTACCGCCGATGGAATCGCGCGATTCGAAGATGGCGTAGCTGGCCCACGGGCAGTCGGTCTGGATGAAATGGCCGGCGCCGATACCGGACAATCCGGCGCCGACGATCAGCACGTCGAGATGTTCGACGGCCTGTGGCTCGGTCAGCAACGCGGCGTTGGCCTCGTGCGACGCCTCAGCGCCAGCGAAATCGCGGGCCACGTCAGTCGCTGTCATGCTGCGTTCGCCCTGAGGAGATCCTTGATCTGGCCATCGGAACCGAACAGTCGCTCGCGCCACTCAGCAACGAGTTCGTTGGTATCGCTGTCGTCGGGGTGGAAGTCCGCGCGATCGAAGTCGCACAGTTGCTTCCAAACGTCGTGACCGACGAGTGGGGAGTTGCGGAAGGCTCGCCAGCTCGTTCGGAGGCGGCCGCGTCGATAGGTCTCCCGATCGCCGAGGAGAGAGATCAGCGTCTGAACGGCGAGGAAGAACGGGAAGCCGTAGCGCAGCTCCCGCATCGTCCAGACCCGGAGTCGCTCCGAGCCGCCGACGGTTCGGTACACATCGAAGGCGACGGCCTTGTGCTCGGACTCCTCGAGGGCATGCCAGAGGAAGAGGTTGCGCAGGTCGTCATCGCCGAAGAGGGCTTGCGTCTCCTCGTTGGTCAACAGCAGCTCAGCCAGGGTGGCAGTGAAATGTTCGAGCGCGACCGTGGCCGCCAGGTTGGTGATGGGTGGCGCGAATTTGGTTCGCAGTCCGAGGCCGCGTTTCGTGAATCGTTCGTATCGACGAACGGGATAACCGAGCTCATCGAAGCGGTCGTTGAGCGCCCGATGCTCACGACCGTGGGTGGCTTCTTGGCCGATGAAGCCGGCGACCTGCGCTTTCAGCTCCGGGTCGGTGATCTGGGTGCGGTAGTGGCGGACGGAGCGCACGAAGAAGTCCTCGCCGTCGGGGAACAGCCCCGACAGACAGGCAGTGAGGTGGCTGAGAATGAGGTTGTCGTGAGCAGCAAAGTGCTTGGCCACGCCGTGCAGCGACTCATCGAACGAGATGCGCCTCGTGGGCACCTTGCGTTCAGTCGTCAGGCTCGGGTTCGGGTTCGTCAGGTTCGCGTTCGTCAGGTTGACCGGGGAGTCAACTGATGTCGAGTCCATCGTCTGGAGGTCCATCGTCTGGGGGTCGAGCTTCGTCATGGCGTCACTCTAGACGAAATGAGTGTTTCACTCAATCCCTCATTTCTGATACTCTTGTCACATGCCCACGGACCCACAGCGCAACGCGCAACCTGCGCCGTTCTCCCCCGGGGCCTTGCCGACAAAAGGCGAGCAAACCCGCCAAGCCATCCTTACGTCGGCCATCGAACGCTTCGGGAGAGACGGGTTCCGAGCAACGTCGGTCGCCGACATCGCCCGCGACGCCTCGGTCGGCGGCACCGTTACCTACACCTACTTCCCCAGTAAGGAAGCGCTGTTCCTCGCCGCGATCGACGAGGACGCCAACGCCGTGATCCTCGAAGGCGGAGGGCCTGTCGCCGATTCGACCTTGGAGGACTGGCGCAACTCGCTCGTCTTCACCCTGCGCGATGCCGTCGATCGCCACCCGTTGGCGCGTCGAGTTCTGGGTGGCCTGGAACCCGACGTCATCGACCGGGTGCTCGACATTCCCGCGCTGAACGAACTCCGCAAGGCAACCATCGACCGCCTACGTTCCGAGCAGCTCGTGGGGACGGTTCGTTCCGACATCGACGCCACCGAGATCGGCAACGGCGTCATCGCCATCGTTTTGTCACTCCTCATGTCGGTGGTGCAGTTGGGTCCCGCGGTGGCCGGTCGGTACGCCGACGACGTGGCCGCGGTGTTCGTCGCGGCCATCGAGACTCCGCCAGAGAACACAACTCGTTCGTAGCCTGAACCTCATACCGCGCAGGGCGCGGTTCCGCGTTCAACCTGCAGAACACATCGTGCAATGATTTCGTCGGTGACCAGACGAGACTCCGACCGTTGAAGAAGATCGTTTGGATGTTGGTCGTAGTGGTCGCTCTGGGGGTGGGCGGTTGGGTACTGCTCGGCGGGTGGCATCCGTGGCGAGGCAATGTGGCGCCATCGTTTGAGGCCGCGTCCACCAGGACGTGCAACGGAGACAGCGCCGGATGGATCGCGGCGCTGCGGGTCGACGGAGCCACCGTGGCCGTCACTCAAACTGACGTCGGTGCCCGCGCCGGATCCGACGATCCCGCAGCGTTTGCGGCGCTCGTCGTCAACTGCATGGTGCAGCTCGGGGGTGACCGCACCGAGATCGAGGAGTACCGGGCCCAGCTCCAGTGCGAGGTATGGCTTCACAATCTCGCCACGGTGGCCCGCAACGGCGACACCGAACGCGGTGCGGCGTTGCGTCAAGTACCCGGGCTCGACGGGTTATTGGATCGTGGCCGACCGATCGACATGAATGCCGACGTCTGGGCAGGCAACACCCGGGGTCGACCATGGGACGGTCGCGTGTCGGTCTGCACAGCGGTCGAACGGGCGCTGCGCTGACCGAGTTGTGAGTCGAGACTGCTCGGCAGAGCGCTGACCCCGACCCGGCCATGCCGTCGCCCGGTAGCAGCAGCCGCTTCGAACCGGCGCGAGGGCAGGGGACAAGCAGTTCGCCGCCTGATCTGCCATGTTGAGGGAGTGATCGTTTCGCTCTCCGCCGCCACCTCCGGCTTCGTGTCGGCATCTGACTCCGTGGCGATCGCGAGCGACGCCGGCTTTGGACATGTCGGGCTTCGGCTCGACCTCGCTCCTCCGACAGCGAAGGAACTCGCGCTGACCCGACGGCGATTGAACGACACGGGATGCCGGGTGTTCGATATCGAGGTCGCGTTGATGGGCCGCGACCACGTCAGCGCGGATCGGCAGCAACTCGTCGATCTCGCCGCAGAGCTCGGCGCGAGCCACCTCCTCTGCGTCGGCGAAGGCCACGATCGATCCGTCATTGCGGATCAGCTCGCGGATCTCGATGAGCGATGCGCCGAGGTCGGAATCAGCGCCGCATTGGAGTGGATGCCGTTCCGCTCGGTCGCCACGCTCGACGACGCAGTCGAGGTGATCTCGCTCACCGGCTCCTCGCGGATTGGTGTCGTTGTGGACGCATTGCACTCGGCGCGCTCAGGCGGGAAGCCAGCTGATCTCCTGGCTCACCATCGACGAGTCGCATATCTGCAACTGTGCGACGCGCCCGTCGTATTCGATGCTGGCAACTTCACGGATCAGGGCCACGCAACTGCGCATCTGGCGGGCACGCTGACGTCACCGGATCGGGCTGCAGAACTCGCCCGCGAGGCCCGCACCGCTCGGTTGCTCCCGGGCCAGGGCGAGCTGCCGCTGCGGGAGCTGATCGATCTGTTTCCAGGAGTCCCGGTCAGCCTCGAGGTTCCCCCGACGGCCGGACTCGATCGGGCCGAAACGATCGCTCACGCGAGCGCGGTTCGTCGCGCCTATGCGTCCCTCCTCGATCCACGCTGACCGGCCAACCGTTGCCCGCCGACCACGCCCTTCGGCGATTTCGCCCCCGTGCAATGGCCAGCTCGCGAACCGCGGGTCAAATGAGACGCGTCACAGCACGATCGACCCCCGGTTCGCCTGCGCCGTCACGCAATGACCTCAGTCGGTGATTCGGCGAGAATCGTCGAAGACCAGAACCGTGCCGCCGTAGCAAGCCACCCAGACTCGCTGTTTTGTCGGCTCGTAGGTGATGCCGATCGGATGCCGATCAGTTTTCACGCTCTGCATGATCGTCATGTCCGAAGTACGCACTTTCGTCATCGTCCCCGATTCGTAATTGACGACGTACACCGCCTCGCCATCCGGTGCGATGGTCATCGACCGCGGCTCCGAACCCGTGGCAACGGATCCCAGCGTCTTGCCAGTCACTCGATCGAGCTTCACGACGTTGCCGGTGCGATTGTTGGTCACGTAGATGAACTCGCCATCGGGGGATCGCACGAGATGCCGTGGGCTATCGCCCGGCGACGCGAACTTGGCCACCGCGAACGAAGCGAGATCCACCGTGACGATCTTGTCGCTTCCCATCACCGCGACGTACGCCGTGGTGCTGTCGGGCGACACCACGATGCCGCGGGGATAGCTTCCGCCCAATTTGATCCGGGTCACCTGGGCGTTGGTGGTCGTGTCGATCACCGACAGATCCCAGGTGCACCAATTGGTGACGAGCACTCGCTTGCCGTCCGGCGTGGCCGCGACATACTTGGGTACGGCGCCGACGGGGATGACGTTGGTGATGGTGGTGGTGGCGACGTCGATCCGGTAGAGGTAGCTCTCGTCGGTGCCATCGCCGGGTGAGCACGAGTCCTTGCCTTCGGGTCCGAAGTTGGCGCCGTACATCGAGTAGTTCGACACCCAAGCTGTCGTGCCATCGGGGCTGAAGGCCATCTCCACCGGTGCTCCCCTGGTAGCTCCGGGGTGTCCGGTGATTCCGAACTTCTCGAGTTCGACGGAGTCCGGGATGGTGTGAACAAGGGCGCCGTCAGCGTTGAAGGCACTCACCGAGTGGTGGTACATCATGTTCTGAGCGAACACCACGCCGTTGGTCGACGCCACCACCGACTTTGGCGACATCTTCTCGCCGCCGAGGGTTTGAACCCGCGCCAGTCCGGTCACGCCCGACGACCCGGGTTCGCCCTGTGCTCGGTCGGGAGTCAGCCGGGGTGCGGCGATCTCGACGTCGGTGGGCAGCGCTGCGGGAGCCTGGGTCGACGGAGCCGCATCGATCGCGTTGGGTGCCGTGGCCCCGAGGGTGGTTGTCGTCTGGTTGGCCGTCGCCACGTCGGAGGAAGAGTCGTCGGTGGTCAGCTGCGCGAGTCCGATGGCAGCGAGAGTCACGGCGAAGAGCGCAGCGCCCGCGGTCGCGAGTCGGCGTCGCTGGTACACCGCGTCGGGGAGATGATTCGACATGGCCCAAGGCTACGCGCCAGGCCCCGACGGCGGTCGACGGCCTTCACCGATGGTGGTTCGGCAGATTCAAGGAATCTGCGGCGTGGGCCGATGGACCCACATGGGGTTACGGGGAATCCGTCGTGTGTTGGCCGGTGGCGCGCTCGTGCTGATGGCCGTGAGCGGATGCACCCCAGCTCTGGGAGCTACCCTCACCGCTCCCCCGACCACTCGGCCATCGCCACCGCAATCGTCAACACCGTCACCCACCGGATGGCAGGCGGAGATGCTCGGTGCCGTAAACGCCGAGCGCGCGATCGCTGGCTCGCCGCCGTTGACCTTGTGTGCTTCGTTGAACGCGGCAGCGCAGGCACATTCGGACGATCAGGCTCTCCGTCGGACCATGTCTCACACGGGCGGTGACGGCTCGACCATGTCCCAACGTGCCCAGCGCTCGGGATATGTGGGCTGGTCGAGACTCGGAGAGAACGTCGCGGCCGGGTATCCCACGACCGCCGCCGTGATGACTGGTTGGATGAACTCGACGGGGCACCGCCAGAATCTGCTCGACCCGCGTTTCACCCACCTCGGCGTCGGCCAGGCGACCAACGGTTCGATCTACTGGACGCAGGACTTCGGCACCTCGGGCGCCTGCTGATTCCTCTACCGAGCGAACCCCGCTCCGAACCGCGGGTCGATTGCGTGGCATCGCGTCACATCCGACCCGCGGTTTGCCGCCTCGCGCGATGTCCAAGCGAACCGCGGGTCGATTGCGCGGCATCGCGTCACATCCGACCCGCGGTTTG
>Ga0105047_10001292_pt1 | contig 44592 bp, 32 predicted proteins | sample MAT04_FD_78384 | JGI IMG/M metagenome (GOLD analysis project Ga0105047, IMG submission 78384) | Freshwater microbial communities from Lake Fryxell liftoff mats and glacier meltwater in Antarctica - MAT-04 (megahit assembly) | ecosystem: Environmental > Aquatic > Freshwater > Ice > Liftoff... | reverse complement strand
GGCCAGCTTTGCGTCAGCCTTCGGCGTTTCGGCGTTGGGCTTTTCTGAGTTAGACGTCGCCTGCTGCGGCTCCGCGGGGCCCGATTGCGGTTCGTCGGCAAAAGAGTATGCAGCGGCCAGTGTCAGCCAGCAGGCAAACGCGCTGGCGAGGTTCACTCGCTGGATCGTGTTACTGTTCCGCATGAACTGACTCCTCGGCTCCGGACGCCCCCCGGCGCCAGTATTCAAGGATAGCTGAGAGCCCAGCCGGCACGCAATTTCACAATTGCGGACGGCCATGGCGGGAAAAACTGGGGGCGGGCGAGGCGTGGGGCGTATAAGTCGGACTCAGCACCAACGGGCCAACGACTCCATTCAGGTCGTTTGGCCAGCCAGGGCTTATTCGGGCGCCGCGGCCGGGGCTTCCTTCGCCGACTCCTCCGCTGCCGCTTCGGCTGCCGGTGTGTCTGCGGAGGGTTCAGCCGCTGGGGCGTCCGCGGTGGGCGCGGCCTCGGCCAGCAGGCGAATCACGGCGTCGTCAATCTGGTGGGGCGAGAACTTCTTTGTCGGGTCCCCCGGCGAGATCCGCTCAACCCGCTTTCCTTCACGGTTGTAGATCCAGTAGCAGGGCACGCCGCCATTATCGACGTCGAACTCATCGATCGCCTTCATGCCGTACTCGGTAATCACGTTCTGGAAATCGGCGCCCTTCTCGATCAAAAACTTGGCGACCGCCGGCAACTCTTCTGGTTCGTCGACGCTCACCGAAATCACGACCAGCCCTTTGTCCTTGTACATGTTGGCCAGGTCGACCGTGTGCGGAAACTGCGCCACGCACGGGCCGCACCAGGTGGCCCAGAAATCGACCAGCACCACTTTGCCTTTGTGGCTGGCGACGAGTTTCTCGAAGCCTTCCTTGGAGACCGTTTGAACTTCGATCGGCGTCGCGGACGCAGCAGGGTTCTCGCCAGGCTTTTTATCGGTGACGAGCCCGAACTCCTTCTTGGAGGAATCGGCCTTCTTGGGCGCTTGATCGCAACCGGTCAGGCCGGCGCAGGCCACGGCGACGGCAAGCAGAACGCAAGAGGCAAGCGCACGGCGAGTCAACGTCCGAGCAAGATTCATCTCAGGCTCCGCTGTAGCGCGGTCTCCGGATTTGGATTGGGGCAAACCTGCGCTGGCCGATTCGGATCGCCGCGCAGGATCAACGCTGGAAAAAAGAAAAGCCCGCCGCCGGGCGCTTGCGCGCCGGCGGCGGACTTGAGTTTGCAAACCTAAGCGGTCGGCTTATTCGTAGCCGATGCCGCAGCCCTGGGCCTTGGTCTCGGTGACTTCGGGCGCCTTGCCGGCCAGCGCGGCTTCGATCGCGTCGCGCAGGTAGGCCTTCTTCACGCCGTCAGCGGCCTGCCAGTTGTCGTCAATCGCGCCCATGTAAATGACCTTGCGATTGGCGTCCAACACGAAGACTTCCGGGGTGACCTTGGCGCCGTAAGCGCGGCCCGAGGCCTGGCCGTCGTCGTACAGGTAGTCAAAGTTGAAGCCCTTGGCGGTGGCGCGCTCTTTCATCTTCGGCAACTTGTCCGCGTCGGCGTTGTTGCAGTTGATGGCGACCAGCTTCACGCCCTTGTCCTTGTAGTCGCGGGCGATCTCGACCAGGCGATCTTCGTAAGCCACGGCCACTGGACACTTGTTGCAAGTGAAGACCTGCACGATGACCTTGGCGTCCTTGTAATCCTTCAGGCTGTGCTTGGCGCCGTCGACACCGCCGACGTCGGACCAATCCGGGGCCGCGTCACCTACGCCAATCACCTTGTTGAACTTGCCAGCGGCAAAGGCCGAGCCCGTCGCCACGCAGGCGACCGCTACGGCCAACAGCGAATACATCAGTTTCTTGCGCATCGCACCATGCTCCTCGAATTCAGATTCTGTCCAGAAAGAGACGACGAAAACGCGACCAGACGCCACGCGTGGCGCCGTTGGGCTCGACATTGTACGCAGGCAGGAAACTCGCGGACATCGGGCAGGTTGTTACAAACCCTAGTGTCCCGGGTTCCGCGGCGCGTGTCAATCTGACGTTTTGCCAGTCAGACGCCCCGTCCGACCCCGCAAAACAGGCTGTCTGCACTGAAAAGGGTCCTGAAATAGGGCATACGAAACGTGAATAAACCCCACCACCAAACAGGTCCCTAGGAACCAGCCAAAGCCGAAAAGAACGGTGAATAGAACAGAGTCCAATAATTCCCCCTTCTCAATGCTCCAAAAGAAGACACTGCAAGCTAGCAGTTGGATCGTCCCGGCCACGATCAACACCGGCTTCCAGGGGAACACCGCGTGAGTTCTGGCAATCCAGGCAATCAGCAGCAGAATCTCAATGACAGCAACCAGTATCAGTCGCCCCACAGACGGCCACTGCGCAAAGAACACGGCCGCCGCGGTGACAAAAATCAGGAGCGTGCTGAGCTTGTACGTCATGCCACCGCTTCCGATCCAAAACGTTGACAGTTTGCAGCAACGAATTGTAGCTGGCATCTGCAGTTTCAACGCCCGGGGACGATGCGATTCCATCTCCCCGCGCCCCAGGCTCGGCCCTAACTGCGCGGCCCAGTCGCGTCTTCCATGCCTTCGATATAACGTCGCAGGCGTTCGACTTCGTCTTCCACGTGACGCAATCGCAGCATGATTTCGACGCGTTTGATCAGTTCCAGTTTGTTGACCGGCTTGCTCAAGAAATCGTCGGTCCCGGCGTTTACTGCGCGCTCGATGTCCCCCAACTCGTTGAGCGCAGTAACCATCAGGATCATGATCCCCTTGGTCTCCGCGTTCTCTTTGAGCTGTTTGCAGACTTCGAAGCCGCTGAGCTTGGGCATCATGATGTCCAGCAGGATCAGGTCCGGCTTGAACGACGCGACTTTATCGAGCGTGTCGCGACCATCGACGGCAACTGCGAAGTCGGCGTCGAGCCCACTGAGATAGGCGTCGAGCAGTTCCACGTTCGTCTGGTTATCGTCAGCGATCAGAATCCGACTCTTGCGGGGAGCTGCCATCGAACGAACGTCTCCGTGGAATTAATACCGATGGAACGAATTGACCCGATCGCGATTGCAGTTACAAGTTACGCCGTCGGCAAACAAGCGGCCGGCACGGGGAACGATTCGCACAAAGTGGCGACTTCGCCGCGGATCCGGTTGGTGACCGCCGCGTCGTCGGCCGATTTGAGCGCCTCGATCATCCAGCCGCCAATCGTCCGCATCTCGGCCGTCCCCATGCCGCGCGTCGTCAAAGCAGGCGTGCCGACGCGAATGCCCGATGGATCCATCGGCTTGCGCTCGTCGAACGGGATCATGTTCTTGTTCACGGTGATCGCACAGCGGCCGAGCGCTTCTTCCGCCGCCTTGCCACCCAGGCCCAGCGGCGTGACGTCGACCAGCATCAGGTGATTGTCCGTGCCGCCGCTGACCAATCGGACGCCGCCGGCCAGCAGCGCCTCGGCCAGTGCCTTGGCGTTATCAATGATCTGCTGCGCGTATTTGCGGAACTCCGGACGCAAGGCCTCGCCAAAGCAGATCGCCTTGCCGGCCACTACGTGCATCAAAGGTCCCCCTTGGATGCCGGGGAAGACGTTGCGATCAATGTCCTTGGCGTACTCTTCTTTGCACATCGTCAGACCGGCGCGCGGTCCGCGCAATGTCTTGTGCGTGGTGGTCGTCACAAAGTCCGCAAGCGGCACAGGGCTGTTGTGCAGCCCAGCGGCGACCAGTCCGGCGTAATGGGCCATGTCGACAAACAGCTTGGCGCCGCAATCGCGCGCGATCTGCGCGAACTTATCGTGCGGAATCTCGCGAGGGTAAGCGCTTGCGCCAGCGACGATCATCTTCGGCTTATGCTCGCGCGCCAGCGACGCCACCTGGTCAAAGTCCAGCCGCTGATCCGATTGACGGACCCCGTAGCTGATGAAGTTGTAGAGCTGGCCGGAGATATTCAGCTTCATGCCGTGCGTCAGGTGTCCGCCATGCGCCAGGTTGAGGCCCAGCACAGTGTCGCCGACCTTGAGCGCGCTGAGATAGACGCAGAGGTTCGCCTGGCTGCCGGAGTGAGGCTGCACGTTGGCGTGCTCCGCGCCGAAGAGTTGTTTCGCCCGATTGCGCGCCAGATCTTCGACGACGTCGACATACTCGCAGCCGCCGTAGTAGCGCCGGCCGGGATAGCCCTCGGCGTATTTATTGGTGAGCACGCTGCCGACGGCCTGCATGACCGCGGGGCTGGTGTAATTCTCGCTGGCGATCATCTCCAGGCCATCTTCCTGGCGCTTGATTTCACCGGCAATGGCGGCCCAAACATCGGGGTCTTCTTGCTCAATCCAGTTCATGGAAAATCGGCCTTAGTATCGAAGGGTAGCGATGGAATCCAAAAGCAGCCGGAGCGGCGATCTGAATTCGAGACGTGGATCTGAATTCAAGATTCTATCATACGGAGTCTTCTGCCCCAGGCCCGAGCCGGTCGCCAGCGCGAACCGGATTCCCACGCAAAAAGTCCGCCACGGACATCATTTGCCGCCCGGCTGGTTGCACCTGCTCGATCGACAGTGCGCCGTCGCCCGTCATGACATGCAGCTGACTGGCTTCGGCCAAAAGAATCTCGCCAGGCGGGCGTTGTTCGGTCGGGGCTTGCTCCGCCGATGCCGCTCGCACGCGTCCCAGGATCAGCCGGACCGGCTCTCCTGCCGCGCGATGCCAGTACGTGTAGCAGCCAGGCCACGGCTGGAGCGCCCGCCACTGATTTTCGATCGCCGTGGCGCCGTGCGTCCAATCGATCACGCCGTCTGTCTTGCGGAGCCGGCGCGCCTTGGTCGCCAGCGACATGTCTTGTGCTAGCGGCGTGGTGGCGCCGCGCTCGATCAAGTCGAGCAGATTGCAAACCAGCGGCGCGCCAAGAGCCGCTAGTCGTGTCTCCAGATCGACGGCCGTTTCTCCCGCCTCGACATTCAGTTGCGCTTGGGCGAAGACCGGCCCCGCGTCAATCCGCGGCGTCATCCCAATCACGCTCACGCCAACAATCGGATCGCCATGAAACACGGCCCAATTGATCGGCGCCGCGCCGCGATATTTTGGCAACAGCGACCCGTGCAGATTGATCGCCCCCTGCGGCGGCAAGGCCAGCGATTCGGCCGAAAGAATCTGCCCGTAGTCCGCCACGACAAACAGATCCGCCTTCCACGCGGCCAACGCCGCGCGCGATTCGGCCGTGTTGATATCGGCCGGGTCCAGAATGGGAGCGCCGCGTCGTTCGGCTTCGACCCGCACGGGGCTCGCGGCGCCGGCCGGCTTGCCGCGCACGATTCTCGGCGGTTGCGTCACCAAGCCCACCACCTGATGGGGCGTGTCGAACAGCGCGCAAAACGTGGGCGCGGCAAAGGGGCCGGTGCCAAACATTACAAGCCGCATCAAGGCAGTCCCCAGTTCCGTCTGGCGGTTATCGGTCCGCGCGGAGTTTACGTACGCAACGCTTCGAGCTCTGCCCAGCGCGCGGCAATCTGCTGATCGTCCGGAATTTCGCCACGCTGGCGTCGATCGTCGAATTCGATCTCAAAATCTTCCAGCGTCTCGCGCAGATCGGCCTTGGCCGTAGGGCTGAGGCGGTCAATGAACAGCGTCCCATCCAGGTGGTCTGTCTCATGCTGGGCGGCGCGCGAAAAGAGTCCGTCGATCGTCTCTTGGACCTCGCTCCCAGAAAGGTCGTACGCCGTGATGGTCACGCGCTCCGGCCGTTTGACCTGCGCGTATAAACCCGGCAGGCTCAGGCAGCCTTCTTCGGCCTCGGAACTCCCCTTGGGGTGACTGAGGACCGGGTTCAAAAAGACCCGCTCCAGCTCGGGCTTGGACGGGTTCCCCTCCAGATTGAGGATAAACATCCGGTACGGCAGATCGACCTGATTGGCCGCCAGACCGATCCCTTTGGCCTCGTACATCAGTTCAAACATCTCGGCTACAATCCGCCGGAGCTCGTCATCGACCCGCGTCAAAGGCTTGGAAAGCCGCCGTAGCGTGGGGTGAGGGTACTGAATTATCCGCAACGAAGCCACCTCCTAGGCGCTCCCCCAGTGTCGACAACGTTGGGCTCAGGAGAGGGCGCGTGTGCTTGAAGTCTTTATGGGAATTATAGTTTGTGCCCTCAAGTATTGAAGTGGCCCCCGGCGAAACGGGCCGTTTCGGCCATTTAGGACCTTCCGCTCCTGCGACGCCCGCCGATTCGGCGGAAATGCCTGAGGGCGCGGTTGGCGATGGGCCGATTCCCTTCTATGATTAGGAAGTCCGCCGGGCGAGTTGCCTGACTGTAGGGACAAAGGGCAGCCACCAAACCAATCCCACTGCTTCTTGAGGTTGATCAACGCATGGCCAAGCAAGGCCCTCGCAAGAAGGTTCCCAAGGAACTGGCCGTCATCAACGCAGACAATTGCACCGGCTGCGAGGCTTGCCTCGAAGTCTGCCCGGTCGATTGCATCGTCAAAGTGCAACAGTTTCCCGGCATGCCCAACATGCAGAGCTGGTGCGAGATCGACATTGAGCGTTGCGTAGGTTGCGAAGTTTGCGTTCGCATCGCCCGCAAGAAGACCGATCCGTACGATCTGACTGTCTGCCCTTGGAATGCCATCGAGATGGTGCCGACGGAGCAGGTAGCACAAGTCGTCTCCGTGATCGGCGGTCCGCCAGAATACATTGCGGACAACTGGGACCGACTAGTCGGCACGGCCCAACATCTGGCTGAGCTGCGCGTTGGGGCGGGCTGAGACCCGGACGACACCGGCCACCCTCCAATGACGAGCTAGCGCGCCTCTTCTACGGCCGCGATCAACCGCTCGATATCTTCGTCATTCGTATAAGCGTGTGGGCTGATGCGCACTTTGCCTGCACGGCAGCCGGTGGCGACGTTTCGCGCGAGCAGATGCTTGCGGACGGCCATGCTGTCTTTGCCGCTCAGGTCGAACGCGACAATGCCGCTACCGTGACCTGCGTCTCGATGACTATGGACCGTTGCGCCTGCGGCGGTCAGTCGGCGGCAAGCTTCGTCCGTGGTGGCCAAGAGCCGAGCGCCAATTTCCTCGCGCGTGTAATGCAACAACAACTCCAGGCTGGCGCCCATCGCGTGGATGCCAGCCATGTTGTAGCTGCCCCCTTCGTAACGCGCCGCGGTCTCTTTGACGATCAATTCAATCCGCTGAAAGTCGTTGGCGTGCTTCACGCTGTTCCATCCGACGGCCAGCGGGCGGAGCAGATCCAAATGCTTGCGCCGCACGTAGAGGAGTCCTGCGCCTTCGGGTCCCAGCAGCCACTTGTGACTATCGGCCGCCAGGAAATCGACCGGCGTGCGGCCGACGTCCAGCGGAAACATGCCGAGGCCTTGGATCGCGTCGACAAACAGCAGCGCGCCGCGCGCATGGGCCAGTTCCGCCAGCGCATCCAGATCGTTCCGCCAGCCGTACGCGTAGTTGACCCAACTGATGGAGATCATCCGCGTGCGGGCGTCGCACGCCTTGGCAATATCGGCCAGTTCCACGCGGCCATTCTGCGGGACAACGCGCCGACACTCGACGCCGCGCGAACCGAGATTGAGCCACGGATACTGGTTCGATGGAAACTCATCGGCCAGCGTGATTACGTTGTCGCCGCTTTGCCAAGGGAAACCTTCTGCGACCAGGTTGATCCCTTCCGTCGTATTGCGAACGAAAGCGATCTCGGCCGGGTCCGCGCCAATTAGTTGCGCGCCGTAACCGCGAATCGTGTCGAGCCGCGCAGCCCACTCCGGCCAGTTGGTGTCGCCATTCTCGGTCATGTCGAGCGCCCAGGCCGCCATCACCGCGCGGGCCGGCTCCGAGAGTGGCCCCACGGCCGCATGATCAAAGTAGGCCCAGCGCCGCGCAACCGGCATCGCGCTGCGCAGTGTGACCCAATCCGGCCGAGGCCTTGAAGTTTGCGCAGAGGCCGAGGCCGCAGCCGGCGCGGATGCGTCTGTCGGACGACGAGCCGGTCGATCGGCGAAGTTGGCGCTCATTTGGTTGTAACGCCAAATTCTGCCGCAAAGGCGCGTGGATTAAGATCCTCGCCCGTTGCGTACTTGGTCAACTCGTTCCACGGCAGCATCCGACCTGGAGCAAAAACGCGGGCGCGCATGAATTCGCCCACGCGCTTGTCGTCTGTGTAATACGCCTTGGAGGGATCGTTGGACTTCAGCACTTCGCGAGCGATGGTGTTATGGACCTGGCAGGCGAACAACTGCCCCATCATATAATTGTGATAGTAGGCCGGTGCCGAGACGATGTGGATCTTGCTTGCGTAATCGGCCGAGTTGCGGCCGTTCGGTCGCTTGATCAACTGGTAACGCTCCACCAGATCCCACCACAGCTTGTTGAGGTCTTGCGTGGGGTCGGCGTACATCCGTTGCTCAAATCGCAGCATCACCTGGCACCAGCGCGAAAAGATCAGCAACTGGTTGCGGCGCATCTTCATGCCGGTCTCGGTGTACTGTGCTGGGTTCGGGACGTTGACTCCCATCTTGATCAACCAGTCGCCATTCTTGCTGAACCGCTCAAACATCATCGCCACGCCCTCTGTGCAGAGAATGTGGGCGTCTGTTCGCAGCACGTACGGAACGCTCTGCGGAATATTCTTGCTGCTGTAAACGGAATGACCGAGCTCGTGCAGCATCGTCCCCATCCAATATTCGTTGGGAACGATATTGGCCAGCACGCGGACATCCCCTTCGCGATTGATGTCCGTGCAGAACGCGTGAGGGCTCTTGCCTTGCTTCTCGTATAAGTCGCTGCGCGCAATCACGTCGTCAATCGGCAGGCCAATCCCGGTGTAGAACTTGCGGCAGATCGCCAGCGTGTCCGTCGTGGCGAAGGGCGAATCCAGGCTGATCGCAAAGATCGCCGGGCTCTCCTGGAAAAACGGATCGTGGTAGTGCCAAGGGCGGAGCTCGTCGACGTCGATCCCGTAGTTGAGCGACAGCTTGGCGTCGATCTCGCGCTTGGCCTCGGCAAATGGACCACGCGTCAACTCATCTAATTGATCGAACAATTTCAGGACTTGCCCCTGGTCTTGTTCGTTCAATTGCAATTGCATGGCGTGATAGTCTTTGAAGCCCAGCTTGCGCGCCGCTTCGTTGCGGAGAATGACTAGTTGCTTCAGATTGGCTTCGACTGCGGGCCCCACGCCCTTGCTCGATTCCCATACCGCCTGCCGCTGCGCGCTATCCTTTGAGTCCTTGAGGATCTTGCGGACTTCGCTATCGGCCAGTTGCTTTTCGCCCACCTTGGCGCGATAGACATTGAAAGACTTTTCGATCTCGTTGGCCGTGGTCGTGATCCGCGCCAATAGCGCCGGATCGACCTGCTTCTCCAAGTAGATCAAGTAGAGAATGTCGATCTGGCGTTTAACCACCGGCACAGACAGCGGCGCGTCGTGGACAGCCTTCAGGTCGGCAAATCGTCGCGGGTCGCTCAGCGCAGAGTCGAGCTTGTTCTGCGCTTCGACCTTGGCAGTAAAGTCCGCGTCCTTGCCCGAAGTGTTGGCGTTCCACCAGGCGGTGGAGACAGTGATCTCCAGCGGCCGGACTTGTTCTTCATGCGCTTTGATGAAGGCGATCGCGCGACGGTCGTTTTCCGACTCCGCGGCCGCGGCCGCGCCTGTCAGCACGGTGCTGGCCATACCCATGACTCCTATGAAGAACGAGCCGGCGATCATCGCCCGGCGCAATATTACGGACGCCTGGCGCAACAGCGCAGGCGCGCTCGTTTGGCGTTTCATGACGCAATTCCTTTTAGCGATGCGAGCCCCCGAACGGACCGCGAATCTGGCGGCGCCTGAACAGGCATGCAGACAGTGGCGCCTGTAAGTTAACGACTACGGCGCCGAATTCAAAGTGCTTTGACTTGCCAGCTTCCGCGGGAGCCACAAAAGACAGAATGCGGACAAGTGCCCCCCGCTGGTCAATCAGCGACCAAGCCAGGCGGCGCCAAAGTCTCGTTACTGAGCTACTTACTAAGTGCCGCGCGGAGGCCTGGGATTTCGTCTGCTCCCACTGGCACCGTGATATTCGACCCCTGGAAGCTGTCCCCAATCGGTTCGGCGCGGCCGCCGAGATATTCGGCCAAAAACGCCTCGCTCACGGCCTGCATCGAGAGCCGATTCTCCGGCCGCGCAAAACCGTGCCCTTCGTCCGTGTAGAGCGCATAGATCACCGGAATCTTATGCTTCTGCATTGCCTCGACGATCTGATCCGCTTCGCTCTTCTTCACGCGCGGGTCGTGCGCGCCTTGGGCGATCAAGAGGGGCTTTTCGATCTTTTCGACAAACGTCAGCGGCGAACGATCGTTGAGGAATTTCTTCCCTTCGTCCGTAGTGAAATCACCCACGCGATCCTTGAACATCTGCACTTCAGTCTGCCAGTACGGCGGAATCGTCTGCAATAGCGAGACGATATGCGATGGACCGACGATATCGATCCCGCAGGCAAACACGTCGGGCGTAAACGTCAGTCCGACCAGCGTGGCGTATCCGCCGTAGCTGCCACCAGTGATCGCAATACGTTTTGGATCGGCGATCTTCTTGCCGACAGCCCAATCGACCGCGTCCAACAAGTCCGTGTGCATCTTGCCGGCCCACTCTTTGTTGCCGGCGTTCACAAACTCCTTGCCCAGCCCTGTGGAGCCGCGGAAGTTTACGCTCAGCACCGCGTAACCTCGGTTAGCCCACAGTTGATGCTCCGCGTCAAAGCCCCATTCGTCGCGCGCCCACGGCCCGCCATGCACGGTGAGGACCATCGGCAGCGGCTCGCTCGGCACGCCGTCGTCTTCCGGATCAGTCCCCTTGGGGAGCGAGAGATAACAGACCAGCTCCAGCCCATCGCGCGCCTTGACGACAACATCCTGCATCTTCACCAGCGGCAAGTCGGCAAGCTCCGGACGGTTATCGAACAGGAACGTCGTCTTCTTCGCGTCGCGATCGTACAGGTAGTAGCGCACCGGACCGTTATCGGCCAGGTAGGCGACAATCCACAACTTGTCATCCAGCGTGCGACTGACAACTTCCACCTCGCCGCGCTGCACCGTTTTCAAGAAATCCACATCGGCCTGAATGGCAGGGTCCAACACTTGCCACTCCTTGCGAGTGTAATTAAACGCCACGGCCTGAACGGTGTTTTCCGTGGGGTGCATCATGACGCTATCGACGTCGCTCTTGGGGTGCTCGGCCAGCGTCTTTTGGTCGTTCGTCTTTAGATCAATGGCGGTCAGCGCCCCGGTGTTGCGGTTGCGGCTATCAATAAAGTAGAGAACCTGACCGGTTTTATCGAAGCCGGCCGCAGAGCTGGTGGCCGAATCTTCTTTGGGGATCTTCAAGAAGTCGGTCCAGCCGCCAGACCCGTCCGGCTTGAGAAGTTGCTTGCCACCGTCGGGCGTGGAGATCTCCGCGAAGCGAACTTGCAGATCATCATCCACCAGGTAGCCGCTAAAGCCCTGCTTGTTTTCTTCGATCTTCGTGCGCTCGCCCGTCGCCAGGTCCACGCGATAAACATCGTGCAATTCCGCTACGCGGTCGTTCAGCCCAATCAGCATTTCACCTGGCACGCGATCACTGACCCCCTGGATTTGCGCGTTGATGTTGGGAAGCGGAGTCAGGTCTTTGATGTCGCCTGTGTTCACGTCGACGACAAAGACATGCCAGTTCTCGTCCCCCTTGGTGTCTTGGATATAGATGATGTGCTGATTGGTGTAGGCCCAAAAGTACGAAGGGACACCGCGCTCTTTTTCCTTCGTTACTGGCTTGGCGTCGGCGATGTTCTCTCGATCGGCCACCCAAACGTTCATCACGCCATCCACCGGCGCCACGTACGCAATCCGCTTGCCGTCAGGGCTGAGCCGGGCGCTCCCTTTGTCCGGATTGCCAAACAGCTTTTGGCGCGGGATCAGCGGAACGTCCGCCAGATACGCCGGCAAGGCGCGCGGAGCAGGCGCTGCTTTGGGAGCGGCCGGTTGCTTGGCGTCGGGTGTTGGCGCCGGTTGCACCGCGACCTCTTCCGCCACAGGCTCCGGCGTCTTTGCGGCGGAAGTCTTCGCCGGATCGTTGTCAGGCGCCTTCTTTTCGACAGCCGGGTTACAGCCTGCCAGCGTCAAGAACGAGCCCAGCGCCAACAGCGAGGTTAGGGCCAACAGCGCGTTCAGTGGCCAGATCAGTCGGGCGCCATTTGTTATTTGCATGATCGATTCTCCGGCGTGCGGACGTCCATTCCAGTCGTGTTTTCAGAGGCGATGCTAGGCGCAGGATAGCCGATGCCCGGCAAAATGGCCAAGGGAGACGGCCACGGCGACATAACACTGGAGGTGCGATTCCGTTTGGCTTAAAGTCATCCTGTGCTGAGCACGTTTTAAGTTCATCGCCAACGGACGGCGTATTTGTCTCGATGGGGCCAGCGCCATTTGATCGAACCCGGGCAGCATGACGCGCACGACATACGGCCAGCGTATTTGCCGCTGATGGTCGTAGCGGTGGCGGTCTGCGCTGGGATCGTCTGCGGGCGTTATCTGCCGGTTTCGGCCATGGCATGGTTCATTGGGACGATCTTCGCAGGTTGCGTCTGGTTGGTGGCGTGGCGCGTCCGAAGAGAATCGATCGCCTGCGCGGCGCTGCTGGTGGCGCTGGCCGCGGCGAGCGCTGCCTGGCATAACGCGCGCTGGTCTTTATTCGAGAGCGATAACCTTGGCGCCTTTGCCGCGGCGGAGGCACAACCGGCGGCCATCCGTGGTATCGCTGTGGCCAGCCCTCGCCGCGTGCCGGCGCCGGCCTACGATCCGCTTCGCGCGATGGGAAGCGGTGACAGAAGTCGAGTTGTCCTGCGAGTAACGCAAATCCGCAACGGCGACGAGTGGATCCCTGCCAGCGGCCGCGCCACCCTGACCGTGGACGGGCACCTCCTCGACGTGCAAGCCGGCGACGAGTTGCAGGTCTTTGCCCAAATGGGCGATATTCGCGGGCCCCTCAATCCAGGCGAGTTTGACTTTGCGCAGTACGCCCGCGCGGAGCGTAGGCTGTGCCAGCTCTCGACCGATTTTCCGCAATGCGTAACGCGCGTCGCCAGCGGATCGGACTGGTTCCCCTGGCGTTGGATCGATCGTGTCCGCATTGCCGGACAGCGAGTATTGAACGAAGACCTCGACAGCAGTCGCGATTTGGGCTTAGCGCTATTGCTCGGCGAGCGCCAACGGCTCGACTCGGAGGAGACTCGCGAGTTCTTCGAAACCGGCAGCGTCCATATCCTATCGATCTCCGGCCTGCACGTGGCGATTCTGGCGATGGCGCTGTTCGCCGCCTATCGGTCTGGACTGTGGCGTCGCAAACTGGCCCTGGCGGCCATTGCGCTGGTGGTCGTTAGCTACGCGCTGGTGATCGACGCCGATGCGCCGGCCGTGCGGGCGACCGTGATGGTGCTGGCGCTCTGCTTGGCGCTCGCGCGGGGCCGGCCCGTCGCAACGTTCAACGTGTTGGCGGCGGCGGCGCTATTGGTAGTGGCGATGAATCCGGCCGATCTGTTCCGCGCAGGTCCGCAGTTATCGTTCCTGGCGATGGGCGCGCTCGTTTGGATTGCCCCGCGATTGCCGCGCAGTCGAATCGCCGATCCCTTGGATCGATTGATCGCACAGTCCCGCCCTTGGCCAGTCCGCGCGCTCCGCCAGCTTCGAGGCCGCGTCTGGGATGCAGTTCTCCTCTCGGCGGGCGTGTGGTTGGTGACGTTGCCTCTGGTAGTGTGGCAATTTCACCTGGTCTCGCCCATCGCTCTGGTGCTGTCGCCGCTCTTGGCGTTTCCGATACTGTGCGCGCTGCTGAGCGGATTTGCACTGTTGCTGTTCGGTTGGTTGATCTGGCCACTCGACGCGCTTCTGGCCGGCTTTTGCAATTTCTGGCTCGCTGTTGTGCAGCAGGGAGTCAGCCTGGCGGCCAGCATGCCGGGGAGTCATTTCTGGACGCCGGGGCCGGGCTTGTGGTGGGTCGCCGGTTGTTATGGACTGCTCGCCTGCTGCCTGATGGCGCGCCGCCGTCCGCCACCGCGATGGTGTGTTGGCATGGCCGCCGGTTGGATCGCCGTCGGATTCTCGGTGGCAATGTTCGAAGGTCGCGCGCGCAACGATCTAGAGTGCACGTTTTTGTCCGTCGGGCACGGCTGTTCTGTTGTGCTGGAGCTACCCGATGGCGGCACGGTCCTCTATGACGCCGGTCAGTTGGGCTCGCCCGACGCCGCCGCGTCGGCCATCTCGGCCTATCTCTGGTCGCGCGGAAAAACGCGGATCGACGCAGTCGTGATTTCGCACGCGGACGTCGATCATTACAACGCGCTGCCAGAACTGTTGCGCAGATTCACGATCGGCGGCGTCTATATTTCGCCCGTGATGTTCGACGAAAAGACGCCCGCCACTCAATCGCTGCAGAGCGCGATCGACGATTCCGGCGCGCCGGTCCATGTCGTCTGGTCAGGCGATCGCCTGCGCGGCTCAGTCGATTGCACGATCGAAGTCCTCCATCCGCCGGCGCGCGGCACGTTGGGGAGCGACAACTCCAACAGCATCGTGCTGGTGATCGAATACCAAGGGCGGCGCGTACTCCTCCCAGGCGATCTGGAATCGCCAGGTCTGGACGAACTAATCGCAGAAAGCCCGTTGGATTGCGACGTGCTACTGGCCCCCCACCACGGCAGCTTGCAGAGCGACCCACCCGGCTTTGCCGCTTGGACGTCGCCGGAATGGGTCGTGGTGAGTGGCGATCGACGTTCGAACCGGCCGGAAGTGGCCGACGCCTACACAGAGCGAGGCGCCACAGTGCTCAACACATCCCGCGCAGGCGCGGTGACCGCAACGATCAGCGCCAGCGGAGTGCGCGTTCGCTCGCAACGAACCGTGCCGCCCGGCGCGTGACGCATTAGCTAGGCGGCGCTGGAGCGGGTGGCGCGTTAGGGCGAGTCCCGTTTTGCTTTGCTGCTCTGCGAAGCTTTCTTGCGGCGCTGATAATCCAAGTCGGGACGCCAGAGATAGGCCCACCGAATAGCAATAAGTGTTATCGGAATCATTCCCCAGGGCGGCCTTGGCGGATCGAAGTAGACCCACACGATACTTGCTAGGAGCAATAGGTCCGCAATTCCCGGCTTTCTTTCCATGCCCTCATCCTACCAGCCGCCACTTCCGAAAAAGATCCTTTCCCACACGGACGCTTACCAGCGCCACCCGCAAGGCTTTGCCACTTGAATGTTGCTGGAACAGATCGTGGGCAATTGCGATCGATGATCGAAATCGCCCCGAAGTCGCCTACGCAGAGCGCGGCGCCACGGTGCTCAACACTTCCCGCCCGGCGTGGTAGCCGTTACGAACAGCGCGCGCGGGCCTTCGCGTTTAGCTCACTGGTCGTGGCGGAACGCCCGGTGGATTCAGCCCTGGGCTGGCGGGCTCGGTTCCACTCTCTTCGATCTCTTCGATAAACCCGTCCGGGTGCATGCCGCGATCGATCATTGCCATTCGCTGTCGATGCGACAGCCACAGCCGGGGGAGAGTCACGAGAATCAGTGTAGCGCAAACGATTGCGACCACGCCGACGATCATCCCGGCGATCGGTATGGAGTTGTGGTGATCGAGCAGTTTCAGCAGCCAGTCTTCGGTCGTGGTTTGATTCATGGCGTCGACTGGGGGTTAGAGAACAGATTCTGCCCGTTTCGGCTTTTCAGCAGGCAGCTAGTTTCGATCCTAACCAGTCTTCGCCGCCAGAGCGACAATCTTTGGGTCTAGCAGCCCGGGAGCGGGTTTGGCGAAAGCCGCTAGCGTTGCCCCTACAAGTTCCGCGACCGGCACGCATTAACAATCGTGCGACGCAAGTGCATTGCAAGTCAGTAGATACGCGCTCTTTGTCCTGAACTGCCTGTATCGCGTTTACCGATAGCACCATTGGGTTGCTCGGATTGCAGCGTGATGGTTCGCGCTGTTGTTCCGTCGATTCGCTAACGGTTTGGTTAGGCCCTGCATGCTGTGAGGCGGCACGCTGCGTCGAAACCCTTGTGATAACGGAGTGTAGGAAATGAAACTATCGAACGGAGCCCTGGCCTTCGCCATTGCCACATTGATGGCGGCGGGTCAGGCAAGCGCGCAGCAGTCGAGCCGGCTCGCGCCGCCGCCTCGTCAAGCTGCGTACGCCTACGACGCGTACTACGCGCAGGAGTCGGGGGCAAGTCCCAGCGACGCGCCGGAGGCCCCATCGGCTGACCCTGCGCCCGCAGCCGCCGCCACGGGCTGTGCGCCCTCTGGCTGCGCATCGAATGGCTGCGAAAGCAACGGTTGCGAGAGCAACGGCTGCGCGGCAGCAGAAGAAGATGACATGTGTCATCTGTTCGAGTGCTGCTGGACCAAAGAGCGCGGCATTACCATCGGCGGCTGGACGGCCCAGAGCTATACCTGGAATCCAGGTCGGCCTGCGGACCGCTTCAACGGCCCAGTGACCTGGACCGACCGCTCGAACGATTACCAGCTCAATCAGCAATACTTGTACGTCGAGCGTGCGACGAACACGGACGGCGATGGCTGGGATATCGGTGGTCGCGCAGACGGCATGTTCGGAACCGACGCACGGTTCACGACGGCCGCCGGCCTGGAAACGGGCATCAACAACAACGGCAACCGGTTCTACAAAACCGCGTTTCCGCAGTTCTACGGTGAAGTGGCTTACAACAACTTGAAAGTCAAGATGGGCCACTTCTACTCGCCGGTAGGCTACTTCGTAGTCCCGACGATCAATAACTTCTTCAACTCGCTACCTTACACCTTCCAATACGGCGAACCGTTCACTCACATGGGCATGTTGGCCACATGGACGATGAACGATCACTGGACCATTGGTAGCGGTTTTATCCGTGGCTGGGATAACTTTGGTGGGTTCAACCCCAACCTGGGTTACTTGGGCACGTTGACGTGGACCGGCGACGCGAATGATTCGCTGGCCTTCGTCTATATCCAGGATCATGAGCCTGACGCCAACAGCGTCGGCGTGACTCCTCCTGCTGGCGGTCGCGTTTTCACCTCGCGCTACTTGCACACCTTGGTGTATAGCAAGCAGTTCGACGACAACTGGACCTGGGTTGCCCAAAGCGACTTGGGCGTGCAAGGCGCTGCGTTCGGACCGGGCACCCGGACCGCGCGTTGGTACGGCCTGAACCAGTACTTGTTCTATAAGGTGAACGATAGCTGGACGTGGGGTGTTGGTTACGAGTGGTTCCGCGACGAAGCAGGCTTCCGCGTCGGTAACCTGTTTCCTTCGGCCTATGGCCCAAGCAGCAGCGGTAACCCGGTGGCAGCTGGCTTTGCGGGCAACTTTAACCAGTGCACCGTCGGCCCACAGTGGCGTCCGAACGGCAGCAAGAACCTGATGGTTCGCCCGAATGCCCGTTGGGACTGGTACGGCGGATCGAGAAACGGCGCCGCTCAGCTCCCGTATGACAGTGGCACTCGCAGCCAGCAGTTCATCTTGGGAACGGACGTGGTGCTGATCTACTAAACCGATTGTTAGCGAATCGGATGGGATAACCTGGCCGCCCGCGTTCCAACTGGGACGCGGGCGGCTTTTTTGTTGATCCACGACAGATCGGGTAGCTCAAAAGGCGAATCATCCGCCCGGCCGAACGCCTGCGCTTCAACCACCGCGGCGGACTAGTGGACTGTCGAAGAACGCCGCGTGGCGTGTTCCAACTTCGCCCAGCTCCCAGCAGATCTGTCCGCGAACGCCCAAAGGCCCTCGTACTGTCGATGCCTGGGGAGCGCAGCTCGACGAACTTTTTTGTGGCGAGAAGTTGACAAAGGCCTGGCGATGCGATTCTACTGACCGGTCGGTAGAACTTGACTGCCGCCCAACTTGGGGCCAGTTTCCGCTGTTTTTGAGCCCCTCCCACTGCCAGGCGTGAGCGTCTTGAAGTTGAAAGCCACAAAGAAACCGCCGACGGCCACGGAATGCGATCGCACGATCGACATCTACAACAAGGCCGCCGAGATCTTCCAAGAGCAGGGCTTCCACGCGACCTCGATGAGTAGCATCGCCTCAGCCGTCGATCTGACCAAGGCCGGGCTGTACTACTACGTCGAAAGTAAAGAAGACCTCCTTTACGCGATCATCAACTTCGCCATGGAGCGCCTCGAAACACTGGTCATTGAGCCATCGCGCACGATCACTGATCCGCACAAGCGGCTCCTGAGCATCGTCACGCGACACGCCCAACTGCTGACCGAAGGCAACAAAGCCATTACCATTCTGACCGACGAGGTCGATGCGCTAAAACCCAAACATCGCAAGCAAATCCTGGATCGCAAACGCGCGTACTTCGAGTTAGTTCGCGGCACGCTCGACGCGTTGCGAGTCGATGGCAGACTTCGCGACGTCAATACCACTGTCGCCGCATTCAGTTTGTTTGGCGCGTTGCTGTGGCTGCCGCGCTGGTTCCGTGGTGATGGTCCGCTGACAAGCGAGCAAGTCGTGGAGCAAACCGTTGGCGTCGTCGTCGGTGGCCTCTTGAAGGGAAAGAAGTAGAGCTACATCGCATGAACATCATTGTTTGCATCAAACAGATTCTCGACCCTGAAATCCCCAGCCGGGACTTTCGCGTCGATAGCGTTCATCGCCAGGCCGAGCGTGGCGGCGCGAACCTCGTCACGAATATTTTTTGCGAGAACGCGCTGGAGACGGCGCTGCAGTTTCGCGAAGCCCACGGCGGAAAGATCACCGTCATTACCTGCGGGAACGAAGGGACCGAAGAAGTCCTGCGAAAGGCGCTCGCGCTGAGGGCGGACGATGCAGTCCTCATTCAGTCACCGGCGGAGAATCCCGATCCCCTGTTTGTTGCGCGGGCCCTGGCTGCTGGCATTCGCAAGCTCGGCTCGTTCGACGTGGTGCTCGTCGGGCGCGAATCGGGGGACTGGGGCGCGGGACAAACCGGCGGGTTGCTCGCCGAAGAGTTGGGCACGCCCTGCGTTTCGTTTGCCGAAACGTTCGAACCGGCTGCCGAGCCAGGCAAGGTTACGGTGAAGCGGCAAACTGATGGCGGCTGGGAGCAGTTCGAATCAGCGACGCCACTGGTCATCACGATCACCAACCACGAAAAAAACGTCCCGCGCATTCCCAAGACACGCGACGTCATGCAGTCCTACCGCAAGACTTTGACCCAATGGAATCTGAGCGAGCTGGGCATCGATCCGCTCTCAAGCGGTAGCTACTACCAGGTCGCGGAGCTGTTTGTTCCACGCAAAGAGACGCAGTGCGAATTTATTAGTGGCGACACGCTGGAAGCCAAGATTGAGACCTTCGCCGAGCGCGTGACCGAGATTATGCGGTCGATATAAACACCCACCCCCATACGTGAGAAGCATCGTGTCGGACGTCGTTACATGTCTGTGGGGCCGCGCTGGAATGGATCGCGCGGCGCAAGGGCTATTGGGCACAGGTCGCCGTCTGGCGGACGGCTTGCAAGGCAAGCTGCGCGCGGTAGTGCTAGGCCCGGTCGAAGAATCGCTCATTACCGCGGCGCAGACCGTGGCCGACACAGTCGTCGTGATCGAAGACGAGCTGTTGGGCGAATACAATTGCGAGAATGTTTTGTCCGCGTTGACCGCCGTGTGTCAGCGGCTCTCGCCGCAGGCCGTCCTATTGGGAAACGATACGTACGGCCAGGAACTGGCCCCGCGGCTTGCTCATCGCTTGGAGGGGAGCGCCGCGGGCGACGCCGTCGACGTCGCGGTCTCGAGCGGTCAGTTGAGCGTGACGCGCGGCGTTTATGGCGGTAAGGCGACTGCCGTGATCGCTCTCGGCCGAACGCCGGGCGTGGTTTGGGTTCGCGCCCGGGCGATGTCGCCGGCCGAAGCCCGCGCTCCGGGTGAAGTCGAGCGCGTGCGGCTGGGTTTGGAGCCTGACAGTCGCGTCAAACTACTGGCGAGTCACGTCGAGACGAAGGAAGGAGTGCGGTTGGAAGAGGCGCGGCTCATCGTCTCTGGTGGGCGCGGCCTGGGGGGACCGGAACCCTTCGAACAGTTGCAAGCCCTGGCCGCCGCAATGGGCGCCCAGATGGCCGCCTCGCGGGCCGCTTGCGACGCCGGCTGGGTCCCAGCCTCATGGCAGGTTGGTCAGACCGGCAAAAAAGTCGCCCCGGAGTTGTACATGGCCGTCGCCATCTCTGGCGCTAGCCAGCACATTATGGGCATCGCCGATTCGAAGGTAATTTGTGCGATCAATCGCGATCCAGACGCGCCGATTTTCAAGCACTGCCGTTTTGGTCTGGTCGAAGACTTTCAGAAAGTCGTCGGTCCCTTGGTCGAGAGGCTCAGCCATCGCCCATGAACGATCCCCATCTGGCAACGCGCGAAGTTCTGTGGAACATCAGCCACGCTTGGGTGATGTACGCGCTGCTCGCGCCCACGATGGCCATTGCGGCATATGGGATCTACCGCCGCGTGCGGATCTGGCGTCGCGGTCAGGCGGAGAACCGTTGGGATCGACCGCTCGAGCGAATCATGCTGGTCGCAAAAAATGCGGTACTGCAATTGCGCACCTGGCGGAAACTTTATCCCGGCATGATGCACGCGATGATCTTTTGGGGATTCATCGTGCTCACGATCGCCACCACGGTCGTGATGATCGACTACGACTTCGGCGTTCCGATCATGCGAGGCTATTTCTACCTGGTGTTTCAGTCGTTCATCACCGACGTGTTCGGGGCATTGGCGATCATTGGACTCTGCATGGCGGCTGCGCGCCGTTGGATCGTCCGGCCCAAGGAACTCGTCTATTCGCGCGAAGCGTCCATCATCCTGGTAGCGATCTTTGCCATCCTGATAAGCGGGTTCTTGATCGAAGGCTGGCGGATCGCGGCGACGAATGATCCCTGGGGCAAATGGTCGCCGTTTGGCAACCTGGTAGCGAGCGCTTCGCGCGGATGGATGTCCGTTGAAGCGATGAAAACCGCTCACGTGATGACCTGGTGGACGCATCTGGCGATGGTCTTTGGCTTTCTGGCTTGGGCCCCATACACCAAGATGGCCCACGTGCTGACGTCGACTCTGAACATCTACACAGCGCGGCTGGCCCCCATGGGCGCCAACCTGCGGAGGATTGATTTCGACTCGGAAGAAAAGCTTGGCATCCACTCTCTGGCCGGATTTACCTGGAAAGACCTACTGGATTTTGACGCCTGCACGGAATGTGGCCGCTGCACCGCGGCGTGTCCCGCGCATCGCGTGGGCAAGCAGCTTTCGCCGCGCGACATCATTCTCGATCTGCAACGGTTAGCGCACGCCGAGGGGGCCGATTTTTCGAAACCTTACATCGGCGCCACCCCGGCATTGTCCATCGATGCCATGTGGGAGTGCACGACCTGTGGCGCCTGCGTCGAAGCTTGCCCGGTTTCGATCGAGCAGATGCCAAAGATTGTCGACACGCGGCGCTATCTGGTAATGGAAGACGCCGAGTTTCCGGAAACGATGCAGCAAGCGCTCACTTCGGTCGAAACACGGGGACATCCGTTTCGCGGGACGGCTTTTTCGCGCGTCGATTGGGCCCAGGGACTTCCGATCTCAACGATGGCCGAAGCCCGCCAGGCCGACGTGTTGCTGTGGATCGGCTGCGGCGGAGCGCTGGTCGAGCGCAATCACAACATCGTGCGATCGCTGGCCCAACTCATGACCAAGGCCGGCGTCTTGTTCGCGATTTTGGGGCGCGAGGAAAAGTGCACTGGCGATCCTGCTCGCCGCATCGGCAACGAGTTCTTGTTCGAGCAGTTGGCTCAGGAAAATATTGCCACGCTTGATCGCTATCAGGTCAAGACGATCGTTACGTCCTGCCCGCACTGCTTCAACACGTTTTTCAACGAGTATCCGCAATTCGGCGGACGCTACGAGGTTTTTCATCACACGGAATACCTGGCCAAGCTGGTGCGCGAAGGCAAGCTCTCGGGCATTATGCCGACCGACAAGAAGGTCACCTTCCACGACCCGTGCTATCTGGGCCGGCACAACGGCGTCTATGACGCGCCACGCGAGCTGGTGCAGATCTCGACCAGTTCCGCCCCGATTGAAATGGAGCAGAGCCGCGGCAATGGTTTCTGTTGCGGTGGTGGGGGCGGCATGAGCTTTATCGACGAACCGCCCGACCAGCGCGTCAATCAAGAGCGAGCTCGCCAGGTTTTGGAAACAGAAGCGGACGTGGTCGCAGTTGGGTGCCCATTCTGCATGACGATGCTAGAAGACGGCATCAACGCCCGCAAAGGGGATCGCGAAGTCCAGGTAATGGATGTGGCCGAATTGTTGTGGCAAGCCGTCGAGAGCGCCGCGCCCCCAGAAGTAAAGACGAGAGATCAATAGCGTTGTAGTTGTCTCGGCCGCGCCTCGTGGCGCCGTGCCGACAACGTCACATCGCATACCATTTTCGGAATCCAACCGACGTCCGTCACGTAGAAAGAGACAAGTTCATGGATCTAGGTCTAACGCCCAGCGAGCTTAAGTTTCGCGACGAGCTACGGACATGGCTCAAGGCCAACGCGTCCACAAAGTCAGCCTCGGGGGACAACGCCACCGAGACGGCGGCCGCCTTCCACCAGCGCTTGAGAGATTGGCAGCGTAAGTTGTTCGATGGTAAATACGCCGGCATCGCCTGGCCGAAGGAGTTCGGCGGTCGCGGCGCCACGTTTATCGAACAGGCCATTTTCCAGGAAGAGCTGGCCGTGGCCGACACGCCGGAGACGGCGACGATCGGACAGAGCCTGGTCGGACCTACGATCATCGCAGTCGGGACCGAAGCACAGAAAAAGCGCTACTTGCCCGGCATCCTCTCGGGCGATGAAGTCTGGTGCCAGGGATTTTCCGAGCCGAACGCCGGTAGCGATCTGGCTTCGTTGCAAACCAAAGCCGTGCTCGATGGCGACCATTTTGTCATCAACGGCCAGAAGATTTGGACCAGCTTTGCCCATTTTGCTGACCTGTGCCTGCTGATCGTTCGCACGGACACATCGGCGCCCAAGCACAAAGGGATCACGTGCCTGTTGGTGGACATGAAGAGTCCCGGCATCAATGTGCGACCCTTGAAGATGATGTCCGGAGACTCCGAGTTTAACGAAATGTTCTTTTCCAACCTTCGTGTGCCTGTAGACCGCGTACTGGGCAAAGTGAACGAGGGTTGGAACGTTGCGATCACGGCTCTCAGCAATGAGCGCGCGAACCTTGGCATTGGACTGTACGTGGCTTTCAAGCGAAATCTCGAAGTCGTGGTCGAACACGCCCGCAAACTTCGTCGTCACGGCAAGCCGGTGATCGAAGATCCCGTGCTGCGGCAGAAATTGGCGCAGGCATTTGTCGATCTGGAAGTCTTTCGCCTCAACACAACCAGGGCCCTAAGCACTCTGAACAAGACCGGCGCGCCGGGTCCGGAAGGCTCCATTCAGAAACTGTATTGGAGCGAACTGAACCAGCGCAATGCCCAGATCGCGATGGAAGTGCTGGGCCCTTACGCTCAGTTGACAGATTTTGACGGCGGCCGCTGCGCCTACAACTATCTCCGTTCCCGCGGCAACACGATCGAGGCAGGCACCAGCGAAGTCCAACGCAACATCATCGCCCAGCGCGTCCTGGGGCTGCCACGGAGCTATTAGCAAGTCGCGCGTCGCCCGTGCCGCGTTGCATTTCCAACGCACGACAATCGGGCGACCATAGGCATCGGGACACTCGTTCAGCAAACAACAAGCCAATACATCCGCAAAGGCCGACCATCGATGGAATTCGATTTATCCAAACCGCAAAAGCTACTCCAAAAGTCAGCCCGCGAACTATTCTCGCGTGTGTGCCCCGCGGAACGGGTTCGCGAACTCATGGCGACCGACACGGCGCTCCACCCGGAGCTGTGGTCGGAAGTGGCCGAACAAGGTTGGCTGGGAATTCATTTGAACGAAGCCAGCGGCGGCTTGGGTCTGGGCCTGGTCGACCTCGCGGTTGTCGCCGAAGAAATGGGCCGAGCCTGCTTTCCCGGGCCCTTCTTGGGAACGGTCTGGGCCGCCACGCTCATCGCCGAAGCCAATGCAGAGTCAAAGTATCTCATTCCGCTGACCGCCGGTGAGTTGAAGGGCGCCGTCGCGCTGCTCGAACCTGACGCCAGTTGGGATCCGTCCGATGTGCAATTGCAAGCCAGCAAGGTCGGCAACGGTTTTAAGATTAGCGGCCGCAAGTCGTTCGTATCCGATGCCGCCGTGGCCGATTTGATTGTCTGCGTTGCCCAGTTGGACAATGAGCTGGCCTTGCTGGCCGTTTCTACCAAGGCTGCTGGCATTTCGATCCAACCAACCCCGGCCCTGGACGCCACGCGCAAGCTTTACGACGTTACGTTCGAGGGCGTCACCGTGGACGCTGCAGACGTGCTCGCCGTCGGCGCTGCCGCTCGCGCGGCGCTGGCGCGATCGATGCAAGTTGGCGCGCTCGTCGTTTGTGCCGACATGCTGGGCGGGATGCAGTGGATCATCGAAAACACCGCCGAATACGCGAAAACCCGCCAACAATTCGGCAAGTTAATCGGTTCATTCCAGGCCGTTCAGCACATGTGCGCTGACATGCTCTTGTGGACGGAAAGCTCGCGTTCAGCGATCTACTTCGCAGCGTGGGCGTTGGACGCGGAGCCGGAGGCCGCGGACCGCAGCGTTTCGACCGCCAAGGTCTACACCTCGGACGCTTCGCGCGAAGTTGCAAATCGGGGCGTGCAGGTCCACGGCGGGATCGGCTTCACCTGGGAGCACGACCTGCAACTCTATTACAAACGATCCAAGGCCTCGGAAATCCTCTTTGGCAACGCCAGCCACCATCGAGCCCAACTGGCCAACCTGATCTTCAACGCCTGACCGCGACCGTTGTGAGCGTCCGCTTTGCCTGCCCCGCCGTCGCCCGGCCTTACCGCTGGCGCGCGCAGACGTTTACTAGCGCGGCGGAGCGATCCCCTCAAACTTGGCGATGATTCCCATCATGATCTCGTCGGCGCCGGCGCCGATCGACATCAAGCGCGAATCGCGGAAATAGCGAGCCATTGGGTATTCTTCCATGTAGCCCATGCCACCGTGGAATTGCATGCAGGTGTCCGCAACTTCGCGGACGAGCCGGCCGGCTTTAAGCTTGGCCATCGAGGCCTCGCGCGTGTAATCCTCGCCACGGTCCATGATCCGGCCGCAGTGGTAGCACATTTGCCGCAGGAACTCGACTTCGGAGATCAGCTCCGTCAGCTTGAAGTAGATCCACTGATTCTCAATCAGAGGCTTGCCGAAGGTCGAACGACCGCGGCAGTACTCGATTGTCATCTTAAGAATCTTCTCGGCTCCGGCCGCCGCACCCAAGGCGCTCACCAGCCGCTCGTTCTGGAACTGCTGCATCTGATAAACGAAGCCCAGCCCCTCCTCGCCAATCAGATTGGCCGCCGGCACGTGACAGTTATCAAAGATCAACTCGGCCGTGTCGCTGGCCCAGTTCCCCATCTTCTTGAGCTTCTTACTGACCGAGAATCCCGGCGCGTCCGTCGGCACGACGATCAGCGACATTCCGCGAAAGGTTGTGCCTGGCGTGGTGCGGGCCAACAGACAGATCCAGTCTGCCTGCGCGCCATTCGTGATGTACATCTTGCTGCCGTTGATGACGTAGTCATCGCCGCGGCGTTCCGCTTTGGTGCGGATCGAAGCAACGTCCGACCCACCGCTGGCTTCGGTCACTGCAACGCTGCAAACCATGTCGCCGAGAATCGCCGGCTCAAGATACTGCTTCTTCAGCTCGTGAGATCCATAGCGGGCAAGCGCCGGCGTGGCCATGTCCGATTGCACGCCCATCGCCATCGGAATCGCGCCGCCATTGCAGCGCGATAGCTCCTCCGCCAAGGCCATGTTGTACCAATAATCCCCGCCTGAGCCGCCATATTCCACCGGGTAAGAGAGTCCAAACAGGCCCAGGTCCCCAGCCTTCTTGAACAAATCGTGCGCCGGGAAAATTTCTGCTTCTTCCCACTCGTCGATGTACGGATTGATCTCCTGGGCAACAAATCGGCGGACCGACTCGCGAAACAATTGATGAGCTTTGGTAAAGCCCGTGCCAGGGGTCGACCCGTCAGCGTTTTTCTCAAGCAACTCAGAGGCCATGGGTTAAATCCAACATCTATTAAAGGGGTTGAGCGTACAACCGATCGAGGCTCGGAATAACCACGATTGTAACCGCGCGCAAGCGCCCTCCAATACCACCCGAAAAGATCGCTTTCCGAACCACGGGCACGCCGCGCCGACATCGCCCGAATCCCCGATAAAATGGCCGAAAACCCCGGCAGCGCAGTGTTATCCCTGGCTGCTGCCTGCCTGGATGGCAAACTTTCCGACGGGTTTGAGCGCGGTAGTCAGCATGACCGCGGCGATCGAAGCGTAGTCGTCGTGCCGATGAAATGCGCCGTCGATGTCCGTAGTTCCGAAGACCTTATCAACGACCATCGCCGCGGGGGAACGCGGATAGTCGTAAATGACGACGCCCTTCGTCGCAACTCTGGTTACGCAAGATTATTTCTGCACGTCGCTCACAACTTCATCGGTTTTGAGTCGATAGGGTATGTCTTCGCCGATGGTGAGCAGCAGCCAGTTCAACGATCCCATGCTGTCGCTGAATACTTGATCCGTGCTGCCGTCGTCCCGCACTGTCCCCCCTGGCGTGAGATAGTTAGCGCCGTTGAGGCCTCCGGACTGAAGTCCTTGAATTCGAGCGACCCGTAAGGAATAGCTGTCGGCTGAGGTCCATTCCGCCAGCACTGCGGAGAGCGCCGCTTGACTGAGAGTTGTTGAGTCAGTGATCAGGATGCTGCCATTTCCCCCTTCGGCGCCGTCGGCATCTTGCGAGGCAAAAATAGTGTCGTTGCCAGCGCCACCGACGATCAGATTCTTGCCACCAAGGGTTTTCGGTGAATAATCGCCGTACTTTGTCACGGCATAAGCAAAGCTGCCGTAGATGACGTCATCCCCATTGCCGCCAAGGATCAGATTGTCGCCGCCAGTCGAGCCTTCTGCGCCGACGACATTGTTGCCAAAGATGGTGTCGTTGCCGTCGCTACCGATGATGATGTTGCTGCCCTGCTGCCCCTCACCGCCATTTGAACCACCAATCAGCGTGTCATCAGCGTGACCGCCGTAGATCGTATTGTTGCCGGTTCCGCCGTCAATTTGGGCCTGCATTGTCTGCAGTCCTGACGCGTTGATCGTATCGTTGCCGGCGTTGCCGCTGGCAAACAGGGAGCCTGTGACCCCGGTGTATGTTTGGATGCTGTTGACGACGATTCCATTCTGAAGCGTCGTCGTGACGCGAATCGTGGTGGCGTCGAGCTGATCGAACTTCACCTGATCCGCGCCGGCGGACCCGGTCCAAACGAGATCGACAATGGACGGATCGTAGTCATTGGCGATTAATTGCACCGCTGGCGTGATGAGCAAGGTACTGGTCGTCGTCACGCTTAAGTAGTTGGGGTCTGTGCTGGTGAAGGTCGCTTCGACAATATGCGGGCCTGGAGACGTTGGTAGCGTTACCAAGCCGTCGTAAGTCAGCGAGATCTGTCCTGAGACCGTGGCTCCATCAACTCCGAACGGAGTTGCGCTCGCCCCGTGGGGCAGGCCGTCAAAGTCGTACGGACCGCTGTCGATGAGGATGTACGGCTCGGCCTGGGAGATTGTCAGACTGCCAAGGACTGTTGTGTCGGCGTAGTTTGGATCGTTGCTGGTAAACGTTGCGGCCACGGTGTACACGCCCGCGTTCACCGGAGCGTCGGGCGACCCGTCGTATGCAAACGTGAAGCTACCCCAAAGCGTTGTGAAACCGTTCACGCCAAAGGCCCACGCGTCGGCCACATGCGACTGACCGTCGTATGTGGCGTCTCCATAGATCTCCACCGTAGGCGCGGCCGGGACGATAGTCAGCGAGACCAGGACGGTAGCATCGGCATAGTTTAAATCACGACTCGAGAACGTCGACGTCACGATGTATGCGCCAGCTTCTGTCGGAAGTGTCGCCTGTCCGTCGTAGATGAATGTGGAGAACGTGCCGGCGAGAGGGGTCACGCCGTTCGTCTGATACGCCGCGGCCGAAAGTGCGTGAGCGGCGCCGTCATACGTAACGTTGGCGCCGACGAGCAGAATTGACGGCGCAAGTATGCCCGTGGTGCTGATCGTCAAAACGCCACTGACGCTGGTGTTGGCGTAATGCAGATCGTTGCTCGTAAAACTCGCCACCACGGCATAAACACCGGGATTGCTCGGCGCGACAGGAGAACCCTCGTAGCTGAACGTGAAGCTGCCGCTGACGGGTGTAACTCCGTCGATGCCATAAGCGATGGCGCTGGCCGCGTGCGGAACGCCGTCATAAGTTGTTGGCCCTCCGTCGATGATCACGGTCGGTTGAGCCGGAGCGATCGTGAGGACGCCCGTCGCTACCGTGTCCGCGTAGTACGAGTCAGCGCTGGTAAAGATTGCTTCGACGGCGTAGACGCCGGGTTCGGTGGGGAGGGTGTCCAAGCCATTGTAGGTGTAATAAAACGACCCGCTGACCGTCACACCTCCGATACCTTTGGCCTGCGCGGACACGGCATGGCCCGCGCCATCGTACGCGAACGGCCCGCCATTGATGATTATCGTGGGCGTTGCATACGCCGTGCTGAAATGTGTCGTGCCGCTAAGGCTGCTGTTGTTTGCGGCGTCGTACGCCGTGACTGTGACATTGATTGTTTTCGAGGTCGGGAGTCCGGTAAGCGCTATCGACGTGACCCCGGCCAGCGTTTCGTAGCTAAGCGTGTGTGTTGTGTTGAACCGGCCAGAATGCGTCACGTACGTGGCCCGGATGTGATAACCGACAATCGGATTCACGCTGACCGCGGGCGCGTCCCAGCTTATATTTGCCGCCGTGGTTGTCACGCCAGAAGCCACCACATTCTGAACGGCGCTCGCAAAATACACCGGAACCACCAGCGCAGTGTCTCGCACTCCGGCGTAATTTGTCGTGCGGACAGTAAAGTTCGCAGTGCCCACATCGGCCGCAGTCGGCGTCCAATTGACCAGTCCTGTGTTTGCGTCGATGGTGGCGCCAGCCGGCGCCGTGACCAGCGAATATGTCACGCTTGCCGTATTGTACGGGTCGCTGACTTGTGAGAATTGAATGCTGTACGGCTGCGAGGCCACGGCCGCGCCGCTCTGGGTATAAGAAACGTTTGGCAAGTTCGGCGAAACCTGGACGGCCACAACCGCGGTCACTGTGCCGACGCCGTTGGTGATACTGAAGGAGTAGTTGGCAGTTCCGACCGCGCTATCAGTCGGCGTCCAGGTCACCAGACCTGCCGAAGGATTAACTGTCATCCCGGCGGCCACGCTAATTGGCGTATACGTGAACGTTGACGGATTACCCGAGGTCGACAGCGTAAACGACAAGGGATGATTCGCTACGACACCGACAGATGTGGGCCCGTAGTACGAAGGTGAGCTCAACGTGGTCGCGCTAACGCTCGACGAATGCCCTGACACATTGCCTGAAGCGTTGTAAGCCGAGACGACAAACGTATACGACGTGCCTGCAGTGGGGACCGTCACTGTGTCGCTCGTGCCTGGCACATCCGCGTACTGGGTATAGGTAGTGACCGTGCCGTGAAAACCCGTATGTCCAACGCGGTAGACGCGATAGCCGGCGACGCCGACGGAATCCGCGCTTGGATTCCAGCTCAGCGATACGCTATTCGTTGTAGTCCCCGTCACGATCAAGCCAGTGGGCGCCGTGGGCGCAGGCGTCAGTGCGCGGACCGAGAACGATTGGTCAACGAAGCCTGCCACGTTGGTCGCTCGCACCGTGACATTATTGAGCCCCGCTTGCGGCACGGTGGGGGTCCAAGTGATCAGTCCGGTGGCAGCGTCGATCGACATGCCACTTGGCGCGGTGGTGAGTGCATACGAGGGCTGAGGGTTGCCGGTGGCCACGACCTGATACGTGTAGGTGCTTCCGGTGAGTGTGGATGTAGGCGCCGTGGACGTGATCGTGGGCGCTACGTCCGGAACGTTGAGCTGTTGACTCACGATCACGGTCGAGAGCGCAACATGATTCTGGTTATAGCCGCCGATGACTTCGATCCGGCCCAATGCATCGCTCACCGCCGCGGCCGACGAACGCGCGGCTGGCAGATCGCTCTCAGTTCGCCAGGTGTTTGTCACAGGATCGTACGACTGCACCGTTGCAATAGCGCCGCTGCCCGAAGATCCACCCAGTACGTAAATTCGGTTATTGCTTGCCAGGACCGCCGCGCTATCGCGGGTAGACGTCAACATAGACGCGACGGTGTCCCAGGTGTTCGTCGCCACGGTATAGCGGTAAACGGTATTCGAAACGGACGAAGCGCTATTCGTGGTCGCTCCACCAAATGTGAAGATATGCCCAGCGCCATCGTCGACTGCCGCAAACGCGAATCGCGATTGCGGCAATGGCGCCATAACTGTCCATGAGTCCTGCGCGACGTTATAGCGCTCGACTGTCGAGAGCACCGAATTTCCGCTGCCAAGGCCACCGATGGCGAACGGCTTGGAGCCATCGGTCGCGAATCCAAATTGTGTTCGCGGCGTGTGCAGCGGCGTTGCGTCTTGAACGTTATCGAGATTATACGGGTCGTACGTCAGCGCTTCCTCCAGGGGAGTGTTGCCACTAGCGCCGCCGTAAACGAGTAGCAGCAAACCGGTCGAACCGACGCCGGGCGAAACCCGCGCAATGTCGATGCTCGAAGCGGCGCCCCAGGAGCTTGCGCCGGACGAGAGCTGATTGACTGTGGTGGTTCCGCCTCCCACAACCAGGATGGTTTGGGACGGAGTGAGAATCGCAGCCGCGGCCGCGCGCGGCGCAGGGAGATCGACGCCGGGGCTCCAAGTCAGGACCGCCAGCAGGTTGCGGCTTTCGAACTGTTCGATATGCAGACGTCGAAACACAAGCGCGCCGGTCGACCGCTTCTTAGAGCGCGAGGCCGATTTGTCCACGCGCGCGAGTTTCTGCAACGAACGACTGGACATGGAGCCTCCGCCAGACTTTGAACCACCGAGACGTGAATTGAGATGAGATTCAGCTAACCGCGATGGACGTGAGACATCGACAAGGTGCGGTTAGCAATGCAAGCTAAACGGAGATGGGCCACGCCGCTGTAGCGCTATCCCTCGACGATAGAGACGTGGGCTGCTCAGCCTGGAGTTGCCGAGACCGCAGTTTTGGTCGCGGGCGCGCCACGCAAGAATCTCGAATTCGCGAAAAGCGTACGTAGGGTACTGATTTTGCCCGGCGCCTGTCAAGCTTTTAATCCAAGCAATGTTTGATCAGGATGAGCGCCGAGCCCTAAATGGTTGGGTAGCAGTGCAATGCCAGCGAGTGGCCTGGCCAGAGGGCGTGCGAAATCCTGAACGTCAAAACTTGTCGGCCTCGCAACAAACCCGCAGCCTTACTCATCAAAAGGCGCCTCAACGTCAACGTCGTGGCGCCGTCGCGCCACTGAAGCCGCGCGAAGTTGTGCTTCAAGTCGAAGAACAGGCGTCTCCACAGTCTTTGGCTGAATAACTTATGCGGAATTGCGAACGCTGGAAAGTATGGATCGCCGTACGATGCGCGGAGCGTGCGACAGAGTGCGCTGGGAGATCCAAAATCCATCGCGATCATGTGAATCCTCATCGAACACTAGCGAACTACTTGCAGGCTCCACATCACGTCGTAACACGCCATCGTTATGCTTCGCCCACTGCCAAACATCTTTTCAAATGATCGACGGGCGTGGGAGGACGGCGCGTGCGGAGTAAATGTAGAAGTTGGGCCGTGCGGACGAGGGAGCGCGGGTTCACGCTAGTCGAATTGCTTGTCGTCATCGCAATCATCGGGATTCTGATCGCGATTCTACTGCCCGCGGTCCAGATGGCGCGCGAAGCCGCGCGCCGCACCAAATGCACCAATAGCCTAAAGAATATTGGATTAGCGCTGTGCAACCATGAGAGCGCAAGAGGAGTGTTTCCAGAAGGACGCCAGCTGCCGGATTGGGTCCGTAACGGCGTGCTGCAAACCTCGTACACCAACTACAACGGCGTCAGCCAGACAGCCAAGGAAGCGACCGGCTTCTATTCCGTGCATATTCGGATTCTGCCCTACATGGAGCAGAGCGTGGTCTATGAACTGATCAAGTTCGATCAGGCGCAAGTCTTACAGATGACAGACGGCGGGGTTCCCTACAATATCAACTACGCTGCCTACGCTACGGCGCAAGGGTTATATATTTGCCCAAGCGATCCCTATGTGGATCGCGTTATCTCCGAAAATTCCTATCGATACAACTTCGGCGGATCGACTCCCTACGGCGGCGCGGTGAACACATCGCAGCAGAACACGCGCACGCCAATCAGCATGGGGGATGGCGCATTCACAATCGGCCAGGCGCTCGGCTTGCGTGATTTCACAGATGGAGCGTCGAACACGGCGGTTTTTTCCGAACGCACCACGGGAAGTGGACGCGGCACGGACGAACTACCGTCGAGTAGCGACATCGTTACGATGCCCAACCGCGTGAACGATCTGGTCGATCGCGAAGCGATGATGACGGCCTGCGGCGGTTATCAGCCGGTGGCGGACTCGTTCAACTTCATGTCGGCCGGCCGTTGGTTGGACGGAGCTGATTTTTCCAATGGCTGGCCGTTCGCCGCCTATTCCTCAACCATGTACAACCATGTCGCGCCGCCGAACTGGCGCGGTCAGGATTGCGGTAATTGGAGTGCAATCGCGGATACGCCCGGCGAGCATGCGATCGTCTCGGCTCGCAGCACGCATCCTGGGATCGTCAATGTCTGCTTTGCTGACGGCCACGTGGCGATCATCTCGGACAATATTGACCTGTCCGTGTGGCGCGCCTTGGGCACTCGGAACGGTGGAGAGGTCGCGAACGGACCGTGACACATCGCCATCTGTTCTATATCACCTGGACGCTGTGCGGGATTGGTCTCTGTCAACTCGCCGGGTGCGGCGCCGGGGCTACGGACCCGCCTCGCCAGAGCGTACAAGATGCGTTCCGGAACGGGCAAGCGGCGCTAGAGCAAGGCAACCACAACTCCGCGGAAAGCCAGCTGCGATTTGCAATCGAAAGTGGAGCATTGCAGCCAGACGATTACTGCCAAGCGTTAATGTTGCATGGCGTGGCGCTCGCGAGATTGCAACGCTTTGACGAGGCGTACGCGTCGCTCGATCGCGCAACGCAAGGAGCGGCGGACCTGGCCAGCGTACAGGCCGCGCGCGCCGCCGTCCTGCAATTGCAAGGGAAGACGGCGGAGGCCGATCGTGCGTTCGCTGAAGCAAAGAAACTGAATCCCCAGGTCAAGCCTTTTAAGAAGTGATGTGTCTCATGTGGCAGCGACAGAAACCGTTCGCGAGTCTTTTCGTGACCCTCTGGAGTCTGGCATGCGCGGCGCCCGCGCTGGCGGATGAAGCCTGTCTTGGGCTGGGCCAAGCGGTGGAACGCAAACCGGGCACTGTTCGGGTTGCGACGTTCAACGTTTCGTTGGCCGGGAACAAGCCGGGCGAGATGTTGACCAGGTTGCAGCGTGGAGACGACCCACAAGCAAAGGCCGTCGCTGAGATCATCCAGCGTGTTCACCCCGACGTTCTGCTAATTAATGAACTCGATTACGACGAACGAGGCGAGACTCTCAAGGCCTTCATGGAGCAGTATTTGGCGGTCGCACAAGGCGTTAACGACACGCAACGCGCGTCGGCGATCGAATACCCGCACTATTTCATCGCGCCCGTCAATACGGGTGTAGCCACTGATTGTGACTTGGATCGAGATGGCGTTCGGGGCGCCAAGATCGGGACAAACGAATACGCGCGTGACGCGCGGGGCTATGGAAAGTATCCGGGCCAGTACGGCATGGCGATCCTTTCCAAGTTCCCGATTGATCGGACCAAGATCCGAACGTTTCAGCACCTGCGCTGGCGGGACATGCCAGACAATAAATTGCCGACTCAATCGGACGATACTCCGTGGTACGACGCCAAGACGCTGGATGAGCTGCCATTGTCATCCAAGAGCCATTGGGACGCGCCGATTCTTATCGGATCGCGCGCCGTGCATGTTCTGGCGAGTCATCCCACGCCCCCCGTCTTCGATGGTCCGGAAGATCGTAACGGTCGCCGCAATCACGACGAAATCCGCCTGTGGACCGATTATCTGGCGGCCGAAAGTTCGAAATACATCGTCGATGATCGCGGGCAGGTGGGGGGACTGGCCGATGCGGATTCCTTCGTGATCCTGGGAGATTTGAATTCAGATCCTCACGATGGGAACGCGGAGTTACAGTCGATCAGTCGCTTGCTCAAACATCCACGTGTGAATTCCAAGGAGGTTCCTCGCTCCGCTGGAGGAGCCGAGGCCGCCCAGCGGCAAGCCGGCGCGAACGCAATGCAGCGTGGCGATCCGGAATCAGACACTGGTGACTTTCCCGATGAAAAAGGGCCGGGGAATTTGCGGCTGGACTATGTACTGCCTTCCACAGATCTATCCATCGCGGGTAGCGGTGTTTACTGGCCGCGCGCCGCGGATCCTCGCTACCCGTTAGTTGGTAACGGTCATCCGACGATCAGCAGCGATCATCGGCTGGTCTGGCTGGATATTACGCTTCCGGCCGAGATAACGCCAACGCGCTGAGTGATTCTCGCGCACTTCCGTTGCGCCAGTGACGACGACTCTGTCCAGTCGCGCGTTAGCGTGGTGTGCGCTGCGCTGCGCGAATGCTCCGTAAGTCGCACGTAGAACGCGAACGAGTATCTAACGCGGAACTCATCGGCTACTGACGCTAGCTGAATAGGCAGCCTCTAGAATCCGCCGCAGTTCACAGGATCATGTTCCACTCGCGGGGCTACACCAGGCCTGCTGTTTTCGCTTCGTCCCACGTCACGATCCGCCTATTTCGACACTACTTCCAGAGAGGACAATTCATGAAACGTATGTTCCATCGAACCGCCACCACGCTGGCTATCGGCGCCGCAGCGCTATCCACCGCCCGAGTTGACGCGGCCGCCCCAGAAGCGCGCAAAATCGTCGCCATTGCGGATAGCACGCAAGGTTTTGGTTCTACGAAGCGCGCCGTCAGCTTCTACGACGTTACCAATCTCAACGGTGGCTCAGTGTTTGGCCAGCAGCCGCTCTTCTCCGTCTGGACTGGATACGAGTACACGTCCGGCGCGCCTGGTTCGCCAAATTTGGAGGAGATCGAATCGATTACCTTCAATCCGATCAACGGCACCATGTACATTGCCTCATTCGACTCGGTTGCGAGTGGCGCTTCGGTGGGCGATGTTGATCACGTCGGAGATACCCAGGGCGACTACGATCTGTATCGCGTTGACTATCAGGAGTTGCTCAAGGACTATCAGTCCAACAACCGACCGATGGGAACGATGTACGTTCCGACAGTCGGTCCTGATGGCTCTCTGAATGTTGCGCATCCGGATCACCCGTTTGCGCCGCCGCCGGGTGTTGCGCCGTCAATCTCCATTTCCAATGCGATTCAAAAAATAGGCGAAGTCGCCCGCCCGATCGGCCCTTCCACTTCGCCCTTCTATTCTCCGAAACTGGAGTTCGCCAACCCGGCCAATCTTGTCCTATTGGGTGATCAGACTGGAGAGAATGCGGTGAATGACGACGTGGCCCACGACCACGAGATTCGCATTCTCAGCCGCACATCGACCACGCCTGGAGGCGCGACGTACAACGCGGCTACCGCGGAAGGGGGCTTCAACGGCAACACGATTGAGTCCTGGAAATCGACGATTGCCGCCAAGCTCGACATGGACAATGGCAGCGGACGTAGCGAACCGGTCGATATGGCCTTCGTCCGCCGCGACGGCGTGCAAGGCGTCTGGGTCGGCGAAGCGGATGGCGGCGGCGACGACGTCAGCTTTTTTGAGCTGAACTTCAACACGCTCACCGCGACTAACAAAGAGTTCAAGTCGGGTCCGTCCCCCTACACAACGAGCTTTGCGCTCGATAACGATCCAGTCGCCAATCCATCGGAAAACCTCGGTCAACTGGACTGGATCGCGGTCGACAAGGACGGGAACTTGCGAATTGGCGAGTCGGGCAACTTTGACGCGCCGCAGACAGAGCCGAAAGTCATCGGTCGCGTAGTAACGAACTACAACAACCCGGATAGCGACGCCAACGGACTGAACGAAGTCGCCTTCGGCCCGTGGTCGACCTCGAACTATTTGTCGCCGACGCTCGACGACGATTCCTCAATTACCGACGGTCGCTTCGTGACCATCGACAAGGGAACTGGGCATGTCTACTTCTTCGACATTGATTCCGCGGGAGCGAACGCCGCGGTCGACGTCTACGTGTTCGATCCAGTGAGTGGCACGATGGTCTATGAGGAACTGAACGCCGTCAACCACTTTACCACCGTGCATGGGATTTCGCTCTTCGTTCGCGGAGACGTCACCGGCGATGGCGTTGTCAATGCGGCCGACATAGACGCCATGTTTCATGCGGTGCTCGACCCAACACTGGGCGGCACGGTCACCAGCGCCATTGGCCAAGAGTGGCTCGATCTCAACGGCGACAATCTTTTGCTCGGCGTCGGTGGTGACGTGGACGAACTGGTGAACAGCATACTCGGCACGGCTTACGGTGATTCCAACTTGGATGGCCAGGTCAACTTCGCCGACTTCCAGAGTCTGCAGAACAATTTTGGCGGAACTGGCAAAGGCTGGGCCGACGGCGACTTCAACGGTGATGGAAGCGTGTCGTTCGCTGATTTCCAGATGCTGCAAAACAACTTTGGTTTTGTCGCACAGATGGGTGGTGGTGGCGGTATCGCGGCCGTGCCAGAGCCTTCATCGGTTGTGCTTCTGATCATCGGCGGCGTTGGCGTGTTGACCGGTGGCCGGTTGCGCCGCGTGCGTGGCAGCCGAAATGTCGTGACGTCGTAGGTAGCCTCGTGCCGCTGACGTCGCCGCTCCCGGCGCGGCGTCAGCGGCGTTTTTATAGCTTCGCGGCAGTGGCGCTTCGCGCGGCAACCGCGCCCCCCTGCGATCCGTCTCGCGATAGCAACCTGCCAGCCGAGGCTGGGCGTGCGCACGCCTACCAGTGTGCGTGCGTCTTTTCATTTATTGGTCCAATCCATCAAAGGATACCTCTGGTGCACACACGCTCCATTTTCGCTCTGGCGATTTCGCTATTCGTTGTGTCGAACTGCCATGCGCAGCTAAGGATCGCTGATTACAACACTGGTGGCGGCCCCCGCGCCGGAATGAGCACGATCTTGCAGGGTATCGGCGACGAGGCCAGGCAGGGCTTCTCCAAGCCGATTGACGTGCTCTTGCTGCAAGAGCAAACCTCGTCCGCCAACACCACTCAAGCGATCGTCGACGTGCTGAACGGAATCTATGGCGCTGGGATCTACGCTCGGTCGACGCTCGACGTCGGCACTTCGGGCGGAGGTCGTCCCGGCATGATCTACAACACTCAGACAGTGCAGCTGATCGAGAGCACTGCCGTCGGCATCATTAGCGGGAGCGGCGCCGCCAGGCAAGCGGGGCGTTATGAGCTGCGGCCAGTTGGATACGAAAGTTCGGCCGATTTCTACGTCTACAGCAATCATTACAAGGCCAGCGATACAGCGGCAGATGCAACCCGTCGAAATAACGAGGCGATCGGCGTTCGCGCAAATGCCGACGCGCTCGGACAGGGCACAAGCATCATCTATGCCGGGGATTTCAATATCTACAAAAGCAGCGAAGCAATGTGGGGCACGTTAACCGCGACCGGAAACGGACAGGCGTTCGATCCCATCGATCGCGTTGGCTCGTGGAGCAAGAACTCATCCTTTATGGACGTCCATACTCAAAGTCCTGTGAATACCGCGCGCTATGGAGGTCAAATCACCGGTGGCATGGACGACCGTTTCGATTTTCAATTGGTTACGAGCGAGCTTATGGACGACGAGGGGATGAGTATCATTCCAGGTTCTTACCATGCGTTTGGCAATAACGGCACGCACGCTTGGAATGGCGGAAACGGCGAGTTGGACGTGCCATCGAACACGGCGCTGCCGATGCCGATTCTGAATGCCATCGCCAGCAATTCAGACCATTTGCCAGTTGTCGCGGACTATCAGCTGCCCGCTCGGATGGCCGCTTCGCTTGGCAGCGTGCCTTCCAGGGTCTTGGTGGGGGCCAGCGCATCGGCACAACTGTCCGTGCGGAATAGCGCGCCGGTAGTCACGGCGATTGGCGCTGACGAACTCGATTATGCCGGCGTTGCCACCGGAAGCCTATCGGCAGCGATTGACGGCATTGCGCAACCCTTGGCGCCCTCCAATCTGCACACGGTAACGCTCGCGACAAGCGTCGCTGGCAATCACGCCGGACAAGTCCAAGTGACTTCGACAAGCCAATCGGCCGCCAACGCCACGTTCTCTCAGAATGTGAACTATGAAGTCGTTGATCATGCGATCCCCTCCCTAAGCGCGAACGTGACCGATACCACGCTCGATATTGACTTTGGCATTCTGGCGTTGGGATCAGATTCCGAATCTCGCCTGGTTTCGATCTATAACCGCGAGGCGACCGCGGGTTTTACGGCCGCCTTGGATCTCGACGCGCAGAGTCTCAGCGGCGACACCGGTTCATTCTCGACGACTGCCACGTTGTTCTCCGGATTAGCGGCCGGCGCGGCCAGTTTGTTCCAAGTTTCATTCAATACCAGCATGCTCGGCGACCTGGCGGCCAGCCTGGCATTGACGACATCGGACGAGAACCTGCCCGGAACGCAACTTGTGACTCAATTGAATATCGCGCTGCATGGCATCGTGACCTGGGCCGGAGACGCGAATCTGGATTGGATCGTCGACTTTTCTGACTTTCAGATCCTGCAGAATAACTTTGGATCGACCGGCGCCGCCTGGCAAGACGGAGACTTCAACGGCGACGGAATCGTCGGCTTCGCTGACTTTCAATTGCTGCAGAACAACTTTGGTCAAACCACAGGCTCCCCGCTCACCGCCGTGCCGGAGCCCGGTGGCATCGCGCTGGTGTTGTCCGCGATGTTTGCGTTTGCCGTCGCCGGGAGAAATCATCTTCGCCGCGCGAGTCTGATCCAAAGCCGCTAACTCCGTCCGATGCAGTGAAGAATCATCGAGTTCTTATGCAAACGTCATCCTCAGCAAATACGCGGTCGCTATCCTACGCACGCACTGAGAAGCAAGGCGGCGTATCGGGAGTTTCCTGACGCGCCGTCGCTGGCCCAAGTGGCGGTTCAACATCGCGCTACGATTGTGCGCCAGTGGCCAAGAATCGGAATCAACTTGTGTTTCGTTTACCCGTCATTTCGTCTTGTTCAACGGAGAGCTAATGTCATGCAACTGAGAACGATCAATTGGATCCGCGCGGCGCGTTCATTCTGCGCGATGGGCGCAATCGCCCTGACGATGTGCGGCGCGCAGGCGTACGCCTCAACGCTAGCTAAGTGGACGTTCGAAACGAGCGTCCCGTCCGCCGCTGGGCCATTTAACCCGGAAATTGGGGCCGGCCAGGCGTCGGGCTTCCACAGCAGCGGCTCAACTGTCTATTCGAATCCGGTCGGCAACGGCAGCGTGGAATCGTTTAGCTCCAACTTTTGGAACGTGGGTGACTTCTATCAATTCAAGATCAGCACGACAGGCTTCAGCGGAATCAATCTCACCTGGGATCAGGCGTCGAGCGGCACCGGCCCGCGAGACTTCGTTCTCCGGTACAGCACCGACGGCACGAATTTCACTACCTTCGGGAGCCAATACGCAGTGCAAATCAACGGCACGCCAAACTCCCCTTGGAGCAGCGCAGGCTCGCCGAATTCTGCCTTTAGCTTCAGCCGAGATCTGTCCAGTGTTTCGGCGATCAATAACGCCGCGAATGTTTACTTCCGCCTGGTAATGAATAGCACGGTATCCGCCAATGAAGGTTCTATCGGTACTTCAGGGACAAACCGTGTCGACAACTTCAGCATCTCGGCTTCGCCCGTGCCAGAACCGGCCACATTGGCACTGGGACTCGTCGGCGCCATTGGTCTGGTTGCTGTTGGCCTGCGCCGCAACAAGCAGCATTGACAAAAGAAGACTGCAGGTCCACTCGGCCAGTCCCTAGGTAGGCCGCGCCGGTTCACGACCATGACCGGCGCGGCCATTTTTATTTGGCGGGACGACGCGCCTCGCCCACACTGACGATGTAGATCACGTCGCGATCACGGCAGGACCGCGGCGACACCACTTTAATCTGCTCGGAGTCGCTTCGCCCAACCTCGTGCTGATATTCAGAGCCAGCGTCAGCAGCCCCAGGGGAATACAACTTGGGAGGTGTTTCGCGTGACGTACGAAGACGAAGTAGTTCCAGGCTTGAAGAAGTCCACAGGTTCGAAAATCGCCACTGTGTTCGACGCTGGAAAGGATCTTGAAGCCGGCCAAGTTACGAGATCTAACCAACAAAAGCGTGAGCACCTTTCAAGCCGAGCTGCGAAAGGGAGGGCTGTCCGAAAACACAGGGCGAATCGCCGGCAGTCTTTGGCGACGCGTTGCGGCCGCTGGCTGGCACGGCCGCCGCATTTAGTTTCGGAAGACTTCGTGCTTTGCGTCGCCGCCGCTAATCAAGTAGGCGATCAGATCCAGGATCTCTTCCAGGGTCATGCGGTTGAACAACCCGGTCGGCATGGCTGACGTTTTTGAAACGATCAGATCGTCGATCTGTTTGCGGTCAATCCTGACCTTCGCGTTGGGATCGGTCAGGTCGGTGTTGAGCGTCATCGAATCACCGTCTAGGTTGACGACAATGCCCGTGTGAATCAGGCCGTCCTCCGTCGTGACCGTGATCGCGGAAAACTGTTCGTTGATTTCTTTGCTCGGATTGACGACCTGCTCCAGCAAGTCGTGCGGAGAATAGCGGCGGCCGGCAGAGGTAAGATCGGGACCCGTCATGCCACCTTGATCTCCAAACCGGTGGCAGGCATAGCAGCCCGTAGCTGCGAACATGCGTCGCCCTTTGGCAAAGTCGCGCTGCTTCAAGCCCGCGCTGGCGGCCGTCGAAAGTTCTTCGAGGGTCCATGCCCGCTCGGAGCGTCCTGCAAAAACTTCCCCCAGGTTGTCGAGGGCTGATTTTTTCTCCGGCTTCCTGGCCAGCAGTTCCGCCAGTGAAGAAGTTTCTGATTCGCTCAGCGAAGCAACCGCGTCGGCGCGAATGAATTGAATGAACGTGTCGAAGCTTGCGCCACCTTTGTAGTTGGCGGCCTTCAAAAACCACTCGAAATACGCGGTCCGCAGCGCGGGCGTCCAGCCTGCCTTCAGCATCCGAATCGATCGAGCATATTGCATCTGCTCTTCCTGGGTCGGAGCCGCCTGGATCAATGCAATGGATTTCTCCGCGACCTTCGGCGACTGGAGCCACGCGAGCGTTTCGCACAACAACCAGTTCAGTTCGACCGATTCGGCGGGGAACAGCGGATCAAAACCGGCGATCAATTTCTCGACGGTCGAATCATCGGGTCGCCCGAAACGATTGAGAATGATCTGCGTTGTCCGTTGCAGCGTCAGTTGAGGCAACAATCCCAGCTTGGAAACATCGATCGACAACACCGCCGCCAAAAGCCGATCTCGCATGGCGACATCGACCGCAGGCGTTTGCTCGTTGCGGTGCAGAGGGCAGACGCCCATCACGCGCGCCAGCGCCAGCAACGCTTCCACCTGTTTCGCAGGATCGGGTTCGGTCAGCGCCTTGTCGGCCCAGGCTTCGGCTGGCTGATGTTCGATGGCGGTGCGAGCCGCAAAACGAATGAAGCGATCCTCGTGCGCAAGGTATGGCCATGCTGCAACGATCGCCCGCGGATCTTGCTTGCCGTGGTAGATTTCCAGGGCGTGGCGGGTGCTCCTTGCGTCGCTGACTTCTACCGTCGCCTGGACGGGCGCGGTGGATTCGTCACCGACATAGGTCACGCGGTACAGCCCCGACTGCACGCGTCGTCCGCCGATCGTGAAATACATCGCGCCGTCTTGCGGGTGGATGATGGCGTCGGTGATCGGCAGCGGCGCCCCGGTGATGAACTCTTCCTTCGTTGCGGTGTACGAAGAACCGTCTGGTTGAAGATGGACGGCGTAGAGTCTTCCCCAACTCCAATCCAGCGCGAAGAGAGCATTCTGGTACTTCGCCGGAAACTTGGCGCCGTAGCCAAAAGTCATTCCCGTCGGCGACCCAGGCCCGATGTCGAGCATGGCCGGCAGATTGTCGGCATAGAACGGCGGACGTTTTCCAGCGCCGTTCCGCCAGCCGAATTCCGCGCCGCTGACGACGTGACAAATCCGAGTCGGACGATACCACGGCGTGTTGAAGTCGTACTCCATGTCGGCGTCGTAAGTGAACAGCTCGCCGTCGCGATTGACCGCGGCGTCGAAGACGTTGCGAAATCCGGACGCAAAGGCATCGAAAGTTTTTCCATCGGGAGAAACGCGATAGATGATTCCGCCTGGCGCCAGCACGCCTCGGTTGTGGCCGCGGCCGTCGGGCATGCTGGGCAGCAGATGATCTTCTCCCCAGACCCGGCGCACCGGGGAACTGGCAGCCAGTTCCGGCGGACGTGAGTTGTTCCCAGTGACCAGGTACAGGGCCTTACCGTCGGGCGTGGGCAACACCGCGTGCACACCATGGTCGCCGTGAGACTCGACTTCGCACAATAGCTCGACCTTGTCGAGTTGATCGTCGCCATCACTGTCGGTAATCCGGTACAGGCCCGAAGGAATCTTTCGTTCATAGTCGTTCACACCGACGTAGAGCGCGTCGAAGGCCCAGACCATGCCGTTCACGGCTCGAATGTCGGCCGGAACTTTGATCACGTCTGCGGAATCAACGGGCTTGCCTGCCGGCGGCGGATCTATGCGATACAGCCCGCCGTATTGATCGCTGACGAGAATCCGTCCCTTGTTGTCCGTGCATAGATTGACCCACGAACCCTGTTCTTGGCCAGGCACCGAGTACAGCAACTCGACCTGAAATCCTTTGGCGGCCGAGATGCGGTCGATCGGCGTTGCCTTGTTGCCGCCGACGGCAGGCCCCGCGGTCTTCTGCCGTGGTTTCTTGGGCGCAGGCTTAGGTGTGGAATCATTGGCGGGTGAACTGGCCGCAAGCTCCTTGATTTTGACGTTTCGCCAAAGAACTTGCTTGCCGACTTTTTCTGGATGTTTACCAACGCCGTGCACCTGAAGCGCAATAAAGCCTTTCGGCGTCAGGCCGTCTTTGAGGTCGGCGGCCGGAACACCGTTAACCCACGTCTTGATCGAGTCACCTTGGCAGACGATACGGCAATGATTCCACTCATTCTGCTTAAACGCTTTGCGGGCGGGCTTGTTCTCGGCCAGGCTGTTCAACCAGCCACGTCGGCCTTCGTCGTAAATGCCGCCTGACCAGGCGCGCTCCGATGGATCGATTTCGACCTGATAACCGTGCACGCGGCCGGCTGGAATGCTCCGCTTCTTCTCTTCGCCATTCTTGTTTTTCGTCGCGACTGACGTGACCTCGTTGTAGACCTGACTACGGATCTGAATGCCGGAGTTCAGCAAAGGGTCGACCTTGAACTCAACTTGCAACTCAAAATCGCCGTACAGTTTCTCGGTGCACAGGAAGCTGTTAGCTGTCTTGGGGACCGATGTGCCGACAATCATGCCGTCAACCACTTCGTACCGGGCAGTCCCACCATGCTGCACCCAGCCGTCGAGCGTCTTGCCGTCGAATAGCGGAGTGAAGCTGTCGTCGGCAGCGTGCGTCGCAGCGCTCATGCAGAATGTGCAACAGAATGCGAAAGCGGCTAGGAGGTAGCGCATGGAGTACCCTTCGGGCGGGCGATCAAGTAGCAGGGATGAAGACATGTCGTGTGACTCGAACCTTCGACACTTACGGAATACGGATTAGTGTCGTCGAAGTTCGTCTCAATTCGGATCGCCTGGATTCCCTATGGGGATGTGCTTGGAATCGTTCCAGGATGAAAACGTCGTTTGATCTTCGCCGTATTTTAACCAGTTTTGTGTCGACTTATTAGTAGGCGACATTCAGGCGTCTGCGCGCGTATTCGAAGTCTGCTGAGGCGGTGGCCTTGAGAATGGCTTTCGCTATTTCCGTTGGCGTCGTTGCTCATGCCTCAGGTGCTCATGGAGTTGATGAGGCACGAGAGCATCGACACAACGCAGTATTACGGCGGCCGCAACGCCAAGCGAACGATGATGGTCCTGAGGGAAGCCTACCGCCAAGCACTGGCTTCAGGCGGAGAGAATCCAGAGCTATCCAGTTTACCGTGACACCCCCCCTAAATCGGACAGGGGTAAAACGCAAAAAGCGCTTAAAAACACGGAAGAAAAACAAGTGAGGCTGCTGGGGCTCGAACCCAGGACCTACGGATTAAAAGTCCGTTGCTCTACCGACTGAGCTACAGCCTCTCCTGGTCTGGCTTTCTTGGGTTATCGCGC
>Ga0105047_10001289_pt1 | contig 44681 bp, 43 predicted proteins | sample MAT04_FD_78384 | JGI IMG/M metagenome (GOLD analysis project Ga0105047, IMG submission 78384) | Freshwater microbial communities from Lake Fryxell liftoff mats and glacier meltwater in Antarctica - MAT-04 (megahit assembly) | ecosystem: Environmental > Aquatic > Freshwater > Ice > Liftoff... | reverse complement strand
TGGCGGCGCTAATCAATGCGGGTTGTTGGTGTTTGGTGTTTTTTCTGAACATGCCCTGATTGTATTAAATTTTTGCGCTTTCCGATAGGGTAACTTTACCTTTTTGCAGTGGAGTCATCTATTGTCCATATTTCGCAAGGATGCGCAGGAATATTTGCCTGTCATCTGGCATGATCTCTGCGATCTCAAAACCAACACGATACAAGTTTGGTTCAATATCATCGATCTTGCACCACTTTGAGCGGGCAATAAATACGATATACGGTCTATCTGCCAATTCAGGTGTCAACTCAAGACGAAGATAGTAATCTTTCTGAAGCGGAAGAGGCACAGTTGTCTCCAACTGCAAGCCGATTGCGCCAACCTCCACCATGTGGCCGAGTATTTCCTGCGTGTCATCATCTTTTACACGCATGTAAAAAGAAAATTTCTTTCTTGGAGTCGTTCGTCGTTCAGGCATGAAAATTCTCCTTTTGCAAGATAAACTCTATTCTGTTAATAGTACCACTGTGGGCCTGTTTGAGAATATGAAATTTATATTAAATTCGTCACTCTCGAAGGGAGGAAAATCACCTCGAAGGCACGAGCAATCCTATCGTTAGGTATGAAGCGCAATCGGCCAAATTCATGACCGATTGCCAAACGCCTATTCATATTTTAGCGCCTGCACCGGGATCATCGTCGCGGCGCGTAAGGCGGGATATAAACCTGAAAGCATTCCAACAAATGTTGAAAATACCAGCGCGAAAATTGGCAGCCAAATGGGAGTGTAGACCGCGACGCTGGGCGGGGGCGCTCCCTGTTGACTGGCTTGACCCGCCAGATAAATAATTGCGATGACGTTGATTGCTTGCGCCGCCAGCCAGCCGACGACCACCCCGCCCAACCCGCCGAGGAAGCCAATGCCTGCGGCTTCGCCGAGAAAAATAGACAACACGTCGCGGTTGGTTGCGCCAACGGCTTTCATCAGACCGATCTCGCGCGTCCGCTCAAGGATGGACATGGCCATGGTGTTGGCAATGCCGATTGCCGCGACCAGCAGCGCAATCGCGCCCACTCCGCCAAAGACGATCTGCAAGATCAGGAATGTATTGTTGATGCCTTGTAAAAATGATTGGGGCGAGTTTGCCTGAAATCCCATTTTGGTAATTTGGTCGGCGATATCCAATGCCTGATTGGGATCCTGCACTTTGACAATTACCTGAGTGTAGCCAGTTTTGTTGTAGTTGATGTGCGTTCCATTCGCCCATTCATTCAACACCTTCACTTGATCCAACGGCAAATAGATCGAATAATCTACTTCGCCGCCAGTTTCGTTTAATATACCTGCCACACGCAAACTGAGCGTCTTACGGATTTCATTGCCGTCCTGATCCCATTTGATAGCGACCAACTGTATCTGTTCGTTTAATAATTCAGGCGGCGGAGGCGGCTCCTGCCCGGGACGTTGATGCGGGTCATAAAAATTATTGGGCGTCATTACCCCGATCACGACTGAGCCTTTGGCTAGCTCGGTCGTCCCTTGAGTTGCTTCCATACCAAGGTTGGATAGATCGTTGGTTGCTATTCCGATAATATTTACCCCGCCTTCCAGGTGTTGATAATGAATGACTGTTTGCGCGCTTAAATAATCACGAGGGATGACCGCCTGCACACCAGAAATATTTCGAAGCTGATCGAGGGCTGAATTGGTAAGCAAGGTGGGCTCTTGCGGCTTGCTCGAATCTGCGGGAGATTGAACGACCATGGGACCACCGCCTCCGCCGCCACCGCCATAAAACCCGCCATCTCCATAAGTTGGCATCACGTCGATGAGAGTCAAATCACCAATGCCGTAGAGTTGGTCTGTGGCGCTTTTCTGCAACCCGATTGCGAGTGAAACAAGAATCACGACCGCCGCTGTGCCAATGACCACGCCAATGGCGGTCAACGCCACGCGCGCTTTACGTCGGCTTAGATTGGCAAGGATGAGACGGAGCAGGTCAAAAAATTTCATATAAGAACCAAGGTGGATTAACCGCCTTTATCCTTTGCCGCCACCACCGCCTGATGGAATCGGAATCGGCATTTGCTCAAGCGACGGATCGACTGTCGGAATATCATTTACTGGTGGAGCCGAATCCATGCCAAACAGGCCCAGCGCAAAACGCCAAACTTTATGAACAAAACTTTCATCGGTTACAGCGGAAGTTCCCGTGCCGTCGGTACCTTCCATGCCTGGTTCAGGCGTTGGCTCGATGGAGGCTTCCTCCACAGTAACCGTCAAGCTCTTCGTGATCGTGCGCGGCTGGTTGAAATCATCTGTGTAGTCAATGGTGACGTTTAATTCCATTGAGCCAGCTACATCGGGGGACAACGTGGAGTCAAAGGTGAAGTAACCGCCCGGGTCGAGCGACCCAACCAGGGCCGTAGCGGGATCAACCGTCCCATCTTTCGTTTGAATCTTCATATTGCCCAACACCATTGAACGTTTGCCCAAATTCACAACCTGAATCGGCAAGGCTCCGGGCTGTCCCATAAAAAATGTTTCGGGCGGACTGTAAAAACTGACGTCCAAATTTGGCAGGCTGTAAACCAACAGGGTGATGACCTGGTCATCATTAACTACTTCGCCTTTTGAGTCAATATACGAAAAGGTGATCTTCATTGGGTAGGCGCCCGGGTTCGTGGAAACATTGACGACCAGATTTTGCAAGACCTGCAATGCGCCGCCGGCGGGGATGTCACCCAACGACTGAATGTTGGAAGACCCGACAGGCGCAAAGTTCGTAAACTCGCCGCTGCTGCCAGATACGCCGCCCGGCTGGGGCGTGCCGCCGCTTGTCCCTGAGGAGCCGCCGCCCACGATCATGGTGACATGCTTTGCGCTGGTATTTCCCATATTCTGGACAGTTACCCCGAGTTTAAATTGTTCGCCGGGTTGAAGCGGGTCAACTGTGGATGCGTAGCTGGTGATGACAAGTTGGGCGCTGTTCACGCCTGTGGGTGTGGCTGTGGGATAGACCGTGTCACTCGCCACGCCGTTTGCGGGAACATTCAGCGTGAACTTGTCAGAATATGTGGTGCCTTTTTCATCGTAATAAGTCAGCGTGACGTCAATGACAATGGCGCTTTTTCCATAAATGGAATTCACTGCGAGGAAGGTCTGGTCGGTGTCTGCGTGTCCGCCTGCCAAAATGGAACCAAGAATTCTCATTCCGCCTGTATTCGTTGGGACAACATCCGCCGATGTAAATACTGCCTGGGCATTGAACGCATTGAATGTGCCTAGGTTATCAAATCCAATTTTGAGTCTGAATTCTTTTCCGGTCTGTACCGCCAAGTCATTGATTTTGTATGAATTGATAATAAGCTGCGGACGGCCAAAAACTGGCAAGGTAGGCGTGGCTGATGGAGGAACGACGACTGAAGCTGTGACATTCAAGTTAAATGAAGGGGAAAGAGGTACAACAACCGTAGCAACAATTATGGTGACCGTTATGACATGGATACCTATTGCAGTTCCTGCGAGTACAGTTGCTGTCAGCGTTAGACCGTCGCCAGATACATTGGTAGGCAACTGATTCCCATCCAACAATATAACAGCAGTACTGTCAAAACCAGTTCCTGTTACTGTAATCGTTCTATTAACATCATTGATGATCGAAGTAGGAGTGAAAGAAACAACAGTCGCGGCATACGCAGGCGTGACCCAGCCCATCAGCAGGGTAAATGCAAGAAACGCTGAGAGAACATATTTACTTTGAAACTTCATTTGATCTCCAATTACTCAAACACCTACTCCGCTGGAGCCATTTCCATCACAGCGGATTGATATTCATCTTCGTCCACAACATGCCCATCCAGCAGGAAAATTTTGTGTGTCGCGAAGCGTGTCATGCGCGGGTCATGCGTGACGACCAGCACAGTCCGCCCGGCACGATGCAACTCTGAAAGCAACTGCATGATCGTGACGCCGCTGGCGGTATCCAAATTTCCTGTAGGTTCATCAGCCAGGATCAGGCTTGGATTATTTACCAGCGCGCGCGCAACCGCCACGCGTTGCTGTTGTCCGCCTGAAAGCTCTGAGGGTCGGTGATGACTACGGTCAGCCAAACCCACCTGCTCCAAAAGTTGATGGGCGCGTTTGCTTCGCTCCGCAGCGGGGATGCCGGTAAACTGCATCGGGAAAGCCACATTCTCCGCCGCATTCATACTTGTAATTAAATTATAGGATTGAAAAATAAATCCCATGGTACGGCGGCGAAAGAGCGCGAGCGCATTCTCATCCATTTGATCGAGGCGTTCCCCGCCAATCGAAATCTGACCAGATGTCGAGCGGTCCAAGCCACCGAGCAGATAAAGCAAACTGCTTTTGCCCGAGCCTGAAGGTCCCATGACAACCGTGAAGGTATGCGGCTGAATATCCAAACTAACGCCATCCAATGCGCGGACTGTCGTCCCGCCCATTTGATAATGCTTCGTCAGTTCGTTGATGCGAATTAGAGGAGGAGTCATAACCCTACGAAGTGAGTGTCCCGCCCAGGCTGGAGATTAGCGAGCCAGTCCCCGCCAGCGCCAACAGGAGGATCAACAAGACAATCACCACCCCAATAATCGCTTTATTTTTGGGAAGTCCATCCGCAATACCAAACCCCACGATCAGCAAAATTGCATTCCAGACAAAAAAGACATCCAGTTGCGAGAGTATTTTTGACAGGAATATCGCGCTTCCAGCGAAGCCTGAAAGCCCCGGGCTGACAATGCCATGCCCCGCAAGCAGCATGAAGATCATCCGCAGAACATCACGCAATAGAAAAGGCAGGTTTGCCCAGCCAGCGATACTTAATGCGCCTTGCATCGATCCGCGTCCGCCGAGCAAAGTGGAGCCAAGATGCAGCAGCCCGCCAAGGATTAGCCAGCCCAACCACAAAACCACCAATGCGGAAACGAGCGGCATGACATAGAGGAACACAGGACCTTGTGTGGCTTGCTGCGCCTGCATGTAATTATTTTGCATGTCGGGCGTCCAGTATTGCCAATCTGGAGGGAGGGTAATTTCGCCCAGCATGGCAGCACGCGCTTTCAAAAATCCACTGACGAACACAACCAGCGCGGCAGAAAGGCTCAAAGTCAGCATGGGAGTAAGCCACGAAGCGTTGGATTCGCCTGCGATCTCGGTAAATGTTCGTTGAGGCTGAAAAAAAACTGGGAGTATTCTTGCAAAATCGAATCTTTTTGCTGGAGCAGATGGGTTTGATTCAGTCATTGTTTTGTCTCTGTAACGAAATTGTGGAAAAATTCTATCATGCTTTCCAAAAAGGGATTCAGGCCTATAAACGAAAAAACGGCTGGAAAAGTTCCCAGCCGTTTTCATCGCTACAATTTTTTCTACACATCAAACAGGTCATATTTCCGCTTGAACGACTCACCCACTGGCGGGTATGCCTGCATGTAATCTTCCTTCTCGCCGAAGAGTCTGGTAATAAATCCCATCAGCCCACGCCGCATTTGCATCCCGCCTTGTGAAGCATGACACTCGCTGGCTTTGCGTTTCGCATCCACAGCCGAGCGGACATTCAATCGCACATGCACGGGAAAAGTCACTTCGGCAAGTTCCTTGATGTTGATATCGCTATTACGCCCGAATTTTGTGGGATCCTTGCCAAAGAGCGGCATCAAAAAAACCGCCGCTCTCAGCAAGCCTTTCGGGAAAACCTGAAAGTAAAGCGCCTGCGGCTTGAAAGGGTCGCCCGCTTCGGGGTAGAAAGATGCGTTGTCTGAATTCGCAAAGGCAAAGACAGTCGCCTTGTGGATGTGAATATGGTCAGGGTGTTTGTATCCGCCAATCGGGTCAAAGGTCAACACCACCTCAGGTTTGAGCTTGCGGATATATTTCACCACGCGTCCCGCCACTTCTTCGATGGGAGCGTTGATCTGCGCGTCGGGATGCTGGTTGGCTTCCATGCCAGGCATACCTGAATCGCGATAACCTAAAAAGAAAACTTCCTTCAAGCCAAGTTCCTTCGCGGCACGCGTCAACTCAGCGGTACGCATTTCGGCGGTATCCTTGAAACCTTTCAAATGGATTTCATCCACCGTGCCCGCTTCGCCGCGCGTGGCGCAAACATAATACACATCGTAGCCCCGGCTGGCATACAAAGCCAGCGTGCCGCCCAAACCAAAAGACTCATCATCGGGGTGCGCTAAAACTGCCAATAAAGTTTTTGTCATGTTTTCCTCTTGTGTGTAGACGTTTTCTGGATGAGCAAGTTTACCTGCGGCGTATGTGTGATGCGTGGTTGTGTGAGGCAGCCATACTTAAGTAAAGTGCGGAAGTAAAACTTCCGCACTCCATAAAACCATATTCGTCCATGAAAATTAATTTATTTTTTAGCCAGAGCGCGGATGGCAACCAGGGTTACGTCATCGTCCTGTTTTGAGCCGTCCTGATAGTTGATCAATGTCCCAAGTAAATGGTCACAGACCTGTTGGGCATTGATATTAGATAAACCGCTTAAAGTTGTTTTGATGCGTTCCAAGCCAAAGGACTCTCCGTTTGTGTTGCGGCAATCGGTCATGCCATCGGTATACAAAAGCAAGGTAGACCCAGGGGGTAATGTGATCGCGCGCTCATCAAGCGTAACCGTCTCCCACAGTCCAAGCGCCATGCCCGGGCTATGCGGGATGCGTTCCACCATCCCATCAGGATGCAGAAGCAACGGAGTTTCATGTCCCGCACGCGCATAACTGAATAGACGTGTTTTCAGATCAAGGATGCCGTATAGCACGGTAACAAACTGGGTGGATTTTTGCAAGCGGGTGATGTGACGGTTGACAACTTGAAGAACTTCTCCGGCAGTCATACCCATATCCGCTTCAGCCATGATCAGCGCATGGGCGCGCGCCATGAAGATGGCCGAGGGCACACCTTTATCGGCTACATCACCGATCAAGACGCCCACCTGATTATCTTTGAGAATAAATATATCGTATAGGTCGCCGCCCACCTGACGCGCCGGCAGGATGCACGCACCGAAGTCAAAATCATCCAGCACAGGCAATTCGTCTGGCAGAATGCTTAATTGAATTTCTGCGGCAACTTGCAATTCGCGCTCGAGGCGTTCCTTTTCAATTAACTGTGCCTGAGCCTCTTTGAGTTCATCATAAGCAATTTGGAGCTGCCTATTTTTTTCAGTAAGGTCACGGAAAGTTTGGGTGTTCGCCGCATCAAGGCGTTGACTGAGAACATGCACCATGGAACGCGAGAGTTCGGGATATTTTTTGGTCAGGTCTAAAAATTGGAGGCGGCTCATGGAAAGCAGGGTGGAGTCTCCGCGCGCGCGCACACTTGCCGTACGATGCCCACCGGGCATAATGAGACTCATTTCACCAAAATACTCCCCCACATGCAGCACATTCAACAACATCTCTTCCGGTTTTCCCCCAGCCATCAGAACTTCAAGTTCGCCGCGCGTGACCACATAGAAATGTTCTCCAGGATCGCCTTCGTGAAAGAGGAAGTCACGATCTTTCATTTCTTTCACATCCAACGCAGTCAGGATGTGATTCAATTCATTTTCAGGAAGGTCGGAAAACAAGGGGATTTTTGAAAGCAGGTTAATAGTCATATAAAACTACTTGTGAGTCAGGTCCATCACTTCTTTTCCAGCGAGTTTATCCTGAATGCGCTGTGTAACCAGGTCTAAATGTCCCTGCTGGTTGACGTAATCCAGGTCATCTGTCCGAATGGTTAAGACAGGGCAAAGGTCAAATGCGCCAAGCCATTCATCGTAAAAGGAGTCAAGCAGGGTGAGATAATCAGGCGTAATGCCTGTTTCCATATTGCGCGCGCGCCTGCGGATGCGGTCCATAAGAACAGGCACGGGCGCTTTGAGATAGATCAACAGGTCGGGGCGGGGCAATCCATTTACCACGACTTCAAACAAACGGCGATAGGCCAGGTAATCGCGCTCGCCCAAATTCCCCATGTGATGTAAAGCGCGGGCAAAGATATAGGTATCTTCGTAAATGCTTCGATCCAATATGGCGGAACGCGCATCACGTGATGCTTCAAGGTATTGCTCTGCGCGATGTCCGAGAAAGAAAACCTGGAGGTGAAAAGACCAGGCGCGCATATCGGAATAAAAATCAGGGAGGTAGGGATTGTCAGCCACAGACTCGTAGCCTGTCCACCAACCCAGGCGAGCGCCGATCCGCTCAGTAAGGGTGGTCTTTCCAACGCCAATGTTGCCAGCCACTAAAACCAAATGTTTTGCCATAGGTGTTCGTATTTTATCATGCCAGGGACTTGTGCCTGGACCGCAACCTCGTGACGCGAAGCGTTCGGACTCCTAAAAAGCGAAGGCCCTACTTTATGCTTGATGAACTCACACAGTTTCAAGTGTGCCGTTCCTCTTGGCCTGCATTTCAAACCAGGCGAAGAGAAAATATCCAAGCAAGCTGTACATTAATCCAATGCCGATTTCGTTGATCAATAACGGCGAGATTTCACTCAGGCTTGCGCCAGCGGCGAGAGCGCGCGAAGCGGCAATCCCGCGCGTGAGGGGCAAAATATTGGAGACGACCTGCATCCACGCGGGCAGGGTGGAGATTTGCACATTTGCGCCAGAAAAGATGAGCAGGGAAAAATAAACAAAGTTGTTCACAAACATCACATTGGCAGTGAGCAGACTCAGGCAGCCCATCAGCAAACCAAGTCCGCAAGTGCTAAAGGTGGTGATCATGATCGTTAAACCAAGAGCAGACAGGTCGGTGTGCGAGAGGTCGAGTCCCATGAGTAGGACGCCCCATGTCAACGCGATGACCACGCCAATGGTGCCGTCAATGACATGCATGAATGCGCGCCCGAAGAAGATCATGAATCGGTTGGCTGGAGTCCCAAAGAGGTAGGGCAAAGTCCCGGCGTCGCGATCCCCGCCTACGCTCATCGTCACGCCGAAAATCCCACTGACTGAAGTGATCTGAATCGCATTCCCAATGACGAAGAAGTCCGAGCTATTTTTCCCAGAGGCGGAGGTTCCGAGAAAGACAAAGAAAAACATTTGCGCCAGTGGCATAAAGATCTTGGACGCCATGTATGTGACAGGGCGCAGCCAGGCAAACAAAGCCCGGTAGGAAAGCAGAGTGCCCTGCCAAAACAAACGGAAGTTTTTGCTGAATGTTTTCATGGGTTAATCCACATCCAAAGTTGCATCGACACGCGCTTTATACAGCATGATCTTGAAAAGCTGGCTGGCAATGACAAGGTCAACAACGCTGAAGATCAACATCATGCCCCATGCGAAGGCAATTTGACTAAACGGCATCATCGCAGTTGATGTGCCATGCAGGGCAATCGCCGCCCAATAAGGCGGGAGCAGGTAACTGATGGGAGTTGACCAGCCCGGCAGCAGCGCAATGGGGAATAAAAATCCGCACAAAATATAAACGGGGAACTCCATTGCGTTCTGCCATTGCTGCACACTGCGATACATCACGAACAATGGCGCAATGGTCAGCCCAAAACAAATAAACGCAAACATGCTCAACAGCAATGTGACAAAGAATAAAAACGGCTGTGTGAGCGAGAGTGAATAACCGAAGAGAAAAGCCGCCAGCAAATACGAGACCACCATCGAAAGCAGGGACTGAAACACGTTGGCGAGATTTTTGCCAAACACGATCACGTCAAATGGCGTCGGCATCCCAACCAGCGATTCGAGTGTGCCCGTCCAACGTTCCGTATTGATGCTGTTGCCTGAAACAAAAAGCAGGCTGCTCCACAACCCCGTCAGGCCGCTGCCCACAACAACGAACATGGCATAATCTGCACCTTTTTCCCTGAGCATGAACAAGGCAAGAATGGCGATAATCATCGGCTGAAAGACAATCGCAAACAAAACGAAGCCGTCATTTAACTGCGTGCGGATGGACATCTCTGCCACGACCAAAACTGTGCGCCAATATTTGAAGAGATTCCTGTAGTTCATGACGCACCTTCCACAAGGCGGACGTAGGCGTCTTCCAGAGTTGGCTCACGCACGATCACCCGCCCCACCCGCTGACCTTCCAACGCCGCCATTACATCTGGCACAGCCTCGGCTCCGCGTTCGGTTTGGATCAGGAGTATTTGTTTTTGCTCGCGGTCTTCAATGGAAAGCGCATCCACAAAAGGCAGGGCGCGCAGTTTTTCGATCACAGCCTCAGAAGCGCCGAAGGTTTCCACTTCCACCACAGAAAGATCAGAAACGTGTTTCTTTAATCCGCTGGGGGTATCCAACGCGATCACACGTCCCTTGTTGATAATGGCGATACGGTCTGAAAGCGCATCGGCTTCAAACATATAATGCGTGGTTAATAAGATCGTCTTCTTTTGAGATTGCAGATCCAAAATCACATTGCGGAATTCGCGCGCGCCCACAGGGTCGAGACCGATGGTGGGTTCATCCAAAAATAAAATATCGGGGTCGTGCAAAAGCGTGCGCGCCACATGCAGGCGCTGTTTCATGCCGCGCGAGTAACCGCCGACGCGCTCATTCCCGCGTCCCTTCAAACCGACCATTTCCAACAAATAGGGAATACGCTTTTTGGAAATCTCAGGCTCCACGCCGTAGAGGCTCGCAAAATAGCGCAGGTTATCATCACCAGAGAGACGCCAGTACAAGCCGCGCTCGCCGCCAAAGATGAAGCCAATCCGCTTGCGGACTTCGTTGGCTTGCTTGACCACGTCAAAACCTGCCACGCTGGCAGAACCGAAAGATGGGATCAATAAAGTGGTCAACATTTTTACGGTGGTTGTCTTGCCTGCGCCATTAGGTCCGAGCAAACCAAACAACTCGCCTTGCTGCACATCAAAAGAAATATCATCCACCGCCATCACTTCCTTGACCGAACGGTTAAAGACACCGATCTGCGCGCGATACACACGCCGTAAATGCTCAATTACTATTGCGTTCATTCGATTCCTTTTTACAAATGAGAAAATATTAAAATGATTGTACACGACCTAAATAGAAATTCCAATATGATTATTGGAATCGGAATCGGACAGGCTGCGCATCACCCTCGCCCCAAAACTGGCAGCCCACCCTGCTGCATTTCCCACGCTGACGGTTAATCAATTGACCGCCATGCATCACGGCAAGACCACGATCTATTTAAGCAAAGGTTTACAAGTATAATTTGGCAACAGGAGACTTCACCACACATGAAAATACGCGACGCATCAGGCTGGACCATGTTTATCTTCGGAGTACTCGCCCTTTTGCTTGGGCTTGTCGGCTTGATCCGCCCCGAAATTCTTCTTTCTGTTCTTGGGTTTGAAGTTGTAGAACGTGCCCATCGCGTCGCCAGTGATTACACAATTGTCTTCATAACAGCATCTTCCATGGCCTCCTTCAACATGGGTGTTTATTACGTGCTTGCGGCTTTGAACGACGTAAAAATCTTCTATCGTTGGACTGTCCCCTTCCGCGTTGTTACGTTTACCGTTTTCACGATGGTCGTGATAACAGGTATTGCACCCAAACCTTTTTTTGGCGTGGGCGCGTGGGAACTCGCGGGCGCGCTCGCTACAGGGATCGCACTTAGCAAAGAAATCAATAAAAAATAGGGCTGTAAAAACAGAAAGAGGACCTGTATGAAATCAAAATGGATCGAATACAAAGGAAAAAAAATACTGTATCAGGATTTTTCCAATCTGTTTTTCAATACGAAGGCTGTCAAGGAAGAGTTGGAACAAGTTGAAGCAATTGTGCTGGGCGAGCCTGAAAACTCAGTTTTGGTCATTTCAAATTTCACGAACACAGAAATCACCAAAGAATTAATGCCCATCTTAAATGAGGCTTCCCAGATAACAAAATCGCACGTCCGTAAAACAGCGACAATCGGTGTGACGGGTATAAAGCGCGCACTGGGAGATCTGCTTTCACGAATCACCGGTCAACAGATCATGTACTTCACCAGTGAAATGGAAGCAAAAGAGTGGGTAACAAAAGAGTAACAAATAGCAGACGGTCTTTGAATAATTACGAATTCATCGTCACCGCTTGTTGCATAGTTATTTGATAGGGATTGAAGCAGCTGGAAATCAGATCGTTCGAAATAGTCAACGCCCTGCCCACGCGCCCGTGGGTGCAAAGTTTTAATATAAACCATCACTTTTGAGGACTACATTGATATGACGCATCTCGCCGCACGTTTTATATCAGCGATTGAATTACGCTCCGACCGCCGTTTGCGGCTGTTCGGATTTGGACTGATCCTCTTTGCCAGTGCGGCTTGCGTAATGGGCCTCATCGCATTCTCGAAAGAGACCAATGCACTCCATGGATGGGTGCCATATTTGATTAGCACTGTTTTATTGATGGTCGCGGCTTATATCCTCATTCCTTACAAAAAATCCGGGGTACAACTTCAACCACTCTCGCCAAATGTCCTCTTAATCGGCTTTCTAATTCTGGTCCTGGCTGCCTTTATGCGCTTCTTTCGTCTTGACAGCGCCCCTTTTGGCACATGGAACGATGAAGCCTACATTGGCATGATCGCTCGTAATATTCTAGCCAACCCTGACTATCGTCCAATCTATGTCGGCGAATATGACCATCCCTTACATTTCTTTGCACTGGTCGCGCTCGCGTTCAAGTTTTTTGGAGACACCACCACAACCATTCGCCTGGTCACATCTCTTTTTGGATTGGCAACCGTAGCGGTGTCCTTCTTCGTTGGACGCGAAACTCTAGGCAACCGTTTTGGCTTGTTGTTCGCATTCTTCTTTGCCATTTCGCGCTGGCATGTCACTTTCAGCCGATTTGGCGTATACACTATTACAATGCCATTCTTCGAAATACTCATCTTCTGGCTGCTGCTGCGCGCCAGAAGGACGCACCAGATCCATGACTTTATGTGGGCCGGAATGGCATTCGGGTTTAGCCTCAATTTCTATATTGGCATTCGTCTGTTTGTTCCAGTCATGCTTCTTTATATTGCGTTCTGGCTAATTGCCACCCTGCGTCACCCGGCTGCGCCTGCGCCGACCTCAACGCCATCATGGTCAACATTATTAATTGGATTGGTGGCGCTGGCGTTGGCTGCCTGGTTTGCTGTTGCTCCCATCGCGCAATTTGCGCTGACTCATTCTAATATTTTCTGGAGTCGCGCAGGTCAGGTTTCCATCTTTTCCAATCGCGATCAAAGCGATCTGCCAACGGCTTTGTACTCCAACACCCTTAAACATTTGCTGATGTTCAACTACCAGGGGGATGCGAATGGGCGCCACAATCTCTCCGGTGAACCGATGCTCGACCCCGTAATGGGCATACTGTTTGTCATCGGATTTGTACTGGCTTGCACGCGCATTCGCCAGCCTACCTATTTCTTTTTTCTCATGCTGTTTGCTTTTAACTTACTTGGCGGCATCCTCTCTGTCGACTTCGAAGCCCCACAATCCAACCGGGCACTGGGATCAATTTCTGCCGCCTTATTTTTCGCGGCGCTAAGCGCCGAAACGCTTTGGCAAAGTCTGGATAAAGCCCGCCTGACTTCCACTACTCGACGGCTCATCCTGACCATAGCCACGCTTGGTATCGGCGGTTTTATCATCTATTACAACGCCAGCACTTATTTTGTTCAACAGGTCAACAATGAGCGCACCTGGAATGAATTCAACGGAACTCAAACCCTCACGGCTCAACGTATGCTGGAAGCCAACCAGACCGGAAATACAATCTATGCTTCCATTTACCTCAACAACCATGAGGTCATCCGCTTCCTGGATCCGCAAATCACTGACAGCCAAACCATCATCGCACCCATCGGACTGCCAGTTCGTGAGCCTGGCGATAAATCAGTGTCTATCTTTGTTGATCAAGAAAACACCTGGATCATAGACGAAGCCAAGCGGCTATATCCCAATGCTCAATTTCGCGTGGATACAACCCCCGGCGGCAATCCGGCACTTTATAGTGTGCTCATTTCACCCCAGGACATTCAGCGATTGCAAGGCGTCACCTTCCGCTATTGGATGGACGACAGCCTGCAAGGCGAACCGGTTCTCACTCAAGATGAAAAAACAATTCAGGCCGATTGGTCAAAGCCGCCGGTTGACCCGCCTTTTATGGCGCAACTGGAAACAACTCTATATGCGCCACAATCCGGCGATTATGAACTGATTTTACGCACACCAGCCGCGGCCAGTCTGTGGCTTGATGAGCAGCCGATTCTCAACGGTTCTGGCAAACAGCATATCACTCGACGACTCGCGCAAGGCGATCATGTCTTAAGAATTGAAGCAAAAAGCGGCGACGGTTTAATTGATATAGAATGGCGAGTTCCGAATGCCGATGGCACCCTGAGCGGACTCACCTCAATCCCCGCCAGTTCGCTGTATTTGCCGTCTCTGGTTCCTGTGCGCGGACTGCTCGGCAACTATTACAACGGCGACAGTTGGTCTGAACCACCCGCCTTCAGCCGCATTGATCCATTCCTTGACGCATATATCCACCTCACGCCCTTGAACCGTCCGTACACCGTTGATTGGTCAGGGCAAATTGAAATTCCAGTCCAGGGTGATTGGGCGTTTGGATTACGCATCAACGGCCAAGCCCAGGTCTTTGTCGACGAGAAACTGGTGGTGAACGCCGTTGAACCAAGTGAAGATATCGAAGGCACGATTACACTGACAGCTGGTCATCATCCGATTCACATTCGTTTCCTTGACTATCTGGGAAACTCGCGCATTCACCTTTACTGGATATCCCCGGACGGGCAAAAAGGAATTATCCCCACTGATGCATTGCGCCCTTATCCTTAACGCGGCCAAAAAATGAGACTAAAAATGGAGATGAAACTGTGCCTACAGTTTCATCTCCATTTTTCTATCATGAAAGAGACGGCCATTATTTTTTCTTTTTCACTGACTTGTGTTCAAGGAACATTTTCCAGCGGCGCGCCAGAACGTATCGCAGCACCTTTAATCCATAAGAAAAAGGCTCGACAGTTGAACCAGACCTGGGGTCATAGAAACTACTTACCGGCACTTCCTTGATATTCAATCCCGCCAAATGAGCCGCGAGTAAAAATTCGGTATCAAATAAATAGCCTGCGCCAAAGTCATGGTATGGCACGCGCAGCATCGCCTCACGGGACATCGCCCGATAGCCGCTATGCCAGGCATCGTAATGTGTTCCAAAAACAAGGTTCTGAATCCCGGTTAGAAACAAGTGACCCAGTAGACGCGTGGCCGGCATTGGCCCGTTCAACAGCGCTCCCAATAAAGATGACCCCAACAGCGGTTGAGTTTTCTCAAAAGCTCCATGAATTCGCGCCCCTAAAACCACCTGAGCCTGACCAGCGAGTATCGGCTCCAATAATCGCGGCAGCTCTTCGGGGAGATGCCCGCCGTCAGAATGCATCAACACAGCCACGTCAGCCCCTCGTTCAAGAGCCGCGTCATGCAGCGTGATCTGCGCGCCGCCATAGCCGCGATTTTCTGTATGCCGCAGCACCGTCAACCCCGGTATGGCTGAGAGGACGTCAAACGTATTATCACGGCTGGCATCATCTACGACAATAATTTCATCAATTAATCCGGCTGGGATGCGCTCAATAACACTTGCCACCACTTTCCCCGCATTATAGGCTGGCATAATCACACAAGTTTTCATCGATCAATCCTCATTTCAAATCGCGCAATTCGACCAGCATTTGACGAAGCCCCGGCACCGTGATTCCCAACTCAAACAACCGCGAACTGATCAACGATCTATCGCAGGCGTAATTATCATCGGGTCGGATCACAACATCTGTTTTGCCAAATATGTCCCTGGCTAAAACCAACAACTCATATTTGCTTATTTTTTCGCCGCACAAATGTAAAAGTCCCGTCACTTCCGGACGATGGGCAAGAAGCGTCAGGTTGCGAGACAGTTCAAGGGTGGTCAGCCCGGACCAAATCGCCCGCGTGTATCCCTTGATTTCTCCAGATTGACGTCTGAACCAATCCAATAACGAAAGTCTCTGATCGTGGAAACGGTCAAAGCCTATGAAGGAAGTACGAACCGTCAAATGGGGTGCGTGGATTACTTCGCCCAACAACTTGGATCGGTCATAAAGATCGACCGGATCGGGAATATCCGTCTCTGTATAATGACCCACATGCCCCGAAAAAACGCAATCAGTACTGATCTGAATCAGCCGCGCGCCCTGGCGTTCACATAAATCAGCCAGAATATATGGCGCAAGCGCATTCACACGAATATAGCTGAGGGCGGCTTGACCCGTGCCCTGCTGTTTGATGATACCAGCGCAATTGATAACAACATCCGGCGAACAATAAAGCAGCGGATCAACCGCCGACTCCAAATCACACTCAAATATCCGTGACCGATGCGTTTGCAAAAATTCCAGCACGCGCGCATCCCGATGACGAACCGTGCCGTAAACCTCTAAATCGGACTGTTGACTGGCCACCTTGAACAGTGTTTGACCCAACATGCCTGAAGCGCCAATAATTAAAAGTTTCATATCATCATTCCCAACCGATCCAATTTTCCAGGTTTATTTTATTTAGTATCTACAACTTCAAATATCGTAGTTGTATTAGCGCTGTTATCTCCAAACACTATTCTTAATGTTCCCTGGTTGACCATATCCTGAAACTTATTAAAACCATTGACGTCATAGTAGGCGCGTTCGAGGTCGCCTACTATAATATATTGAACCTGATGTTTGTCCAAAAATTGTTTGGCCGCCTGGGCATCCCCGGTGTTGTAGAAATTATTGACCTCTTCAATGAGTCTCTCAACAATGGCGCCGTCCAATAGGGAGTTGTGCTGTCGAACATGCCAGCTCCAACCCACAACAGAGGGCAGACCGGTATAGATCGAGAAGCGTGAACCCCAGCGATATTCTTCAGTGTGCCCTTCCACAATTACAGGCGAGCCGTTGACGTGGTCCTGCATATATTGGATCGCGGGATAGTCGTGACCGAGGTTTATCAGGCGATTATCGTCATTATATATGGCGGGATTCAAGCTGCTGGCATCTCCCAGCATATATATTGCGCCATCCAGAGTGTGGGGCGGATTTTGAATATCGGGCCAGCGATCGGTTATTTTCTCGTTTGTGGCAATTAATGGATAACTGACGGCGAACAAGACCAGCACGTCAAAAATAAAAACCCATGCGTATTTGGTCAAGCGCGCCCAATCGCGCATTCCGATCACCAAATCCACCAGGGCAAGGCTGGTGGCCAGCCCAAGAATAAACCAGGCTTGATTATAAAAACGGAAAACAGTGTTTGAACGGCCGCCATCACCTTTCAACACAAAAACTTCAACGAACAGGGTAATGGAAAGTCCAAGTACGAACAGGATCCACGTGACCCGTTGAAGCATTTGCAGCTCACGTCTGGCTAGAATCAAATATGCCATTCCAATCAGAAGCGGGATGCTAAAAGACAATACCTCATAATCAGACAGCCAAAGGATAGCCATGGCATAAAAAACCGCCAAAACCGCCAAATACCATCTGAGGTACGACCAGTTGAAAATATTCAAGAACCGTTGTTTGGCTGCAAAAATCCAATTCTGGATTCCAGCTTTGAAGACGGGAAACAGGTCACGGATCAGGAGGCTGATCATCGCAAAAAGAGACAATCCGAATACAAATAAATAATCGACCAAAGGCGACCTGCGTCCCTTCCAAAGTTCCAGGGAAGCATATTCCGTTTTGAACCATTGAGTAAAGGGCAGGTAGAAGGCAACTGCAATCCCAACAAATACCAGTTCATAAACGAAGATGGTTTGAATAGCCTGTTTGATGGAGTCTGTTTTGGCATGCCAGACATGCCAAAGAATTGCGAGCGCACCCAGCCCGATGAAGGTTGGGAAATCCCAGGTATGGGCTGCACGGAAAACGCCAAAGATCAACCCAGCGGCGATCAAGCCCGGGATTCGACTGATCCATTTTATGCGCGAAACCGGCCACAGCAATAAATTCAATATCCAGCCAAGCGCCAGCGCGTAAATCGGCATGACCAGCATGTGCGGATGCATGTCTCCATATAAGAAAGTGAAATATGGAAACTCTGCAATCGGGGTATCTGGACCTTGTTGAAGGATTGGGCGGGATGCTTCAAAATACCAACGCCCATTATTTCCCGGAAGGGTGGCTTGTCCGGTTAAAACCCGAATGGCGCCGCCAATAACTGCTCCGGCATGTTCCAAGGGAGTGGAGGTTGTATCCGCACCGGCAATGGTCGCTTCGGGCAGGTAGCGCCATAAAACAGGCACTTCATACAGGTTGCCCAAAAGTAACACGGCAGCCAAAGCAAGGACGCCTGCCAAATAAGGTAAGTTTTTGATAAAGCTCTGGCGAGTGAATAACCCAGCCCAGAAAGAGACTTTTTCCTCGACAGGTTGTTGTTCGACCTCGTCCGAGTTTTGACGCAGACCAGCGACCATATTGAAGCCGACGGAGAATACGCCGATCCCGGTCATTGCGAACCAACTGGGCAGGATCAGGTTATAGGCAATGGAAGGAAGAATTCCCAGCAATTTGGTCGGGATGGCCGCAATGATATAACCGTAATAATAATAATTGACGTAGTGTCCAGCAAACCACGGATGTTCAGGCGGGAAATATACCGATCTGAGAACCGCGTTGAAGAATGTGAAATCCATGGGTTTCTCGCCGCCCAGCCAGGGATGCCACAAATCTGGATTGCCAAGACGGATGGAAAGGCTGATGAGAAACACGACAAGGAAGAGTGTTTCCGTCCACAAGATATGCTTCCAGTTTGAGGAAAAATATTCGGATAAAGATTGGCGTTGATGGTACGCCAGTGCGGCGCTGAAAAGCAGGAGCAAGCCAACGCACAACCAGATGGTCAATTGTGAAAACGGTAGTATCTTAAAGCTGCCAAGTATCCAGGCCAGCCAGGCGGTGGTAATTAATCCGGCAATGCGCATCAATGGATAGCCGCGATCTGGAAGCCATGAAAAAACATTGTACACAAATGGGAATACGACCAGTCCCAATAGGAAAAGCAACAGATACCAGACAAGCCCGCCCAACATCTGATTAACATTGAGCAATGACTCTCGATTAAACGCGGACGACCAGTCGCCGCTGTTTCTCTGCGCCAGCAGGCGGTCAGCAGGAAGCCTCATGGCAGTCGGCGCTTTGGTGTACTCCGATGGAATCTGGAAAAGTACCTGATCCAAATCAACTTCGTTCAAAAGCGCCCTGACATGCTCGATGGAAAAGTCCTGCGTTTTCTTGAAAACCATAACTTTTGGATGATCGTAAACGGTAAAGGATTCATCCGCTGATTGGTCGGGGAAGGTCAGAAAACCCAAGGATGGGGGACTCTCAAAGTTGGCAACCAGCTCAAAGCCAAGTGGGCTCGTAAAAGGGGGTTTGAGTCCATAGGCGCGGTTTTCCAAAGCATCGCCGCTGCAATTACAGTCAAATAAAGCCTGATAATATTTTAGCGTCAGCGGGTAGCGCAGGGGTAATCTGGGCATGGCGTCATATGCCCGATTGGAAGGGATGACAATGTAATTGCTTTCTTCAAGAACTTTGAGCATGGCTTCGCGTTTCTCGGGAGTATCCGGCTCGTAAAGTTCAAGATTCAAAGGCGTAAAAATTCCTCCCTGCACTTCATACCGATTTATGTTCAAAGGCAAAGCGTCATCCCACGAAGTTTCGAGGGTAAAGCTATCTCCTAAAATGCGGAGCGGGGCTCCCTGCGTAATTTCATAACGGACCTGATAACTCTGCCCACCATACAACTCAACGGGAGAGAAATTAAAAGTCGGCGATAACCGAAACCCAGGCTCAGGGAACACCAAAGTTTGTGAAGTTTCCACAAGCGGATGGTCGCCATCACCGTCCTTATAAATGCTCACCTTCAAAGTGGTTTCGGTCGGCTGGAAAACTTGTTGAAAGCCATTGATCTCGAGGCGGTTCAACACCAAAGATTCCTGCGGCTTTACAGGGAACGTACCCTCCACCATCCCTGACTGTGATGGCAGATTCAAATCAATAGGCAGGGCAGGGAGGTTCTCATCCACATGCCGCAAAGTCATATTCCACAGGGAGAATTGGCTGCTGCCTTGTATTCTGTAATAAAAATAATAAGTCTCGCCCTGATTCAAAACGGTGTCGCCGAAGGAAATTTTCTGCTGTGAATTCTGGTCGGTATCAGGGATCGCAAGGCGGCCATCGGTAATAATGTCATGGCCTTCCTGATCTTTTGTCAACTTAAAATAGAAACTCACGCCCACCTGACGGATATCAGTGGTTGTTATTTTGGATACGGTTCCATATTGAAGGACATGAATATTGGCAAATGACGCATTACCGGGCTCAACCATCTGACGGTTGCTTACTGCAACCGGGTAGGAGCGGCTCCCCGACGGAGAATCAACAACCACATTGAGCGGCGCGGAGATATTATCCAACATCCATTCAGAGGCGGCGATGCGCGTCATCGGGCGGGTATAAATTTGGGTAAATGCCAGAGCGTAGCCGTACGTGCCGATCAAAACAATTGCAGGAATTAATATGCCTGCTGCGCCCTTCCAGCTGAATCTCCAATCAGAGAATTGCAGTGCGAGTTTTGTCCCGTTTGCCAGCAGCCGCGCACGGCTTGCGCGGGTCTGGTCATAGAGCTCCACCAAAGCCCAGGCGGCGAACAAAATGATAAATGGATAGATCGGCAGGAAGTAGCGCATGTAGCGCCAAAACTGCATATTTTGCCAGACGAAGTAACCCGCCACCCAGACAAACGGCAACAGATGACGACGCCAATCCCCGTCCCAGATGCGCTTGGCCGCCCACACCCATCCCAGCCAGCCTGCCAAGCCGAGCGGCAAGCCCAGTCCCCAGACCACCATATTGGTCCAGGCATACGTGATCGGGCGGTTTGTCCAATGGGTATTTGGGGGCCAATCGGAATTCCCGGCCACTTGATTAATAACCTCCCGCATGACCTTCAGCCATTTTTCGTTAAGCGCCAGTCCCAGGAAACCAGGACCAGCAAACGCATAGGGCTGAAAAACTCGAAATGCAAGAAAGGACATAAATGTAGCCAGAACCCATCCTATAAGGATTATTTTTAGAACGGTGTAAAAGTCCGGTTTCTTCCAGGCAGTGATGATGCGTGCAATGCCAGCCAGGAAAATGAGTCCTAAAAGCGGCAGGGTGTTTACCTTGCAGGCTCCAGCCAATCCAATAATAAAACCAAACAAACCGAAATGGATCAGGTTCGACCAGGAAATTTTTTCATCGGGAACATGGATTGGAACTGCCAGCAGCGCAAAATAAAAACCAGCGGCGACGAAGACTGTGGAAAACGAATCCACTGTAAAGTAGTGTGCGAGTTGAATCGGAAGAACGGCTGCTGCGCCCAAAGCCGCCGCGAGCAATCCAATGCGTTTATCATATAAACGTTTCCCTAAAAGATAAAGCATCCAAACGGCAAGTAAATCGAACAGCCCAGACATGGCTCTGCCAACCAGCGTGACAGAGTCGTAGTCAGACATTTCCACCCATTTCGCAACCGTGTGCGTCAGGAAGAGCGGGAACATGCCATAGGTATAAGAACCGGTACGCAATGGGTTTAATTGGCTATTCGCGGTATCGAAATATTCACCAACACTATTGACATCCTTGATGTCACCGGCGACCATTGAAATATAGCGTTCATCCGGATGCTGGTGCTGTCCATTGTCCCAGTTTAATCCTGTGAAACGGAAATAAGCCCCAACCAGAAGGATCAGCGCCAAAGCCAGGCTTGCTTTCCAGGATATTTTCTCCGCTTTTGGAAATGACTTAACTTCCAGGACGGAACTTGTTGCTTGTTTTGGGGGGATTATTTCCGTTTCCTGCTTAACAGGAGGAGATGCAATTTCAGCCGAAATTTCGGGGGTTGTTTCGTGTGGATCAACGCTGACCAACGATACGATGCGCTGCAACACATCCGGATCAATTCCCCAAACCTTGTTAAGTTGGTCAACAAATTGATACGGACGCAGGGCAATGATCCGTTTTGCAAGGCGGAGTGAAATCTCTAATTTCTGAGCAAGAACAGTCTCGTCAACAGTGTTTAGATCGGCGAGAGAAATAGTTTTATTGGTCATAAATAATGCCTTATGGGATTTTTATTTGTGGTTTTATGCGATAAAACAAGCCGTCTTGGTCAAACAATTTTCTTAGTATATCAGCAATTTTATTTTTTTATATTGCCCTAAAATCAGAGTGTTTTTAGCGACTCCTGCCATAATTCACGACCAAAACAACAAAGCAGAGACTTCCGCATCTGCGGGTATAATTTTGCACATCCACGATGAAAAACAAAATCATTCGCCAGATCAACCCGTATCTTTGGCAACTGCTCTGCCTCACAATATCAACCGTACTCTTCAGCTTGATCCTGATAAACCGCGCGCCCAACCTGCTGCGACCCGTCAGTATGGCGCTGCGCACAGGCTTCGGACTGGTGATCCCCGCCGCAGCGTTAATCCTGTACTTCGCGTTCCGCATCCCAAACCGCGCCGGAGATTTGGTCGGGATATCGCTCACCCTGTCGCTTTTCGCAATGCCGCTGGCGGGGCTGTGGGCATCAGGACAATCACAGTCAACGGTCTTGAGTGGATTAATCCCTTTATTTGATGCGGACTCATATTACATTGATGCGTTGCGATTAATGAACGGAGACGCCTTTTCAATTTTCTCCGCCCGCCGCCCGCTCTTTGCCTCACTTTTAGCTGTCCTGCTTTCAATAACAGGTCGCAACCTGATGGCTGCGCTTGCCATTCTTACAGCAATCGCAGGACTGGCTTGTTATTTTACGGCACGAGAAATACAACGCACGCATGGTGCAGAAATTGCGGTTTTTGTACTAATGGTGCTATTCCTTTTCAATCGAGCGCACAGCGGCATAAGCATGTCTGAAAGCCTCGGGCTGGCACTCGGGACACTTGGGTTCGGTTTGCTATGGCGTGGCGCATCCACAAGGAGCCTGTTTTATATTTGGGCGGGACTGCTCGCCACCACACTTGCATTGAACGCGCGCGCGGGGGCATTCTTCATGTTGCCCATCCTCATCCTTTGGGCGGGATGGCTTTTGCGTGAAAACAAATTGATTCCGTGGAAGGTACTCTTCATCAGCATAAGCGCCGTTGTACTGGGATTCGCGCTAAATCTTGTGCTCACCCGCCTGGTCGCAGTTCCAAGCGGAGTCCCGTTTGCCAATTTTTCCTATACCCTATATGGACTTGCCTCCGGCGGGAAATCATGGGCTTATGTTTTTGAAGCGCACCCCGAAGTACTTGCAATTCAGGAGCCTGAACAATCCAAAAGAATATATCAACTGGCTTTTGAGTTGATCCGTGCCAACCCAATGCAAACCGTGCAAGGGGCACTCTTCAATTGGAAGATGCTGTTTTCAGATTCCTGGTACAACATATACACTTACATTGGCGGCGAGAATTGGACAATCATTGTCATCAGCCGCTGGTGCATGTATATTCTCTGCCTCATTGGTATGTTCGCATGGATTCGAAATCGCCAGGATCCAATCCAAAGCTTGATCCTGGCTTCCGTAGTCGGCGTGTTCCTCTCTGTCCCATTCCTGCCCCCCACCGATGCCTATCGCATGCGACCCTATGCCGCCAGCATTATCATCTTTGCCGCCCTGCCCGCCATGGGTTTGAGCTACGGCATAAGTCAAATAAAGAAAAAATTTCTCGGAGCGAAGAAAATCCTGGATGCTCCTCTGCTCCCCCCATCCAACTCCATGCTAGTTTATGCTTTTGTTTTAATCCCAATCCTGCTGATCGGACCCGTTCTTATCAAATCAACCGCAAAACCACAGTCCGTTCAAATGACCGCATGCGCTGACGGCTCAATGCCAATCGTGGTCAGTGTCGATGAAGGGACATACATCAATCTCAAAAAACAAAATGATCCATTCCTGGATTGGATGCCCAATTTTCACAGCGGAACATTCACCGAAAATTCGCACTCCCTTGCAGACAGTTACATGATCAACTGGGCGAAGGATATTGAACCCCCAAAAACGATATTCGTTACCCTGGATTATCTCAGCCATAAAAATGTAATGGCGGTAATCCCCACGAACATGCTTCCAAAAGCAATCGCATTAACTCAATTATGCGGTCAATGGGAGACCGATCCAAAGTTAGAAGGATACAATATTTTCTATGGAGCCGAGTAAATTTCACAGGACACAGATTTTTTTGATTCAAAACTTTCCGCAGGTTTGAATGATGGTTAAATTTCCTCGACAAATCTGCGGGACGTTTGTTTGTTTTGCGCGCTAAGGCTTCGGCGTAGCTGTTGAAGCAGATTCCACGAACGGCTTCCCAGCAAAAACAAAGGAATCGGCAAAGGCAGCTTGTGTGTGACCGGGGACATCCGTTTTGTTAATCACGAGAAATTCATACAACAATGATTTTTTCCAATCGCCACCGCCAAGAATATCCGTGCTTTTGGGTTTATCGCCTTTGGGTTTAGCGCTTTTAGGTTCAGCATCTGTTGTGCGGCGTGAACCTGCTATGATACCGGCGTAGCTGCTCAGATCCAACTGCGCGGGGGAAATGGTCAAATCCACTGAATGGCAGGAGATGCAGGAAAGTGAGCCGGAATGCGAGGGGATGGTCTCATTGAAGAGCGACTGTACTTCGGCAAAGGTTGCTTCACATTTTTTCCCATTTACATCAGAAAATTGAAAAGCATCTTTTTCTGGAGATTTCGCAGAGACCCATGCGCCGACCAAGTCAGCGGCAGCAACACGGCAGATATCGCTGGCAGGAGCAGCGGTCATCCCGCCCATGTTCAAGACAGGGAGGGTCGCTGGAAATAAGGTCGGGATTGGGGTACGTTCCACTGTAAATGCGGCTCGGTTACAGGTCAACGTAACACCGCAGGAGGAAATATAAACAATACTTACCCAGGTTAAGACGCCCACAATAAATATCGTGAGCGCCCCATAAATATACTTGCGTACGTCGTCTTTCATCAAAGACCTTCCTTACGGCGGATATAGTTGACCATGTCGCAGCGTTTGCAGGCGGTAAAGTTGGAGGCTGCTTTTTACAGCAACTTTGGCATTCCAATCACCCAAGTAATGCGGAGAAAGGAATGCCAAAGTTGCTGTTCATTTGATCGTCAGAAAATCTCGAAGCGCGGAGTTTATCAATCCCGTCCGCCGCAGGCACCGGTTATGGATTCAGGCTGATGACGTAAGCAATCACATCAGCGATCTGCTGGGGGGTGAGGATTTTCAAGTCGCCCCAGGCAGGCATTTGGAAGACAGGGTTGGCGCCCGCCGGCTTGGAGCCATGCTCAATGAATAGATCGATGTTGGTTGCAAAAGTTTTATAGTCTGGGTCTTTGAGGGTATTGTTAATTGGGTTGAGCGCCGGAACTGTACCGTCCTTTGAACCAGGATTGGCATAACCACCCACACCTTGCGGCATATGACAAACCGAACAATTCGTCTCAAAAACAAGCTTGCCAGCATCCTTATCACCAGTCAGGTCAACAGCAGGACCGGGACCTCCGGGATTGGATGGACGCGCAATTTCAGATCCTCCGCTTGCAGAAGGAGTAACCTCAAGAGTAGAAATCATTTTTATAAAACGGTCTGCCGCTGGAAGTGTGGCCGGTATTAAAGTGGGGATGGAAGTACGTTCCACTTTCGGAGCAGCGCTCAAACATGAAGTGTTAAATCCACACGCATTGACGAAAATAAAGCCAACCCATGCAAGCAGACCAAACACAAACACGACTAGAGCGCCATAAATGTATTTTCGGACATCATTCATTTGAATACTTCCCTATTGTCCCGGCGCTTTGAGCGTGCGGATGTAGTTGATCACATCCCAGCGTTCGCGAACCGAAAGGTTTTCATTCATGGGCGGCATTTGACCAGAGAACTTCACGTCGGGGAAGAGCGAGTTATCGGGGTTAAATATCCCATTGGAGATGGATATGAAAAGGTTGCCGTCAGTCTTGGTTTGGATAAGGGCGCTGGTAAGGTCAGCGGGTTTCTTCTTGACCAAAAAAGCGGCAATCGTACCAGTCCCCTGCCCGGTCTCACCGTGACACATCACACAATTTGTGGCAAATATCTGCGCGCCGCGCGTAATGGAAATCTCATCCGCGGGGACGGGGTTGGTCGGCGCACCATTGGCGGGGATATAGGCAACGCCTTCAATTGGAATGGATTGCGCGGGCACGGCCAGGGGTTTTTCCTGCGTGCCAAAAGACGGCTGAATCTCCATGAAGACGATCCAGTCAATCTTAATCACATCAAAAGCAAATATTGCCAGCGCGCCGATGACCAAACCGATCACCGCAAAAACTCCAATGAGTTGTTTGAATAATCTCATAGGTGCTCAACCTGCGCAACCTCAACCTTTTCCGCGCCGAGGGCGGTCATGGCTTGGGTGAATTTTTCCCTGCCCTCTTCAGGGCAGATAAAGAAGATGGCAATTTTTCCATCGCTGACTTCTTTGACATATTCCATCGGACGATAGTTGGGGAAATAGCTATCGAGAAATACGCCGAGGAAAGTTGAAAGCAACATACCGAGCATGGTCAACTCGAACAAGACGACCACCGTGGGCGGACCCGGCACAAAGGCTTGTGTGCCAACCTGAATTGGAACTGGATACAGGTACGGTGTAACAAAAACCAGGAACGCGCCGGCACAAAAGCCGAGAATCGAGCCACCAGCCGCCAGCCGCGGGACATTCGTCCACTGGCTGGGACGACCAAGCATGGCTTCGGTGACGGGAATGCCAGAGATGACGTTCATCTGGTCGTCAGAAAGGCCCAAGGCGCGGAGCTTGTCAATCGCGTCCGCCGCAGGCATCAGGTCAGGAAAGACCGCTAACAGGGATACCGAATTGTCAGCCATGAGAGTCTCCTATTCCAGTTCGCTGACCGATACAACGGTCTCGCGTCCAAATTGTTTGAGTTCGTGCGCCATCTGGCCTTCTTCCACTTCCCAAACAGGGATGAGCGGAATCAGGCGGGAAGCGCCCATGTAAAGCAGGATAAAGAATGCCAGAGTGCCGATGCCGAGCGGAATTTCCACGCCCGGATGATAGAGACGCCACGTGAAAGGCATACGGTTGATGCTGAGGGAAATGGGAATAATGATGTAGCGTTCAAACCACATACCGATGTTGATGAAGAATCCAACGATGAAGACGATCCACGGGGTGGAGCGCCATTTTTGATTCCACAAAACTGCCCACGGAATTACGATGTTGAAGATCAACATGGCAAACCACATCCAGCCCATTGGACCCGCTTCGTGGAAGTGCAGGAGTTGATGCGTCCACTTGTCGCCGCCGTACCATTGCACCATATAATCGTTGAAGAAAAAATACGCCCACGCCATCGAGATAATGAGCATGAGTTTGCCGATGGCGTCAAAATGTTCGGGGCGGATAAAGTATTTCATGTTCTTCATTGTGGCGCGCACGACTGCCAGAACCATGATGACCGCGCCCATACCTGAGTGTAAAGCGCCGACAACGAAGTATGGTCCAAAGATGGAAGAATTCCAGCCGGGACGTGTAGCGGCGGCAAAATCCCAGGATACAATTGTATGCACCGAGAACATGACCGGGATGATTGCCCACGCAAAGATATTCATTCCGTTTCGCAGATGCGCCCATTCGCCTTCGGTACCGCGGAAGCCAAGCGCAAGTGTTTTATAGAAGGTCTTGCGCCAGCCGGTGGAACGGTCACGTGCCATGGCGAGGTCAGGGATGAGCGGCAGGAAGAGGTACATGGTGGATGAAAGCAAGTAAGTTGTGATCGCCAGCAAATCCCAAGTGAGCGGAGAATGCAGGTTGGGCCACAACATGCGCTGATTTGCATAGGGCATCAGCCAGTACGCGAGCCAGACACGACCTAAGTGCATGAAAACGCTAAAGCCAGCCTGCACCAGACCGAAGGTGGTCATCAACTCGGCGGCGCGGGTGAAGGGGCGGCGAAACTCCGCTTTGAACACGCGCAAGATGGCGGAGATAAATGTGCCGGCGTGGCTGATGCCGATCCAAAACACGGTGTTGACGAGGAAGATTCCCCAGTAAGACGGACGGTTGACGCCTGCGATACCAAGACCTTCCGCAATCATTTTGCCCCAGGAATAGAACAGACCGTACGCCACAATCACGCTCAGGATTGCGAAGACAACCCAGAATTTCCACGAGGTCTCGTACATCGATTCCATAACCATTTCATTCATTCGTCCGCGTGGAAGCGGATCGAGCATCAGGTGTTGTTCACGAAGATGCTCCTCATGGCTATGAGATTCAATCTTGGCATGAACAGGTTCTGCTTTTTTGTTGTTATATCCAGCCATCATTAACCTCCCTTGAAGTAGGTCACGTTTGGAAGCGTGCCGAGTTCTTCAAGATGCTTAACTCCGTGTCCATGAACGCGAGCCAATTGTGAGACGAGCGATTCAGGATCGTCCACGCGCCCAAAGGTGATGGCGCTGGCGGGGCAAGCCTGGGAGCAAGCGGTGGTGAATTCACCGTCCGCGATTTCGCGATTCTCTGATTTCGCCTTATCCTCTGCCTTATGGATGCGCTGGATGCAGAATGTGCATTTTTCCATCACACCGCGGCGGCGCACGGTCACATCAGGATTCAATTGATTCGTCAAAGGCTCAGGGCGTTTGTAATCACGCCAGTTAAAGGAACGCACCTGATACGGACAGTTGTTCGCACAATAACGCGTACCCACACAGCGGTTGTAAACTTGCAAATTCAATTGCTCCGCCTGGGAATGAACGGTCGCAAACGCGGGGCAGACCGGTTCGCAGGTGGCACTTCCGCATTGCTGGCACAGCATCGGCTGATTGGGAGTCATCTTAACTTCGGGATACTCACCCTCCCAAAAACGCTCAATGCGGATCCAGTGCATGGAACGCCCGTAGCCCGAATCTTTTTCGCCGACAAACGAAATATTATTTTCCATCGCGCACGCAACAACACAAGCCTGACAGCCGCTGCAAACATCCTGGTCAATGACCATGCCCCACTTTCCGACTTGATCGCTACTCATTTTAATTTCATCGGGTCTAATCATGACTACTTCTCCTCTCCAAGCCCCACGCCGTAGACACCCATAATACTTTCGAGGCGTGATAGTGGTTGTTTCTTCCCAGTCTTTTCGATTTTGACTTTCATACCGGCAAACGCAAGATCGCCAGCTTTATTAAAGTTTTTCCCAAGCAAGTCTGTGGGATTAACGCCGCGATTTTCAGCATAGCGACCATAAGCCGTGTGACCCTGACCAAAGGGAATCGCAACCGTATCTGGTCGGATGGCTGGATACCGGTAAACGGGCAGTTCCAACTCCCCGGCTTCGCTGGTGATCTTGACCACATCGTCATCCACGAGACCAAGTTCCTCTGCCGTGACAGGGTTGATCTCGATCCACGTATTCCACATGACCGTTGTTGTTGGGTCGGGTAATTCCTGTAACCAGGGTTTGTTCGCGCCAGCCTCGGCAATGGTCGGCGAGACAAACGGCACAAAGAAGAATTCACCGTCGCCGGAAAACTCAGCTTCGGCGGCGTTCAAATTACGATTGAGCACATCCGCAGTATTCGGGACGGCGCGCGCGTCGGTGGTTTTCCACCATCCGCCGTATTGCTGGAAAAACGCCATGAACGTATTGATATCTGGCGCAGAAAAGAAACCGTCCATTTCATTCATCAGCGGAGCAACCTTGCTTTGGATGAATTCAACTTCATCCTTGAAAGGCAAAGCCTTTGCAAATTTGCCACCCGCCAGTTGAGCGGCGGCGATCAAGACATCGGCTGTGGCGCGGGTGTCGTAGAAAGGCGAAACAACGGGCTGCAAACCTGAAAGGACGGGCTGGGCAGAACCAGTGACCACCCGCTGATAGCCCCATGACTCAAGTCCGTGGTGATCGGGGAAGACAAAATCAGATTCGGTTGCGGTCTCATCGGGAAAGGTGGCGAATGAGATCACTTGCTTCACACCCTTCAAGGCATTCTTGAAATCCAACGAAGCGGGCAATTCAAAAACAGGGTTGACGCCATGCACGAATAAAACTTTGAATCTACCGTCTGCCATCTTTTGCACAAAGTCCTGGATTTCCTGCGCAGAAGCGGAGCGTTGATATTTTGTCTGGTTGGGAGCGAGCGCCGAGAAATACACGCCGCCGGGCTTGCCGAAATTATCGGCGATGGCATTCAACGTCAGGACGGCTTCGGCAACGGCAAGTCCATTGCTCTGACCGAGTGCTGTGCCGCCGGGGATTGCCAGCGCACTGGTTGAACTGGAGAACATCTCAGCCAGATGCTGAAGTGTTTCGAGTTTAATACCAGATTTTGATGCGGCATCCATCGGGTCAATATCTGAGAAGGCACGCGGCAATGGTCCGCCGCGAAGTTCAGAGGCAAGCCTGCCGATTGCAAGCGCAACCAGGGCTTCGGTGCCGGGGCGCAACGGAATCCATTCATCCGCCTTGCCGGCTGTCGAAGACATGCGTGATTCAAATTGGACAAGTTTTCCGCGTTGTTTCGTTTGAGCTTCGCGCAGTCCGGCGAAACCGCGAGTATATGAAACAGGCGAGAGCCACGTCTCAAGGAAGTTGGCGCCGAAGGAGAAGACTACCTTCGCACCGCCTATGTCAAAGAAGGGCATGCCAGCTTCGCCAAAGAGATTCTCGGCGGCTTGGCTCAGGGTGGCACGCGACTCAAACATGCTCAACGCGCCAAAGCGGACTGGGGCGGTGATTCCTGTTTGGGTTGACAGATCAGATACCAGGTCGAAGAGATGATCCGAGGTTGTACCCATCAAGAAGGCGATCTCATCCGGCTTGTACTTCTTGAGGGCGTCGGCAACAGTCTGCGTGGCGTCATCCCAACTCATGTTCGAGTCGGCGTCTTTAAATTCATCGTTGAAAGGATCGGCGGCAGTTTCGTACAACCTGTCTCCGCGTGAATGTTTGATCGGACCGCGAACACGGTTCGGATTGTACAAACCGTGCAGGGTTGCCTGTCCGCGGGCGCAGGTCTTGCCGAGGTTGAGCGGATTGTTCGCGTTGCCTTCGGTCTTGATTGCGCGCCCCTGTGATGTGCGGACGACGAGTCCGCAGCCTGCCGCGCATTCGCGGCATGTGGTGGCGTAATATGTGCTCAAACCGTTATAGGTGTACTCGGGCATTTCCATGTACGGCTCGCGCTTGACATAACGCGAAGCCGGACCACAACCTGTGAGGATTGCAGAAGTTGCCGCACCTACACCAGCCAGTTTCAGAAAATCACGCCGGGAAAATTTATCAGTCATTTTAATTTCCTTTCGCCCGGTTAATAATGACAAGTGCCGCAGTCCACCAGTTTGACCAGTTTTACATGGTCATCGCCAGCGACTTTTTTATGGCAATCCAGACAGAAACCCATATTAAATACCTGCGGGTTTTCAGCAACGGTTACCTTCGACATATCGCCGTGGCAATTCTCGCAGTTTTGTCCTGCGGCAATATGCGCGCGATGATTAAATTGGACAAAGTCTGGCACCTGCGCAACAGGCACCCACTCAAGCGGTTTGCCGCTCAACACCGCCTGCTTCAAAGGCGCCAACAGCAGACTCGTTTGAGTCTTGGCAATCTGATTGTGACAGCCCCAACATTTTGCTTGCGTTGGAATACCTGCGGCAGGTCCTTTCGCCGCACCGGGATGGCAATACAAACATTGAATGCCAAAGGCAATATGCGTTTTGTGAGGAAATTGAATAGGCTGTTCGGGCGGCTGTTGAGTGGAATTAATCCCATACGCCGCAAGGCTAAACAGTGCCAGCAATGCGATTCCCACCGCAATCAGACCAAGCGGCTGTTTCAGCCAGTCAAAAAGTCTTTTGATCATGGATGCTCCTGAAATAAACTTAAGCGCAACGCCGCCAGGTACAAGGCGGCGAAGGCTGAATTAACTTAAATAGACAACAGGGAAAAACAGCAAAAGTTGCGGAAAAAATTTATGTCTGCCAGTCGCGGAACGATCAAAAGGATGAAAAAACGAGACGCAATTTCCATGATGACCTCCACGGCATTTTCCACAAATTCCACTTGCTGAACCCCGCCAGCAACGAACCCGACGCATTATACTTCGAAAGTGTAAAAAAATACATATAAGGGCAGATTTGTCAGTAATAATGAAATAGCGTTCGTAGTCCGCAATATAATCGCACCGTACATTTGGCGGCGCACCTCGACAAATCCTGTAAAATAACCCAACTTCAGGATAAACCTTTTGGACGCAGATGAACGCTGAAGAAGAAAAAATCTGCGTTTGTCTGCCTGAATCAGCGTCCCAAAAAGATTGTTGTCGTTATCCCGAACTAACGTTAAAATCAGGTTAGGTTGAGAATTACCAACATGATACAATATTAACAATACACTATGAAAACAGCATATATTTTTGGGATCACGTTAGTATTCATCACGCTTGTTTTTGTGTTTGCCTCCGCAAATTTCAATCAACCCAAGGCGGCAACGCACAACCTGAGCGCGGCTTCACTCTCTCAGCGAATCCCCACGCCATCCCCGACGGCAGGCGGCATATCTGAAGTGGGTTCAACGGGCGGCATCGTCATCATGGGAGTCGTTCTTGTTGTCATCGTCACGGTGCCGCTCTTGTTCCGCAGGAGCAGAAACAAAATTAAATAAAAAATCCGCAGGCATAAGTCTGCGGATTTTTTTTATTGGTTACAACGAAATCAAACCAAGTTCGATCCCGCGTTTGACCGCCTCTGTGCGGCTCGAAATCCCCAGTTTTGCATACAAAGACGAGAGATGAAACTTCACCGTATGTTCGCTGATGCCAAGCGACAGCGCGATCTGTTTGTTTGCCAGTCCCTGCGCCATCAGTTGGATGACTTCCATCTCCCGTGCAGTTAACGGCTCAACCAGAGCATCCTCGCTGGAAGATTCTCTTCTCCCAGACAAGCGGATCAAATCTCCGACCAGGCTTGGTGCGCCAACCCAAAGCCCTTCCCCCACCGCGCGGACTGCCGCCGCCAACTCATCTTCCGTGGCATCCGTTGAAAGTACGCCCCACGCGCGCGCAGTTGAACTCAACATCGAGCGGACAGACTCGACATCGTCTGTCAAAAATAAAATACCAAAAGCAGATTTACTTTCCAACAAACGCGCAGAAGGGACCGAGGCAAGTACCACCACCTCGGTCTCTGTTTCATTTACACTTTCAAGATCAACTGTTTCGCCAATTATCTTGATTTCAGGCTGCCTGCTGAGTAATTCACGCAGACCAATCCGCAAGGCAGAGTTGGGCGAAACGATTGTGACTCGGATCAATAGACCTCTTTGTTTGTAGGATACTTCTCGCTGAGCGGAGTGAGGACAGCTATTCCGTCCGAATGCAGTCGAAGCGCGGGTGACATCTTACTTGAACCTGTCCTTCGACTGCGGACTTCGCAAAGAACAAGAGCGCTCAGGACGAATTAACGTTCTCCAATTTCCACTTTGATGGCTTCCAACTTTCCGCCGCGCAGAATATCAATTGGGACGGGTTTACCGACCACGTCACCACTCAAGCGGACAAACAGATCATCCTGATGGGCAACAGGTTCGCCAGCCACGCCGACGAGAATATCACCGACCATCAAGCCGCCTTTCCCGGCGGGACTATCCGCTTCGAGACCGACCAATAATAGCCCGGTCGCCTGTTCACGTTTTAGCGCTGTTTTCGCGTCTGCAGAAATCTCCACGACCTGACTGCGGATGCCGAGATAGCCGCGTTTGATCTTGCCATACTTGGCGAGAGTCTCCGCGATCTTCCAGGCAATGTCGGCTGGGATGGTGATCGCGCCGCCATGTCCAAAGCCAGAGGTGTTGATGCCGAAGATCGTGCCGTCGCCATTGACCAAAGGTCCGCCGGAAAAGCCTGGGTAGGAAACGACATCGGTTTTGATGTAGCTCTCCAACATGCTGCCACGTCCCGTGCGGACAGGTCCGCCGATGGAGTTGATCGTCCCAAAACTGGATTCGATTCCTTTGGCGGAGGGTCTGCCGATTGCCAGCACAAATTGTCCAACGCGCGCGGCGGTCTTCGAGACTTCAGCGGGAGTGGCTGAAGCAGCCTGCCCTGAGCCTGTCGAAGAGTCTAATTTTAAGAGAGCCAGATCAGTTCCAGGGTCACGCCCAGCGACGCGGGCTGTAACTTCCGTCCCGTCGGCGAGAATCACTTTGATATCCTCTTCGCGTTCGACGACATGATCCGCGGTCAAAATTAAATCCTTGGCGAAGGCAATTCCGCTTGCCGGGAATTTTCGGCGCGCATCCACCAAGACAGTGGATTTTCCAGCACGCTCGGCGGCGTCTGCAATTGCATCAGAAAGTTCAACTAATAAATTTTTGCTCATGGTTTATCTCCTTGCCCATCAGTATAGCGAATGTGCTCTGGGAGTGTATCGCCGAATGGTCTAGTCTTGTACTGGAAGAATGGGTAGGGTGGAAGGAAAGGATGAACGCTTCGCGTGAAGGCGGAAGGATGAAAAGGAAGGTTGAAAAGTAAAAGCCCTTAACCAAAAAACGCTCCTCCCCCAAACCTATTCAGAATTCCTACTTCTGAATTCTGAATTCTGAATTCAGCTTCCCCCTATTCCACAAAAATCTCCACGTGTTCCCCGTCTTCCTCGTCCACCACATCGATGATCTTGCCAGTCACGCCCATGCGGAGCGCCTCCATCACATTCGACATATCCACGCCTTCCACCTCGGGCGCGAAATGCGCGCCGATCTTCATGCCTGCATCCACCAGCGCCAGCGGAATTTGCACCGAAGCCTTCGAACGTCCCGTGCGCACATCCGTCACACGGATTCTCAGCCAGCGCGCGGTGCCGCCCACACCAGGAGGTCGCGGTGGAGTGGGCATGCCTTTGCGCGAACCGCTCAATGCCGAAAGAAGTTTGGAGCCTTCATCCGCGCTGATCTTCCCTTCTTCGATCATCTTCAAGATCTTCATTCGTTCTTCGCTGTTTGCCATGTCACACCTCTTATCCTATGAATACCTGCACGCGCTCACCGTTGTCATCATCAGCATGAATGATCAACGGTTCAGTCACAAATTTCGCCGCCGAGATCGCCATCAGCACTTCATCAATGGTCGTCCGTTTCAAGCCTTCGATATGCGAACCAAAATTTTTCAAAAACCACCCAACCCTGCCAAGCGGCAGGGGCAACGCAATTGTAATGTTTTTCGGCCACTCTGACTGATGTGATCGATCCACATTCACATACAGCCAGCGCGAAGACCCGCTCCCCGCCCCCAGCGCGATCAACAGGATGCCCATTAGAAAAGGCATACTCATGCAAAAAAACCAGAAATTCACCCCCCCACTCTGCTGGATGGAATACATCCACCACGCGCTTAATACGGTAAGGATGACTCCGACCCAGAGCGGGATCATGGCGAAGCGCATCGCCCGCTTGCGGACTTGATCAAACTCTACGGCGCCGCTCCCCGCCCCGCCCGAGCCTGATTCGGATTCGATAACTTCGATCTCCTCCTCGGCAGATTCCTCCAACGAGCGCATCAACGTCGCGGCTTCCTCCGCGCTGATCTTTCCATCAGCCACCATTTGCAAAATTTTTCTGCGTTCCTCGGCAGACATTATGATTCTCCTTCGAGTGCGGCAAGTAATTTTTCTGCGTCTTCCGCGGTGATCTTCTTTTCCTGCAACATCTTCAAGATCGCCATGCGTTCTTCGTCAGAGGCTTGCGGCTTGGTCGGCATCGGCACACCCTTCGGCGATAGATCCCAACCCCAGCGCCCCACGCCCACATTTACTTTTGGTCCTCCGCGACGACCCATCCTTTGCTCCATACGGCGGGCGGCTTCATCTGCACGGCGCGCAGCTTCATCTACCTGTTTGGATGCGCGGCGCGTGGCTGCCTCCACCTGGCGTGAAATTCGTTCGCCAAAACCGGACCAATCCATGCCGATGCCTGCAAAGTTGCCAAAGTCTTCGGCAGTGTCACCAGCATCCGATTGATTGGTCACGCGAATATCGCCGCCTGCGCTTAATGTTATAACGGCTGAACCGTCGCCAAGTGTGATGACTCGGCTGGTCACATCTTCTTCGTTTTTCACACCCTTCCATTCGATGTCAATTTCGTCGGCGTTCAACGTCAATATGGCGTTGGCTTTGGGCGGCATGACCAGCAAAATGTCATTACCAGCAATGATCGAATAGACATTGCCCGGCTGCGGGTTGAGATAAAACACGACATCGTCGGACACTTCCGCTTTGACATTGCCACGCACATCGCGCAAGGCAAGATCGTTTGCGACCGATTCGAGCGTGACATTCCCATCCACATCGCGGATGGAGACATCATTGTTCGCGCTTTTGACGAAGAGATTGCCCTTCATGCCGCGCACGTTCAGGTCAGACTGGATCGTGTCTATCACAACCGAATCCACGTCACGAATGGAAAGGTCGCTTTCGATTTCCTTCAACTCGATCCCGCCCAGCACCCCGCGGATGGATGCGTCACCGGAAATATTTTTGATGAATACCGAAGATGCCTTTGGCACACGCAGCGAGAGATCGTCTTCACAGGAGATGCTGACCATCTCGCCGTTCTGGCTGAATTGCATCTCGTCGTCATCGCCTTTGAGCAAAATGTCGTCCCCTTCCCAGCCGACGAGGCTGAGGTCACCGGCGATATTTTCGATCACAATTTTAGGTGTTCGCCCTGCAGAGATTGTTTTAGACATGGTTATGACTCCTCTTCGCCGCGCAATAAACGGGTGGCTTCTTCAGCAGTGATCTTCCCCACGCTCAGGTCTTCGAGAATACTGTTGCGTTTATCCTGTGTGATCTCAACCGGTTCATCCTTGCCAGGCTCATATCCCAGCGCACGGATGACTTCATTCAAGCGATTGCGGATGGTTGGATATGAAACCCCAAGTTCCTGTTCCACGCGATTGATCTTGCCTTCGCAACGCACAAAGGTGAAGGTGAATTCCAATTGTTCGGGAGTCAAATTTGAAAACTGACCCGAGGCAAAACGTCCTTCAATGGATGTGTCGCAGGATGAGCAGTGCAAGCGCGCGACAGTCAATTCAGACTGGCAGATCGGACAACGAGTAGGCGCTGGTCGCATATTTTTTTATTCCTCCGGATGTATTGGATTTGGAGTGCGCGGAAGTAGCACTTCCGCACTCCGTAAAACGCTTCGTTACGATGCCGTAACTTCGGGCATAATTTCTAATTTCTGTTCCTGCTTGACTGGCACACGATACAAGGCAAGGAAGGCAAATGTGGATAACATGCCGACAAATCCCGCCGCGTACCAAAGCAGGTACGGCTTCGGTCCGTCCATAATCAAGCCGGCGAGATATGGTCCCACTGCAAAGGGAATGCCCCACGAAAAGCCTGAGACCGCCATGTACCGTCCGCGCATTTCTTCGGGAGCAAAGGATGCCACCAGAGCTTGCGAAACTGGCGAGACAACCATTTCACCGATGGTGATGATGACCATCGCGACCACGAACATGATGTAGGTGGAAACAAATCCGTACATCGAGAAGCCGATCACGTACAGGAATGTCCCAGCCGCCATCATCAACATCGGCGGATATTTCGTGATGCGGCGCGTGATCGGGAATTGCATCAACACGACCATGGCGGCGTTGATACTCAGCAATAAACCATAACTCGATTCGGGCGTGCCATGTTCATTTCGCAAATACACACCCAATGCCGTGTTCATGGGCATGTACGTAAAGACTTGCAGCATCACCGCACCCAGGAACAACATGAAAGCCACATTGCGGAAGACCTGTCCATAACCGGCGAAAGTTGCGGCCATGCTTTCCTTCGGAGCATCAGGATGCGCCTCGGGTTTGGTTTCAGGCAGGAAGATGGCGATCAGGATCACTGTCAGCAGGGAAATGACCGCATCAGACAGGAACAATATAAGGTAAGAGCGGGACGCTAAAATTCCACCAATGGCGGGGCCGATCACGACGGATAAGTTGAACGCCACGCGCAGAATTCCGTATCCATCCGCTCGTTTTTCTTCGGGCAAAATATCGGCGATCATAGCTTGATGCGCGGGACCCGCCACATCTGTTAAAATACCAACGAAAAGCGCGAGGAAAAAGAAGGTCTGGAATGAGCCGATCAAGCCCATCGCCACGGTGCTAAATGACGAGGCGATCAGCCCAAACATGATGATGCCCTTGCGCCCGAAGCGGTCGGTCAGTGCGCCGCCGATGGTGGAGCCGACAAAACTGGAAGCTGAAAATGCCGCGAAGAGCACGCCAACATCGGTCATGCCCACGTTAAATTTACTGGTAATATAGAGCGCGAAGAATGGAAAGAGGAGTGAGCCGCCGATACGGTCAATAAAAGTAATGGCGATCACGACCCAAAACGTGCGTGGATATTCATGATAGAGCTTTGAGATTTTTTGACGAGTTTCGTTCAACATGCTATGCAACCTTGTTTACTAATTTCACGGAACCTGCGTCCTGTGAAGAATTATATCGATGGCGCAATTTCTCGCCGCTGGAGATCATCCACTTGCCGAGAAGCGCCAGATTTTTGTCGAGATGGGTTTTGCCTTTGGCAGCCTCTTCCTCCAAACGAATGGCATCCATTTCTTCAATGATGCTTTTGCGGTGCAACTCAGATTCAATTTCAGGATACGTGGTCATGGAAACTCCTTTTAAATCAACTTGCTTTAACAACAACTCAATAAAATCAATGTTTACTGCCTAATTTCTAATAAAATTATACCAATTTTGTAAATTTTGTCAATAGATAAATCAATAATTTCAATACATTCATGAATATAATTGATTTTCCTGGAGACAATCTCAATTTCTGCTCGATTTGGAGGAAAACTTCATGATTTGTTCAATGTTTTTTGTGCCAGGCAAACCAGTCCGCACAGATATCTCCCCCGCAGAGTTTCCGCGCCTTCTACGCGACAAGCGCGGCTTGCTTTGGGTCGACTTTACATCAGAGCCGCCAGAAACAGCATTACCAGTTTTACAAGGTTTTGGTTTTCATCCGCTCGCCATTGACGACGCATTGCAGGAAACCCACGCGCCAAAAATTGATGACTGGGATGATTATCTTTATATCGTTTTGAATTACATGCATCTGATAAAAGCAACCGAGCCGTGGGACACAGAAATTGATGAGTTGGATATTTTCCTCGGGCGCAATTATGTTGTCACGCATCACGACAATCCCATCCCATCCATTGAAGAAGTCTGGAACACAAGCCAGCGCGATCCGCGTTATTCACAGGATGGCGCAGATCATTTGCTCTACAAGATCATTGATGCCATCGTGATGAACTACATGCCGATCATTGAAAAAATAGATGAAGAAATAGATTTTGTCGAAGACCAGGTCTTTGACCGCCCCAGCTCACAAACCCTCGCCAGGCTATTCACGCTCAAACGTGTCCTGCTTGCCATGCGCCGCATTCTGCTCCCCCAGCGCGAAGTGCTCAATAAAATGGCGCGCGACGACTACCAGGTCATTGACCGCAAAGACCGCATCTTCTTCCGCGATATTTACGACCATCTCGTGCGCCTGCACGATGTCAACGAAAGTCTGCGCGACCTCGTCGGCGGTGCAATGGATACCTACCTTTCGGTCATCAACAACCGCATGAACGAAGTCATGAAGACTCTGACCATTATCACCACACTCTTCATGCCTTTGACTTTTGTCACGGGCTTCTTTGGGATGAACTTCTTCGCCGCGAATCCACCCTACGCAGGCTGGACTCTGCCCGCAGTCTTTTACGGAACCTTGAGCCTGATACTGCTCACCCCAATCATTATGTTCTTCTGGATGCGCCGCCGCACATGGGTGTAGCGCCCCAATTTTGTCATCAACTGAATCCTTGACACAGAACAGGCGTTCGAGTATCATTCGTAGCACAAATGAGCGAAGAATGCTCACGTGGTGCCGGCTCTGCTGGCAGGAGGCTAAAAATGATGATGGTCAGAAAAAGTAAAGGCTTGGGCGAACGCCACCAGAAAATCCTTGATTTTATCGCGAGTTATCAGCGCGAACACAAGCATCCACCCTCAATCCGCGAGATTGGCGAAGATTGCGATATTTCATCCACTTCTGTGGTCAACTACTATCTTGACCAACTTGAAAAATCTGGCAACATTGAGCGTGACCGCAAAATATCGCGCGGCGTACGGCTGACCAACTCTACCCCGCTGGGCGACATATTCCGCGTCCCGTTGTATGGCGTTATTCAAGCTGGTGAACCCATCCCGATCCCAGCCTCAGACTTCAACGCCTTTACCGCAGAAGACTCTATTGACGTTGCCATGTCGCTCATGCCTGCCAAAGAAAAAGGCAAAGACCTATTCGCCCTCAAAGTACAAGGTGAATCAATGATAGACGCGATGGTCAACGACGGCGACATCGTCATCCTCAAGCCGACGCAGGATGCACGTAACGGTGACATGGTTGCAGTCTGGCTTTCAGATCGCAACGAGACCACCTTGAAATTCTTCTTCAAGGAAAAAGACAAATATCGTCTGCAACCCGCCAACCCCACCATGAAACCGATCTACATCGACAAGAGTGAGGCATTGGAGATCAAAGGCAAAGTAGTCATGGTCATTCGTAAAGTAGAACGCTACAACTAAAAATTCAAAACAAAAAAAGACGACTCTTACGAGTCGTCTTTTTTTGTTTTGAAACTTGAAAACTTATTCGATAACGATGTTCGCGCCAGCTTCGTCGAGTTTCTTCTTGGCATCCGTCGCGGCATCTTTACCAACGCCGGTGAGGATCTTGCCGCCAGCGGTTTCAGCGAGGGCTTTGGCTTCGCCGAGTCCGAGGCTGGTCAATTGACGAATGACCTTGATCACGTCGATCTTCTTGGCGCCTGGGTCTTTGATAACTACGTCGAACTCAGTCTTCTCTTCCACGGGTTCAGCGGCAACAGTAGCGCCGCCAGCCATCATCGCCACAGGAGCAGCGGCAGAAACGCCCCACTTCTCTTCGAGCATTTTTACCAAATCAGCCGCCTCAAGGACGGAAAGTGTGGAAAGTTCTTCCACGAGTGTTGCGAGCTTGTCAGACATTGTTTAGTACTCCTTGCTAAGTAAATTGAAATTTGAATACTTTCAGCAAGATAAACTCACTGGAAAGTTGAAAAACTAGGCTGAAGCCTGTGCGCTTTCAGAATGCGCCTTGATAACGGCTGCGAGACCACGCGCGGGTTCTGCCAATGTGCGGACGAGTTTGCCAGCAGGAGCCTGCAAAACGCCGAGCAATGTTGCGCGCATAACGGGCAACGGGGGCATCTCGGAAAGCATCTTCACCTGCGCAGAGTTTAAGGGCTTACCGCCCATCAAACCGCCTTTCACCTTAACGAACTCATTGCCTTTTGTTGATTCGGTCAATGCTTTCGCTGTGGAAGCAGGGTCTTTGAATGCGAACAAGATAGCCGTGGATTTTACGAGATAATCCGCAGGGACATCCATGCCGTTCTCTGCAAATACGCGGCGAGCAAGTGTATTCTTCACGATATGGAATTCACCGCCGGTATCACGGATCTTCGCGCGGATCGCATCAATCGATTTCATTTTTGCGCCGCTATATTCCACAAGAATCACAGCCTGACTGCGTTTGATCCAGTCTGCATATTGGGCTTGCACTTCTTCCTTGCGTTGTTTAGAAATTGCCAAAGGGTATTCACCTCCTTTCAATTAAAAAGTCTTTGCCACTTACACAGGCAAAGACTTTTAGTCCCCGGAGGGAATCAGCGCTTGCGCACTGAAATTTTCTATCAGTCTCCACCTGAGCAGGAAATTAAGTCCCAGGTACTGGGACGCCCGCCTTCATCGGCGAAGTGGTTTTAGGGATAAACGAGTATTTCTACTCGGCACCTTCAATATGTTCATTCGGATCGGACTTTACGCCGGGTCCCATCGTCGAAGCAATCGTAATGTGCTTGACAAAATTGCCCTTCGCGCCTGATGGTCGGGATTTATTGATCGCATCTACCAAAGCCGCATAGTTTTCCACAAGCTTCTTTACTTCAAACGAAGCTTTGCCAATTGACACGTGAATATTATTGGTTTTATCAAGGCGGAATTCCACACGTCCAGCCTTTGCTTCCTTGATGGCGCGTTCCATATCCCCTGCGCTGACAACCGTACCAGCCTTCGGGTTCGGCATCAGACCGCGAGGTCCAAGAACACGTCCCAAACGGCCGACCTTGCCCATTGCATCAGGCGTGGAAATTGCAACATCAAAATCCAACATGCCGCCTTCGATTTTCTTCATTGTCTCGTCATCATCCGCAACGAGATCAGCGCCCGCAGCACGAGCTGCAACTGCGCCTTCGCCGGTAGCAAACACAAGCACACGCACCGTCTTGCCGAGTCCGTGAGGGAGCACAACTACATCACGCAATTGTTGATCTGCCTGGCGGGAGTCAAGCGTGGTGCGCATGTGAACTTCAATGGTCGCATCAAATTTAGTGAAGGAAGTTTCCTTTGCGAGTGCAACGGCTTCGTGAGCAGAATAAATTTTATCAATATCAACTTTGGCGAGAGCCGCCGTATATTTCTTTCCGTGTTTTGCCATTTTATCCTCCGTGGTACAAGCGGATAGCCGAAGCCATCCTCCCACCAATTTAGTCGGTTACCGTAATGCCCATCGAACGGGCTGTGCCTTCGATCTGTTTCATCGCGCCTTCCATATCAACGGCGTTCAGATCTTTCATCTTCAACTCAGCGATTTCCTTCACCTGAGCGCGAGTCACTTTACCGACCTTGTCTTTGTTCGGCACGCCGGAACCCTTTTCAATATTCGCGGCTTTGCGAAGCAAAACTGCGGCGGGCGAGGTACGAAGCACGAAGGTAAACGAACCATCGGTGTAAATTGTGATTTCCGCAGGAAGCACTTCACCCGGACGATTGGATGTGCGCGCATTATATTCCTTGCAGAACGCCATAATATTGATGCCATGGCTCGCCAGCGCGGGACCAACGGGAGGCGCAGGGTTTGCCTTGCCAGCCGCAAGCTGAAGACGTACGATTGCTTTTAATTTCTTTGCCATTTTGACTTAACTCCTTTGTGGTTATAACGGGTCATTTGGGAGACCCTCCCACCGCATCAAACCTACCTGAGGTCTGCTACTGTCTAAATAAATTTTCCAGCTTACGCTTTTTCGACCTGCAAGAAATCCAACTCCACAGGCGTTTCGCGTCCGAAGAAACTGACCATCACACGCACCTTCGTGCGCTCCATATCGATCTCGGCAACAGTGCCGCGGAAATCATTGAATGGACCATCCACGATCCGCACGCGTTCACCCACTTTGAATGATACTTTGACGGTGGGCGCTTCAGCTTCCATTCGTTTGACAATCTGGGCAACTTCCTCAGGGCGCAAGGGTGTAGGATTATTTCCCATACCAACAAAACCGGTCACGCCAGGCGTGTTACGAACCACGTACCAGGATTCTTCTGAAAGGGCCAAGTTTACCAGCACATAACCTGGAAAAATATGGCGCTCAACCGTGCGGCGTTTGCCATCTTTGACTTCGATTTCTTCCTGGGTCGGGATCACCACATCAAAGATCATATCTTTCATGCCCATGGTCTCAATGCGTTGTTCGAGATTGTGGCGCACCTTGTTTTCGTACCCTGAATAGCAGTGGATTACATACCACGCGGGACCTTCGACTGTAGCCTCGATAGGCGGCAGGTCGCTTGGAATTTGCATCTCGGAGCGCGTGGCAGGTTTCTGATCCAAAGAAGAAACGGCAGGCTTCGCATCCACAGGAGCAAATTGCTCCTCGGCTATTTCATCCGTCGGTTCCTGTTCAAACTGCTCTTGCGATTCCGGTAAATCCATCAGATCCTCAATTCAAACTTAAATACCAAGCACCAAATTGATCAATGCGCCAGAGAGGTAATCTATGCCTGCAAGGAAAATGCCTACAATCAGCATCACCAACAGAACAAGTCCAGTCAGGCGTTTTGCTTCGGGCCACGTAGGCCAGTTAACTTTGCGAAGTTCGCCAGAAGTCTCTCGAAAATAACGCTGAACGGCGTTTTCGCTATTCTTGACTTTCTTCTCTTTCTCAGCCAAAGGAATACTCCTTCTCAAATTTACGGCTAAAACGCCGCACAACGCGGCATTTGCCACAGGCAGGCCAGGCAGGAATTGAACCCACAACCCCTCGTGTTGGAGACGAGTGCTCTGCCAATTGAGCTACTGGCCTAAATATGGGTGGGGCTTGTGCCCCACCCCAAATTACTACTTGGTCTCGCGATGTTGTGTGTGCTTACGACAACGTGAGCAGTACTTGTTGAATTCCATCCGATTAGGATCGTTACGGCGATTCTTCTCGGTGGTGTAATTGCGTTCTTTGCAGTCATTGCATTGTAACGTAATTACCGGGCGGACATCTTTCTTCTTGGAAGCCATTTTTACTCTACCTTACTTTCTACTTACGCAATCATCTTGGTAACGACACCCGCGCCGACGGTCAGACCGCCTTCACGAATGGCGAACTTGGAACCCTGTTCGAGAGCAACAGGCACAATTAACTCAACCGTCAAGTTCACATTGTCT
>Ga0105047_10001286_pt1 | contig 44773 bp, 35 predicted proteins | sample MAT04_FD_78384 | JGI IMG/M metagenome (GOLD analysis project Ga0105047, IMG submission 78384) | Freshwater microbial communities from Lake Fryxell liftoff mats and glacier meltwater in Antarctica - MAT-04 (megahit assembly) | ecosystem: Environmental > Aquatic > Freshwater > Ice > Liftoff... | reverse complement strand
TGCCTCCGGGGGGGGTATCCACCCGGCCGCTGCAAGGCCCTCCCCATGAAAACCAGCAGCAAATTCCCCGTCCCGATTACCTTTCCCATGAAGGCCGCGACCTGCGCCTCGACCTGATCCGCGGCTATTTTGTCTTTGCCATGATCGTCGATCATGTGCGGGGCGAATCATTCCTTTATCTGCTGACCGGTGGAAACCGCTTTTTCACCTCCGCCGCCGAAGGCTTTATTTTAATTTCCGGGCTGGTCACCGGGCTGGTCTACCGCCGCATCATCAAACGCGAGGGCATGTCTACCGGTTTGCTCAAGGTGCTCAGCCGCGGTTTCACCCTGTATCTGGTGACGGTGGCCGTGACCCTGCTCTTTGCCCTGTTTTCCGAAGCCACCGAAATGCGCTGGGCATCGGGCGTCAGTCTGGCAGATCCGCTGGCGTTTGTGATCAGCGTTTTCAGCATGCACCAGACCTACTACCTGATCGACGTGATGCTGCTGTACACCATCCTGTTCCTGGTGACGCCGCTGGTCTTTGTGCTGCTCGACCGCGGCAAAGTGGGTTTGGTGCTGGGCGGTTCCGCCTTACTCTACCTGCTGTACCAGTTCTATCCCAACCTGGTGCTGCTGCCCTGGCCCATTCAGGATAATAACCTGTTTATCTTCTCAGCCTGGCAAATCCTCTTCTTTGGCGGGCTGACGTTGGGTTACTACCAGCGCCGCATTCCAACCCTGGGCTGCCGTGAAACAAGAATTGGCTTGATTTCCACCGGCTTTGGCATGGCACTGTTGGTCGCCCTCTTCTTTTTGGTCGATCCGCCCACCATTTTAATGCCCCATGAAATTGCCACCCAGCCATCGGTGGTGCAGGACGTGCGCATCTGGATTGACGAGTACATCTTCTCCAAGGCCGACCTGCGGCCGGGCCGCCTGGTGGCCTCTGCCATCACCTTCAGCTTCATGTTTTTCCTCACCACTCACTTCTGGCGGCAGATCCGGCGCGCTGTGGGCTGGCTGCTGCTGCCGCTGGGCCAATCGGCGCTGTATGCGTATGCCAGTCACATTGCGCTCGTCGCGCTGATCGGCCTGGCGCTCAAACCGCTTAACCTGGCCTCTCCCGGCCCACAGTGGCTCAACGCGCTGATTCAGGCCGGCAGCATTCTTATGATCTGGTTCACCGTCAAAACACAGTGGATTAAGCCCACCGAAAAGACCCGCCGTTATTGGAACCTGGCCCCACTGGCAGCCGGCCTGCTGATTGTGGTGGTGCTGTGGCGCTTCCCTCTGCCCAACCAGCCGCCGCCGGCCCAAACTGCCCTGCTGGCCGCCAGTGCAGAGCGCATCCCACGGCGTTATGGCACCCCCGTGCCCAAAACCAAACCCGCGCAGCCAACCGCCAACCCGGCCGAGCAAAGCGCGGCCCTGGCCGCGCCCACCCCGCAGCCGCAGGCTGCCCCTACCCGCGCAACTGACATGCCCTCGATCACCATCGGCGGCACCGACTTGCTTTCCAGCCCCTACCTGGAGCAAACCAACGGCACAGTGCACGAGCGCTGGTTCTACAGCCCGGAACTCGATCGTGATATGCCTTATTACATTTATCTGCCGCCCAACTACGACCAAGCCAACCGGCGCTACCCGGTGCTTTATATGCTGCACGGCCTGGGCGGACACCGCGAAGAATGGATCGCCTATGGGCTGGTCAATGTGCTCGACCGTGAGATTTCCAACGGCAATGTACCCGCCATGATCGTGGTCATGCCGCAGGGCGACCGGGATTATTGGGTCGATCACATCAACGATGGCCCGCGCTGGGGACAGTATATCGACCGCGATCTGGTGACCCTGATCGACGCCACTTATCGTACCCTGCGTTACCCGGCCTCACGCGCCATCGGCGGTTTATCGATGGGCGGCTACGCAGCGCTGAACCACGCCTTCACCCGCCCCGACCTGTTTGGTGTGGCCGGGGCGCACAGCCCCAGCCTGCACACAGACAACGGCACCGTGCCGTTCCTGGGCCGCGGCGACGAATTTAACCAGCGCGACCCGCTTTACCTGGCACAAAATGCCCCCAATATCAGCAAAGTGCAGGCGTGGATCGATATCGGCAAAGAAGACACCATCTGGCTGGAGCGCACCAACCTGGTGCACGAGGCGCTGAACAGCCGCGGCATCGAGCACCAGTGGCAGATCTTACCCGGCGGGCATGATTACGATTACTGGACCGGGCATACGCTTGAATATATCCGCTTCTACGGGTATGCCCTCAGCACCCAATAAGCACATGATTGGCAAAATCAAACACCCCACTCGCTGGCCGAGTGGGGTGTTTGATTTTTAAATAATTGCTCATCGATCAAAAACTTTTGTCTCTTGTATTATTACTTTTTATATCTATAATGTAGATAATTCAACGGTTAACACCCACATCCAATCGTTTACCTATGTTTACGAATAAGGAGATCACGATGGCTGATACCAAGAAGAACAAGACTGGCACTGAAGCAGGCGCACAGCCAGACGGGCCCGCTGCTGGCACAGCGCGGGCAGCGGCCTCACAGCCGGATAATTTGGAAGGGCTGCAGGCAGTCGCCAGAGCCGCCGCCCAACTGGCCAAGAACAAAGAAAACTTTGCCCAGGCTGTGGAGGCTTTCAACGCTTCGGATGCCAGCCGCTTTCAAGCTGCGCTGGATGCCGCCGGGGTTGGCGAGCACTGCGAAAAGATTTGCTTCTTCCTGTGCGTGAAGAAGTGCGTGGCGGTCTGCCTGACTTTCTGCCTTGAGCCGCACCCGGGAACGTTCGAAGTCTCAGAAATGATCGAATTTGCCGGGGTGCTCGACCAACTGGCGCGTGATAAGCGGGCTTTCGCCCAGTTGGAGGCGATCTTCGCCAAAGAAGACGCGGAAGCCTGGCGCGCCTTCATCAAAGAACGTCAATTAGGCCGCTACTGCCACCAACTCTGCCACTTCTTCTGCGAATGGCGCTGCCGCGGTAAATGCGTCGACCTGTGCCCACCCAACCCGCTGATCACGCGGGTAGGCTCGATCCCCATCTCACAAATTGGACCGCAGGGCCTCGGTAACGGTCCCAGCATTCCCCCTTTTCACGTAGGGGCCCCTAACCCCGCCGCCGGGTACGGCGATCATCCCTTTGGGGCTTCGGTCTGGCTGATGGGTGTATTCAATATGCCTTCGGCTGCCCAATACCTGGTTGAGTTTTCCTCGACCGGCGCACCCGGGTCGTACAACCCGCTACTGGTGGCATCTGTAACCGGTTATAACTGGACCTCAGTATTCCCATATATTTCCCCCTGCACGCGCGTCCCCAGCAGCGGGGGCGACCCCGGCTGGTTCAACGTGGCCGATCTGTGCGATTCGGACGGCGGCCCAACCACGGCGGGCGAAAAAACCCTGCTCTACTGGCCCACGGGTGCGCTGCCGGATGGGATTTATTATCTGCGTCTGAAAGTGCGCGATGGCGTGGTCACCCGCACCAGCAGCCCCCAGGTGGTGCAACTGGATAACACGGGACCCTTCCCGCTGCCCCGGCCTACCATCACGCTGGAACTGCAAAAGCCGGACGGCACGCGCATACCGCTCAAATGCGGCAAAGTTCGCAAGGGCGACGGTTTGATCGCGGTCACCATCCATGCCTTCGACCCCCATCTCAGCAGTGTGGCCGTCACTGCCCGGGGCAACTCCGGGCTTTCTGTGCCGGTGATCGACATCACCGCCACCGCGCTCTCCAAGACCTATAACGGCGTCCTGAGTGAAACCGGCTATCCCGCGCCTACCACGTTCTTCTGGGACCCCTGGAATGATCCAAAAATTGTGCCCTGCTGTTATCTGGTGTATGTCGAAATCAACGACCGGGCCATCCTCAACGATTCCTATGCCGAGGGGCACTTCAATTCCGGCTGGGAAGCGATCGAAATCGGCTTCTAAATTACACTTTTGGGGCTTAAGAATGATAAAGAGGGGCCGGGCCCCTCTTTATCATTCTTAACCAAAGCCCATCTCTCCAGTTTACTGCCAGGTGCGGCCACCATCTGTGGTGTGGTCGCGACGGTTGCTCGGGTTGGCGCAACCGTGGGCAGGGCAGTTTGGCCGGGGAGGATGGTATTCGCCGCGGTCTGCTCTGGCGGCATGGCCGAAGGGTTGGAAGCCGACCGGCTGCAGGCAGCCAGACTCAGCAGCCCCAAAAAAAAGAATGACTCTCGCTTTCATCCCAATCCTCCTTTTTTAAAACCCGCCGCGCCGCCAGCCCGTGCCGGGGTGACCTGTTTTAAATTCAGCGGGGAAGCGGTTCCCAACCGCCTCCCCATCCAGCCGATTTTAACGCGGTTAACACACCTGAGGGACTTTCATTGCCCAAGGGCAATGACTATTCCTCCACCGCCAGAATGCGCCCCCAGTACGCCGCAATAGGCGCTAAAACGACTTGATAGTTTTCGATCACAAAGGATTCGCCGGGGTTAAGGCAGTCACGCAGACGCCCCTGACGTACGGGCAGGCGCAGGCGCAGGGCAGCCGGCGCCGCGGAGGCATTCACTGCCACCAGCATGGCTCCCTCAGCATGCGCGCGCCAGAAGGCCAACTGCTCGGCCACCACCAGCAGTTCAACATAATCGCCGCGGCGCAGCGCGGTTGAAGACTGCCGCAGCCGCGCCAGGTGGGCAATCACCCCGGCCAGGTCTGGGTGCGGCCGGGGCGCGCCTTGCAGTGAAAATGCCGGACGCAGACCGGTATCACTGTGGGCAGTGCGCCGGCCGGCAGTTCCCCACTCGCTGCCGTAATAGATGGAAGGAATGCCCGGCATGCTGAACAGCAGCAGGTAGGCGGGGTACAGGTGGGCCGGGTTGTGCAGGCTGCTGGCCAGCCGGTCCACATCATGGTTATCCGCAAAGGTGTACAGCGCCAGGTCGCGATACAGGCCCGCCCGACCCGACTGGCGGTTGAGGGCATAAGCCAGCTCAAAGTAATTGCGGTCATTATGACTGGAATATAGGCTCTTATAGGCTTCGTAATTGGTCGTGGCATGCAGCAGGCGCGGGTTGGCCAAACGGCGGTAATCGCCATGCACCATTTCGCCCATCAACCAGAAATCGCCGCGCAGCCCGCGGCAGTGCCCGGCCAATGCCGCCAGAAAATCCTCCGGAATCACATCGGCCGCGTCCAGGCGCAGCCCATCGATCTCGAACTCCTCCACCCAGCCGCGCACCGCCTCAAACAGGTGGGCGCGCACCTCCGGGTGCCCCAGGTTGAGTTTCACCAGGTCGTAATGCCCGTTCCAGCCTTCGTAACCAAAGGCATCGCCATACGGGCTGGTGCGGCCAAAATCGACCCCCTGAAACCAGCCGGCATAGGGCGAGTGCTGACGATTGGCCTGCAGGCCGCGAAAGGCCCAAAAATCGCGCCCGACATGGTTAAACACCCCGTCCAACACCAGGCGTAGGCCGCGCCGGTGCACTTCGCGCGCAAAGGCCGCCAGCGTGGCCCGATCGCCCAGCCGGCGATCCAGTTGAAAATAATCGGCGGTATCATAACCGTGCGCGGTAGACTCAAACAACGGCCCCAAATAAAGCGCCGTGGCACCCAGGCCCTGAATATGATCCAGCCATGGGTACAACTGCTCCAGGCGGGGTACGGGGGCAGCCCCAAAATCGTTGCGCGGCGGCGCACCGCACAGCCCCAGCGGGTAAATGTGGTAAAAAATGGCATCGTTAGCCCAGGTCGGGTTCATACAATCCTCCTACGATCATTCTAAATTGAAATTCGCATATATACTTACCGGTAGGTACAATCTGGCACAAAAAAGATTACCGGCGCCCCGTCAGGCTACGAGTAAATCCCGTACTGGAACTGGCGTACCACCCGCTGCAAGAGTTCTTCATCCAGCTCGGTGTAGCCATTCAGCCACATCCCAATACAGGTGTTCAGCGCCCCAATAAACATGGCGGCATACAGGCGCTGGCGCCCCTGCATATTGCCGTGATCGCGCACGGCGGCCTCAAACAGGCTTTCTATCGACTGGTGCTGCTGGGCATTCCAGGCCGATGCCACCGAGTTTGCTTCGCTGTGGCGCGGCGCAAAAACCAACGCCAATTGCAGCCGGTAGTAGACCGGGTGACGCCGGGCAAAATCGAAGTAGACCTGCGCCAGCGTCACCAGGCTGAGCGGCAGATCGCCCGCGTAGTGCGCCGCGCCCTGCACCGCGGCGTTGAGCGGGGTGTGGTAGGTCTCAAACAGGGCCTTCAACAGCCCCAATTTGCTGCCATAATAGTGATACAGGGTGGGTTTGGTAATGCCTGCCGCCTCCGCCACTTCCTGCACGCCCACCGCGTCATAGCCGCGCGCGGCAAACAGGTTCAGGGCACACTGGAGAATGGCAGAACGGTTATCTGGCATAAGATCATTATACCGAACGGTACAATAGCTGTCAAGAGCCTATACGCGCCAGAATAAGCTGAATTAAACCAGCTACCCAAACAACCTTTTAAAATCCTCGGTGGCCTGCACCAGGCCGGCGGCGATGCCCAGATCTTTGACGGAATGCCCGCCATCGGGCACGATGCAAAGCTCCGCGGCCGGCATGGCTTGCTTCAAATCCCAGGCCGAGCGGATCGGGCAGACCATGTCAAAACGGCCCTGGATGATGCGTGTGGGGAGCGTGTTCAACGCCGGGGCGTGTTCCAGCAGATAATTATCGTTCGGGAAAAACGAATTGTGGAAGAAATAATGGTTTTCAATACGCGCGATGGCCAGGGTCTTGAGTGGGTCATCATCCTTCTCCAGCGCCTCGGCGTTGGGAGTGTGGCGCGAGCATTGCGTTTCCCAACGGCTCCACGGGTAAGCCGCCCCGTACTGCACAGATTCCTCCGAGTCGGTCAGCAGGCGGTGGTAAGCCGCGATCATATCGCCACGCTCTGCCGGCGGGATGGGGCTGAGATAATGCGCCCAGCCTTCGGGAAAGATGTACGAGGCGCCGCTGGTGTACAGCCAGTCAATCTCCAACCGGCGGCAGAGGAAAATGCCGCGCAGAATCAGCCCAATCACCGCATGGGGGTGCTTAATGGCATAGGTCAGGGCCAGCGTGCTGCCCCAACTGCCGCCAAACACCAGCCAGCGCGCAATCCCCAGTTCGGCGCGCAGGCGTTCGATGTCGGCCACCAGATCCCAGGTGGTATTCTCGCGCAGCTCGGCAAACGGCGTCGATTGGCCGCAGCCGCGCTGATCGAACAAGATCACCCGGTAAAACTGCGGGTCAAAAAAGCGCCGCGCCAGCGGGCTGAAACCCGCGCCCGGCCCACCGTGCAGGAACACCACGGGCTGGCCCTGCGGGTTACCGGCCTCTTCGTAATACAGGGTATGCAGGTCAGAAACCTTGAGGCGACCGCTGCGGTAAGGTTCAATTTCAGGAAAAAGCGGGGAATTGGGGTCCATACAGCTCCTAAAGAATAAATTAACACCCACCCCCCGCCCTCAGACCACAAGGGCGAGGGGTGAAAGGAACCTGTGATTCGATTAACTCCACAAACGGTCGTGTGATCCTTCGTGATCCCAGGCACGGGTATCTTCCCACAGACCCGGCACATCCGGGTGCAGATGCGCCGCGATCACCTCATCGTTGAGCGACTCGATTCCCAACCCAGGCGCATCGGGCACCGTGATGTACCCGTGCTCCACCATCGGTTTGGCCGGGCCGGTCACCAGGTCGTTCCACCAGGGGATATCCACCGAATGGAACTCGAGAGCCAGGAAGTTTTCGGTGGCAGCCACGCTGTGCACCGCCGCCAGGCAGCCAATGGGGCTTTCGGCCATATGCACCGCCATCGCCACCCCGTATTCCTGGGCCAGATCGCCGATCTTCTTGTTTTCCAGAATTCCGCCCGAGGTCAGTACGTCCGGATGGATCACCGCCACCCCGCCCGCCTCCAGCAGTGGTTTGAAGTTCTCCTTTAGGTAGATATCTTCCCCGGTGCACACCGGCACCTGCACTGCGTGCCGCAGTTGGGCGTACTGTTGGGTGTACTGCCAGGGCAATAAGTCTTCCACCCAGGCCAGATTGTATTTTTCCAGCCGCCGCGTCAGGCGAATGCAGTCTTCCAGGCCAATATGACCGATATGATCGACCGCCAGCGGAATTTCATAACCGATCACCGCGCGCACTTCGGCCACGTACTGCTCAAGCACATCCAGCCCCTTTTCGGTGAGGTGGGTGCCGGTAAAGGGGTGGGGCACATTGTTGGCATCATAAGCGCGGTTGCGCAGCCAGCGCCCGTCCGGCGAATCGTCTTTGGCGGCGTGGTTGAGCGCGGCATTTTCTTCCAGTTGGCCCAGCGGGGCCGAAAGCGTGCCCGGCTGGCCGGCTAACTGTCCCAAACCCAGATCCATCTTCAGGAAGGTAAACCCGCGCTGCATGCGATCCTGTAGCGCCAGGCCCATCTTATGCCCATCGGGCTTGCCCTCCACGTCGGTATCGCAGTAAATGCGAATGCGGTCGCGGAATTTGCCGCCCAGCATCTGGTACACCGGCACGCCGTAGGCCTTGCCCGCCAGGTCCCACAGGGCTACTTCAATCCCACTCACCCCGCCGCCCTGGCGCGACTGCCCGCCAAACTGCTTGATGCGCCGGAAGAGTTTGTCTACGTTGCAGGGGTTCTCTCCCAGCAGGCGGCTTTTCAGCATCAGGGCATAGGTTTTGCTGGCAAAATCGCGCACTTCGCCGTACCCCACCAGGCCCTGGTTGGTAGTTATTTTCATCAGGGTGCAGTGCATGGGCGCGTTGGCGATATCGGCAAAGCGCATGTCGGTGATCTTCAGGTCAGACGGGCGCGACCAGGTGCGTACATGGTTTAAAACGGATTCAAATTCATCAGAAGTTGGCATGCTAATTCCTTATAAATCTAACCACGGAGTCACGGTGAACACGGAGCACCCCTACCCCCCTGCGGGGGCGTCGAAGCGCCGCGCGTGGCCGAAGCGTCAAAAAAAAGGTACATTCAGTTGAGATCCTCAGGGTGCGAAGGAGTGTTCCACCTTGAACCCCAGCAGTTGTTGGGCGCGGGTGATACTCACCAGCGAGTCAAAACCTGCCAGGGGCGCGGTGAAGGTGTGGACGTCGGGGTAGAACAGGCGCAGCAGCACCTGGGTGGGCACACCGCTCCAGTTGTGGTCGTCATTGATAAACAGGGCGTGGCTGCCGGTGTATTCGGCCTCCAGGCCGCGCTGCAGCGCCTGGGCAGAATCGCGCTCGTCGATGCGGGTGAAAAAGTTCACCCGGCTGACCATCGCCGAGAAATCATCCCGGGGCATTGGCGGCCCTTGCGCACGTATCCTCTCGAACACCCCGGGCACTTCCAGGCTGCCGGCGGCGCGCCAGGCGTTAAATTTTTCCCAGTTCACCTCAAACCAGCGCCGTAGTTCCTCTGGCGGGTAGCTTTGCAAGCGCTCGACCAACGCCTGCATGTGCTGCTTGCTGTCTAGCATATAGGCATTGGGTTCAGCCGGCGCCACATACGGAAAACGCAGCGCAACGCTGGAAATTTCCGCGCGCCGCCAGAAATAGTCGCCGATCTGCTCGATAAGGTGTTTGGAGAAGGAATAAGCGTCACTGCCCGAAACCAGATGGTCTTCATCCAGCGGCAGGTAATGCAGCGGCGCCGGCCGGACGCCGTAGTACATGCCCAGCGCATTGATCGAGCTGGCCTGCACCACGCGCCGGATGCCCTCTGCTTCGGCTGCCTGAAAGACGTTAAAGGTGCCCTGCACGTTGGTCTGAAAGACCTGCGGGCTGGGAGCCAGGTTGGGCGTGGCAATCGCGGCCAGGTGCACAATCGCCTCACAGCCGTGCACCGCCGCGCGCAAACGTTCATAATTGAGAATATCACATACCTCATTTTCAGCGCCGGGCAGCGCCGCGTCCTGTTCCAGTCCGATCACCTTCACCGTGTACCCTGCCCGCAGCAAACGCTCGACTGCCATTTTACCGACATGACCACAGCCACCGGTCACCAATACCCGTTTCATAGCACCTCACAGCTTACTCGTGATACACAGCTTCGCGCAGCCCTTTGAGGTAACCGATGGCAAACAGGCGCCCCACCGAAGAATAGGCCGGGTTGTCGTTATTATCACCTTCCATGGTGGGCACGTGGTCGGGACGGCAAACGCCCTCATAACCGACCTCGCGATAGGCGCGCATGCATTCCAGCATGTCAGTCTTGCCGTTGTCGTGAAAGGTCTCTACAAATTTTTCAGGCGTACCGAGTACATCGCGGAAGTGCACGAAGAATATCTTTCCCTGACGGCCAAATTGGCGGATCACCCCCGGCAGGTCATCGGTCATCAGCGTAAAATTGCCCTGGCACAGGCCAATGCCGTTGACCGGGCTGGGCACCAGGTCTACCAGGCGCTGGTAGTTTTCCACGCTGCGCATAATCCGCCCCAGGCCGCGGATGGGCGAAATCGGCGGGTCATCCGGGTGCATGGCCAGCCTGACATGCGCGGTTTCGGCCACCGGCACCACAATCTTCAGAAAATATTCCAGGTTGTGCCATAACACGGCTTCGCTCACCTCGCCGTACTCGGTGAGGGGCGCCTGCTGCATCAGGGCGTGATCGTAGCCGGTAGCCAACGCCCCGCCCCGGCTGGGCACGGTAGTGGAGGTGCGCATCCAGTTGAAGATGGGCATCCACTCATAACACCACACCCCCACTCCCAGGCGGCCCAGGTTGCTGATTAAATCGAGCACATACTCAATCTCCTGGTCGCGGCCGGGCAGCCCCAGCTTGATTTTATTCATCGGCGGGCGGCTTTCGAGCACATCGAATTGAAAACCGGCGTCTTCATAGGCCGTCTTGAGGCGCAGCAGTGACATGTAACTCCACGGCAAATCTTCACGGCCCACCTCAAGCCCTTTGCGGAAATCCATCACGCCCACCACATGCTCCACCCCACACTGTTTCACCATGCGCCACAATTGGGTTTGCTGCGGGGAAAACACTTCGGCAATTTTTATCATGAATACATCCTTTCACAAATTCAATGACCGCCAGAAATTGGCGGCAAAGTCTTAAAAAATGTTCCCAGCGCATACAGAAACTCAGACGGCTGGTCGTCATAAATGCCATGAACTAAACATCCACAGTATTCTAGCACTTTACTCGGCAAAATAGAACTTCAGACGTAACTGCTCACCCCACCCCCGGCCCCGCCCCACACCCCTACGGGTGGCCGATACCACCCTGACGGGGTACAGGGAGCGGCGGGGCGGGGAGAAGGAGGTCTGCGGACGCGAAGCGTTGCCACGTCCCGTGGCAAAATCTCCGCTTATAATTGCTCCCCTCTCCGCTTCGGATACCTTTGGCGAATTGGTGAACACCCCTCCATCCCCCGGCCCCTGTCCTCCCGTTGGAGGAAGAGGAGCAAGATTTAATGCCGTTTTGGGGCGACTAGTCGCCCCAAAACGGCATTAAAGGTTTCAGGGTCGACCATAAAATTGGTGACCGTTGTAAAGTTAAATCCACATTGGTGCACAGCATGTCATAATGATGATCTCCAAAATTTCCACAATCCGGTAATGGCATAATCTCCGGTTAAGGCATGAAATGGGTATAATCTATTAGATCCTTCTCCGCTGATCAGGTTGTGAACACGCCGACATCGGCGCTCATAACTGTAAAACAGGCAGAGACTGGGGCTGCGCCAAAACCAAGCCATTGGAAGGAGCGCTCTTCCACGCAGTACAAGGAGTTAAAGTGATGAACTACCGTCTGATGGGAAAGACTGGCCTGAAGGTCAGCGAGTTGTGCCTGGGGGCAATGACCTTTGGGCGCGAGACCAGCGAGCAAGATAGCTGGGCCATTTTAAGCCACTTTGTGGCAGCCGGCGGCAACTTTATCGATACCGCCGACGTGTATACCCAGGGTATCTCAGAAGAAATTCTGGGGAGCTGGCTGCAGACCCAATCGCGCAGCGACCTGGTGATTGCCAGCAAGGTGCGTTTTGGCACCGGGCCCGGCCCCAACGATGTGGGGCTCAGCCGCAAGCACATTCTGGCAGGCGTCGAAAACAGCCTGCGCCGTCTCAACACCGACTATCTGGATCTCTACCAGGTGCACTGCTGGGATGAAAAGACGCCTCTCGCCGAAACCCTCGCCACCCTCGATGGACTGGTCAGAAGCGGCAAGGTGCGCTATATCGGCGCCAGCAATTTTGCGGGCTGGCAGTTGCAAAAAGCGGTGGATCTGTCACGCCAGATGGGCTGGGAGCCGTTTACCTGCCTGCAGCCGCAGTACAACCTGCTGGAGCGCGTCATCGAATATGAGGTCGTGCCAGTCTGCCTCAATGAAGGCCTGGGCATCATCCCCTGGAGCCCCCTGCGCGGCGGCTGGCTGAGCGGCAAATACCGGCGCGGCATGCAGCGCCCGCCCGAAGGCACCCGGGTGGAGCTGGCCGAGCAAAAAGGATGGGGCGAATCCTGGTCGGCGTATGCCAATGAGCGTACCTGGGACCTGATCGATACGCTGCTGGCCGTGGCAGCCGAAGCCGGCAAAAAGCCCGCCCAGGCGGCGCTCAACTGGTTATTGCACCAACCCGGTGTCACGGCGCCAATCATCGGCACCCGCACCATGCAACAGTTGGAAGACAACCTGGGCGGCGCCGGTTGGGACCTGAGCCCCGCCCAGTTGGCGCGCCTCGACGCAGCCAGCCAGCCGGCTGAGGTGTACCCCTACAACTTCATTCGCAAAGGCCAGCGCTCGTAAGATTCAGAGCGCAAAGCCCGTTAGAAAATAGCAATCCCATCCCGCGCGCGGGGTGGGATTGCTATTTTTTGGCTTACTTCGCATACACCTGCGGATTGACACAGGCGGGCAGCTTTTGCCCATTCAAGCCGGCAAGCACATTCTGGGCGGCGATGATCGCCATTTTATCGCGCGTTTGCACACTGCCGCTGGCAATATGCGGGGCGATGATGATGTTGCGCAGTTGCAGCAGCGGGCTGCTCATGGGCAGCGGCTCCACTTCGGTCACGTCCAGCCCGGCGTAGGCAATTTGCCCGTGCGCCAGGGCCTGGTAGAGCGCCGCCTCATCCACAATGGGTCCGCGGGCGGTGTTGATCAGGATAGCGGTGTTTTTCATGCGCGCAAACTGATCCGTACTGAACAGGTGGCGGGTCTCCGGGGTGAGCGCGGTGTGGATCGAAAGATAATCGGCCTCAGCCAAAACGGTTTCAAAGGGAGCATAGACGGCACCCAGTTCGGCCTCGGCCTCCGGGTAGCGCTGGGTATCGTAGTACAGCACGCGCATGCTGAAACCGCGCGCGCGGCGCGCCACGGCCTGGCCAATACGGCCAAAACCGATAATCCCCAGGGTCGCGCCAAACACATCCCGGCCCAACAGAATGCTGGGACCCCAGGTCTTCCACTGCCCGCCGCGCGTGTTCAGGTCGCCCTCCACCACCCGGCGGGCGGCGGCCATCAGCAGCGTCCAGGCAAAATCGGCTGTCGTTTCGGTCAATACCCCGGGCGTATTGCTCACCGGGATGCGCCGGGCGGTCGCAGCGGGCACATCGATATTGTCAAAACCCACCGCATAGTTGGCAATCACCTTAAGCTGCGGGCCCACGGCATCCATTAATGTACCGTCGATACGGTCGGAAAGCAGCGTCAGCAAGCCGGCGCAGCCGCGGCTGCGCGCAACCAGCGTTTCGTAGGGCGGCGGCAGTTCGTCCTGCCAGATATCCAATTCGGCAGCGCCGCGCAGCAGGTCCAGGCCGGCAGCGGGAATACGGCGCGTGATAAACACCTTTGCATTCGTCATCAGTAAGCTCCTTTAGGGTTGCGAAAAACCAGGGTACCAGATCACCCTGATTATAATCATCCTTTGTAATAAAATCATAAGGCACCTGGATATTCAAGCTTAACCGATAGGATTGGATCAACTGGAGAAAAAATGAAAACATGCGTGATCACCGGTGGAAATCGAGGCCTTGGATATGAATGTGCCCGAGCCCTTGCCCGGGAGAAAGACTGGACTGTGGTGATTGCCTGCCGCGACCCGCGGGCAGGCCAGGCAGCCGTTTCCCGTCTGCACAAATTGAACGCCAATACGAATATCGCGGCCCTGAAACTCGACCTGGCTTCGTTGGCATCGGTCAACGCGTTTATCGCCAGTCTTCAAGCGGGCAACCTGCCACCATTGGGCGCGCTGGTGTGCAACGCGGGTCTCCAGATTGTTTCCGGAACAAAGTGGACTGAGGATGGCTTCGAAATGACCTTCGGGGTCAATCACCTCGGACATTATCTGCTGGTTCACCGGCTGTTGGAGAGTCTCATTCCTCCAGCTCGTATCCTCTTTGTCAGCAGTGGTACGCACGATCCCGCCTTGAAGACAAGCATGCCCGCGCCTGAGTATCGCGATGCGCGCTCGTTGGCGTTTCCCAATGAAATTGGCGGGGGCGACCCTGAACAGATCGGTGGGAAACGTTACACCACTTCCAAGCTGGCCAACATCTTCACTACGTATGAACTGGCGCGGCGCCTGGAGGCGCGCGGTATACAGGGTATCACAGTCAACGCATTTGACCCCGGCATGATGCCAGGCACCGGGCTGGCCCGTGATCACCCTCTTCCCGTGCGCCTGGCGTGGAATTACATACTCCCGCTTTTGACCTTGTTGAGGCGTAGCGCCCGTCCAGTCGAAGTCTCGGGCGCCGCACTGGCACGCCTTGTCAGCGATCCTGAACTAGCGAACACCACCGGCAAGTTTTTTTCCGGCACAGATATGGTCCCCTCCTCAGCCGAATCTTATGACCGGGACAAAGCGAAAGAGCTGTGGGAGACAAGTGCCGAACTGGTCGGGCTGGCACAACCTCTCTGACGTTCGCAGGCTTCGCCGGCAGCGAGATCTTCCAGTGGGGGCGGTTCACACGGCCGCCCTGTATCAATCGACTCACACGCTGCGCCGGATCCGGCCTGAATTGATGAAATGACAGGGTTTCACCTGTTTATGAAAGCCTTAATCCGCGCTTCTGGTAGAATAGAAGAGAACCAACTTAAGGAGTCTTCAATGGAAAAATTGTCTTTGTCTGGCGCCTGGCAGTTCCGCCAGGTAGGAACTGAAGAGTGGCTGGCGGCTGCCGTGCCGGGCGGCGTTCATACCGACCTATTGGCGCTGGGGCGCATCCCCGACCCCTTCGTGGGCGATAATGAAAAACGTGTCATGTGGGTGGCCGAGGCCGATTGGGAATACCGGCACAACTTTTCCGTTTCCGCCGCCGTCCGCAAAGAAGCCAACATTTTTTTGACCTGCGACGGGCTGGATACCCTGGCCGAGGTGTCCCTGAATGGTACAATGCTGGGCAGAACCGATAACATGTTCCGCCAGTACCGCTGGGAAGTCAAAGCACTGCTCAAACCCACCCACAACGAAATCGCGATAAAATTTCCTTCCACCGTGGGCTTTGTTTCGGCACTGCAGGCCAAACGCAAATTAGCGGGGGTTTCGCAGGCGATTGAGGGTGGGCCGTATGTGCGTAAGGCTCCCTGCCAGTTCGGTTGGGATTGGGGCCCCATGCTGCCGCCGGTTGGCATCTGGAAAGAAATTCGCCTGGAAGGCTACACGGCCGCCCGCATCGCCGAAGTGCACCTGCGCCAGCAGCACAGTGCCGGCAATGTGACCATTTCGGCCGCGGTCAGCCTGGAACGCTGGGGCGATGCGCCGGTGGACCTGACCATGACCCTCACCGCCCCCGACGGCACCATCCGCGAGGTGTGCGAAACCGCCGATGCGGCCAGCGCCATCCTGAGCGAAGAGGTGACCCACCCGCAGTTGTGGTGGCCCAATGGCTATGGCGCACAGCCGCTTTACAAAGTAGAAATCACCGCCGGTGAAGGCCGCCATATTCTGGACCGCAAGAACTTTAAGATGGGCCTGCGCACGATTGAACTGAGCCGAAAAGCGGACGAATGGGGTGAATCGTTCACCTTTGTGGTCAACGGCGTGCCGGTCTTTGCCAAAGGTTCCGACTGGATCCCCGCGGATTCCTTCCCCACCCGCCTTACCCGCGATTGGGTGGCCGGCCTGCTGCAATCGGCGGTGGCCTCGCACCAGAATATGCTGCGCGTGTGGGGCGGCGGTTTCTACGAGGACGAAACTTTCTACGATTTGTGCGATGAAATGGGCCTGCTGGTCTGGCAAGACAGCATCTTCTCCTGCTCGATCTACCCGCTCAACGACCCCGCCTTCCTCGAGAATGTGCGTATTGAGACCGTTGAAAACGTGCAGCGCCTGCGCCACCGTGCCAGCCTGGCCCTGTGGTGCGGCAATAATGAGATGGAACAGGGCTGGGAAAGTTGGGGCTGGAACACCGCCGCCAACCAACCTCTCAAAGAGGCCTATGACCGCTTCTTCCACCACCTGCTGCGCGAATGGGTGGGCCAGCTTGACCCCGACACCGCCTATTGGCCCAGCTCGCCCTCATCCGAAACACCTTTCATCGATTCCAACGGCAGGGATCGCGGCGACGCGCATTATTGGGATGTGTGGCACGGGCGCAAGCCTTTCACCGCGTATCGCGGCGTGTACCCACGCTTCATGAGCGAGTTCGGCTTCCAATCGCTGCCTCCGCTGGAAACCATCAAGACCTACGCCCGCCCCGAAGACTGGAACATGACCTCCTACATTATGGAGCACCACCAGCGCAATGCCAGCGGTAACGGCCTGATGATCGGCCAGATGACGGACACTTTCCGCATGCCCAAAGATTTCCCGACCCTGGTCTACCTCAGCATGGTGCTGCAGGCTGAAGGCATTCGCTACGGGGTGGAACACTGGCGCCGCAACAAAAACCGCGTCAGCGGCACGCTCTACTGGCAGCTCAACGACTGCTGGCCGGTGGCTTCGTGGGCCAGCCTGGATTACTTTGGCCGCTGGAAGGCGCTGCACTATGCCGCGCGCCGCTTCTATGCCCCGGTGATGCTCTCGATTTTTGACGAGAATCAGGTGATGAGCGTGCACGTTACCAGCGACATCGGCGAAAGTGTGACCGGCGAGGTGCAGTGGCAGCTCGTCACCCTCGATGGCGAAGTGCTGCAAAGTGGTTCGGCGGCCGTGGATGTAGGCCCCTACCTGTCCAAAGAAATTACCGCGCCGGCCTTCAAACTGAATGATGAACAGTGCCGCCGCACGGTGTTCGTGTGCAAACTGCTGCGCGCCGGCCTGGTGGTCGACACCAAACTGGCGCTGTTTGTGGCCAACAAACACCTCGAGCTGGCCAACCCGGCCCTCAAGCTGGCAGTTAGCGTGGTGGGCGGCCAGGCGGTCTTTGCCGTCAGTTCCCGTTCGCTGGCCCGCTTTGTGGAACTGGCCCTGGAAGGGGCTGATGTGGTCTTCAGCGACAATTACTTTGACGTGCCCGCGGGTTGGACGGTGAAAATCACCGCACCCATCCCCGCCGGGTGGACGCTCGACCACATCAAAGAGGCCGTGCGCGTCACCTCGTTGTACGAATCCTTCTAACCCGAGCTACTTGCAGCCAGTGGAGCAACCAGCCACTGGCCGCAAGATTTTAATAACCGGTTCACACGCGGCGCTTCGGCACCCCTGCAGGCAAGGCAAACTGGAGTCACTATGTCCTCTATCGCGATTAACCCCAACGACCGGGTCGCCACGATTAACCCGGGCATATACGGTCACTTTGCCGAACACCTTGGGCGCTGCATTTACGACGGCGTCTGGGTCGGCGAAGATTAGGCCATACCCAATACCGCCGGTTTTCGCAACGACGTCATTAGCGCACTGCGCACCCTGAAACCCTGCCCATGCTGGCCTGCAGCGCATCCATCAGAGACCGGCAGCTCTTCCTGACGGTCACCAACAGCCATGCCCAACAGGCCGCCGAGATCACCGTCAACCTGTTGGGCGGTGCCCGGGCGGCCGCTGCCAGTGTGCAAGTGCTGAGCGGAGAAATTCACGCCCACAACACCTTCGACGCGCCCACACAAATTACGCCGCAGCCGCTGGCCGCTGCCATTTCTGGCGCGGTGCTGACCCTCACCCTGCCCCCCGCCGCGGTCGCCGCGGTACAAATTACGCTGGATTAAATTTTGTGCCTGTAACTCGATCCGGCCCAGGCCGTGCTGGAACCGGGTTTCAGCGGGGGTCTTTTTCTTCCGCTGGGCATTGACAGCGTGTTCGCACTGGTTGGCGCGGGCATTTTAGTTGGTATAGTCGGCACGCTGCTGCGCGACCGTACTTAATGTCTCTACCCAACCTGCTCTCGTTGGAAGGCCCGGCTGCACTCTACCTGGATGGAGGCTGCCAGACCCACTGCTATGCCCATCCACACAAACAGCAACATCCCTAAAATCACCGAACTCGTGCGTTCCTGGTTCACCAAGCCCCCCCTGAATGGATCAGCCTGTTCGCGCACCACCCTTGAAGCCAAACCTAGCAGGATGCTCAGCAGGAGATGCCAATCCCCTTTTTCCTGCTGCTCATAATCGCGCCAGAATCATCACTACAATTCCAGCCAGGGCTGCCAGCCCCAGGCTGTGGAAAAAGACATACCGCAGGATTTCGCCTTCCTTGCCGTACTGCCCGGTGGCAGTACTGGCGACCACAATGCTCTGGGCATTGATCATTTTACCCATCACCCCCCCTGAACTGTTGGCCGCCGCCATGGTCAGCGGGTTAATCCCAAGCTGTTCGGCGGTGATGCGCTGCAGGCTGCCAAAGAGCACGTTCGAAGAGGTGTCTGAACCGGTCAATACCACCCCCAGCCAGCCCAGCAGCGTGCCAAAGAACGGGTAAAAGGCCCCGGTCTGGGCGAATGCCAATCCTAAAGTGCCGTCCATACCAGCATACCGGGTGACAAAACCGATGGCCATCATGGTCGAAATGGTGAGCAGCGAACGCCAGACCTGCTTCCACGTATTCAGATACGTTTCAAACATCTCTTTAAGCGAATACCCCAGCCACAGCCCGGCGATCAGGGCGGCGGCGAGAATGCCAGTTCCACTGGCCGAAAGCCAGGAAAAATCGAAAATGGCGCTTTGCGGTTGGGCAGCGGTAACCACGGGCGGCATGCGCAGCACCAGATTGTGCAAACCGGTTACCGGAATGCGCACCAGCGAAAAACTATCCAGAAAACTTTTTACTTCGGGCAGCCCCCATACAAATACGACCACACTTAAGATCAACCAGGGCAGCCATGCACCAAAAATCTGTTGGCGCGAGTGAACGGGTTTCTGGGCATTGACCGTTTCTGTTTTAAAGCGCCAGATGTGCCGGGGCTTCCATTTCAATAAGAAGAGCACCAGAACCCCCAGGGAAACCAGCGCCGAAACGATATTGACCAACCAGGGGCCGTGCAGACTGGCCACCAGATACTGCGTCACCGCAAAAGAACCTCCGGCCAACAGCGCCGCCGGCCAGACTTCCCAGGTGGCCTTCCAACCGGCAAATGTCACCAGAATCCAAAATGGGATGAGAATATCAAAAATGGCAAGTTGCTGGGCCACCGTGGTGGTCAGGGCGCGCAAATCTAACCCGGTGACGCCCTGCAAAGCGACCAGCGGCGTCCCCAGACCCGCGAAAGGGACCGGGGCCGTGTTGGCAATCAGTGACAAACCCGCCGCGCCCAACGGAGAGAACCCCAAACCGATCAAGATGGATGAGGTGACCGCTACCGGGGTGCCAAACCCGGCCGCGCCCTCAAAAAATGCCCCAAAGCAGAAAGCCACCAACAAGAGCTGCAAACGACGGTCCTGGGTGATGGCGGTCAGGCTGTCTTGCAGAATGCTGAACAGGCCTTTCTGGTTGGCCAGATTGTAAAGAAAAATGACGTTCACGATAATCCAACCGATTGGCAAAAAACCATAAGCCGCGCCGTACACCACCGAAAGGGCTGCCATGCCAAAGGGCATGCCAAACAGTGCTACAGCCACCAGGAATGTTACACCCAGGCTGAGCAATGCCGCCTGATGCGCCTTCAGGCGCCCCAGACCCAATCCGGCCAACAAGATCACGATGGGAAGCAGGGCTGCCAGGGTGGAAAGCCAGGCGGAATTTAATGGATTGTACGTTTGAGAAAATGGCATGGCTGGTTTTACCTGTAGTACAGACTTACTTACTCAAAAGCTGGGCGACCTGTGTATTCAAGCCGCCCAGCAGACCCCCGTTAACTTTTACCCATAAGAGTTGTCCCCAAGTTTCTTATTGAAACCAATCAGACATTTTTGATCAGCGTGAGGTTTCCATCCCTTGCCGCCAGCAAAACGGGCGCCATAAATTCATCCACCATTTCAGCGGTCAACGGCACCGGCATATTCTCCAACTTGCTTTTCAACTGAGGATTTTTTGCGGCGGCCAATGCGCGCTCCAGGTGTTCCTGCCCAAAACCCTGAACTTCACTCAGGCGGATTGGAAAACCGATGCGGTGGGCCAGTTCAAACATGGCTTCAGCCACCGCGATGCCCAACTCACGCCCGGAGAGCTGATCGATATCGGCTTGGGTCAGGCCGGCCTGTTGGTAGATCTTGCCAACCACGTGCAGCGGGCGCTGCACCGCGGGGGCGAAGAACACCGAATAATATGGGTTCATCATCGCGCAGGCGCGGCCATGGCTCAGCACATCGATAAACGAGAAGCTGTTGAGATGCGCCCCGTTCGTTCCACCCAACATAATGGCATACCCGCCCATATCTGTGGCCAGGCACAACGCGTTGCGCGCTGCTTCATCTTTTGGATTTTGGATTGCCCGCGGCAGGTAATTTACCACAATGTCAATCCCGGCAGCCGCCACCTTTTCGACCAGGTCATAATTGGCTTTGCCGACCGCGCTATACAGCACTTCCAGACAGTGAGACACACCGTCCAAAGCGCCATCCGCGGTTAAACCAACCGGCGCGCCGTAAGTGATCTGATAATCAAACAGGGATTTAACGGGAACAATCGCCTCGTCCACGACCAGTTTTTTCTGGCCTGTCGCAAGATCCGTGATATTTGAATACTTGGTCAGGTGCGCCGCGGAGCTGGCCACCGTCTGGATGGCAATATGCGGGGTCAATTTCTTGCCGCTGGCCTGCAGCGCCTGGCTGACCAGACCCGTGCCAAAATAATCATCGATGGTGCCGCCCAACGTGTGCAGCACCTCGGCCGCTTTGGCCGCATCGATGGTGCTGCCGCCGCCAAAACTGACGATGACATCCGGGTCGCAGCGCAATAGGTCAGCCATAATCCGATAAAGGTCTTCGCGCGGCGCATTGGGTTGGGCGCCGGCAGTCTCACCGGCAATCTTCACGCCAGCCGTGTTCAGCGACTCGCGCAGGGTCTGCACAAACGCCTCGCTACCTGGAAACGTGTCACGCACCAGAAAGGCTTTTTTCCCCTGCGATGCCACCAGGTTGCCAATTTGTGCTAAAACCCCGGCGCCAAAAACGTAATTTCCGCTCTTAAATGCGGCTAACAACTCTTTTGCCTGATCGATTGAATTCATGTGCTTCCTCCGTGAGAAGAGCGCTCTTCTCGGGTTTCAATAATTGATCTCGAATTATACCGAATAATCTGTAATTGCTGATGGAACATACCCGCCGATTAGGTTCGGGTAAACACTTTAACGCCATTCAGGACCAATTCTTCGGCGCGGTGGCAGGCCACTTTGTGACCGGCCTTAACTGTCTTTATGCTGGATCACCGCCCCACAATAGGCGCATTCGGCGCTTGCGCTGTCGATCCATTCCACTTCGGCGCTCTGCATGGGTGCGCTGCACTGCGGGCAGGCTTTGGGCAGGCGCAGCGTAACCGCCGGCTGCGCCTCAGCCGGGTGAGTCACATCCATGCCGCCGAATTCCGACTGCAGCACGCCCACCGCGTTGAGCATGCCGCGCGCGCGCAGTTTGGTGATGATATTAAAAAAGAAACGGGCATAGCGTTCCAGGCTGCCCTGATTGGAAAAAACGCGCAGGGCGGCCTGAGATTCGCTCAACCCGGCCGGCTCGATGCTGCCTTCGATCAGGCAAAATGCGGCGCGGCTGTGCAGCTCTCCGGCCACGCGCACCCGGCCAAAGGCTTCGGCCTCGCGCGCCTGCTGGGCCAAAATCTGCCCCGCCTGGGCAAAGCGCCCGGTCTGAATCATCCAGCGCGCCCGGCGCAGCGCGCCTTCGGCAGCGCTGGAATCGTTGTGAGAAACGGGTCGGCGAAAACTTCGAAACGTCATAAGGCGAACCTCTCTCCGAGGCCGGTGGTCACGCGTGACCCCGGCACAACAGCAGGCTGGGGCAGCCCGGTTTAATAAAAGCCAATCGAGCGATCCACCTGGCTGGCATAGGCGTGAATGCCGCCGGACAGGTTGACGACATGGCTCCAACCTATCTCACGCAGCCAGTAGACCACCTGGGCACTGCGCTGGCCCATGTGACAGAACACCACCAGCGGTGTGTCTGAGTCGTGCGCGGCGGCGGGCAGCGCATCCAACTGGCGGCGGGCCAGTTCGCTCAAGGGGGCATACACTACGCGCGGGTCGCTCAGCCGGGCGCGGGTCAGTTCAAACGGCTCACGCACATCCAACAGCACCAGCGCCGGTTCGGCTTGCAGGCGCGCTACCAGTTCGAGCGGGGTAATTTCGGGGATCGTGAACTGCGGGTTATCGTCTTCCATACCATTAACCTTATATGATCTCACCACGGAGACACAGTGAACACGGAGAAGAATAAGAACATTATGCTGGGCCCACTGCGGCTGCAGCGGCATGGGCCTGGGCTTTTTTCTCTTCTTTCTTGGGCGGCGGGGGTTTGATCTCGAACCCGGCCACCTGATTGATGTGCGGCACGGCCACGTGCTCTTTGTTGTGCACCAAAACAGTGATCGAGCAAGTTTGCACCGACAGGCGCTGGTAGGCGTTGAGCGGCATCTGCAAATAGTACGCCACCGCCAGGCGAATGACATCACCGTGCGAAAAGCACGCCACAAGTTCGTCATCGCCATGCAGCGCGGCAATCGCATCCAGCTCTGCCGCCACGCGCTGCTGTACCTCCACAAAACTCTCCCCGCCCGGAAAACGCACCACGGACGGGTTGTCATGCACGGTTTTCCACAGCTTGATGCGCGCCAGTTGCTTAAACGTGCGCCCCTGCCACCTGCCATAATTCAGTTCAATCAACTGCGGGCGGACCTGCACTTCCAGCCCCAGCGCCGCCGCCAGGGGCTGCGCGGTTTCCACCGCCCGTTCCATCGGGCTGGAATAAATGGCCTTAAGCGGGGCTTGGGCCAGCAGTACGGCCAGCGCCGCGGCCTGCTGGCGGCCTTTATCGTTCAAATGCACCCCGGGCAGCCGCCCGGCGAGCTTGTTGCGCGCGATAAACTCGTTATCACCGTGCCGGATGAGCAGTAGTGTGGGCATCGGGCTCCTTGGAATTACCACTAAACTTTGCGGCCTGAGCCTGTCGCCAGGCAGCCAGCCGCTCCATGATCTTTTTTTCATAACCTTCGCCGGAAGGTTCGAAAAAGCGCGTGCCCAGCACGTCATCCGGAAGATACTGCTGCGCCACAAAATGACCGGGGAAGCTGTGCGGGTAAAGATAGCCTTTCCCGTGTCCCAGGCCTTTTGCGTCGCGGCTGTCATCCATCAAATGGTTGGGCACCGCGCCCAACCCGCGCTGCTGAATATATTCCTGCGCCTTAAACACTGCCCCCACCGAATTGGATTTGGGCGCGGTGGCCAGGTATAGTGTGGCCTCGGCAATCGGATAAATGCCTTCGGGCAGGCCGATGTATTCAAACGCGGTGGCGGCAGCCGTGGCCACTACCAGGGCCTGCGGGTCGGCCAGGCCAATATCCTCACCTGCCAGCACAATCAAGCGCCGCAAGATGAAGCGCGCGTTCTCACCCGCCACCAGCATTTTGGCCAGCCAGTACAGCGCGGCATCCGGGTCAGAGCCGCGCACCGACTTGATGAAGGCCGAAATGGTGTCGTAATGGGCATCGCCGTTTTTATCATACACCACGGCGCGCTGCTGGATCGATTCCTCGGCCACTGCCAGGTTGATATGGATGACGCCATCGGGGCCGGGCGGGGTGGAACCCACCGCCAGTTCGAGCGCGTTGAGCAGGTTGCGGGCGTCGCCGTTGCACAACCCAATCAGGTGTTCGCGCGCCTCGGGCTGCACCACAATCGCCTTGCCGCCAAAACCACGCTCGGCATCGTTCAGGGTGCGCTCGAGAATCGTGGCCATGTGGGCATGGGTCAGCGGGTGCAGTTCAAAGACACGCGAACGCGAAACCAGGGCCGCGATCACATCAAAATAAGGGTTCTCGGTGGTCGCGCCGATCAGCACCAGCATGCCGCTTTCCACATGCGGCAGCAGCGCATCCTGCTGGGCTTTGTTCCAGCGGTGCACCTCATCCACAAACAAAATGGTGCGCTTGTGAAACAGCTTGCGGCGCTGCTGGGCCTCCACGATCACCTTGCGCAGTTCAGCCACCCCCGCCAGTACGGCCGAAATGCTCTCAAAGTGGGCCTGCGTGTGATTGGCGATCACCTGGGCCAGAGTAGTTTTACCGGTGCCGGGCGGGCCAAAGAAAAGCAGCGAAGAAAACAGCTTATCGGCCTCAATCGCGCGCCGCAGCAGCTTGCCGGGGCCCACAATATGCTCCTGGCCGACATACTCATCCAGGCTGCGCGGGCGCATGCGCGCCGCCAGCGGAGCTTCCTGCTGCATGCTTTCCTGATTGGCGTGTTCAAAGAGGTCCATGGCCAAAATTATACCCTGCTTCCCTCAAATGCTCGAATGGCCAGCCCCGCCGTGACACTGCTGAAGGAGTGCGTCGCTTTAACCTTCTCCGCCCCAAAAATGCGCCCCAGCATGCCGGTGAATAGCGGAATATTGGAAGAACCGCCCGTCTTCACCACTGCGTCGATTTGCCCCGGCTCCAGCCCGGCGGCAGCCACGGTGTCGAGCAGCAGCGTTTCGATCGTCTGGCGGTAGTGCTCGATATCGCGCTCGAACATGCGCCGGGTGTACAGTTCCCACAGGTCAATATCCTGCTCTTGCAACCCGATCACCGCCGCGCCCCGGCTGGAAAGCGCAATTTTGGCGGCCTCCACCTGGTTGTAGAAGGAGAAAGCCAGGTCGTTGAAGATCAGCGATTGCAGCGTTTTCAGGCGCACCGGCGCAATTTCCTTGCGAATGGCGCGGTTTAGTTCCTGCCAGATCTGCGGCGTGCTCAGTTCGGGCAGCGCCATCCAATCCGGCACGGCCTGGATCAGTTCCATAATTTCGACCTGCCCCTGCGCCATCTCGGAGCCAAAGTGCGGCAGCAGGCGCTTTTGAATGATGGTGCGGTCAAAATCGGACCCGGCGATATCAATGCCGGAGCTGGCCCACACTTCGCGGCGGCGCGGGTCGCCCAGTCGCAGGATCGCCAGGTCGAGCGTGCCGCCGCCAAAATCAAACACCAACACCGTCTGCGGGTGGTCAAGCGTCTGCTCGTAGTAAAGCGCCGCCGCCACCGGCTCCAGTTCAAAATTGACCGTCTTGAAACCGGCTGCCAGGGCGGCCTGGCGCAGCGTCTCTTCGGCCTGGTGATCCATCTCCGGCGTATCGGAGAACTTGACCGGGCGGCCCAGCGTGACCCCGCCGATCTCCTCGCCCAGCAGCGTCTCGGCCCGCTGGCGCAGCGCGCTGAGGTAAGCCTGCACCAGGTCACCCACCTTATAGAAGCGGTCGAAGATCTGCGTGCCGGTGTAGTGCATGGACTTGTTGGAGCGGCGCAGGGCGGTCTTGAGGTACTGCAACAGGCGCCCGGGGCGCAGTTCATCTTCGTAGGTAAACACGTCCGTGACGTAAAACATATCACCGCCGGTAAATTCCACTTCGCCTGCCCATTTCTTCACATAGCGCCGCAGGCGGTTGACGTTGTGCTTGTAATACAGTTCCACCGCTTCCTGGCCAATGTAGACCTGGTTGTCGCGGGTGATGTAGAGGATGGTCTTGACCACCTCGGGCAACAAGTTCTTGCGGTCAATCGGCAGCACGCGCACCTGCTTTCCATCGCTGACCGCCACGCCCGAATTGGAAGTGCCAAAATCCAGCCCAACTTGAATCGCCATGGTTCTCCCTTTTCTGATTTAACCACAGAGCACAGAGACACAGAGTTTTTTTTTGTTCAGACACCGAAAATTTGAGAAAAATAGTTATTTCACTACGAGAAGCATGCTTTTACCTTTTATGGTTTTCGCCTGTGCCTCTGTGGTAAGATTTTTAGTCCATCCAGGTGAACCTGAATTCATAGCAGCCCTTTGGTTAAATCCCTTGCGCAAATGCACCTATTACTTCTTGCCGGGCAGCGCAAAGGCGGCGAAATCCACCAGTTCGCCGCTGACGGGGATGGCCCCAGTATCCAGCAGGCGTCTGACCGCGTGCACGGTCAGGCGCCCGTCCGCGTGCAGGGCCGCGGACCAGTCTTCCGGGCGCACCGCGGCGGCGCCCACCACACGCGTGCCGCGCTCGCGGCGCTGCGCCGAAAAGAGCGCCTGCCCGCGCGATTTCACCGCGTGCACCCACTCCAGGCGGTCTTCGGTCCAGTGAATCAGCTTGCCCAGTTGGGTCATGGCCGCGATCGAACGCCCCGGCGCGCACACAAACCCCGCCGCCAGCAGGTCTGTCCTGCTCAGGCGAAACGCCTCCTCCACGCTGAAGGGCAGGTCGCGCACATCCAGGCACAGCAGAAATCCCTCGCGGCTGACCAGCACCAGGCGGTCTTCCTTGCCGGCCAGTGCCAAAGTGTGGGTGCGGTCGCCCTGAATGGTGGCGCCCGTGCCGATGTAATGTTTGTTCATCACCGAAGGCATCAGCGAGGTCATCAGTTTTTTCACAAAACCGCGCCTGCTGGCCTGCAGAATCATTTCGGCCATTGCCAGGCGCGATACCGGCGCCACACACGCCAGGGTCTCAGCGCCGCGCGTCTCGTGCGGGGCCGCGGCCTGCTCCCAATCCGGCGGGTCAGCGCTCGCAATGGCGGCCACCGCCTGGGTGGCGATGCGCCCGGATGAGAAGACGAACAGCAGTTCCTCCGAACTGGGCAGCACCAGCAGGCGCGGCGCGCCTTCACCGGGCGCCGGGGCATGCGCCAGGCGCGCCAGTACGCCATCTTCGATCAGCGCCGCCGGATCTGCCGCCACGCGCAGCAGCCGCCCCCTGGCATCGTAGGCGATGAAACTCAGCGCATCTGAGGCCGCCGGGGCCGCCGCGCTAAAATTGACCGGCAGCTCGCCGCCCACCTGCCGCCGCAGAATCTGCAGTTGGTATTCCAGGTTAACGATGCGCTGCTCGTATTCTTCCACCTTCTTCTCGGTGCGCAGGGCGATATTATCGGCGCGCAGCTCTTCATTGCGCCCGGTCAGGTCGCGCACGCGGTTGGCCAGATACTGCAAGATCACCCCCATCGAGGCGGGGCGCTCTTCGGCTTCTTTCAACCATTCTTCGATCTTTTCCGAGTTAATCATGGCTTATGTCCTGTGTTCAAATCGGCGCAGATGGGCTGCCAGTGGAGTATCCTATCCAACCGCAAAAAAGTTTAACCACGGAGCCACGGAGCGCACGGAGAAAACCAATATTTTGTATGGTGTACCCCGCCTTTGGCGCGTTTCGCGGGATGTTAAAACCGTTTCTTCTCCATGGCCACCGTGCCTGCCCCCTCCCGCTGCGGGTGCCCGAAGGGGCATGTGGGTGCCGTGGTCGAGTCAAAGAAAGAACATTGAGGTCAGCCCATTGCGGGGCGGCAAATGTTGACCGAAGCGCGTGAAATTGTACCATTTAATGGGGGAGTTCGTTCCGGCAATGTGCGCCGGGCGGGCGGTTTTAGCGCCGGCGTTCGTAAATTGTCACGTCCCAGATGCGAATGGGGTTGGTTAACCGGCCCAACTGGCGGTACGAATCGGGAAAGTCGATTTCGGAATTGGTCAAAAACGTTTCCAGCTCGGGCGACAAAAACTGGTTGGTCACCAGGTACTGGCTCTTGCGCGCCAGCTTCGAATGCAGCATGCTATCGAGCAGAGTGTTGTACCAGGAGTCATCGTCCAAATACCAGGGGTCGCCCGGCGAATAGCCCTCGAACAGATACACGAGCCCCGGCATATTATACAAGGCGATCACCCCGTCGCCCTTCTGAAACTTTGAGCCGGCGATGATCTGATCCAACCCTTCCAGATGCGCTTTGGTGCGCGCATCCACCTTAATTCCGTTCAGGCGGGCAGAACGCACATTTAAAGGTTCTGAATTGGTCACGCGGTTATCCACCAGGCGATAGGGCCAGACGAAATACGTCACCACCCACTGCGACCAGAACCAGGCGGCGGTAAAGGCCAGCACCACCCAGCCCACCGCCCAGCTCCAGCGCGCAAGCTGGGTTTCCTGGAACAGCAGCAGCAGCAGCGCCAGCCACGGGGTGACGTGCAGCCAGAGCTGCCACATCAACAGGTTGTTGGTGCCAAAAGCCGCCGCCAGGGGCAGGCACAACAAAATGCCCGCCACCACCAGCTTCTCCAGCTCGCCCCCGGCGGCGCTGAGGCGCGGGCGCATGGACAGCTTGAGGCGGGAAATCAACCCCGGCCCCACCGCCGCCGCCAGCAGCAGCAAGATCACCAACAAAACCAGCAGCAGCGGCACACGTTTGGTGGTGCGTCCTAAAATCGCCTCGTGAAACAAAGGCGAGCCCCAGGCCGATGCCAGCCCCAGAAGCGCGATAAAGATCCAGCCCACGCGCCCGGCCCAGGCGGTCTGCGCTTTTTTGGAGAAAGCCACCCCCGCGGCAAAGAGCGTCACCCCCAAAATCAACCCGATAAATGGAATGAGCGCTTTCACCAGATCTTTGGCATCGCGCCACAGGCCATTGAGCAGGTCTTGCGGCTGGTGGCTGGGGTGCAGCGCCACGCCCTGATTCAAGGTTTGCAGCACCGGCTGGACCGCGTTCAGGCCAAAATGCAGAAAAGCCAGCCCCACCAGCGCCCCCAGCAGCAGCGGCCCGGCCTGATTCTTAAAAAACCCCCGGCTGCTGCCTACGCCAAACCCAACCCCGCCCGCCAGGTAGAGCAGGGTCAGCAGCACCGCCGCGGTGGGTTTGACAAAGGTCGCCATCAATAGCAGCGCGCCCACCGCCGCCCAACTCCAGCGCAGCCGGCGCACCCCTGTGGGAAGGTCGCAAATTGAAAACGCATACAGGGCCAGCCCGGCCGTGAGCAGCATGCCGGCGTTGATAAACACGTTATAAGAAAACGTCAGCGAGAGCGCCACATTATAGAAGAAACTGCTGCCCAGCAGCCAGGCCGCCGTGGCGAAACCCGACAGCACCACGCGCCGCGGGTACAGGCGGCGCAACATGTGCATCAGGCCCCAGGCAAAGACCAGCGCAGACAGCGACGTCAGCACTAGCGAGAGCACGCGCGATTGGATCAGCCCATCCACCCAGCCGAACAGCCGGGAAAGCAGCACGAACTGCAGCGCGGTATAAATGGTCTGCTTTTCCTGCCCCGGCAGCAGCCCCAGCAAATTGTAGCCCTCATCGGTCACATCAAAGCCGCGGTCCAGGCCCCACAGCATGACCCCCACCAGAGCCAGGGTGGAGAGCACAAGAAAAGCCTCGATGAAGGCCTTGAGGTATTTATGGGAGGGGTTTGGCATCACGACGATCCACTTTGAGTCAAGATTTTCCGGCGCTGCGCCCGCGGGTGGCTGTCCCCGATTATAACCCGAGTAGAAGGCTGCTCAGGCTGGAAAATTGGACTCGGCCTGCTCCTGTGACCCCCCTTCCCCTATTTTGAAGTGCAAAAAATGGGGGAAGGGTGCCTTTTTGCCGCGACTTGTGTGGAAGCATGGCTCCCTCTCCTAAAATCCGTTTTTTGGATTTTGGGGGAGAGCCGGGGTGGGGGTTGGTCTTAATACCCTTGCGGGTATTCGATGATTCTGGGCAGGATTGCGGTCATCCTGCCCAGCCTTTCATCCGATCAATCCGGGTTCAGACCAGCCCCTAAAACGGCAGCATATTCCACAACAGCACGGCCCAAGGGCCCAGAATGGCCCAGGCCCAGGGCGCGGCGAACTGCACGCTCAGCGCGAAAGCCGCGGCAATCTCCAGCGGCTTCTGAAAGGACTCCTGCAGCGCGATCATATTGTGCTTGCGGCGGGCGTAATACACCGGCCGGATATTCAGCACCAGCGCCCCGCTGATCAGCAAAATCACCACCCAGGTGGGGATCAGCCCGAGCAGGAAGATGGTCACAAAACCACAGTACGCCCCCACCGCGAGCACCAGCAGCATCAGCCAATAGGTCAGGCGCGGGCCAATGGTGGCGGCGGTGTGGCGCAGCCCGGCTTTCAGGTCGCCGTCCAGGTCGCGCAGTTCATTGAACAGTTCGCCGTACAGGCTGATGGCCGTGACGAAGGTGAACGGGAACAGCCAGTAAAAGTTGTCGGGGCGGTTGTCAAAGGCCATATAGCCCGGCAAGAACTGCAAACCAGCCAGCATCATGCAGTGTGAGGCCATGTCCAGAAAGGCCATGGTCTTGAGGCGAATTTTGCTCCAAGAATAAACAAAGCCCAAAAACAGGCTGATCGTGCCCAGGATAAACGGCCAATAGCCCAGGGAATAATAAATCAGGGCAGACAGTGCTGCCACAACAAACGAGGCGATGGTCGCGGCGCGCCGCGATATTTGGCCGGCCGAAACCGGGTTGCGATTGATCTTGCTGGGGTTCAGCGCGTCATCTGCCGCGTCTTCCACATCGTTGATCATGAAGGCAAACATTACCGCCAGCCAGTTGGCCACCCATACCCCGGCGAACTGCCAGCCAATCTGGCCCTGTGCCGAGGCGATGCCCAGCAGGGTGGTGACGGTCACAAAAAATGTGTATTCTTTGTAACGGGATAATTTGATCAGTGCGAGAATCATTTTCACCGTAAAAGTTCCTTATATGTTTTAACCACGGAGTCACGGAGTCCACTGAAAAAAATAAATGATTTTGGCATGTTCCACAACATGCGTGCAGCTTTTACAAGGATAGGCCGCTGTGTTTCCGTGGTTAGATCTGTCTGGTGGTGCTGCTTGCGCCGCTTATTGGAGTATAACCCCGCTCATGCCATTCGGTCACGCGCAGATTGCCCGCCCCATTTGGCGACAATCTTATCATCATCGTCGTCGGCGGTCATGATCACCGCTTTGACCGAGGCTTTCAGTTCTTCCTTGTCGCAGGTGGAGCCGACGATGGTGTGCTCAAAGAAGATATCCTTATCCGCATCCACCCCAAACGCGCCAAAACGCATGCGGTCGTTCTCGGTGAGCAAAAACAGCATTAGTTCGGCGGTCAGTTCGGCGCCGGTCACCACGTAGGAGCGGGTGGTGATGGTGGCGTCATCTTTGCCCCAGGGGTAGACCCCGGTATGAGCGTAGGCGCTGCCGATCAGAATGCTGAAGGTGGGCGCAGTTTCGCTTTCGCTGGCAAACTCGCCGAAGATTTCTTTCATCCACGGCTTGACCTTTTCGTAGATTTCTTTTTGTGCGTCGGATTGAAATTCCACAGCAGTTCTCCTTTTTTTATTTAACCTCGGCACCCCTACGGGTGGCCGAAGCGGCAGGCACGGAGGGCACGGAGAAGAAAATTTGGGGTTTCTGGGTTCGATTGTAGCGGCCCCTGGTTATAACGGCTGGACCTTGATGCCTTCGGCATCCATCTTGATCAGCAGGCCTACCGGGCGGGGGCCGCCGGGCCTGGGCAGATAGCCGACAATCGCCGGGCTGAGCGAATAATCGATCCAGCGCTCCCAATCGCGCTCGCTGACAAACTGGCTGCGCGCCTCGGCCAGCCAGGCCACCAGCGAGGCATCCCACTCCAGGCGCAGGCCCTGTTTAACATAACGCCCGGCCAGGTCGGCCAGCATGTGGTCCTTGATCCACTCCTGCGAAATCTCCACCGGCTGCACCCCGGGCATAAACAGGTCGATCTGCCCGGCCAGATCCGGGCCAATCGCTTCGCCAATCGCCTGGTACACCTCACCGGCAGCGATGCCCAGCGGCTGGTCCTGCAGATGAAAGCCCAGGGTGCGCTGCATGCGCAAGGTGATATCGGCGGTCAGCAGCACCACGCAGTCGCTGAAGTAGATCGGCTTGCCGCGCCCGTCCGTCACGCGCCCATCCTTGAGGGCCTGGTTAATCACGCCGCGCACCGCGGGATGGCATTGGTCGATGTTTTCAAAGCGCACCACGCTCCACGGAATTTGGGACAGGGCGTGCAGCGGCAGGGTATCGCTGTAGCCCACATACCCGGGCGGCGCGCCCACCAGCAGCGACACATCTTCGGCGTGCGCCATGCGGCTGAGATCAATCGTCACCACGCGCGCCGGGTCGCCAAAGAGCGCGCCGGCGATGGTAGCAGACAGGGTCTCGCTCGATTCGGCGGCCGCGGCGCTGAGCAGCAGCACCGCATTGGGGCGGTTGGCGCGCAGGTCCAGCCCGCGCATGGTCACTTGCAGGCGGTTGAGCAGTTCGGTCACCTCATCCGAGCGCATCAGGCCCTGCGCGGCCAGTTCCGCCTGCAAGCGCGTCAGGCGCGTTTCCAGCGAGAGCGGCATGCCCACCATGCGCTGGGCCACTTCCTGGGCATCTTCCAGGGTGAGCATGGGCAGGCGCTGCGCCACCGCGTGCGCAAGCGCCTGTTCCAGCAAATCCACGGCCTTATCGGGAAAATGGCGGTTCTTCATATAAATCTGGCCAAACTGCACCAGCCAGTCCAGCACGTCGTCGGCCACCTGCACCTGGTATTTCAGGCTGAGCCTGTCGCGCAGCGCCGATAACACCACCAGGGTCTGCTCGGGGGTCAATTCATTGACGCGGATGGGCTGGAAGCGCCGTTCGAGGGCCGTATCGGCCTCGATAAAGCGGCGGTACTCGTCGTCGGTGGTGGCTGCGATCACCGCCACTTCGCCGCGCGCCAGGGCCGGTTTGAGCAGCGCGCCCAGGTCGTTGGTGCCCGGCATGCCGCCCGCGCCGATGATGGTATGAATTTCATCGATAAACAAAATCACGTTGTTCTGGGTGGCTTCCAGCAAAATGCCCTGCATGCGCTTTTCCAAATCGCCGCGGGTATCGGCACCGGCCACCAGGGCCGAGGATTGCAGCGAAACGATGCGCGCATTCTCCAAGAGCGCCGGCGCCTTGCCGGCGACGATCAGGTTGGCCAGGCCTTCCACAATCGCGGTTTTGCCCACCCCGGCCGGGCCGATCAGCACAGGGTTGCGCTTGGTGTTGCGGCAGAGGGTTTCCATCATCAATTGGGCTTCATCCTCACGCCCAATCAGTTGGGGCAGGCGGTCTTCGCGCGCGGCGCGGGTTAAATCGCGGCCAAACTGGTCCAGCAGCGGGGTGGCGCTCTTGCCGGCAGCCGGCCGGGCCGGCGCCACGCCGGCAGCGGGCTCTGGCAGGGTGTAGCCGGCCAGCCGCAGCAACACCAGCGCCAGATCGCGCTCGGCAGCCTGCGATTTACCGCGCTGTTGGGCCAGCTCGCCGGCTTTGGCTGCCGCCGTGGGCTCATCCAGCGCCGCGCCAAGTTCGCCGCGGTTCAACTGCGCGCTCAACGCCTGCTGCATGCCCACCACATCCGCCGTCCCCAGCAGCGCTGCCACCATCGGAGCGTGCCGCTCCAGCAGCGCCAACAACCAGTGATTGAGCCCCAAATACTCCTGTTTATTTTCGTCGCGCCGGGCCACGGCCGCCGCAACCACCCGGCGCGCGCCTGTCGTCAAATCTGGTAATCCACTTTGAACCATGTGGAGATTCTCCTTTAGTGGCTCTCCAGCCAAAACAGCCGCGCCAACCCACCCCCGCCGGTGCGCAGCCTGTGAATAATTATACCCAGAGTTACTGGCATAAATTACGAATTGCCTGGGCAATGGCCGGGTTCACCGGGAAATGGCGCTCCAGAAAGTCCAAAATCGCCAGGGCCGACTGCGGGCTGCGCTCGTAGCCCTGCACAAACTCCGGCAGGCGGCGCGTGACGGTGGGGAAGCGAATTTCAAAGCGCCGCTCGCGCATAAACGGGTCGGGCTGGCCCGGCTGCGCAGGTTCCACCAGTTCCACCAGCTCCAGCACGCGGTCTACGGCGTAGCCCTGAATAAAGCGCGCCGCGGATAATTTTTCTCCGCGCTGCCAGCGCTCCAGGCCCACGTACAGGTTGCTCAGCGCTTCGCCCACCTGCCAGCGCCCGTCTGGTGATTTGGGTGGTTGAATGCTGCGCACCGGCACGGCAATCAGGTCGTCCACTTCGGGGCGCTTCCACACCACGCGCCCCGGGGCAAACGGCACCGCCCGCAGTTCTTCGATTTCAAAGACGGCGAATTCACAAAAGACGCCGTCGGCGAACAGCACTTTATAGCCGTCGGCGGTATTCTGGAAGTAAAACGCCAGCGGGGCAATTTCGCTCAGCCAGTTCAGCCGCCGCAGCACTTCCGCTTTTTTGCCGGGCGCGGCGATCACAAAAAAATCGAGGTCAGAAAATTCGTCCAACCGCTCCAGATCCAACCCGGTCGAGCCCAACCCGATCAGGGCCAGGGCATTCCCCGAGCGGGCCAGCGATTGGCCGATCTGGTTGAGGCGTACCAGTAATTGTTCTTTCTTAACCATCATTCTTCATTCCTACGCTTTTTTTCTTAACCACGGAGACGCGGCGGACACGGAGAAAAATAGATCTTTTCAGCATTTCGTATCCACGCAGTCAGCGTAGAGAAGTGAAACCCGATCCACAATCGTGCCAGAAAGTGCAGGCGTTGATTCTTTATTTTTTCGCCAACTGCACACAACCTTTAGCCGACCAGTTTCTTCATCAGTTCAGCCGCGTCTGCCCGCAGTTCTGGCGTTTCGCTGCCGCTGCGCCGGGCCGCCAGCACGCGGTTCAACCGGGCATGTGTGGCCGAGTCCAGCGGATAGCGGCGGCCGACCAGCAGCCCCGCTCCCACTAATATAATAGGGACGAGGACAAATATCAGGCGCAGCGCGGTTAGAAAGGCTTCGGTCTGGGGCTGCTCCACCACTTTGCTCACACCGCCCACCATCTGATCCAGCGGGGCGCGATACCCCGCCAGCGCCAGGCTGCTGGAGATCATAAACAGGGCCACCGCCGAGCTTAACTTACGCGTGAAGGTGATTAAAGCCGAATAGGTGCCCTCGCGGCGCTGGCCGCTCTTTAACTCGTCCACATCCGGGATATCGGGAAACATGGCGTAGATCATCACCACGATCCCACCGGTGCCCAGCCCAACCATCACCGCGAAGGCATAGGCCACCCAATTGGGGCCGCCCGGCACCAGGACAAAGCTGAACAGCATCGCCGCCACCCAGATCAGCGCCCCCACCAGGTATCCGGCCAGTTTGCCGGCGCGCCGGCTGAGCCAGACATAAAACGGCAGCGCCGCCACCTGGGCTACCAGCAGCGCGCCGCTGACATAATTGGCTTCGTTACCGCGTACCAGGTAATATTTCATCCAATAAATCACAATGCTGCTGACCGCGTCCATAGCGACAAAGGTCAGGATGTACATTAACAGCACAATCACAAACGTGCGCACGCCGAACGGCTCCAAAAAAGTGGCACGCCACGAAAACGGCTGGTTCTCGCGCTGAAACTCCTGCCGCTCGCGCACGCTAAAGAAGGTGACAATGAACGGCAGCGCGAAGAGCAGGCCAAAGATCGCCGCCATGGCAATGTAGCCCTGGTGCAGATCGGGAAAAAGCTTCACAATTTCCAGCGGCAGCACCGCGCACAGGATGGATGAAAAGGTGGAAAAGAAAATGCGGAAGGAACTGATGGAAGTGCGCTCGTGATAATCCAGGCTGAGTTCTGCCGCCAGGGCATTGTACGAAACCATCACGATGCTGACCACGGTTGAAAAAAACAGGTAGGTGAAGATCACAAAACCAAAACGGGCCAGTTCCTGATTAAAATCGACCGGGTAAAACAGCAGGAAGAAAGAGACAAACACCAACGGAATGCCTGCCAGCAGGTAAGGCCGGCGGCGGCCCATTTTGGTGCGGGTGCGGTCGGTGAGGATGCCTTCAAAGGGGTCGGTAATGGCGTCATAGCCTTTGCTGAGCAGAATCACGATCCCGGCCAGGGCCGCGTTGATGCGAATTACGTCCGTGAGGAAGTACAGGTAATAAAAACTGATGATCACCCCGGATCCACCGCCGTAGATATCGCCCACGCCGAAGCCCACTTTACGCCAAAAACTCAGCCGTTCACTGCCGTTTGCCATGCGGTTCAGCTCCCAATTTTTTTTATTCGTTCCGGAAAGGCCCCAGGGGGTGGAGAAAATCTTAAAAAAGCACGCAGCCCCCATTATACGGTATGCAGCCGATTTTATTGGAAACTGGCAGGGCCCGCCCGAACCTAATGCTGTGTCAGCGGCACAAACAGCCGGTATTCATAGGTCGCGGTCAGCGGGCCATAATCGGTGTAAACATATTGTAAATTGGCAGCCGCCCTCTATCCCCCGGCCCCTTTCTCCCGGAATCGGGAGAAAGGGGCCGGGAAGGTTTTTGCTGCTTTCCCGCCCCACGGGCGGGAGTTGGGGAGCAGGCGGAAAAACACTTTCAGGACGCCCTGCTTTAGGGTTTGGGACGATACACCATCGCCTGCAGGTCTTCTTCGGCCTGGCCGATCTTGCTCTGGTAAATGTGCACCTGGCTTTCAAAGGAGGAGCGCAGGTGGCTGGCTTTATACCCGGCGATCATTTGCGCCAGCCAGTTTTCCATGGTCGCGCGCACCGGGGGTTGGTACTTTCCCTTGAAAAACACCTGCTCCGGCGGCAGCTTGGGCGGCATGGGCGGATAAGCTCCGCGCGCATACCCAAACACCATGGTCATCAGCGGCAGGGTGCCATCGGGCAGGCCCAACATCTCTTTCAAGTATTTGGCGTCCAGCAGGCCGCTGCGCCCGGTCTCAGACAGCATCACCGAGGAGATGCCCAGCGCTTCGGCGGCAATATTCATACTCATGGCCGCCAGCGCGGCATTCGTTACCGCCACGGTGTGCTCCACCAGCGGGCTGTAAGGAAACACATCCAGCACCTGCCGGGCGCGGAAGGTATCGGCAATGACAATCACTGCCCGGCTGCCCTGGAAGGGCAGGGGCTGGCCGAAGGTCTGCTGCCACAGTGGCGCATCGAACACGGCAAAGGCCCAGGTTTGCAGGTTGACCGTGGAGGGCGCCAACCGCCCGGCTTCCAGAATGGCCGCAAAAACATCCTCAGGAATGGCATGTGGCGTAAAGGAACGCACGCTGCGCCGGTTAAGGATCACCTGCAGCAGCGGGTTGCCAGCCAGCGTGGGCGGTATTTGCGGCCTGCCGCGCAAAATCTGAGCCAGGCTGCGCAGCGTCGCGCTCCAACCCAGCTTCAGGTTCATGGCGCGAGCTCTTCTTCTTTCTTCTCCAGCACCGAGACAAAGCCGCCAAACAGGCGGTATTCATCCATGCGGCACGAGTTGACAAATTTGCCGTCGAAGATGGTGATATCCGGGCAACTGTCACACATATCCGCGCGCCCGTCTGGCATCAGGTCGGGCGCCTGAATGATGCCGATGGTCTGGGTATAAATGCCCTCAAACAGCCGGCCGGGATGGCGCAGCACGTCCTGGTTGCGCTTCTTCCAGGCCGCGCGCAGGGTGGCATCCCAGGGCGAGAGCCAGAAAATATTGGAGCCGATGCGGGCCGTGGAAAGGTAGGCCAGGTAGCGCCCGGTCCACAGATGATGCGCGGCCTGGGTCAGTTCCATAGTGCGCTTGCCCACCGACCCGTACATCTGGTGCTTGCTGCCTACTATCGCGCCAATCAACCACTTGTAGCTGTCGTGGCGGATGCTGCCTCCCAGGTAGCCGGAAGCTTCGTATTCGGGGAAGTGCTCTTTAATCAGGTCATGCACCTCGGGGGCGGTGATAAAGTGATCGTCAAACGATTCGCTGGTGTAGCTCAGTTTGCTCATCTCCACCGTCTGGTCGTTTTTATCAATGGCCACGTTGTGAGCCGTGGCAGCGGTGCGGTAGGTGATAAAGACCAGCCCCTGTACTTTTTCGATGTTCGCCTGGCCCCAGCGCACCACATCCGGAATTTCATGAAAGGTGGCGGGATAGACGGTCGAGTTGAACACCAGGTACAGCCCGCCTTCGGCTGCCACCATATCGGCGATCTTCTGGCGCAGTTCGTTGTGATCTTTTTCGTTCTTGCCCTGCCAATGCGGCCGGTTCTGGTGACTGTCTACGTGCATGGTAAAGCCGGCCAGGCCGGCTACTTTTAATTCATGCAGCAGTTCAGGTGTCAGCGCCACCCCATTACTCAGAATCACCGGTTTGATGCCCTGCTGGGCAATGAAAGCCACCAGCTCGATGATGTGCGGATAAATCAGCGGTTCGCCGCCGGCGATTGAGAAGTTATCCGGGTTGCGCCATTGTTTGAAGAACAGCACTTCCTCCTTGAGCTGGTCCAGCGTTTTGTGCCCCGTCATAAACTGGCGGTAGCAGCCATCGCAGTGAATGTTGCAAATATCGGTGACTTCAATCCAGGCGATGGGGTTATCGTTCATCGACCAGGGCAAACGATAGTAATCTCGTTTATCCAGCATATCTTTCCCTCCGTAGCAATGGGTAGTTCCTGCGTGATTTCAAAGACTTCAGCGGCCTTCCCCGAGGGCAAATTTTCGACGGACCCGGCAGCGTTGTGTTGGTTAACCAACACAATACCGCGCGCAAAAGTCCGGTTCGGAAATACCCTCAGGCCGCTAAAAATAAAAATAGTTCGTTAAGGATTTCTTGGATAAATCACCAGGTGAGTAATGCTATTAGTATAATAGGATTAAAATAGTTGTCAATAAACAACTTGATTTTAGCGGCGTTATGGCTTATCGCTTCGCTCGTTAAACAAATTAATTGTATTCTGTCTGTTCTTGCCATCAATAAGAACTCGTTACTGCTCAGCCCTCCCCCTACCCCCTCCCGAAGCGGGAGGGGAAAGAGGTTCTTGGAGGTGATTTGTGGCACAATGTGCCGCAAATCACCTCCAAACCTCCTTTTCTCCCCATTCCGCCGCTCCCTGTACCTCCATCAGGGTGGTATCGGCCACCCGTAGGGGTGTGGGGTGGGGCCGGGGGTGGGGTGAGCAGTTACAAGAACTTTTTATAACCCGCCGGGGCCGGCCTGCTGCAGCAGCTCTGGCAGGTCCCCGTCGAAATAGAGCGGGGTGCTGCCCAGGTCAAAAAGCACCTGCGAAAATTTACGCGGCACGGGCTAATATCCCAGTTCCAGATCGACCCGGTTGAGCAGCGTTTCACCTAACGCATAATGCTTGAGGTTGGTGGCAAAAAGATCCACCGCCCGCTGTAAATAATTGGGACTGATGCTGCCAATGTGCGGGGTCAGCAGCACGTTGGGCAGCTTCCACAGCGGCGAAGCGGGCGGCAGCGGCTCCTCTGAAAATGTATCCAGGGCGGCCCCGGCGATGCGTTTTTCCTGCAGCGCCTCGACCAAAGCCGCCTGGTCCACCACGCCGCCGCGCCCGGATTGGATCAGGTAAGCGCCGGGTTTCATGGCGGCCAGCTCAGCCGCGCCGATCATATTGCGCGTCAGCAGGGTCAGCGGCAGGGTGACCACCACAAAATCGCAGTCCTTGAACATCGATTTCAACGCCTGGTACGGATATAGGCGGTCAAAAAAGTGCCCATCCGGGTCACCCAGGCCGGGCAGGCTGTACCCTTGGTCTTCGGGGTGCATGGCATCGCGCTTCGCCGCCAGCAAGGTGACCTGAAAAGAGCGCAGCAGGCGGGCCACCTCGCGGTTGATGCTGCCGTACCCTACCAGCCCCACCGTCGACCCGCGCAGTTCGCGCGGGGCAAAGCGCTCCCAGCGGTCGCGCGGCCATTCGCTGCGCAGTTGGTTGGCCATAGCCTCCGGCAGGCGGTGGCCCAGCGCTAGCAACATCATCAGGATGTATTCCGCCATTTGCGGCACCGCGGCGCCGCTCAGGTGGGTCACCGCCACACCGGATTTGCGAATGAAGGGCGAATCGACCGCAAAATCGATCCCGGCAAAATGAAATTGAATCCATTTGAGGTTGGGCGCCTGGGTCAACCCGGGCAAGATGCGGTCGGTGTAGAGCACTTCCGTGCGCGCCCAAATGTCGGCGGGCACTTCATCGGGCCGGCGCACAGCCAACACGGTGAGATGGATATGCGGAGCTACCGCTTGCAGTTGGGCTTGCTGCGCATCGGAGAAGGGGATGATCGATAAAACTTCCAGGGATCTGTCAATCATTTCAGGTAAATTCCTTCCGGATCCAATTCCTCGCGTAAGATGCGCAGTTCCAGCGCGGTAGGCGGCAGGGTGCGGCGCAATTGGGCTGCCGCGCGCAGCGACCAGCCGGTGTTGGCCTGGGCCTGTTCCAGTGTGACGCCGGGGTGCAGGGCCGCCAGCAGCAGTTCGCCGCTCGCGTCCGGCTCCAATATCCCCAAATCGGTCACCACCGCCCGCGGGGGGGCGGGCCGGCCCGCCCCCCCGCGAAAACCGGCAGACGTGGCAAAATCCACCTGCTCTGGAAAACGGCGTTTTTGATGGGGGGTCATCACATAACAGCGTTTCGCCCAGGCGGCGATCTCCTGCGAGCCTCCGGAACCCGGCAGGCGCACCCTGGGGTGGGCATAATCGCCGATCACCGTGGCATTGATGTTGCCATAGCGGTCAATTTGCGCGCCACCCAAAAAGCCCACGTCCACATTGCCGCGCTGCAGGTACAGCGTGAAAATATCATACATGCTGCACACCCCCGCCGCCCCGCTCACCAGGGTGGGGTCGCCAATCGAAAGCGGCAGGCGGCTGGGCCGCGCGCCGATCACCCCGGCCTCGTAAATCAGCAGCAGGTTGGGGGCATGCGTGCGCCGCGCCAGGTTGCAGGCCAGGTTGGGGATGCCCACCCCCACAAACACCACGTCGCCATCGCGCAGCAGCCGGGCAGAATTAATCGTCATCAGTTCGGCAGAAGAAACCTCAGGATTCATGGCTGCCCTCCGGCGCGCTCAATACTGCCCATAATTCACCTCGGCCGCCAGGCGCGGCGCTACCGCCAGGCGCTGATGGGCTTCAGTGCCCAGTTTAGCCCAATAGGCGGCGCGGTCTTTCACGCCGTAAACCCACTCATCCAGGTAGCGCTGTATCGCCTCGGGCGATTCGCTGAGCGCGTCCCAGCGCAGGTAAAAGAGGTTATCGCGGTCGTAATAGCCCTGGGTGTACGAAGGATGCGCGCAGAACGGCACCAGCACCACCGCATCCACCACTAAACCGGGAATCAGGGTGCGGTTGGGGTCGGAACGGATCACCGCCTCGGGCACAATTTCTTCGGCGGTCACAATCACGTGGCGCGCGGCAAAAGCCGCTTCTTTTTGCTCGCCGATAATGCCCCAAATGTGGGCGTTGCCCTCGGCGTCGGCGCGCTGGACGTGCACAATCGCCACATCTGGGTGCAGCGGCGGCACCACCACCACCTCGGCCCCCGAATACGGGTCCACCACGCGCCGGATTTGCGGGTTGGCGTGTTCCAAATCCTCCGCGCCGGTCAATTTCATCGGCAAAAACGGCAGCCCCGCCGCAGCGGCCTGCAGGCGGGTGATCATGCCAAAATGAGAATATTCCTCCCATTCCAGCCGCCCGGCTTCAATCTCTGAGCGCAAAATGCGCAGTGAGCCGACCCCCGGGTTGCCCATATACGAGAAGATCAGCTTGTGCGCGCAGCCCGCCCCCACCATCTGATCGTAGATCAGGTCCGGGGTGGCGCGCGCCAGGGTCAGGTTGCGGCGACCCTGGCGAATGATCTCATGCCCGGCGGCAAAGGGGATGAGGTGGGTGAACCCGGCGCAATAGACGCAGTCACCATCGGCGACAAATTGGGCCACCGCCTCAGAAAGCGAGCACAGCTTGGACATTGATTCATTCCTTTTTGAGTTAACCACGGAGAAAACAAAATCATTTTGTGTGGTCCGCTTCAGCGCGGGCAGCTTAATGGGCGCATGGATGGATGGTTGCAGGCCAATTTGTACACTGCGCCCCCGGCGACATCACTTCTTTCCCGCGGGTTTGCCGCCACCGGGCGGGTTGCCGAATTTACCCCCGCCGGGCGCACCGGATGGTTTGACAGGTGGCTTCCCGGCAGGCCCACCCGGCGGACCGCCGGGCTTACCGCCACCCGCCGGCGGGCCGGTGGGTTTAGGGGCGGGGGAACTCTGGGGTTGTTCGCGTTTGGGCACCGTGTTATCTTTGCGGCGCTTAAAAACGCCAAAGCGCGGCGCGGGTGGGGCTGCCGGGGCCGGATGGGTGACAAGCATAAAGATGCCCAGCACCAGGCAGCCAAACCCGCCCGCCAGCAGGTTGAATTCCGGCTGGCGGACGGAATCGGAGATGACAAACAGTGCCATGAAAAAGATGCCCAGACCAATCAGAAAACCGCCCATGCGCCGCCACGAACTCATGCCTTGCGCACCCGCACGTGGATCTGTTCATGCATATAAAGCTGCAGGTAGTGCACGCCACCGGCGTTCTTGCCGCTGGAACCCGAGCCTTTCCAACCGCCAAACGGCTGGAATCCGGGCCAGGCCCCGGTGGTGGCGCCCTGTGGGCGGTTGGCATAGCTGACGCCGGCCTCGATCTGATCAAAGAACCAGTCCACCTCTTCCGGCGCGCCGTAAAAGCCCGCGGTCAGGCCATAAGCAACCGAATTCGCCTGGCGCATGGCCTCATCCAGGCTGTCTACCGCCGCGATGGTGGTGATGGGCAGGAACATTTCGTGCTGCCAGAGATGGTTTTCCAACGGCAGGTCGGCCACCAGGGTGGGCGCGCAGAAATACCCATTGGCCAACGGGCCATTCGTCAGCACCTGCCCGCCGGTCAGAATGCGCCCGTTCTGGTGCAGTTCCTCGGCGAAGTTCTGATAGTCGCGGTACGAAGCGCGGTTGATCACCGGCCCCATGTTGACGCCGCGCGCGGTGGGGTCGCCCACCACCAATTGCCCGGTCATTTCCACCAGGCGCGCCACCAGATCGGCATACAGCGGCTTCTCCACAAACACGCGCGAGCAGGCCGAGCATTTCTGGCCCTGCAGGCCGAAGGCCGAGCGCATAATGCCGGTGGCCGCGGTTTCCAGGTCGGCATGGCGCGAGACGATCGCCGGGTTCTTGCCGCCCAGCTCCAAAATCGTGGGGCGCACCCAACGCCCGCTGCCAAAATCGCGGTGGATGCGCATGCCCACATCGTACGAGCCGGTGAAGGTGATACCATCCACCTCGGGGCTATCGATCAGCGCCTGGCCCAGGCTGGAACCGGGGCCGGTGATGAAGTTATACACGCCGTCCGGCAGCCCGGCATCGCGCAGGCATTCGGCGATCCAGCGTGAGGTCCAGGGGGTATCGGTGGCGGGTTTAAACACCACCGTGTTGCCTGTCACCAGGGCCGCGGCGGTGGGGCCGCCGGTGAGCGCGCAGGGAAAGTTAAACGGGCTGATCACCACCCACACCCCGTAGGGGCGCAGCACCGAAACATTGGTGGCTTCAAAACCCAGCAGTGGGTCGCGCCCCATCTCGGTGATAAAGCCATTGCCGGCCTGCATTCGGTCGCAGGCATAGCGAAACAGGTCGGCGGTCTCGGCCACATCGCCCAGGGCTTCCATGCGGTTCTTGCCCACTTCCAGGGCCACCGTCGCGCTCATCTCGTAAATGCGCTGGTCCATCAGGTCCGCCGCTTTGCGCACCAGTGCCACGCGCTCGGCCCAGGGCCTGCGGCTCCAGGCCGGAAAAGCGCGCCGCGCGGCCGCCAGGGCCTGCGCGGCATCGGCCGCGCCGCCCTTTTGAAAGATACCCAGCACTTCCGCACTGTTGGCGGGGTTGCGGTCTTCAAATTTCTCCGGGCTGAAAACGTCCTGCCCATCGATGAGCATGGCATATTCGCGCCCCAACCCGGCGCGGGCCTGGGCCAGCGCCGCGTCAAAGCGCGTGTGCAGTTCTTCGGGCGGGTTAAACATGGTGGCATAGGTCAGTTTGAATGGCTTGGGTTCAGTCATGATGGATCGATCCTCCATATGTGAAATAACCACGGCACGCAGGACACGGAGAACAGGGTAATTTTTGCGGGGTCCGCAACGTGCGCGCGGCTTTAACCAGGAATTCGGAAAAAGGAATGGTTGCGCCACAAATAAGTATAGTCCAAGCCGAAAGTTGAGTCAAAGCGGTTTGGGATTTTTTTTCTGCTGCCCCTGGCCAACGCGACGGAAACCTGTGCCCTTGAGAATAAACTCACGAATGGCAGGTAAAAACCTCCCTGTTCGACGCGTTCATTCTGTATCTAGAGATTGTAGGCTATCAACAGCATTGTATGTCCTGTGTCGATCGCATCTGGTGCAGAATTAATATTAAGGTGGATAAGATTCTTTAGACAGGAAAAGAGGTCAGGTTACGGTGGACTTTTTTCTTAAGGTTGAGTATAGCATTTTCGGCGCGTTGGCTTACGCCACCGGGGGGGGTGCGATAAACCTTCCCTTAACCCGATATATGATACTGTTGGCGAACTCATAAACCCTCCATCCCCCGACCCCTCCTCCCGCACCCCTGCGGGTGGCCGAAGCGGCGGAGGAAGGGGAGTAGATTTTAAGCCGGTTTTGGCCGGCAAGCCGGCCAAAACCGGCAAAAAAGTAAGCTCCCCCGCCCTTGAGGG
>Ga0105047_10001285_pt1 | contig 44777 bp, 36 predicted proteins | sample MAT04_FD_78384 | JGI IMG/M metagenome (GOLD analysis project Ga0105047, IMG submission 78384) | Freshwater microbial communities from Lake Fryxell liftoff mats and glacier meltwater in Antarctica - MAT-04 (megahit assembly) | ecosystem: Environmental > Aquatic > Freshwater > Ice > Liftoff... | reverse complement strand
CACGCTGCACCCCTGCACGCTGCACCCCTGCACGCTGCACCCTCGATCCTCAATCCTCAATCCTCAATCCTCGATCCTATCCCCCCCGCCCCCCTCTTGCCCCTGTCCTTCGCGAGGGACATATTGGCCAAGCGTGGAAGAACGTTGTCTATCTCAAGAAGCCCGCTGGGCTGAGGAGCTGTTATGAGCGACTGGATTCGTTCCCTGTTGGGCGCCGACGCCGACACCTTGCTGAACCATCGCTCGGGGACCATCTCCAAAGAGATGCTGCACCTTCCCTCGCCCGACTACATCGACCGCTGCTTTATCCCCACCGATCGCAGCTGCCGCGTCATCGGCAATCTGGCCCGGCTGTTCAACCACGGTCGTCTGTCCGGCACGGGCTTCCTTTCGATCCTGCCCGTCGACCAGGGGATCGAGCACTCGGCCGGCGCGTCCTTCGCGCCGAACCCGCTCTACTTCGATCCCGAGAACATCGTGAAGCTGGCCATCGAAGGGGGAGCCAACGGCGTCGCTTCCACCTACGGCGTCCTGGGCGCGGTCGCCCGCAAGTACGCCCACAAGATCCCCTTCATCGTTAAGGTGAATCACAACGAACTGCTGACCTATCCGACCAAGCACGACCAGATCATGTTCTGCACGGTCGATCGGGCCTTCGACATGGGAGCGGTCGCCATCGGGGCCACGGTTTACTTCGGCTCGCCCGAGTCCAACCGGCAGATCATCGAAGTCTCCGAGGCCTTCGAGCGGGCCCACGAACTTGGCATGGCTACGATCCTGTGGTGCTACACGCGGAACAACGCCTTCAAGACGCCGACCGTCGATTACCACGTCTCGGCCGACTTGACCGGCCAGGCCAACCACCTGGGCGTGACGATCGAGGCCGACATCATCAAGCAGAAGCTCCCCGAGAACAACGGCGGCTACACGGCTATCAAGTTCGGCGCCACCTCTCCGCTGGTCTACGAGAAGCTGACCACGGCCAACCCGATCGACCTCACCCGCTACCAGGTGGCCAACTGCTACATGGGTCGCATCGGGCTGATCAACTCGGGCGGAGCCTCGAAGGGGGAATCCGATCTGGCCGAGGCCATCAAGACGGCCGTCATCAACAAGCGGGCCGGCGGCATGGGCCTGATCAGCGGCCGCAAGGCCTTCCAGCGCCCGATGACCGAGGGGGCCCAACTGCTGCAGAAGATCCAGGATGTGTACTTGGATAAGAGCGTAACGGTGGCCTAGCGCACCTGGCCGGAGCGGCCTTGTCGTTCCGAACTTGCGCTTGACCCTCGCCGCGCACCCCCCAGATAATGGAGTCATTCTCAGGGGTGGTTCTTGCACGGGAGTTCCCTCATGCGCCTATCGGCTGTCGCGGTGGTGGTGATCTGCACGCTGGTCGGCGTCGCGTGGGGTGTCAGCCTGGGAGCAGGCGGGCATCTTTCCCTCGAGTCGACGCCCGCTTACATTCCCGCACCGCATAACCTGCCCAAGACGGCTGGCGGCACCGCACTGCGGATGGCCATGGTGCACGATGTGATTCACCAACGGTACTTCCTGCACAGTGCCGCCTACTACAACCGCCGGAACGAAGACTGCCGCAAGAAGCTCGGCGAGAAGTTCGCCAGCCTGGAAGACCCCGCGGCCGAACCCTCCAAGGACCTACGTCCGACGCTGGCCGAGTACGCGCTGATCGAAGACTTGGCCGTCGGGCTGGAGCGGACCAAGCAGTATCCGCCGGCGATCGCCATCCAGCGGAAGAAGCTGGCTTGGCAACACGATCTGGAGCAAGCCTGGCTGGCAGAGAAAACCAAGCTGGCCGGCAAGCCCGCCCCGTTGCCTCTCTCGCCGGAGCACCAGGCGCTGTATGGAACCTACGTGAACCTGGGGACATTTCTGATGCTCGACAGTCTGGGCCCGGCCATCGGCGGAGATCCCCAGGGCAAGGCGCAGCTCAAGGAAAGTATCGACTGGGTTCGCAAGGCGATTGAGATCAACCCCGACTCCCACTTTGGCCGCGAGATCTGGCAGGTCGTGATCGGCGAGTTCCTGCTGGCGGCAGTCGACAAGCCCGAGATCCTGACGCAGTACGATATGTGCGGCAACGCCTTGAAGGGAGTGCTGGCGACGAATGAAGGGGCGCAGCTCCCGTTCAATCGCGAGTGGCTCGAGTTCTATCTGTCGCAGGCGCGTTCGCCCGGCTTCTCGGCCCCCTTTGATCCTCGCGCCGACGACCAGCCCGAACTGCGAAAGCAGCTCCGCGATCGCTGGATTGCGCACATCGGCGGGACACCCGACATGAACCCGCTGGTCCCCGACCTGCCGAAGGACCCGGTCCCCTTCGACGAACCGACGCTGGCGATCCTGGGCATGTGGATGCTGGGCGGAGGGCCGAATCCGCATTTCTCGCTGGGGCTGGCCGAGACCATGGGCCGGGTCGGCGAGCGCGACCTTGCCTGGAAGGCCTATGAACGGACGCGGCAGATGTCGGCCGGATTCTGGTCGGACCCAGCGATTTGCAAAGCGATCGACGAGCATTGCGCCGCGCGGCAGCTTGCCTTGGGAGTGGGCGAGCCGACGGCTTCGCGGCTGAAGGAACAGTTCGACAAGGATCTGGCCGCGGGACTGGCGTATCAAAAAGCCCAGGCCGATTTCGAGGCCGCGCGGATTGTCGAAGGGATCGCGCTGGACGATCCGACGTTCTACGTCCCGTTCTTCGCCAAGGCGGGGCGGATCTCGTCCAAGGTCGGAACGGCCGACCTGGTGAAGACGCCGCGCTGGCGGTTCTCGCTGCCGCGCGTGCTTCCGGCGGTGCTGTTCTACGGAGGGTTGGGAAGCCTGGTCGGTCTGTTGATCGTGCGAATGAAACGCCGTGCGGTATCGCACACCTAGCGCCCCTTGCGTCCCGACAACTTCCGCGAACAATATCTGCGCCTCCTTGCCGCTACCCCTTGGTCGACGCACTCCCCATGTGGCAACAGTTCCTCGAGTTCCGCGAGTCCGGCTTTTTGGGCTATCGCGGCACCTTCATGCTCGACCTGGTCGTGGTGGCCATGGTGCTGGTGCTTCCCGTGTTGTCGGTCAGCATCTATGTGGTCAAGTTCCGCCAGGCCTATCAACTGCACAAGCAGTTGCAGATCCTGTTAGGCATGGTGCTGCTGGCCACGGTGCTGGTGTTTGAGTTCGATGTGCGGATCTTCGGCTGGAAGCACAAGGCCGAGCCGTCGATCTACTATAACACCTGGCTGTTCCCGGTCTTCTACACGCACCTGGCGATTTCGGTCTCTACAACGCTGCTTTGGATCTGGGTGACCTGGCGGGCGCTGTTGAACTTCCCCAGTCCGCCGGTTCCCTGCGCGTACAGCCGCACGCATCTGCCGCAGGCCAAGCTGGCCGGCGTCGGGATGTTCCTCACAGCCATCACCGGCTGGATCTTCTACTACATGGCCTTTGTGGCCTGAAGCACGGCGTGCGGTTTGAGGTTCGTTTCGCGCAGCGCCTCGTGCGCCTTGCTTCGCGCCGCAGGTCGAGCGGTCGGGCCGGCCAGTCGCGTGTGCGGGGCGTCGACCGGCGTGAAGCGGACCCCGCACAAAGGCAGACCAAGCACGCGGTTTCCCAAGGTGCTGTGGGTCGTCTTCCAGGCATCGGTCAGAAAGACCAGACGATGCTCAGTCGCGCCGGCGTCGAACGAATCCTTGTCGATGCGGAAGACCAGCGGGCTGTTCCCTACGCCGCGCGGGAAGCTGGCCACATGCCGGCGATCGAAGAACACGTCCAGGCCCAAGGGCTCGTCGTCGGGCCGCAGCGGCAGGGCATCAAGGGCGACTTCGTACGTCCCCACCGGAAGCGCCACATGCAGCATCGATTCGGGGGCCGACCAGCGGAACGCCCGGCCGTTCCAGTTCTCGACAGAATGGAAGCCGGCGAGTTGCGTTTCGTCGACGGTCGCCAGATCGTATGCGTTCTGGTCCGGGACCTCCTCGCGGGGCTTTTCCAGAGTTTCAGCCAACGAAATCATGCGTCCCACCTGAATCGCTCGGTTCCACGCGGTCTTGTACGAGGCCAGTCGTTTTTCGGGATGCCAGGCCCAGAGCCAGAATCGCAGCGCTGCCAGGTCCCGCTTGAGCGAGGCGTGCAGCACGGCCGCCCGCGGCCCGAAGACGGTCGTGAGCAGGTGCCGCTTCAAGAAGCGGGCGTGGGCAGCCACCTTGGTCCAATCGCCCGCAGCCAGCACGCGGGGCAGATTCTTCAGCACGTCCCACGACAACGCCCGGGCGTTCTCGCTGCGCGACAGCTCTCCCATCGACCAGTCGATGTGGGGCTTCAAGTAGCGTTCCACGTGCGCCGTCGAGGTCTTGCCTCGATAGCGGAACTCGCCCCGGCCGTACGCCTGCAGTTCAGGAAACAAGTTCGAGAAGCGGACGTTGTTGCAGTGCCAGACCCAGGCGCGCTCAGCGTAGCCAAAGCGCAGCCCTCGGGCGTGCAGCCGGGCCGACAGTGCGGGCTCGGCGAAATGGTGCAGCTCGGCGTCGAACATGCCTTCGCTCAGGAACCGTTGGCGGTCCATGGCGAAACCGCGGATCATGACCTTGTTCCAATGATCCTCGTGGACTCGATTCGGAAAATCATCCGAAAAGAGCTGCTCTTCCAACACGGCCAGCAGGTCGTCGTTCAGTCGTTCGGAGCCGCAGAATGCCCCGTCGAATGCATGCGAATCGAGGAACTCGATCAACTCCGCCAGGCAATCGCGATCGGCCACTACGTGGGGTTCGGTGAAGAACAGCGTGCGCCCTCGGGCGGCCAAGGCCCCGGCATTGTAGAGCTCGGGCGGGTTGCACCGCGGAAAGCGGAGGAACGCATCGTGCGGAGCGAGCAAGGCTTGCACGCGGGCGTCGCGCTCGGGGCTGGCTTGCCCGGCGATGGCAATGACTTCGTAGCGTTCGCGTGGATAGGACTGCTCGCGGGACCAACTGGCCACGCTCCACGGGGCTATGTCGCGGTCGTCTTCCAGCGGAATGACCACCGACAGCCGCAGGTTTCTCGGCCCGCGTCGTTCGGATCCAGGCCTCGGAACGACTTCGCTTTCGTCGACGCTCATATTCGAGTCCACAGTTTCAGTTCTTAGAGCCACACGCTGGCCTCCCGGTGGGTGAACATGGCCAGCAGATCGTGCCACGAGAGAACCAGGCCATCCAGTGTTCGCCATTTGCGGCCATAGACCACAATCTGGCTGGGGTTCAGGAACTGGCGGCCCATTCCCTGGTCGCGCATCTGTTGGTGGAACGGGACGTGTTCGACATCCGTTCCACGATATTCGCACTGCACCAGCGCCTGCGTGCGATACACCCCCAGCCCGCCGAAGCACGAGAAGACGGGCACCAGCGGGTCTCCGCGCTGCCAGGTGAGCAGGTTCGCATACGCAGTCGTGAGTTCTTCGTAGCTGCCTTGTTCGCGATAAGCCCAGGCGTCGTAGTGCAGGCGGACGTTGGGCTGCGACTTGATGCGCTTGTAGATGATCCCGTAAGAGCCGACAAAGTCCCACGCGGGCTGGCCAAAGGTGTGGGCCAGGCCGTCGTAGCTCCAGCCCCCTTCCAGGTCGGTGTCGATGACAATCGTGTGATCGAAATCGGCCAGGTGCTCGGCGATGTGCTCGCGGTAGCGGTTGCGATAGAGCGCCATCCGCTCGGCGCGCTCCAGACAGCGCACGGATCGGTTCACTGGGTGGCCCAGGGTGTCGTTGAGCACGGTGACCCGCGGATTGCGACGCTGCCAGCTTGCCAACAGCGCCGGCGTTGCGTCGCTCGAGTCGTTCTCGAAGAGGACCACGCGGTAGTCGGCGAACATCGAGCCGATGCGTTCGGTGCGGGCGATGGTCCGCGGCAGGACCTGCTCGATGTTTCGCGCCAGACCGCAGATCACGACACGCCGGCCGGCCATCACGCTGCGCCCCAGCACGACATCGGTTTCGTACTGCTGGCGACGTTCCGGTGAGGGAACGAATCGCGCTTCAGGAAACTGAGCCAGGTCCGGTTGAATCATGATGGCCCATAGGGAAGTGCAACGTTCATTTGGGCGGGCAATATAGGAACGAACCGCAATCGCTGATAGATCGATTGCCCGCCAGCAGTGCCAGCACGCAGGCTCGTTGGCAGTGGGTGAGGGCCATCGCCGGACGCGCATGGTCGCCTGGTAAATCTGGCATTGCAGCACCTGCGAACTGCCGTCAAGATGCCGCTCCGCCTGCCCCCCGCACCGCGCCAAAGGATTGGCCATGTACAAGTTTCTGCTCTGCTGGCGTTATCTCCGCACACGCTATATCGCTCTGGCCAGCATCGTCAGCGTGATGCTGGGCGTGGCCACGATGATTGTGGTCAACAGCGTCATGGCGGGCTTCTCGCACGAGATGCAGACCCGCATCAAGGGCATCCTGTCGGACGTCGTCTTCGAAGTCCCCAACCTGAACGGCTTCCACGACGCCGACGCGCACATGCGGCAGATCCGCAAGATAGCGGGCGAGCATATCGCCGGCATGACCCCCACGGTACACGTGCCGGCCATGCTGAGCTTCCGCTACGGCGGGCAGTGGATCACCCGGCCGGTGCAGGTGGTGGGGATCGACGTCGAAACCAAGGGAGACGCCGGGGACTACGCGCAGTACTTGAATCATCCGCTGAACCGCGAGAAGCCGAGCTGGAAACTGCACGAGCAAGGCTACGACCTGCGCGATCACCAGGCCGGTGCCGAGGCTCCGGAGCGTTCAGAGCTGGGGAACTCGGGCAAGCTCTACCGCGAATGGCGCATCCGCCGCGAGCGGGCTTTTGAATCCGAGAATCAGCGACTGGCCCCGGAGAACGGCCTGCATCGCGAGGCCAGCGAACCGGTCGTCGATCCGCCCCTCGCACCCGAACTGGCATTGCCGGCCGACATCCATGCAGTGATCCCCGTCGAAGCCGCCGGAGATCTGCCGACTCCCTCGCCCGACTCCGAAAATCCCTTCGGCGGCCGCCCTGACGATTCGCCGAAGCACGACGAACTGAAGGATCAATACACGGGCATCGTGCTGGGCTTTGCCTTGGCGACCTATCGCGGACCCGGCGGTCGAGATCATTTCATGGCCATGCCTGGCGACGATGTGAAGCTGACACTGCCGACCGCTGGCACGCCGCCGAGGGCGATCGACGACTCCTTCACCGTGGTCGATCTCTACGAAAGCAAGATGAACGAGTACGACTCGAGCTTCGTGTTCGTGCCGATCGAGAAACTGCAGAAGCTGCGCGGCATGTTCGATCCCACCACCGGGGTGGGGAACATCAACGCGATCCAGATCCGCCTGAAGGACCCTTCCAAGGCCGAGTTGGTCCGCGACCTGCTGCAAAGGTCGAAGGCCTTTCCCCCTGGCGTCTATGTGATCTCGACCTGGAAGGACAAGCAGGGTCCGTTGCTGGCCGCCGTGCAGATGGAAACCGCCATTCTGAACGTGCTGCTGTTCATGATCATCGCCGTGGCCGGATTCGGCATTCTGGCGATCTTCTTCACGATCGTGGTCGAGAAGACCCGCGACATCGGCATCCTGAAGTCGCTGGGAGCCAGCGGACTGGGGATCATGGGGATCTTTGTCCGCTACGGGCTGACCCTGGGCATGGTCGGCTCAGGGGTGGGCATGATTCTGGGACTGCTCTTTGTCTATTACATCCAAGAGATCGCCGACGTCCTGTCGTGGGTCACGGGCCAGCAGGTCTTTGATCCCACGATCTACTACTTCATGAAGATTCCGACCATTGTCGAGCCGCATACCGTGGCCTGGATTGTGACCGGCGCCATGGCGATCGCCGTGATGGCCAGCGTGCTGCCGGCTTGGCGCGCCGCGAGACTGCATCCTGTGGAGGCCCTGCGCTATGAATAAGCAACTCATCGACACCAAAGTTCTGCGCGACACGCGCCCCAGCGGCCCGCACGTCAAGATCGAACCGGGCAAGATCGCGGCTCCGGTCGCCAGCGGCTCGACGAAGCTGGGGGCCAGTCTGGCCGCCCGCAATCTGACCAAGAGCTACAGCAAAGCGAATCTTTCGATTCCGGTGCTGCGCGGGGTCGATGTCGACTTCCGCGCGGGCGAAATGGTTTCGATCATCGGCAAGAGCGGCTCGGGCAAGAGCACCCTGCTGCACCTGCTGGGAACGCTCGACGCGCCCGACGAGGGGGAAGTTCACCTGGACGGCGGCCGAATCGACAACCTGCCCGGCAAACGCCGCGACGCCCTGCGCAACCAGACGATCGGCATGATCTTCCAGTTCTATCACCTGCTGCCGGAACTCTCGGCGCTGGAGAACGTGCTGGCCCCCATGATGATCGCAGAAAGCACCTGGACCTATCTGCGGCACCGCAAGAAGCACACAGAGCGGGCCTGCGAACTGCTGAAGCTGGTGGGCCTGGATCACCGCATGAAGCACAAGCCGCGCGAGCTCTCAGGCGGAGAGATGCAGCGGGCCGCCATCGCGCGGGCCCTGATGGCCTCGCCCCGCGTGCTGCTGGCCGACGAACCGACCGGCAATCTCGACCGCCGGACCGGGCAGGAGATTCTGAGCATCCTGCGTCAGTTGAACGATCGTGAAAAGTTAACGATTGTGATGGTGACGCACGACAATGCCATCGCCGAGGCGGCGGATCGTTCGGTCTGTCTGGTGGAAGGCCGCGTGGAGTCGGCGTGAGCGCATGGTGGTTCGGCGCGTATAGTAGCAGGCACACTCCGTGTGCCGTCCGCCCGAAGCCTCTCCAACGGTCAGCGCCGCAAACTGAGCGGCACGGCGCCAGCCGCCGGTAGTACACGGTTCGAGCATCCCTGGGGCATTGGTACTCATCGGCGGCGGGATCGAACGTCCAACTCGCATGCGATTGGCAGAGCGAAACTTGGGGTCACCGGCGGCTAGCGCACTGCCGCTCAGTTTGCGTCGCTGACGGTTGAAGAGGCTTCGGGCGGACGGCACACGGAGTGTGCCTGCTACTTTACGCTCTTTCGTCGATTTGACCCCTGCGCCCCGTGAGCAATACTTGGATGGAAACTCTTTCCATCGAGGTTTGCCATGCTCAGTCAATTGCTTATGCGAAGGTTCGAACGGACGGCTTATGCCGCGCTGATCGCCTGTAGCGTTGGCACGGCTCAGGCACAGCAGCCGGGATCGGCCGCGCCGATGCAGATCGCTCCGCGATACGAGCCTGCCCCGTTTTCGTGGCGCATCCTGGCGGCCAGCAGCGAAGGCCGACCGATCGAGGTTGCCCAGTTCGGCACCGGCAAACGGCAGATCCTGATCGTGGGACCTTTGGCAGGCGATCAGCCTGGCGCGCTCGGCATGGTCGACAAGCTGGCCGAGTACCTGGCCGCCTCGCGAATGCCCCTGCCGGACGTGACGCTTACGTTGGTTCGCGATCTGAATCCCGACGGCCGCGTGCGGCGCTCGCGGTTCAATGTCCGCGGCGTCGACCTGGACCGGAACTTCTCGACGACGAACTGGCAGAAACTGCCCGAAGGAAACCTGTGGCGCAGCGGTCCGCGACCCCATAGCGAGGCCGAGACCCGCGTGCTGGCGGCGCTGATTGCCGACCTGCGGCCCGAGCGGATCGTGGCCGTGAACTCGGCCTATGACCGGGCGGGGCTGATCTGGTCGGGGCCGGGGAACGACGTGGCTCGCGCACTGGCCGACGAGCTGGGATTGCCCCTCGCGCCGCCAGCGGTGCAGCCCTCGGGATCGCTGGGCGCCTATGCGGGGGACGAGCGGAACATTCCCGTACTGGCCTTTGGAGTTCCTGCCGGCGCGGCGACGCTCGATAACTGGTCGGCCTATGGGCGCGGCTTGATGACGGCCGCGGGACTAGCCTCGCCCGAGCCTCGTCGCTTGCCGACCGCCGACCTGGCACTGGAACCGATGCCGGGGTCCGACGCTCCGCCCACGCCGATTGCCAATGCGCCGCGAGAAGCTTCGCCCGGCGCTCCGGCCGTGACTCCTTCGGCCAATCCGCCGCGCGGCCAGGGGCCGTTGGCCAACGGCCGCACGCGAGCCACGCCGATCTCGAGCGGACGCCCGCCGGAAGAGCTTCCTCGTGAACTTGGCGCGCCGGCTACGCCGGTTCCGTCGGCCAGCAACTCGGTGTCGGACATCGCCGAGTCGCTCGACCTGGGCGGTTGGCGCCCCGCCAGTGCTCCGCCTGCTGCCGTCGCTCCGGGGGCTGCGGCCGATTCAGACAAGCCAGTCTATTGGCCGGCCACTCGCATCCAACGACTGCCTCCGGCCGATCGCATTGACGGCCGGTAGTCCGCGCGGGTCTGGAAAGAGCGCGACGAACTGCTCAGTGCCTGAACTGCTGCGAGCTTGCGCTCCGCATGCCCGGGCCGCCGAAGCGAATCTCGAGCTTCGGCTGCGGTCCCCCCTTCGATCGGATGCGCAACTGATGTGTGCCGGCCGCCAGAGAGACCGGCACGCTGTGCCAGCCTTCGTTCTTCGGCTGGTCCAACTGATTGCCGTCGACCTCGACCGAGAGAGGTACGCTGGAGCGCAACTGGAATTGATAGACATCGTCGGTCGGCACGTCGAAATAGCCGCTGACTTCAAAGCCCTTGCCGGGCTGCACGCCCGCCTTGGTCAGCCAGTCGGCCGAGCGGGTCTCTTCGGCCGCCCGGGGTTCGCCCCCTTCGGCCAGCACGCGCAGCCCCTTGCCGGGATTCGGCGTGGGGGGCAGCTTGAGCGCGGGCCAGGGATCGGGCGGGACGACCTTCACCCGGATCGGTGTACCGCGGACGCGCGCGGCCGTGTCGCCGGCGATCAGCCCCAGCGGCTCCAGCAACACGTCCCCTTGCCCCAGCACGCGGGGGTCGATCTCCACTTCGCCTGAGGCTCCGATCAGGCTGGCCACCTCGCGGCGATTGTGCAGCACCACCAGTTGCAGCGCCTCGGGCAGGCTGAGCTTCAGCCGCAGCTTCTGGTCCCAGCGAACGGTGGCTTCGGTCGGTTCGACCTTCAGGACTGGACTCTGCCGGCGGACCGTCAACGGCATGATCGCCCGCCCTTGGGTCTGGATGTTGTCGGCCGTGATGGCCACCACGCGCAGTTCGTGGTGTCCCTCGGCCAGGGTCTTGGTATCGAGGGGGAACGCATCGCCCGGTCGAACCGCTTGGCGGCGCTGGCCGTCGATGAACAACTCGAAGCGATCGATCGAGACCTGCGCCCCCTCGAGCTTCCCTCGCAGTTCCAGCGTTCCGCTGGCGGGCTCGCCCACGGGCAAGCCTTCCACCACGACCTGCGGAATCCTGGCCCAAGGGCGACAAAGCGGATCGCCCACGATCAGCAACTGATAGGGACCGAAGACCGATTGATAGAACGACTCGGCCAGCGTGCAACCCTGGGCGTAATGCACCTGCAGGAAGGCCAGCGGGAACTTCTGCTGAATCGCGAAGGGCTCGGTGACCGTACCGCTGGAACCGGCAGCGCCGTAGCGAAGAAACTCGGTAAGAGGAGTCTGCCCCGCGTCTTCGCTCAGCACTCCGCCAAAGCTGGTCAGGTGCTCGCAGATCGCTCCCGGACGAATGGTGCTCTTTGTCGCGGGCCAGTTGAAGCCCGCGGTCCCCATCATGGCTCCTTGTACATCGTCTTTGCCGTCGGGGGTATTCCCGTCGAGGATCTCGGCCGCTACGCCCAGCTTCTTCAATCGGTTGACGGCCGGCTCGAACACGCCCGCGCGGGTGGTGGAGCGGACGTCGCCATTCTTGACGTAATAGATCGTCCCCTTAGGGCGAGTGCCGTCCGAAGCGGCGGCAGAGCGCAGATAGGCCAGCGCCTCGGTGACTGAGTTCCCCCTGCCGCTGGTCATGGCCAGCATGGTCGACAGCAGGTAGCGGTCTCCTTCAGGGCCAGTGGTCGGATCTCCCTGGAAGGAGAAGTTCTGGTTGGCGTGGAAGCCGCGGGTCGGCTGCACGTCGAACGTATAGGCCTTCGCCCTTTCGATCAGCTTGGCAAAGCGAGGCTGGTCCTTGAGGCCGGCCAGCGCCGCGTCTCCTTCGAGCTGCGCGGCCGACAGCATAAAGCCGGCGTCCATGGCCCGCTCCAGACAATCCAGGGCATCCTCGTCCTGATCCAACGACGCACGGGCTCGCGCGAGCAGGTACTGCACCAGGCCCGATCGCGGGACGGCCTTCTCAATTTCCAACAGCGAGGCGATCGCGTGGCCCCACTTCTTCTCGCCCGCCTGCCGCATGGCATCATTCAGCATTTGCTGCTGGGCCTCTTCCAGCTTGGACTCGCCTACCGCGGAAAGGGGGCGGCGCATGTAGCGATTCACGTCCAGGCGCAGGTAGCTGGGATTCTTGGCCAGCACGTAGCGATAGAGAAAGGTCAGCCCGTTGGTGGACGCACTGGGAGTGATGACCTGCGGCAGCTTCTCTTTGAAGTTCTTCAGGTCGGGATTGACGTCGATCACATAAGGAATGTCGCTGGAATAGACGACATAGTCGATCTGGTTGCCCAGCCCACGCTGATCGATGGTCTTCAGGACCGGCGTCAGGATCTTGTCGCGGAACTGGTCGACGTTGGCCGACTCGACATCCGCCAAGTCGCTGAGATAGACGACGTTGCCGGGGGGAATTTGTCGCAGAGTGATGTACTCGTTGGCGATGGCCAGCGAGGCCCAACTATCGGCGTTGACGACCAGGACCAGATTCTCGGGCCCTCCGCCGGCATGCGCGGCGCCAGGCGTCGTGATCGCCAGCAACAGGAGCGACAGACCGAAGAGCAGGGGGCGGAGAGTCGCCCCTTCCGGATGAAAACGCAGCATGGCCCAGGCCCATCGAGGGAGAGAGATCTCTCGCCATGGTAAGGGTCCGGACGGGGGATGTCGAACCGCAGACGTAGTGACGCTCACAAGTAGGGTGGGCTGTGCCCACCATCGCCACTTGGACGGTCTCTCCGCTACGGAGTGCCATTTTTAACTAGAATCGCAGACGATCAACAGTTCGCCGCGTGATTGGCATCGCATGGGTGGGCACAGCTCCACCCTACTTAGTAAACCCGATTGCCCCCCGTCGAGCGGCCAATGACCGGCGTATCAGGAGCCGTCACAAAGATCTCGGCGCGACGATTCTTGCGGCGGTTGTCGGTGCTGTCGTTGGCCGCGACCGGAGCGGCCGATCCAAAGCCCGTGACGCCGATCCGCGCCGAGGGAACGCCGAGCTTCGACAGATAGTCCTGCACGGCCAAGGCTCGAGCGGCGCTCAGATGCTCGTTGCTGTTGAAGTGGTCCTTGGTGTCGCGGCGCGCGATCGCCTTGTCGTCGGCATGGCCCACGATCGTGACGTTCAGGTCCCGGCCCTCGGTCGAGTTGATGAACGTGGCGAAGTCCTTCAGGGCGTTCGTGCCGTCGGTCTTCAGATCGGCGCTGCCGGGATTGAAGAGCAACTCGGCATCGTAGCGGCAACTGCCGGTCTGCGGATCGTACTGAAACGTATTGTGGCGGCGCGCGAGCTCGGCCATGCGGCCACGGGCGTTGGCCCCCAGACCGCCCCGCGCCGAACGGCTCTTGCCGTCGTCGTACATGCCGGCCAGTTCGTCCTCGGCCTGTGCCAACTGGTCTTCGACCCGTCGGCTATGGGCGCGCAGATTGGCCAGTTCGGCCTGTTGGGCACGGCTTTGCTCGCCGGTCAAACGAGCCTGTGATTGGCACTGCGTGAGCTGGCTCTTGGGAACCCACTGACAGCCCGGGGCCGCCAGCACGTTCAAGGACAGCAGCAGTGCAAGCGCCGACGGCAGCACGCGAGAGAAGCACATGATTCGACTCCTTTCGAATCCCAGTTCTATGGATCCCCACGCAGCCGCGAATGACGTGTCGGCCGGGGAACTCTTGGTATCACTCAGGCAGCATCCTGCTGCATCGTCAACTCAGGACAAGCTCGATTTCAAAAGACCGGTGCGCGGCCCGAATGGACCGCGCACCGAATCGTTGGGTTTACTTCTCGATCAGGTTGATGACCCAATCCATGATTCCGCTGGTGTAATGGTTGATCGGGTCCGATTGCTCCCAGCTCCACATGTTGGCCATCAGGTCGAAGGTCATCATGCCGGAGAGAATCAGGAACAAGGCACAGAACACCAATGCAGTCACTTGCAGTCCCGTGAACGGCACCGTGGCCATCTGCGGGAAAGGCATCTGCTGCATCGGCATCATGCCGCCGCCCATGGCACCCACCGGGGCGACAGGCTGGCGACCACGAGCCTGAGGCTGCGGCTGGGGAGCCGCTTCGTACTCGGGCTCGAGCATCGTGCCGCCGGTTTCCTCGGGGCCGAGCATCGTGGCCGCGGCTTCGTCGAAGTCACCGACGTCGCCATCGAGCGCGATGACCTGTGAGCCGGAATCTTCCGAGTCGTCGCCGCCATCCTCGTCGACCGGAGTCAACAGGAAGTCGCCGCCGCCGGTGATGCCGCTCACGCCGGCCGCACTGCCCAGATCCAGCGGTGTCTCGAGCGAGATGCCGCTGTCGGCCAGGCTGGCCAAGGCAATGCCGCTTTCGCCAGCGCCGATGCCGATGCCGCTCTCACCAGGACGACGGGTGATGTCGCTGCCGGAGCTGGAGAGGACGAACTCGTCGTCATCGTCGGCTTCCAGATCGACACCCGAACCGGAGTCGCTGCCGCCCATGTTGAGCGGCGACTCGAGAGCCAGGCCGCTGTCGGCCGCACTCATGCCGATGCCGCTTTCGCCAAAGTTGCCGCCGATGCCGCTGATTCCGCCACCGCCCAGGCCGCTCTGGCTGCCCGAGATGGTGATGTCGCTGCCACCCGCGTCGCTCTGCAATACCAGGTCGTCGTCGCCGTCGATGACGCCCGAGTTGCCCAGATCGAGGGTGATGTCTTCTTCTTCGTCCCGGCCCGAACCGCCCATGCTGTCCGTGGCGTCGGTCTTTTCTTCATCAGGCAGCGCGCCAGCGTTGGTGTCGCCCAGGTCGATCGACATGCTGTCGTCGTCCAGGGCCAGGTCGGCTGCATCGCCCAGAGACATGGTCTCTTCGGGATTGCTGCGCCCGCTGGGGGCCAGCTTGACGTCGCTGTCGGTCGGCTCCGAAGCCGAAGGAACCAGCCGCACGTCGCTATCCGTGGGACGGCGAGAGTTGGGCGAGATGTTGATCGTGTCGCGCTGATCTCCCTTGACCACGACATGCACGTCGCTGTCCGAAGGAGCCTTGGCGGCCGGCATGCCGATGATGGTCTTCGAGGCGCCCGGGTCGTCGCGGCGAACGCCGCCTCCCAGCAGAACCTGTTCCGATTCATCGTCGTCGTCGTCCGTCGTTTTGACTTCAACCTGCTTGCCGATGCTGCCCGAGCGGCGGATTTCGTCGTGGCTGCCCAGCACGGTGCGGCCGATGCCGGAACCGCCGGGCGAGACATCCAGATCGCCATCGAGCACCAAGCCCGAGTCGCTGGCCGAGCTGGCGGTTTCCAGGCGGATCTTGCTGCCGCCGGCAGGGGTGGGACCCTTCAGGCCCAGACCGGTGCCGCTACCGAGCACGGTCCCCATGTCGCGGTCGCCCCCCTCGAGCATGCCGTCGAGCACCGGGCGGGATTCCGCCGTCTCGAGCTTCACGGCCGAGTCGCTGGGGGTCAGGTTTGCTTTGCCCACGTAGGTCCGCGAGGTGCCGGGCTCAGTGGCCAGCGGTGGCTCTTGCAGAACCGAGCTGTCGCTGGGGCTGTTCGCGCCGGGGATGATGGCGCTGTCGCCAGGCATCGAGAGCGTGACCGATTCCTGCGAGTCATCGTCGTAATCGCGCACCGAACCGACCACGGTTCCTGCGCCGACGTTGTCGCCGATGTCGAGATCGCCCGACAGAACTGACGAATCCTCGTTACCCAACTGATCCGCCTTGGCTTCGACTTCTTGCTGCCGGAACTTCCATGTTCCACCCTCAGCGAAAGCGCGGATCTCGCCGCGTTCCCGCATCCGGTTCAGATCGTCCGTGGTGATGCCCAAGAGTCGGGCGGCCTCTTCCAGATTCAAATACTTCTGGACCATGAGGGCCTCTCTCCAGGTCAATGGTCGGCCGGACCGTTGTGGCCCGCACCGAGTGAAAAACTGCCAGGTTCAAATAACGGGGGACCATCCCATGGTCCACCCGACAGGTAGCTCGAAAAGTCTCTTACAACTAGCTTACTTCCGTCGGTTCAATTCGTTGGAAGCAAGGTGTGTGTTCAGCACGGTGTGATTCAACGGGGTGCGACCATCGTGCGAACATCCAGCGGTTGCGGATCCTGCGTGTTGAAGGCATTCAACTGCAGGTCCCATTCCAGCTTTCGAACGCTCTTGAGGGCCGTTTTTCCGGTGGCAGGCTCAATGTGGTAGACGCTCAGGACACGCGTTTGCGGATCGACCAGAATCAACTGCTCCTGCCCATCGCCCAGCGGCTTGCTGAAAGCCATCAGGCCGGTCCCCGTAGCTGCCGGCATTGCCCCCCCATGAGGAGGTGCTGCTGCCTGTCGAGGAGTGTTCGGCTGTCCACGCACGTAGCCGTCGTTTCCCGTCAGAACGCTCCCTAACATCAAGGTAAGGAACGTCGCAAAGGCAATCCCGCCAACCGCGTTCTTCATCGGACGCCCCCAGTAAGGTGCGGTGATTCGAAGCGGAAAATGGGACTGTATATTCATTCTAGAAGCCCCATCTTCCAATTCAAGAAATAATTGACACTCCTGCCCTGATTCCCCAGATGGCATAAAAGGGGCGAAAACGCCCCCATTTTGCGTGGGCAACCTGTTACAGGAATTCGAGTTGCAGAAAGCCGGCAAGCGACACAAGCCTGGCCGATTGTTCGGCCTGTAGCATGAATACCGTCGGCTGCTCCGCGTCGAACGACGCTGGGCCCTGGAAAAGAAGTGTGTTTCCCCTGCCCGGCGCGGAGTGTATCGAGGGGGGGAAATCAGGGCAAGATCAGTGGGGAGAGCAGGCGTCGACGAGGAATGGGCGCGAAAGAATCTTGGGTTGCGCGCATCCTGCTTGCACGCTATGCTTGCGGCGGTTCGCCCCCTTCGGGCGGCAAGAGAAATCCTCGGCGAACTGGTGCATGGAACCTTCCCACGGACGGACGCCCGACTCGGCCACGCCGCCGCTTGATCCGATCGAACCCTCGGGCGATGTCCCCGGCGCGGCGGTGTCGACGACGACCCTTCCTCGCATTCTGGGTCCTTTCGATGCCTTGACGGTCGTGGTCGGTTCGATCATTGGTTCGGGCATCTTCCTCACCAAGACTGGCATCGTGGCCCATCAACTGGGCAGCTACGGGTTCGCCGTGATGATCGGCGTCTGGATCGTGATTGGCCTGGTCACCTTGTGCGGCGCGCTGGCCCTGGCCGAACTGGCGGCCATGCTGCCTCAGGCAGGCGGGCCTTATGTTTACCTGCGGGAAGCCTACGGCCGACTGCCGGCCTTTCTGTGGGGCTGGACTGAGTTCTGGGTGATTCGCACCGGCTCCATCGGGGCCTTGGCCGCGGCGACGACGATCTACATCAACGAGATCCGTCCCGGATGGATGCCCCACCTGGGACAGATGAGCATGACCATCGCCATTGTGGTGGGGCTCTCGATCGTGAACATGGTCGGCACGCACTGGGCGGCGCATCTGCAGAACCTGACGTCGGTGTTGAAGGTCGGCTTTCTGGCCGCGCTGATTGTGCTCCCGTTTGTGATGGGGGTGGCGAATCCGCAGAACTTGAAGCCCGTTCTGCCCACGCACTTCGAGATGTCCTTCTTTGCGGCGCTCGGAGCGGCGATGATCGCCGTGCTTTGGCCCTACGACGGATGGATCAACATTGGCCCGGTGGCCGAAGAGATCCGCGACCCGCAGCGAAACGTGCCGCTGGCTCTGACCGCCGGCATGATCCTGGTGATCGTGGTCTACGTGCTGGCCAACGTCTCCTATCACCTGGTTATTCCGCTCGAAGAACTGGCCGTGACCAAAGCGGTCGCCGCCAAACTGTTCGAGCGCGTGCTAGGCGCCGAGTGGGCGGTGGCGGTCTCGATCGGCGTGGCTTGCTCGACCTTTGGCGCGACCAACTCCAACATGATCACCGGCCCACGCATCTACTTCGCGATGGCCCGCGACGGACTCCTCCCCCGGGCGATCAGCAGAGTGAACGCCCGCTTTCAGACGCCGGTGAACGCGATTTTGATTCAGTGCGTCTGGACCGTGGTCCTGGTGGTGGTGGCCTACGCCTGGAAAGACGACCCGGGCGATGCGTTCGATGCACTGACCAACTACGTGATCTTTGGCGGTCTGATCTTCTACTCGATGGCGGTCGGAGCGGTGTTTGTCCTGCGGCGGAAGTTTCCGGATCTCCCCCGCCCTTACAAGACGCTGGGTTACCCGGTGACGCCGGCCTTGTACCTGATGATGTTTGGGCTGGTCATGGTCAGCCTGCTGTTTGAAACGCCGTGGGAGTCGGCCGCCGGGTTTATCCTGATCGCTGCCGGTTGCCTGTTCTACAAGTGGGCGAAGACGGCGATGGCCGAGAGGTGAAAAAGCGACTGCGTTTCCGGTGCCGAAGGGTCTAATAAACATCCGACAGGTGCGTCAAAGGGGTAGCGGCTCGTGGAGCCGGCAAACCCGATTCGACGGCAGGTGTCCCATGTTTTCCGCATTCTCGTTAGACGTGATTCAGGTTGCTTCTCCTTGCGAAGCCAACTGGAACGCCATGACCGGCGACGCTTGGGTCAGGCATTGCGACGCATGCCGGAAGCAGGTCTACGACTTGAGCGAAATGACGCGCCAGCAAGCCGAGGCGCTGATCCTGGCGAAAGAGGGAAAGCTATGCGTGAAGTTCTTCCGACGGGCCGATGGCACCATCCTGACGGCAGATTGCCCCGTCGGCTTGTGGGAAGCCGCCCATCGGAAAATCTCGTACTGGTTGGCGGCCGCGGCCGCGGGCTTGATGTGCCTGGCGGCGCTGGGCGCGGGCATAGCGCTCAGCTGGGGCGGAAGGCACATGCGAGCTCAGCAAGTTCTGGGGGGACTGCAAATGTCGCCACCCCAGGTCGTACCCGTCGACCCCTTGCGATGCGAGATGGGGGATATGGAAGTGCCGGTGCCGGATGAGATCCCACCCCCAATCGACGTCCCGCCGATCAAGAAAGAGATCATCATCCCCTGGTAGCCGTGAGCGGAGCCAACGTTACGCCCGACGTCGTTGATGAATCTCACACGCGCGATCGCCAAGTTTCGGCATCTCGCATTCCGTGCAGTACCGCAAGAATCTCCACGCGATCCGCGAAGGTGACGTGATAGATGATAAATCGGAATCGTCGCACTAAGGCGGCCCGAACGTCACCCCAAACAAATCCCGAAATCTCTGGTTGCGATTCGAGGCGATCTAGCACTTCTCGCACATTACGAAGAAACTCTTTCCCGAGGCCTAGTCGGATCGACTCAAAGGCGATCGCGGCTTCTCGCAAATCCTGTTCGGCCTCGGTTCGGACGACGACAGGCAAGGTCAAAGGTTCTGCTCCAAGGAATCCATGACCTCGCGCCAGGGTTTTCCATCTCCGGGGTGCAGATGCGCATTTGCCCGGCGTTTGGCGAGTTCCGCAATGTGCCAAGCCGGGGTATCGTCTGGAAGGATCGTGTCTTCGAGCGACGCCCAGATTTGCGCGATTAAGTCGAGTCGTTCCTGCGGCGAAAGACGGTCGATACCCAGAGCTTCGATCGAGTGGTGCATACAGGTTTCCTCCCTTTCAAGAGTTTACCTTCCCCATCCGGAACTCGAAAGCAACATGAGCCGACGAGTAACGCTCAATAGCCGGGCTTGTTCCCTGCTCCGCCGACAGGGGGCGATCCGGCCGGTGGGTTGCCGACTTGCACGATCATGTCGAATAGCTCGCCGTGCCGCTGGCCATCGAGCGTGATGTCGAAGGCCACCAGATAGACCCCTTCCTTCATGCCGCGATCTACGGAAAGCTTGAGCGGAAAGCGGCCCGTCGATTCGGCAGCCACTTCTCCTTCCAGCTTGCCCGGCGCGGCCGTGATGCCGGGCGGAGCATGCAGCATGATGCGATGCGATTGCGGCCGTTCGCGGAAGTTGCGGACCAGCAGGGCAATGTCGGCCGTCTCGCCGGGGCGGATGGTCGTGCGATAGGACTCCGCCCGCACCCAATAGGGATCGAACATGTAGCGGTAGTCGGCGTCGGTCGACAAGGCTTGAAACGCCGATCTCAGGGCCAGGGCCCCCTCGCGGTAGCGCTCGATCAGCTTCTGAGGTTGATCGAGAACCCACGAGTGACCGCCTAGGATCAGATCCGGCGCGATGCCGTGCAGGTAGCCGGCCGCATAGAGATAGCCCTCTTCCAGGATGCAGCTGTTGCGGGCGACCACGGCCTCGTGGCCGGTCTGCGTGGGGTCGGTCGTGCTGGCGAAGACGTTGTCTCCCGTGAAGGCAACCGTGCGACCGTCGATCTTGCCGTGCAGGCACAGGGCGAACTCGGTCTGGCCGGGCATCCAGTCGGACGTCAGGGTGAAGCCTTCCCATACGAACGTCTCGCCGTCGCGCAGCACTCGATCGAACGAGATCGAGTCGATCCCCTTGCCGTAGGTGTTGATGGGGGCTGAGTAGTCGAACCGCTCGGGATAGCGGACCTTGTCGACCACGCGGTCCATGGCCCATAGCTTGGCCCCCCACTTCTCGCGCAGATGGGGGGCCTCCTGGCAGTGGTCGCCGTGCATGTGGGTGACAATGACCGCATCGATCTGTTTCAGGCCCAGCCGTTCGCGCATCAGGCCGATGGCCTTGTCGAGGAACTCCTTTTGAAAGAGCCCGCAATCGACGACCAGCCCATGCCCACTGTCGGCCAGGATCAGCGAAAAGTTGGGCCAGAAGTCGGGGCCTTTGAACTTGAACAGGTGCGGAGTTACCTGCCAGACATGCGGCACGCTGGTGGGGCGCGAGACGCGGTCCTGAGCGCCGGCGGCAAAGGTGAACAGCTCGTAGCCGCGCAGATAGTGCTTTGAGAGCTCGCGCAACTTTTGCTGGTAGTCGTAGAGTTCTTCGCCAGGGTTTTTGAGGGGCCGGCCGTGCGAGGGGAAGAGCCAGGCGGGCCCAAAGCTCTCGATCAGGTTGGCGGCTGCGTACAGGGCATACAGTCCCTTCGCAAAGCCGTAGTCCCATTCGGTGTCGAACCAGTTGTGCATCTTGGCGCCGGCCAGCATCACATCGCCGGCAAAGGCCAGCCAGCCTTCCTTCCGCTTGAGCAGGTACGACATCCCACCCGGGCTGTTGCCGCGGGTGTCGAGGCACCAGAACTCGCGGCCGCGCCAGGTGAAGTCGTCCATCTTCTGGAAGGTGCGGTCCAGCGCGATCGGCTCGACCGGCGGGCGGACATAGCTCGCGCCATAGACGCTCATCGCGTCCCCCAGCGTCGGCTTCATCTTGCGGAACTCGGCGGGGTGCTCGAACAGCGCCCGCTCCGCGTCGGGCGCTGCCAGCTTCACGCCGGCAGAGACCTTGGCGGCATTCAGCCGCGGCGCCCCCTGGCATTGCTCGCGATGATGATGCGTGAAGAGCACCCACTCGACGTGGGCCACGCCGATCTCGCCCAGGTAATCGAGGACGCTGCCATTCCCCAGATCGATCAGCAGGGCCGCGTCGCCATCTTTCAGGACGTAGACGTTGGCAGTGTCAGTCCAGAGGTAAAGGTCGGGGAGGAGCTTTTCGAAGGGCATGGGCAAGCTCCAGTGAAAAAGTAGGGATGACGGTGCCCACCCCTTTCAAGCTGTCAACTTCGACCTTAAGATATGACTTTTCCTGGTGGACGTCGTATTTTTCTCGCACAAGTTACTTGTCGAACACCTTGGCTTTCACTTCCATCCCTTTGTGTACCGCCAGATAGCACCGCAGCAGGTAACCGCAGCTTCGCAGGTTCTCGGCATTGGCCGGGCCGCCGGCCTTCTCGTTGCTCAAGTGGACTCCGTCGCTGCTTAGATAGGCCTGTTCCATCTGCTCGCCGGCTCGGGCTTTCATTTCGGCGTTGAGATCGATCAGCGGCAACTGCTTCTTTTTGGCCAAATCCCGCAGCGCCGCATTGTAAGCATCGACTTCTTTGGCTTTGCCTTTGTAGGGAGGAAGCGTCGACAGGATCACGACCGTGCCGGCAGCTTCCAGCAGGTCGACCGCCTTCTCGACATCCGCGATGTACTGCGCCACGGGGCGGCCAGCCGAGATGTCGTTCGTACCGAGCATGTACAGGGCCATCTGCGGCTTATGCTTCTTCACGATGTCTGCCAGCGGCGGCAGGCCTCCCTTGCCGCCGGCCAGGTATTGATCGGCCCGCACGCCCGAGGCCGCCGTGTGGCTGCGCCCGTTGGGGACGTCGACGCTCGCCAGGTACCAGCCGTCGTTGTCGTTCCGCTTGCCTCCGTGACTCCAGGCGATGAAGGCTTTCTCGGCGGCCGTGTGTCCCTGACCGCCGCGAGCCCAGGCGGTGTTTTGATTGGCATAAGTGATTGAATCGCCCAGATGCAGAAAGACCCCCGGCGTGCCATTAAACTTGGCGGCCACTTTCTTGGCGGCCGGGGCGTAGTCGTAGCCTTCCGGCGCCAGGATCGGCTTAGCGTCCTGCGCGCGTGCTGGGGACGCCAGAGCGATAAGGAATGTGCCGGCCAGCACGAGGGCGAAGTAGCGTCGCATCGAGATAACTCCGGGCGTGAGCTGAAATGCGGGCGTTCAGGGGAGCATAATGGCCCCCCGAGAGGGGAGCAAGCTTTTCGGCGACGGGGTGCGCGCTGGTACTGAGTCCTGCGTTGAAACTCCGATCGCGGGAGTGTGCCATCAGGTCTCACCCAAGAATGCGGTTTTTCAGTCCCTGCTCGCTATCTTGGGGGGCTTTCATTCGGTATCGTAAGTTCCGCTTCCGCGACCGTGAGCGGCTCGGCAGGTTGGAGATCCGCGTTTGTTCACGGAGGATCGCTGGGAGCAGGGCAGGTTTCCCGCAATTTACCCCTCTTTTCTCGGGGAAAAACGCTTCCAAAGATTTTTTCGGGATTCCACGCAACGATTTCCCGCTCAGCACGAGAATGTGTATGTCGAACGAACTCGCCCTCCACTTGCACTCGATGCAAGTTTCGTGCTGACGGGGAACATTGCACATCCAATCCCCGTGGTGAGTTCGCGTGAATTCGTCGCGAAGCGATGAATGATGGTGAAATTCTGAAGTGACCCATTTTTGACAGCAACCCGCTCGGCTCGTTGGCCCGCGGTTTCAAGGCTCGCTGTCTATCTATCTCTGTAGGCAACTTTACAAAAGGGAGTTTTCTCATGGCTTTCGATGCATTTCTGAAGATTGATGGCGTCCCCGGTGAGTCGACGGATTCGAAGCACAAGGATTGGATCGAAATCCTGTCTTTCAGCACGGGTGTTTCGCAGCAGGGTAGCGGTTCGGCTTCGAGCGGCGGTGCTCGCTCGGCCGAGCGTGCCAACCTGCAGGACTTCTCGGTCGTGAAGACCCTGGACAAGGCCAGCCCCAAGCTCGCCCTGTTCTGCTGCAACGGCACGCACATCAAAGAGGTCACCGTCACCCTGAACCGGGCCACCGGCGACAAGCAGAAGTACATGGAGTACAAGCTGTCGGACGTGATCATCTCCAGCGCTCGTCCGGGCGGTTCGGCCCAGGGCGGAGAGAGCCTGCCCTTGGAAGAGGTCAGCTTCAACTACGGCAAGATCGAGTGGATCTACACCGAGACCGATCACCAGACCGGCAAGCCCAAGGGTGATGTGAAGGCCCACTGGGACCTGGTTGCCAACAAGGGCGGCTAGTTCGCCGGCGTGCGATCGACAACTTGAGCGACAACAACACCGGGGAGCAGGGTCAAACCTGCTCCCCGGTTTGATTCTTTGATCGGACCGCGGTTGGGGAACTCCTTGATTTCCTCGGCCCCTTCGACCGCTTGTCGCTCCGAGTGTAGGCAGGGCGAAGAACTTGAGTTGTCACAGCGGCAACCGGCGGCTAGCGCCTTGCCGCTCGCCTGCAACCTCGAAATCGCAATCGGTTACCACACGGCTGAGGCAGTACACTAGGTCCCAGGCTCGGGGGGCGGGACTTCAGCGCCGCGATTGGGAATGGGCTTCTGCGGGGCGGGCTTGGACTTTTCCAACTCGGCTTCCAGCTGTTGGACGCGCAGCATCAGGTCGCCGACCGCTTGCTCCAGCATCTCAATCCGCGACTTGTCGTCCATGCGGCGCGGATCAATCGGCGGACGCTGGGCCTCCTGCCGCTGCGGGGGTGCGAGAACCGGTTCGCGGCCGTCGTCTCCCAGTCGGACTCGGATCTGGAAGAACTGCCCCCCGCGATACAGACCCAACTCGACCGTCTTTCCGGCTCCCGCCTGGGCCACGCGTTGCGAAAGATCGGCCGGGACGCGGACCAACTGGCCATCGACCGAGGTCACGAAGTCGTTGATCCGCAGACCCCCGCGCTCGGCGGGCGAGCCTGGATTGACTTCAGTGATGCGGGCCCCCTGCGCCGTGGGGAGTCGCAGCCGAATCTGATCTTCGACCGCAATAGTGGCGCTGCGGACACCCAACAGAGCGCCGCGGAGGGGTGCCGCCTCGCGCGGATCGGGCGCAGGAAGCTGCTCGCCGGGCTGCTGGGCCGGGTCCTGGATACGGCCGAAATCCTGGAACAGCCGACCACCGGCCGCGGGGCGTGCGCCCAGGGTGATCGGCAGGCGAAGCGCCCGCCCGTCACGCTCGACATCGAACACCATGCGGGCGCCGGCAGTGGTCGCTTCGAGGTGGCGGGCCACGTCGTCCATCTTGCGAATCGGCCGGCCGTCGATGGCGGTTACCAGGTCGCGCTCTCGCAGACCGCCTTGCGCGGCGGGGCCCCCTTCGGCCACCTTCATCACGCGCACGCCTCGCCCGTTTTCGTCGCGGTCATCGGCGATCGCACCCAGGTAGCCAGGTTCGACTCGCTCATCCTGCAGGGGAAGGTTGGGATTGGCCTTGCGCAGCAGTTCTTCCAGTCGCTGAAGAGCTTCCTGGCTGAAGGCAACGGAGGGGAGTAAAGCGAGCGCGAGCAGCGCTGCGAAGACGGGACGCTTCATGGGATTTTCTCCTCGAAGGGAACGGCCGCTGGCGGCTGGCCGATGCATGCATTGTACAGGCGCGGAGCGGGGAAGAGGAATGGCCGGCGCGTCATCGGAAGTATGCGGAGCGTTATAGAACGCCGGCCTCGCACCCCGGAGCTCGTGTTGCGCCTCACGCAGATGGGGTTGATCGGTCGGCGTATCATGAGCGGCAAGGCGCTAGCCGCCGGTGAATTTGCGTTGTAACAGGGGCTACCAGCGGCTAGCGCCTTACCTGCAACGTCGAATCGCAATGTCCTGAGTGGCAAGTTCGCCCCCTGTAGGGAACGCCCCCTGTAGGCGTTCCGCAAGACTCAGGACAAGGGGTTACTTCGTCGGGCCGGGAATGCTTTCCAGCAACCGTCCCACGACCTTCTCAACCGTCACCCCTTCGGCTTCCGCCCGGTAGTTCACCAGAATGCGGTGTCGCAAGACCGGCAGGGCCAGCGCCCGGATGTCGTCGGCCGTTACATGGACGCGGCCCGACAGCAATGCCCGAGCCTTGGCCCCCAACACCAGGTACTGTCCGGCCCGCGTTCCCGCGCCCCAACTGACCCACTGGTTCACAAAGTCCAATGTCCCGGATTGCCCCGGCCGGCTGGCAGCGGCGACGCGAACTGCGTAGCGGACTACTTCTTCGGCCACCGGCACCCGGCGGACCACGTCGTGAAAACGCAGAATGTCTTCGCCTGTGAACAAGGCCTCGATCGGCTTGGGCCGGGCGGCGGTGGTCCGCTGCACCACGGCCACTTCGTCGTTCTCGGGCAGATAGTCGACCATCACGTTGAACATGAAGCGGTCGAGTTGCGCTTCGGGAAGGGGATACGTCCCTTCCATCTCGATGGGGTTCTGCGTGGCCAGTACGAAGAACGGCTCTTCCAGCGGATAGCGGACGCCGGCGGCCGTGACCTGGTGCTCCTGCATGGCCTCGAGCAGCGCCGCCTGAGTTTTGGGCGGAGTGCGGTTGATCTCGTCGGCCAGAATGACATTGGCAAAGATCGGCCCGGGAACGAACGCCATGCGGCGTTTTCCTTCAGCCGTTTCTTCCAGGATTTCAGTCCCCGTGATGTCGGCGGGCATCAAGTCGGGCGTGAACTGGATCCGCTGGAACTTCAGATGAAAGACCTGCGCAATGGAGTTGACCAGCAGCGTCTTGGCCAGGCCCGGCGCGCCGGTGATCAGGCAGTGCCCGCCGGCGAACAGCGCGATCAGCAGTTCTTCGACCACGGCTTTCTGGCCGACGATGACCTTCGAGAGTTCGGTGTCGATCCGGGTGCGTCCCTGGCGGATCTGCTCGACGGTCTTTTGCTCGTCTTCGTAGGAGAGTTCGCTGGCCACGTCGTTAAGCTCCAGAAAAGCCGTCAGTCGCTCGGATCACTCCGCCCGCCGAACATTTACTTCCGCTTGACCACGATCTTTACGTTGAATCGCCCGGGGAACTGGTTCTGGGCGTAATCCTGCTGCATGGCCACGGCCAGTTCCAACGTGCCCGAGGCCGGCGCGGTGATCGTCCCCCGCGAGCCGAGCTTGAAAAAATTGCCCTTCTCGCCCAAGCGTCCGATCAGGGCGCCGCTGGGAATCTCGTTGGGGACATACCAGCCATAGTTCGGGGCGCCGTCGGGGGTGGTAACCGCCTGATTGCCCCAGGGAGTCATGGTGATCGAACCGCTGGCATCGATGGTGATCTTGTCACCCTTTTCAACCTTGATACGGGTGTTCATCGACCCGCGCTGCACCAGATGGGTCCCTTCGACGGTGACCGTTTTCTTGACGTCGGGCTTATCCTCGGCCGAGCGCTGGGCCCGGCGGATGTCGCTTAACTTCACGGTCAGCGGCCCGTAGGGGCTGGCGATGGAGAAGCTCTTGGGGACGATCTTGCCCACCAGGGTGAACTCGGTCGTTTCCACGGTATCGCGCTGCACCATGCTCTCGCGATCGAAGGTCTTCCCCTCTTCCCCTTCGTCTTCCTCTTCCTTGATCTCGTCCAGTTCATTCAGGATCGTCTTGATGCGCGTGCGGCGCTCGGTGTCGCGATCGTCGGCGAACCGCTTCAAGGCTTCGCGCGCCGGCAGGCCGATCTTCAGGATCGTCTTCTGGGCCAGCTCGCGTTCGCCGAAGTCGGGCGAGCCCAGGCTCTCGATCGATTTGTCGATTTTCGACAACAACTCGGGATGGCTCCCCAGGCCCGGCGTGAAGCTCTTGAGCGAGGAGATGGGGATGCTCAGGTTTCCGTAGCTCGTTTCCACGGCGACTTCGGTGATCGACAGCTTGCCGGCAATCACGGCGCCGTCCATCAGAAACAGCCGGATCATCTGCGGGTCGACCGGATCGGGCTTGGGCTCGGGAACTTCGGGCTTTTCCGGTTCCTTCTTGGAGGGCTTGTCGGTCTTCTCGTCCTTTTCTTTCTCTGCAGGCTCGGCGACGTCGTCCGGGTCAGCAACCTCGGCCTTCTGGTCCTTCACCTGAGCGGCCGGCACCGGTCGAGCGATCCGGTTCACCGCGCGAATCTGCGGGGCTTCTTCCTGAGCCACCGCATGGGAGAGCATGAACGCAGCGGCAATCATCAGCATCGGAAGAAATCGAAAACTAGACATGCGAGTCCTCTCCCCAGGGCGACAGACACCAACTCGAAACGTCTTGGAAAAGCACGGCGTTGATTTGTACTTCGCCTATTCTAACCAGCCCGAAGGGCCGGGGGTATCCACACGACGGTCCCGTGGCAATTCCCCCGGGGCTGGCCTATCTTGAAGGGATGGAAATCGAGCGTGATCTGCTCTTCGGCGTGCTGGCCCTGCAAGCCGGATTGATTGATGAAAATGAGCTGATCCAGGCTTGCGCCGACTGGAACAACCCGCACGAATCGGCCTTGGCCGGCGTGCTGATGGTGCGGTGCGGCCTGCGTTCGAGCGACCGTGCGCAGATCGAGACCTCGCTGGCGGCCACCCTGAAGCGTCACGCCGGCGACACCACGCTGGCCCTGGCCGAGGCGGCTTCCACTGGGCTGACCGAGCGACTGGCCAACCTGCCCAATCCGCTCGTTTCCGCAGTATTCCTTTCCATTCAGAACCGGCTCGCCGAGCCCGCCAGCGAGACCGTGGAGTTGGGCAGCAGTTCCGAAGAAATGGTAGGCACCGGGTTCACCACCGGGCCGCAGACGGTCGATTTCGATGGCGAGTCGATCATCGGTTCGACGACCAAGAACGATCGGCTGGGAAACACAGTCGAGCAGCCCGCCGGCCCCCGCCAGGCGTCCTCGGAGTTGGGCGAACTGATGCCCGAATCCCAAGATGGGCAGATCATCGACAAGTACCGCCTGGAGAAAGTCCACGGCAAAGGGGGCTTGGGACGGGTCTGGCTGGCCCATGACGACAGCTTGAATCGCGACGTGGCCTTGAAGGAGCTGCATCCGCACCAGGCGCAGCGGGCCCACGCCCGGCGGCGATTCTTGAAGGAAGCCCAAGTGACCGGGCAGTTGGAGCATCCCAACATCGTGCCGGTCTATGAACTGGGGAATCGTCCCGGCGACGAGCAGCCCTATTACACCATGCGGTTCGTCCGCGGCGAGACGATGAGCGACGCCATCCGTCGCTATCACGAACTCCGCAAGGCGGGCGAGGCCGACCGCCTGGAGTTGAGCCGTTTGCTGCGATGCTATCTGGATGTCTGCGATGCCATCACCTACGCCCATTCGCGCGGCGTGGTCCATCGCGATCTGAAGCCCGAGAACATCGTGCTGGGGGCCTTCGGCGAGGTGCTGGTGCTGGATTGGGGCCTGGCCAAGATGCTGGGCGAGACCGAGGAGATCCCCGAAGGAGTCACCCTCTCGGCCAGTCTGGTGCAGCCCGACCACGAAACCATGGCCGGCACCATCATGGGAACGCCGGGCTACATGGCCCCCGAGCAAGCCCGCGGCGAGCTGGCCCTGATCGACGCCCGCACCGACATCTATGGGCTGGGAGCGATCCTGTTCGAGATCGTGACCGGCGCGCAGCCCCACCGGGGCGAGAGCACGATCGACATGATCATGCAGATCGCTGGCGGCGAAACTCCGCGGGCTCGGGCGGTCGAGCCCTCGGCACCGCGGGCACTCGATGCGATCTGTGCCCGGGCCATGGCCAAATGCCGCGAAGATCGCTACCCCGACACGCGGGCTCTGGCAGCCGACATCGAGCGCTGGCTGGCCGACGAGCCGGTAAGCGTCTATCGCGAGGCCTTCGGCCAGCGTTTCACGCGCCTCATCCGCAGGTATGGGCGGTTCGTTCGCTGGGCAGCGCTTGCATTGGTTCTGGTGACGGCCGGATCGATGATGGCTACGTTTCTAATCGATGGCGCACGGCGCAATGAGACGGTCGCCAAGAAGTCGGCCGAAGAAGCCCGCATTGCCGCCGAAAAGAGCATGCAGGATGCCTACGAGCAGCGGCAGCTGGCCGACCAGAAGCGGGACCTGGCCGAGCGGAGCTTGTACCTCGCCCAGATTCACCTGGCGCACGAGGCCTGGGACCGGGCCGAGATCGAGCGGCTCGAGCAGCTCTTGGCGGCGCAGCGACCTCGCCCGGGGGCTCGCGACTTGCGCGGCTGGGAATGGTACTACCTGGACGGTTTGATGCGGAAGGACCTGCTCACCTTCACGGGGCACCAGCAAAGTGTCAACGCCGCCTGCTTCGTTGCCGAAGGGGCCCGCATTGCGTCCGCCGGCGACGAAACGATCCGCATCTGGGATTCGACCACGGGCAAAGAAATCAGCAAGCTGACCGGTCACGAAAAGAGCGTCACCGCGCTGGCTTGGAACGAGGACTCGGACCTGCTGGCTTCGGCCGGCGCCGACAAAACCGTGCGGGTGTGGAAGCTCGATCAGCCCAAGGCATTGAAGGTCCTTAAAGGGCACGAAGGAGGAGTGGCTGGGCTGGCCTGGAGCGCGGGGGGCGACCGGCTGGCTTCGGCCAGCCACGACGGCACGGCCATTGTCTGGAACCTGGAGACCGGCGAGCCGGAGCAGACGTTTGATCATGCGGCCGCCGTGTACGATGTCTCGTGGAGTCCTGACGGCGCGGAACTGGTCACCGCCTCGCTCGATCACAACATCCGCCTGTGGAATGTGGAGACGGGCAAGATGGTGCGCCTGCTTCCCGGGCACGTGGCCGAAGTGGTCAGCGTGGCCTACAGCCCCAGTGGTCAGCGGTTGGCTTCGGCCAGCTTTGATGGGACCGTGCGTCTGTGGGAGATGGGCGAAGGGGCTACGTCGAGATGGGTCGCGCTGCGCGGCCACTACGGCCCGGTGCGCGCTGTGGCCTGGCATCCCGACGGGCGTCATCTGGCCAGTGTCGGGCGCGATCGAACAATCCGCGTCTGGGATGCCTCGGCGCGCGAAGAGGCCGTCACTTTCCGCGGGCATACCGGGGCGCTGTCTTCGATCGCCTGGAGCCCCGACGGCAATCGCATGGCCTCGGCCAGCGAAGACCACGAGGTGAAAGTCTGGGACAGCCGCTCGACCCAAGGGGTCCGCACGTTGAGCGGGCACAACGACGAGGTGCAGGCACTGAGCTGGAGCGCCGACGGGCGACTCGCTTCAGCGGGCAATGACCGGACGATCTTCCTCTGGAAGCCGGGGAGTGACAGCACGCCGGCCACCCTCGAAGGGCATCAGGGAGATGTCACTTCCGTGGCCTGGGATCCGACGAAGAGCCGGCTGGCTTCGGCCGATGCGTTGGGTCGTCTGCGAATTCACAACATCGGCGAGGAAACGAAGACGACCGACTTGAAGGGGCATGCCGTCCGCATTGATGGAGTTGCCTGGCGTCCCGACGGGCAGGTGCTGGCCACGGCCAGTCGCGATAAGACCGTGCAGATCTGGGATCCGGCGCAGGCTGAATCGCTTGCGACCCTCTCGGGCCACACGGCCGAAGTCGCCTCGATCAGTTGGCATCCCAAGGGAACGCGGCTGGCCAGCGGCAGCTACGACGGATTGATCCGCGTATGGGACATGGGCGATCCGGCCGCCAAACGTCCCGCCAAGCCGCAGACGCTGGTCACCCTGGACAGTCGCGCCAAGCAGTCGGGCGGAGTACTGGACGTGGCCTTCAGTCTGGATGGCCGAAAGCTCGCTGCGGCGCTCGGGGACAATACGGTCGCTGTCTGGAGCGCTGCCGACTGGCACGAGCCGCCGGTCGTGCTGCGGGGGCATTCGGACGTGGTCAACTCGTTGGTCTGGAGCCGCGATTCGCAGCGGCTCGCTACAGCGTCGAGCGATGGCTCGGCCCGTATCTGGGATGTAGCGACCGGACAAGAGGCCCTCTCGCTACGCGGGCATTCGGGCAAGGTCCTGGCGGCCGCCTGGAGCCGCGATGGCTCGCAACTGGCCACCGCGGGTCAGGACACGTCGATCAAAGTCTGGGAAGCCGCCGCGAAAGACTGATCTCAGTTACCTTGTAACCGCTGGCTCCTGAGGGGCCGGTCAGTTACGATAACCATCAGTCGGCCAAGGTCCGTCGCCCACCTCCGGATTCAAAGGGAACGTCGTTGATCGAGATCAAGCATAAGGATACGGGCGAGGTCCTGCTTTCGCTGGATGCCGACTCGCTGGAAGGGGCCAGTCTGGTCAGCGCTCAGTTGGCCTATGCCTATCTGAACTCGGCCAATCTCTATAACGCCAATCTGCACGGCGCCAACCTGCACGCGGCCAATCTCGACGACGCGCACCTGGTCGACGCCGATCTGGAAGGGGCCGATCTGAACCGGGCCAATCTGCGCGAGGCCAACCTCTTCAACGCCAAGCTGAAAGGGGCCAATCTGAACGGCGCCCGTCTGCTGGCCGCCTGGATGGGCGAGACCAACCTGCAAGGTGCCTGGCTCTACAATGCCAACCTGCAAGGGGCCAACCTGCACAACGCCAACTTGTCGCAGGCCAACCTGAGCCGCGCGGCTCTGCGCAGCGCCAACCTGCGCGGCGCCATCATGGTCGAGGCCAACCTGTCGCGGGCCAGCCTGCTGGACGCCTGGCTGGCAGACGCCGACCTGACGCGGGCCAATCTGACCGGGGCCAACCTGCACGGCACCGATCTCAGCACCGCCAAGCTCGATCAGACCCGCTTCGACAACGCCAAGTACGATGAGTCGACGCGCTGGCCGGCCGGGCTCGATCCGACGGCCAGCGGCGCCATTCTGGAAGTGGCCTCGTCGCGCCATCGCTGGCATTAGTGTGTTGACTCAGACATGAGGAAACATATTTGCGGTGCAGGATGGCTTGCGTGAGCGGCAGGGCGCTAGCCGCCGGTAGCCCTTTCGCAGCGCAAACCACCGGCGGCTAGCGCCCTGCCGTTCAGTTCAAGTCCATGCGATAAAGTTCCATCTGGGTGTGACTCTTTCTCCAGGCGAACCTTATGCAAACCGCTCCCTACGTCGGTTTCCTCACGCTCGTCGTCGCCGTATTTATCGGCGATCTGCGTGGAGCAGAGCCGCCCGTTTATTCGAGCCATCGCGAGCTGCTGGTCTATCGCGACACCCAGGGACAAGAGCACCCGATCAAGACGCCCCGGGATTGGAGCGTACGCCGCGGGCATATCGTCGCCGGACTGGAACAGGCAATGGGCAAGCTGCCCGATCGGACCAAGCTCCCCAAGCCGGAGTTCAAAGTCCTGGACGAGGTCGCGGGAAAGGGGCATGTCCGCAAGCGAATTTCGCTGGTGTCGAACGATCCCCATGCGGCCGAAGGGGACCGCATTCCCGTTTATCTCTATCTTCCGGCTGACATCAAGCCGCCCCGCGCGGCGATCCTGGCCCTGCATCCCACCAGCAAAGTGGGCAAGGACATGCCGGCCGGGTTGAGCCCGCGGGCCAATCGGCAGTACGCGCTGGAACTAGCCGAGCGCGGTTACGTGGTCATCGTGCCCGACTATCCCGGATTCGGCGAACTGACCGGCTATCGCTTTGAAGACGACCGCCACGAATCGGGCACGATCAAAGGAGTGTGGAATCATCTGCGCTGCGTCGACTTGCTGGTGTCGCTACCCGAAGTGGATGCCAAGCGGATCGGAGTGATCGGCCATTCGCTGGGAGGGCACAACGCCCTGTTCGCGGCCGTGTTCGACGAGCGGCTGGCCGCGACGGTTTCGAGCTGCGGCTGGTGTTCCTTTCACGAGTATCGCGGCATGAAGCACGGCGGCATGGCCGATTGGGCGTCGCCGGGCTACATGCCGCGCATCCGCGACGTCTACAAGCTCGATCCGGACAAGCAGCCGTTCGATTTTTACGAGATCGTGGCGGCGCTCGCCCCGCGACCGTTCCTGTCGATTTCGCCAGTCAAGGACGAAGACTTTGAAGTGGCCGGCGTAAAGAAGGTGATCCCAGCCGCCCAGAAGGTCTATGAGTTGCTCGCGGCGCCCAAGGCGCTGGAAGTCCGCTACCCGGATTGCAACCACGACTTTCCGGAGGAGGAACGGAAGGCGGCGTATGAGTTCTTCGATCGGACGCTGGGGAACGGGAAGTAGTAGGGCGTCCCGACTCGAGCATTTCAATTTCAAATTTCAAATTTCAAATTTGAGATTTGAGATTTGAGATTTGAGATTTGAGATTTGAGATTTGAGATGAATGCGGGCTACGGCTTTCCCCACCAGGCGCGCCAGGCCAGACGCAGCTTCTCGCGCTTGGAAAGTTCGGGCCGGCGCGCCCAAACGTCGAAGTTCACTTCGCGAATCTTTTCCAAAATCGCCAGCCCGCCCCGCGCGAATAGCTCCACATCTAACCGCAGCGTTTTGGGGACTTTGCCAACCAGCGGCATGCCGGCCTGCAAGTAGCTCTCGGCGCGGGCGACTTCGTCTCCCAGCATCCGTCGGAAAGCCTGGTTGCACTGTCGGCCGGCGAACATCGCCTCGTCGTAGCCCGCCCGGCGACAGACTTCCTGCGGCAGATAGACCCGGCCGCGGTCCCAGTCATCGGCCACATCCTGCCAGAAGTTGGCCAACTGCAGCCCGATGCAGATTGAGTCCGAAAGGGCAGCCCGCTCTTCGTCGTGGGCTCGCCCCAGATACAGGACCAGCCGGCCGACTGGGCAAGCGGAGTTGCGGCAATAAGCCAGCAAATCGTCGAACGTCTCGTAGCGCGACACGCGCTGGTCCTGACGAAAAGCCGTGAGCAGATCGGCGAAGGGCTGCTTCGGGATCTGAAACTCGCGGACAGTTTCGTCGAGCGCCACAAACACCGGATGCCGCGACGTGCCGGCGAACATCGCGTCGAGCTCGCCGCCCCACCAGGCGAGCAAGGCCAGGCTTTCTTCGCGCCCGGCAACTTCGTCGGCCAGGTCGTCGGCCCAGCGACAGTAGGCATAGATGTGATAGAAGTGCTGCCGCAATGCCCGGGGGAGCAGCCAACTGGCAACGGTAAAGTTTTCGTAGTGCCGTTGAGCCAGGGTGCGGCAGTAGGCGCGGCCCTCGGCTAGCGTGGCCTGTCGGGCCGCGGTCGGCGCCGGACCATAGGCGGCCAGTTCAGCAGAGAAGTTCGGGCTGGGCATCAGCCGGCGTGGGCTAGCAAAGTGTTCACGACTTGAGCTTCACCGGCAGTTGGTCGATCTTGGCGGCCAGGATGAAGTCGTTCTCGCTCAACCCGCCGATGGCATGCGTCCAGATCTCAATCCAGACATTGCGATAGCCTTCCAGATGCAGATCGGGGTGATGCTGCTCGGCTTCGGCCACTTCGGCAACTTTGTTGAAGAAGTCCATGGCCGCTTTGAAATGCTTGACGGTCCACTCCTTGCGGATCCGTTTGCCGTCGTGGGTCAGGCTCCAGCCCGGGAGCTTGCCGAGCTGGCTGCGGGCCTCGTCGATCGGGCAAGCCTCGACGCCCCCTTCGCAGGGCAGACACTTCTTGGCGACCAATTCTTCGCTGGATTGCACGGCCATGGCGATCCCTCCGCCTGAGGTTCGAGTGGGTCCGCTAACGATTGACGTTGTGCCGCGTGGGGTAGTTCTTCTTTTCGTAGGCGGTGCCATCGACCTCGGAGTAGTAGAACCACTCGCCGTGCTGATAGCCTTTAAAATACTCGCCTTGCGACTTTTTGTTGCCGTTGGGCCACCAGCGGGTCCAGACGCCATGCTCTTTGTCTTCTTCGAACATCCCTTCCTTCTGCTTCTGGCCGTTGTCGTACCATTCGACCCAAGGGCCGTGGCGCTTGCCCTCGACAAACACGCCCAAGGCGCTCTTCTGGCCATTGGGATGCCAGTAGTTCCACTCCCCGGATTCCAATCCCCCCTTGTACTCCCCTTCGGCCTCCTTCTGGCTGTCGGTGTACCAGTAGGTCCACTTGCCGACCTTGCGGAACTCTTCCCACTTCCCTTCGGCGCGGTGGCCGGTTCTTGACACATAGTGGTCAATCAGGAAATAGGCGAGGACCATTCCGCAAACAAAGCTCAGGGCGATGAGCACGTATTTCATGGGCAGGAACTGCGTTGATGGCGAGAAGGACTGGAGGAATTCTGGACGGAGATCTGGCCGCAGTGCGTTCGGTGCGCTGTGTACCATGCCCCATCCGTAGTGCCGCTGCCTTGAGCAACGACCATTCGATTCTAATAGGACCCTGAGGGCGGAACAACTCTAGCGGGGCGAAGGAAGCGGGCTGCGCAGGAGTGCGTCCCCTCCAGGCGGCACAATCCGCAAGGTCCGCATCGGCAGGTGTGCTGGATATCTACCGGCAAGGGCGAGAGCTCTGGAGGGTCCGGCGTTCTTTCGCTTGTTCCCTTGGGGCGCAGGCGTCCCGCCTGCTCTAGCTCCCTCTCCCCATTGGGAGCGAGCAGGATCAAGGAGGGTTGTAACTTTTCGAGTTGGGACGCGGAGGCCAAAGGGGGGCGCGGAGGCCACACAGGACGCAGCCGCCCCGCGGGGCGCGTAACTTTTCGGGTTGATGGGCCCGGACGCTGGCTTTCGCCCAAGAAGTTCATCTGGAACTCAGTACTTCTCACTTCATGATTCCGCTAGCGATAGCGCCTGGCCGCGACTCGCGCCCTGACGCACCGGGCGGGGTAAAGTTAGAATCGGAGGGAGCCGTTCCCTATGCTAACTTTCTCCCGGATCGCCGAGCCTCGATGAGCCACGACGTCTACGAAACCCCACTCACCAAGCGTTATGCGTCTCCTGAGATGTGCAAGTTGTGGGGGGACGAGCGCAAATTCACCACCTGGCGCAAGCTGTGGATCGCGCTGGCCGAGGCCGAGGCGGAACTGGGGCTGGCCATCCGCCCGGAACAGATCGCCGAGTTGAAAGCCCACATCGAGCCGATTGATTTCGTCCGCGCCGCCCAACTGGAACGCGAGAAGCGGCACGACGTGATGGCCCACGTCCACACCTATGGCGAGGCCTGCCCATCGGCCAAGCCGATCATCCACCTGGGGGCGACCAGCTGCTACGTCACCGACAACACCGATCTGATCCTGATGCGCGAAGGGCTGGAGATGGTCGCCAGCCGCCTGGCGGGCGTGATCGACCGCCTGACCCACTTCGCCGTTGAGCATCGCAGCCTGGCCTGCCTGGGCTTCACCCATCTGCAACCCGCGCAGCCGACCACCGTGGGCAAGCGCGCCTGCCTGTGGGCCTATGATTTGGTGCTGGACCTGATCGAAGTCGAGCACCGGCTCGAGCAACTCAAGGCCCGCGGTGTGAAGGGGACTACCGGCACGCAGGCCAGCTTCTTGGCGCTGTTCCAAGGGGACCACGACAAGGTCCGCCGGCTCGACGAACTCGTCAGCCGCAAGATGGGCTTTGCTTCGACCTATGCGGTCACTGGGCAGACCTACACCCGCAAGATCGATGCGCAGGTGCTGGGGGCTCTCTCGGGCGTCGCGCAGAGCAGTCATAAAGCGGCCACCGACCTGCGGCTGTTGCAGAGCCGAAAGGAGATGGAGGAGCCGTTCGAGGCCGACCAGATCGGCTCCTCGGCCATGGCCTACAAACGGAATCCGATGCGGGCCGAGCGGATCTGCGGGCTGTCGCGCTATGTGATGAGCCTGGAGTCGAGCGCCGCGGCCACCATGGCCACGCAGTGGATGGAGCGGACCTTGGACGACAGCGCCAATCGCCGGCTGATCATTCCGCAGGCGTTTCTGTCCATCGACGCCGTCCTGATCCTCTATCAGAACATCGCCCAAGGGCTTGTGGTTTATCCCAAGGTGATTGCCAAGCACCTTGCCGAAGAGCTCCCCTTCATGGCGACCGAAGAGATCCTGATGGCCGGCGTCGCCGCGGGGGGAGATCGCCAGGACTTGCACGAAGGCATCCGGCGGCACAGCCAAGCGGCTGCCGCTGTGGTGAAGCAGGAAGGCAAAGCCAACGATCTTTTCGCCCGACTGGCAGGGGATGCGGCCTTCAACACGATCGACTTGCAGAGCGTGACTGACCCCATGCAGTTCGTCGGGCGTGCCCCCGAGCAGGTTCTGGAATTCGAAGCCGAAGTGGTGGCCTCGATTCGCGACCGCTACGCCGGGCGTTTGGGGATGACGTCGGAAATCAAGGTGTAGCGAACTCATTGCCAGATTGCAGAAGCTCAAAGAACCTGACGCCCTGGGGGAAAGACAGCTCGTGGGGGTCGTGACCTCAATCCGCGATGAGTTACTAGCATAGGCACTCGCTTGAACTCACCCCGACCGCTGAATCGATCGTGAAACGGAGACTTCCATGAGGGTTGCCATTCTGGGAGCCGGAGCGATGGGGACGGCCTGTTCCATCCTGCTCGCGCCGCGCGCTGATCTGGAAGTGGTCCTATGGGCCCGCTTTCCCGATCACGCCCACGAGATCGCGCGCGATCACGAAAACCGCCGGCACTTTGCGGGCTTTCCGCTGCCCGACAGCGTGCGAGTGACGGCCGATCCCGACCTGGCCGTGGCCGGCGCGGGGCTGTGCGTGGTGGCGGTTCCCACGGTCTACCTGCGCGATGGGCTGGCCGCGCACGCGCCCTTCGTTCCTCCGCATATGCCCGCGGTCAGCGTGGCCAAGGGCCTGGAGCAGCACTCCTTCGAGCGTCCCAGCCAAATTATCCGCGAAGCGCTCGGTGCCCGCCCCGTGGCCGCGCTCTGCGGGCCCAGCCACGCCGAAGAACTGGCCCACGGTCTGCCGGCCTCGGTCGTGGCGGCCAGCGACGACCCGGCCCTGGCGCGGCTGGTGCAGACGACCTTCTCGAACGAGCGGTTCCGCGTCTACACCAACGATGACCTGGTGGGGGTCGAGATCTGCGGCGCCCTTAAGAACGTGATCTCCATCGCTGCCGGCGTGTGCGATGGACTGGGCTTTGGCGACAACACCAAGAGCGCGCTGCTGACGCGTGGCCTGGTCGAGATGGTCCGCTTCACTCGGGCGCTCGGCGGCCGTGCAGAGACCTGTTACGGACTGGCCGGCGTCGGCGACCTGATCACCACCAGCATCAGTCCCTACGGCCGCAACCGCGCCGTGGGAGAGAAACTGGGCAAGGGGCAGACCCTGGAGCAGATCCTGGCCGGCACGCAGGCCGTGGCCGAGGGGGTCTGGACCTCGCGGGCAGTGCGCGACCGGGCCGCCCAATTGGGGATCGAAATGCCCATTACGCTGGCGATTTGCCGGGTGCTCTTCGAGGGGCTGGGAGCCAAAGACGCCGTGCGGGAATTGATGTTGCGCGAGATGAAGAGCGAGTAAGCGAAAATCGCCGCAGGATTTTCCGGCCGTCGGCAACCTTCTTGCACGTGGCACGGATGCCGCCCCGCAGAACTTGCTGGCACGCGAGTCTGCGACCCAGACTCCTCCTCCCCTTTCTCAGGAGCCGACCATGCGTTTCCGATCCCCCTTTAAGCACGCAACCTCCCTGGCGCTGGCCGGGCTGCTGGCCGCCCCTTGGTTGGCTGCTCCGGCTGCGGCGCAGATCTTCGAAGTCCCCGAAATCGAGATCGAATTCGACCAGGTCGAGGAGCAAGAAGACCCGGAAACGCCCATCCCTTTCAAAATCAAGAGCAAGGGAGCCGTTCCAGTCCCAACGTCAATCTGGCTGGGCATCCTGACCGAGCCGATCAGCGAGGACCTGCGTGCCCAGCTCGACTTGCCCGCGGGGCGCGGAGTCGTCGTGCGGCAGATCCAGCCCGAGAGCCCCGCCGCCAAGGCCGGAGTCAAGGTTCATGATGTGCTGGTCGAAGCAGCCGGCAAATCGCTGGGCAAGGTTGATGACCTGCAAGCCGTGCTTCAAGGGGCGGGTGAGAAGCCGCTGGCCATCACGTTGATCCGAAAGGCGAAAAAGCAGACGCTCGAAGTCCAGCCCAGCAAGCGGCCGCAGGAGTTCGAGGTCGAGGTCGTGCCTCGCAAGGTGGTCGGCGAAATCGGCGAGTTGGGCGCAGACGCCGCCGCGACGCTCGAGAAGGCCATGAAGACGCTGCAGGAGCAGGCCAATCGCGAAGGCAAGGCCTGGCAGTTCCGCGCCATCGGCCCTGGCGTCGTCGCGTCCCCCGCCGACAGGCTGATCTACTTCGATGCCGCGAAGGCCGAGTTCCCCAAGGGGGTCAGCATCGCGATTACCAAGGAAGGGGCCGAGCCCGCCAAGATCCTGCTCAAGCGCGACGGCAAGAGTTGGGAAGTGGACGCCAATCGAATCGACAGCATCCCCGAGGATCTGCGTCCGCATGTGCTGCACCTGCTCGGCCGCACGGGTCCGAACATGGCCTGGCATTTCAACGAGCAGGTTCCGCCGGAAATGCGCGAACGATTGCTGAAAAAGGGCTTCGCTGGCGGGATCAGCACCAACTCCGCCGGCCACACCGTGACGATGGCCCTGCCGCCGGGCGTTGGCGCCAACGTGTCGCCCAGTGTCACCGCGACCCTTGCAGTGCCAGGCGGCAGTGCCGGCGGGCTCGTCATCGATCCGAATCGGGCCGGAGATCCCGCGGGCATCAAGGCCGAACTGGCCAAGCTGCGAGAAGAGATCAGTCAGCTTCGCAAGGAGATCAGCGGCAAGACTACCGAGCGAGAAGCGATTCAGAAGCTGATCCAACTGCTGGAAGAGAGCAACAAGAAGTAGAGCTCTCTCGCAAGGCCAAGACATCCGGATGCAACCGAACGCGGCCTTCTCCTCATCTGGGGAGAAGGCCGCTTCTCTTGTGGTGCAGGCGTCCCGCCTGCCTGGCACTCCCACCCAACCTCCTAGTTCTCACCGCGCTGCGGGCTACTCGCCCAGCAGTGTCGGCACCTTTTGCCGGAGCAGGGCAATCTCCTGGTGCGACTCGCCCAGGTAGGCCAGCAACCGCAGATCGTCGCGGCTCACGGTGCCGCCGCTGTAGAGCCACGCCCGCACGCGGAACAGCTTGTACAGCTTCACCAGTTTGCGATCGCTGACAAAGATGCGGTCTTCGCGGACCAGTGTCTTTACGAGCCGCTGGAACTCGCGAAAGACTTCGTCCGGAAAGAACAGGCTGCGGTCGTTCTGAGCTTCATTCCGGCCGTTCTCTCCCCGTTGGCCGAACAGCCGCGTCAGGTAGCGGTTGGCCTTCAGGATGTCGGTCAGGGTGGCATGACCTTCCATCCAGGGCTTCTGATTCAGGTTCCGATAGACCTCGTTCTGCAGTCCGGCGTCGATCAGCTCTTCGAAGTGGTCCTCTTGCACCGAGCGGCTCTCGGCCTTCAGCACAAAGCGATCCTTCAGCGCCGACAGTTCCCCCTGCTCGGGAATTTCATTTGTCGCGGCGAACAACACCCGCAGGTTCACGGGCTGGGGTGCGCCATCCTGATAGAACTTCTTCTCGTTGATGATCGTCAGCAGGATGTTCAGGATCGCCGAGTTCGATTTGAAGATCTCGTCGAGAAAGGCCAGCTTGGCGGTCGGCAGTTTGCCCTGCTCGCGGCGAATGTATCGCCCGTCGCGGAGTTGGTTGATGTCGATCGGCCCGATGATCTCCGAGGGCTCGGTGAAGCGGGTCAGCATGTACTCGAAATACTCGTCTTCGCGGATCCCCAGCGCGTCCTTGAATTTCAAGATCAAGTCGCTCTTGGCGGTCCCCGGCGGGCCCACCAGCAGCAGCGGCTCTTGAGCCACCGCAGCCACCAGCATCAGGTCGATCAGCTCGGCCTTGTCGACAAAGTAACGCGCCAGCGACGTGCGGAAGCGATTCAGCCGGTTGCGCAGTTCGTCGGCTTCGGACTGGAGCTGTTCCAGGGACCAATCTTCGAGCGTTTCCGGCGGCATGTTCACGGCCAAAGGTGCGAGATAGAAAGCGGAACCGAAGGTTCCCAGGGGATGCCGGCCAAGTCAAGGGTTCTCGTCAGGCCGCTCGACATGGCCGGCCAGCTTCGCTTCCAGCGCCAGCACTTGCTCGAACACTCGCGGGCGAGTCTGCCGCCAGTCGACAGCTCGTAGATGAAACGTCGCCACCTCGTGCATTTCGTCTCCTTTGCGAATCGCGCGACGCAGCGCCCGTTGTTCCACGAATCCAAAACGTTCTTGCAGCGCGATCATCCGCGTGTTGAACGTCAGCACTTCGCAACACAGCGTCTCCAGACACAGCGTGCCGAACACATGCTCGATCAACTCCCACTCGGCCAGCGTTCCCAGCCCGCGGCCTCGAACGGCCGGATCGGCCAGGTAGATGCCGAAGGATCCCCGTCGCCCGCCGAAGTCGAGATCGGCCAGATTCGCCACCCCCAGGTCGCGCTGTCCGTGATGGATGACCCAGTACCGACGGGCCGAATCGAGGCGCAGCCCGGCGAACCAGCGGTCGTGCTCCTCGGTTGTAGTGGCGCGGTCGGTGAACATGTACCGCGAGACCTCGGGCGAGTTGCGCCACGCGAGCAGTTGCTCGTGGTCGCTGTCGCGCAGCTCGCGAAGGTACTGCATGGCCTACTCGCCCAGGGCTTTTTGGGGCACGTCGCGGTTCAAGTCGCTCCAGTCAGGATACCGGCTCAGCAACTCCAGTACCTCTTCATACTCGAACGCGGGGTTGTCCGGCGCCAAGGCCTCGTAGATCCGCCGCACCAACTCGAAGTCGGCCGGCGTATCGACTGTCCAGCGCAGGTCCGAGTGGTCGAGGGAATCGGCCACGTCGCGCAGTCGGAACTTGCCCGATCGATACAGATACGGCGTCACATGCTCCCGCTCCGCCGGCGTGTGGGCCTCGGCATGCGCACGGGCTAGCGCAGGGAACGTGAAGGCTTCGGTATCCAGACCGCGCGGGAATGTCCGTACCTGCGCATTCGAGGCGTAGTCGCACAGGTCGCGGTGCGCGAGCAACTCCGCCAACACCCGGCCGGAGACTCTCGGCGAAAGGAGCGGGCAATCGGCCGTGATCCGTACTACCACATCCGCGTGGGCCACCATTGCCGCCTGATAGTAGCGATCCAGCACGTCGGCTTCGCTGCCGCGACAGGTCGCCACGCCCAGCATCGCCAAGCAGTCGACCAGTGGATCGTCTACTGGAAGGTCCGTGGTTGCAACGACGACTTCATCCAGCCCAGGGACACGCCGAGCCCGTTCGACCACCCGCGCAATCATCGGCTTGCCTGCCAGCGGCAGCAGCACCTTGCCCGGCAGGCGGGTCGACCCCAGACGGGCTTGGATGATAGCAACGCATTTCATGCCGCGAGCTTACTGGAAGCGGTTGGAATTGACAGCATCAAACGGATTGGGCTAACGTACGCCCCTGCCCGCCCGAGAAACGCCGCATGATGGCGGCGTCCTCACCGCAAGCCACACGCTTGCCCTGCCCGTCGATTCGCAAGGAGGCCCCGAACGTGCTCCAGTTCCGCATCCGCAACCTGTTTCTCAGCATGCTGGGCGTCGCCAGCTTGTTGGCTTGCCTGTATGCCGCCCCCGACTTGCTGGGCTGCGCGTTGCTGGCGATGGTCTCGCTGGCCATGCTGCCGCTGATCGCCGGCGGAGTCTGCTTTGGCCGCGGCGCGGCTCGAGCGTTCGCTATCGGCGCAGCCACGCTGTCGTGGCTCACGGTTTTGCTTTACCTGGCCACTTTCTATCTGCTGGTCTCTTTCGCGCAAGGGAATCAAACGTCGCTGCCGTTGACCCTGGTCGATTTCATCAGGCAGAACAGCGTGGCTTTCAAAACCATGCATCTGGCGAATGCCCTGCTGCTGGGACTCGCCGGCGGGCTGAGTGTGGCTGTGCGAGCCTGGTCACTCCGCGGCCGAGAGAAGCCCTCGGGCGAAGAAGTGCGGGCGGAAGAGCAGGTCATCGCGGCCGAAGAGTCTGCACCGACCGCCGCACCGCAGTGGCGGCTGCTGCGAATGGACGGCTCTCACACGCTGGCGGGACCCACCCTGGGGGGCGATCAGCCGGTTGCCTCGGCGGGAAACATTCCCGACACCGGCGAGGACGACCGCCCGATCCGTCGTCCGCGCTGAGACTCAATCCGCGCTGCAACGGATCGCGCTGGCGTGCACAGCCCACCTTGAGCGGCGCACGAGCGAAGCCCCCATATACACTCATCCTGCTCCCTCCCCCTTGTGGGGAGGGCTGGGGAGGGGGTCAGCGCTCGTTCAACCGTCACCCAACATCCGTCGTATCTCCTCCACGACTTGCCGAATGTCGTCATCCAGCGCTTGATTGCGAAAGCGAATAACCCGATATCCCTCCGACCCCAACCACTCGGATCTTCGTCGGTCATAGTCGAGCGCGGCCGGGTCCAAGTGTTGCGGGCCGTCGAGTTCGACAATGAGCTTGTGCGAGAAGCAAACACAGTCGACCACATAGCAACCCATCGCCGCTTGGCGACGGAACTTTACTCCGAGTTTGCCCGCCCGAAGAAAGTGCCAAAGGCGCTCCTCCGCTTCCGTCGGTTCATTGCGAAGGCGTCTCGCGAAATCACGTTGCTCTTCGTCGCGATACATCGCCTGGTTCAACCCCCTCCCCAGCCCTCCCCACAAGGGTGAGGGAGCAAGAACGGTTTTGAGCCGAAAGCGGCCTAAGTCTTGGGCCACAACCGGCCCGAGGAGGCGCTCACTTCCATCCATCCAATCGAAGCTGCCGCGCGATGGCAGGCTCAACGGGATAGACCCGCTCGCGCGGCGTCTGGAGCGCCGCATCTCCACCGGCCTTCCAGCGCCCGTGCTGCTCGGCCACCATCGCCGACACATCCACAATCTCCAGCGGCTCGTGCTTGCCATAGGCCGCGAGCGTCTCACCGCGCAGACCCAGTTGAATCGCCCGGCGTTCCAACTTGTCCCCAGCAGGGCCGTGATCGGGATCCCACTGCAGCCGCACGTCCGAGATCGCCACCGCGCGAGACCATTCGTCCTCGGTCTCGTAGCGATCATGATTCCAGGTCGAGCCCACCGCCTGTGCCAGCAGCGAATCGAAGAATGTGCGCCGCAACCGCACGGCCAGCGTCACCTCCTGGCCTTCTTTCATTCCCCAGCCCGAGCGGTACATCATCCACAGAAAGTTGGGTTTGATCCAACTCATGCGGCTGAAGCTGAACTCGCCCCCGAAGTGACCGTGCCTGGCCGCGTCGTGTCCGATCGTCGGGCGGTATGCCTGGTAGACGACGATCGTCTCCTCGTCGAACTGGGCAAGGATATGCCGGCCTTCGCGCGGCCAATGCGCCTGCTGAGCGAGGTAGGATTGGAGGAAGAGTGACATGCTTCTCAGACACCGGGCGGCGAACCTCAGTTCACACAACGCGGCCTATCTCAAATCTCAAATCTCAAATCTCAAATCTCAAAT
>Ga0105047_10001284_pt1 | contig 44782 bp, 29 predicted proteins | sample MAT04_FD_78384 | JGI IMG/M metagenome (GOLD analysis project Ga0105047, IMG submission 78384) | Freshwater microbial communities from Lake Fryxell liftoff mats and glacier meltwater in Antarctica - MAT-04 (megahit assembly) | ecosystem: Environmental > Aquatic > Freshwater > Ice > Liftoff... | reverse complement strand
TGGAATGGCTCAGGGATGCACGCGAATTTTTCGAATACTGTGCTGCGAACCTGTGGCAGCAAAGCAACTTACGAAAAAATCTGCCAGGGATTCGCGCCTCGTGTTAAAGAACATATTGCTGTGTATGGCGCTGATAATCATTTGCGTCTGACCGGCAAACACGAAACACAAACGATCGACAAATTCAGCTTCGGTGTATCTGATCGCGGTGCGTCGATTCGCATTCCGGTTGCCACAGTGCAGAATGGCTGGAAGGGCTGGCTGGAAGATCGTCGTCCAGCCTCCAATGCGGACCCGTATAAGGTTGCGGCGGAAATTATCCGGACGGTAAAAGCTGTGAAAGTCTGAACGAAGCCAGTCGTCCCGAATCGCAACGGTTCGTCCGCTACGTGGACGGATGGCTGGATTGGGAGTCACTGCTGATCGTTGGGAGCAATCCCTCGATCAATCCTCCCGGGCTGTCCAGTGGTAACACTGGACAGCCTTTTTTGCTGGCTGCGACAGGTGTTCAAATGTTGATTGCCGGTCAAACGTTCTTGAAGTTCTGCGACGAACCAAATCGTTCGCGTACATTCGCTGCTCGTTCGCTGACGACGCGAACCGCGATTTGAGTTTCGCGGAACAGCAGTATCGATCCGTACACCAGCGCGGCGACGGCAATCAGTCCGGCCGCGACACCTGCAAATTCCAATGGCAACACGATCACCGGAAACTCGATGGAGGCTGTCACTGCTCCCAGCAACGACACAAATGCCGCCAATGCAAAAGACCCCAATGCGACATAAAAGCTGCGGAGTGATCGAAGCAACAACAACGTCCGATCTTCCGCCGCTCGGAGTTCCTTGAGCCGTCTCTGAGCCTCGACAGATGAGAGGTCCTTCGTTTCTTCAAGTTGCTTCGACAATTCGCGAGCCCTGTCGGCACCTCGAGCGAGGCGATTGCTGGTGCTCATAATGAGTACCGACGACGCATTCGTGAGAATCGCCGGAGCAACGATCAGGGAAAGTACAGCAAACGGATTGGCTTCCATGCTTTGAATCGATCTTCTGGTATTCCGCCGGTGATTGAAGCAGCCCGCACAAAAAAACGGCGTGCAATCTGTGTGGAATTCTACAGGAATCCACGACCTTGAAAAGCGGTGCTGCACCAGTCCCATCCACGGGGCCAATTCTCGCAGATCACGCTTGAACCATGGAAACATGACTTGGACAATGACGGCGATCCCATCGTCGGCTACAGCAAGCTCAAGAACTGCGTGCGACTCTTGTTTTGGAGCGGGCAGTCGTTCAATGAAGACGGCCTTCAGAACGAAGGCAAATTCAAAGCCGCCGGCGCTCGCTTTACGTCGGTCAAAGAGATCAAGCTGAAAGACCTGACTCGCTGGCTCAAAAAATCCCGCGTGATCCAGTGGGACTACAAAAACATCGTGAAGCGAAGAGGTGTTCTTGAACGGCTAAAGTAACAAGGCAGCTCGAGATTCAGCCGCCTGGCGACGCTTCGATACCAAGAACCTGCTCCAGGATTTGCCGCTCCGTGAACACCAGATCGAGCAGCAGTTTTCGATTCTGTTGGATCAGATAGTCTATTCCAGCACCAAACAGACGCAGCGGAATCTGCATCTCGGGGTGCGGTGAACCGGACTCAATCCAATAGTCACGCCACTTCTGCAGTGAGGCAGGCGTGGTATTTGTCATGTCAATTTTTGCGAGACTGCGGACAAGACTTGTGCCCAATTGCGTGAGTGCGTTGAATTCTGCGTAGAGTCGGACAAATTCCCGGACGGTGCTGGTGCTTCCGGTGCCAAAGGACTGACGGAGGCTGTCGATTGCGGAACAAATAACTTCGCAAGGCAGAGTCTCTGCCTTCTGCAATGCCGACCGAATTCGAGTCAGTAGAACCACCCCGTAATTCGAATCCTGAATGGACTCTGCCACGGAATCGTCCATCGAAAGCAACAAAGCGTCCGGTTGATACCACGCTCGCAGGAAGTTGATCAGCATTTGCAGAGGGTGACGCGGTTGCTGGGAATCGCAGGCCAGTCGCATCAGTGGTTCCGCCGGTTCATATAGCGAATCGCGACCTCGCTGGGATCGGATGAGGTATCCTGTCTCCAGGAGTTTCTTGAGCTGACTGCTGACAGTGTTCTCAGCCGCCAGCAGATGTCGCGCAATCTGTTTTGGCATACGCGGGCCGTCCTGCGAGCAAAGGTATTCTACGATCTGCCGCTGCTGCGGTGACAGCCAGCGGAGACGTTCCTGATAGTACAATGTCATGTCGTCGGCAATTTTCTGGAATGGCCCTTCGAGATCATCGAGCGATTCTCGCGTGATGAAGCCGGACAGCGTGATGAAAATTCGATGATTTCCGCCAACAAGATGATTCAGAGCCTGCACTCGTGCGCGGCCTTCGGCGGAATCCAGATAGGTGACCAGATCATCGTCTGTGCGGTTTCGCGCGACGTATCGCAGGAGTTCCACGGCGTCGTTCAGATTGAGTGGTTCCAAATGGACAGGACTGAAGAATCCGAAGAAAGGTTTGTCACGCATCTTCACATCTGCAAACAGCCGTTGCGTCGAAGCCATGATTGTTGTGAAAGGATGCTCCTGCAGGAACGCACGCCATTCGTGTTGACCGTCGGCTCCCAGACCGCTGAAGAAGTGGTCCAGGTTTTCGATGGACAGCAGCAGCGTTTTCTCTACGAACGACTGAATCAGCGTGTCCTGCAACTGCCGTTGAATGCGTTTTGGAGACTCGTCGAGCAACTCATTCAACCAGGCAAGCGGAAACTCGCCCGGGTGCAGCTCGGCCAGAATTTCATAAATGCGTTTCAACAGTTGTGCAAAGGACGTGATGGTTTCGTCCTCGGGCAGCCAGACGGCTCGAATATGATCGACCAGTGACGATTCCTTCGACAGCCGATAGTTGAGCAGCGTGATCAGATGCGTCTTGCCGATTCCGCTCGGGCCGATGAGCAGCACGTGATGTTTGCTGCCGGTCGTTGCACTTTCGGTGACGCGCTCCAATAAATCCTGCAGCAGCGATTCACGCTGGACAAAGATCGCTTCGAGCAGCTCGGGGGCCGTTCGGCCGGGGGCGGATCTCCAGATGAAATTATGGTCAGACATCACAACCCCCGATCCAGTTTCCACCAGCGTTTGATAAGCTCGAATCGAAAATGGTACAGACCTTCGTCGTTGCGTCGCAGATAGTGGTCACGCTCCATCAGCCGCAGGATTCGAATCAAGTCGTCCCGATTCGCGTTGGTTCCCTGCATCTGCACGGCGCTCAGCAACTGGCTGACGCTGACGAAGTCATTGCATCCAGCGAGATGATCCAGCAGTGTGGTTACGAGAACCGCGTCCTTCTCTGCGGAGTAATACACGGGAATGCGTTTGCGAAAATGTCCAAGTTCCCACGGATCGTTGGCGTCTGTGAGCTGCCGCTGTACAAGACGACGTATGTCTTCGGGTTCCGCAGCAATTCCATTCAATCGCAGTCCGGCGACGATGTGATGGATGTAAAACGGAAAGTAGTCCGCTTCCGAGGCAATCGTTGCGGATGACTTGTTGATGTCGGTCGCTGTCAGGGATTCACCAGTAAGAAGTTCACGGGCAAGGGAAACCGCATCATCGGGATCCAGCGGCGTCACTTCGATCGCGTACATGTCATTCACCGGAGCTGCTGAGATCTGAGCGGCATGTATCGAATCCAGCACATGGTGCAGTCCGACGGAACCTGTGAAAACCATCCGCAACGCCGGATTCTCCTGCCGCAGACTACGAAGCTGATCAAGAACTTCAACAGCCGCCTGCTCGCCCGACCGTTTCCGGATGTTGTTGATCATGTAGGGCACTTCGTCCCAGAGCATTACCAGTCGCTTGCCAGACCTTTCCTGGGCTTTCATCAGTTCTCGAATTGTGTCTTCAAGCAGCTCTTTCCAGCTTCTTGAGTTCAAGCCGTAGTCGCCTGTCTTGTGGTCTTCGACGGCTTTTTGAGCTTTGCTTTTAATCTTCTGAACCCAGCCCAGATACGCCTGGACCTGCTGAAAGACAGCTTCAGAGAATTCAGTTGGTGTATGGATCTTTTCGAGATCCTGAAAAATGGCGAGCCAACCATCTGGTGGATTTGCTGCCATCTTACGGATGATACTTGTCTTCCCGATACGACGTTCGGCATTCAGCAATACGCACTGTCGATCGAGGACATCCCAGATTTGCCGGATGAGTTTGTCGCGACCCAATATGAATTTTGGATCAATCGATCCACCGGGATTCGCTTTAACCATGGCTGATGTCCTTTCTGTTGCTGCCTGCATTAAAATCTGGCATGAAGCCGTCTGTAGCGAACAATACACACCACACATAACGTGCGTCAATACAAACGCACGTTATTGTTAATTCTGATAATTCAGCAAAAAAGCCCGGCACTTCTAAGAGGTGCCGGGCTTCACAGACATAGCAGCAAGATAAAAAGCAGGACTTGTCAATTCGCAGGACCAATGCTTATGAAACCACCTTCGCGAACTGTATAGCCCGCTGGAGGTTCCGTGCTGAAGAGCGCTTCGTCGAGCGGAGCATCGAACACGAAATTCGTCAAACTGCCGCCCCCAACGACAGTGCCTTCGTGTGTTGCCATCGCGTCAATTCGAACCGGAAGTCGCGTCGACTTATTGATCCAGTACGTACGAACCACCGTAACATAAGTGAAGGCTTCGGTCTCCTGAAATCCAACGACAGTGACTCCGTCCAATTGCTTCTCCGGAATTGCGGTAAGCTTTTCCGTTGAGATTGCTGCAAACCTGGCGTAGAAGTTTGCTTCGGGACGCGGCTTTATTTCCATGGAAACCGACTTCTCTCCGACCTTCGCTTCTTGCAGCACCGTCTTCCCGCCGATTTTCCGTGTCACCACCGCTTGAGTTTTCATTCGTGTGAATGTCTTTGCCGTCGGATCAAGAATAACCTCTTCGCCAGTTTCGGCATTTGAAATGCAAATTTGCTTACCCCAAACTTCGTCCTGCTCGGCGCGCTGCAAATAGCGTCCCTGGATAAAAACTTTTCGATGCTCAATGGGTTTTCCACTTTGCAACGCTGCTTCGTGTTTCGTGATGTTTTTGCTTGTCTCTTGTTTCACCGCGTCAATCTGTTTCTGTATCGCGGCAATCTCGTCAGCAGATCGGTCTTTATCCTTCGTGATCGCCGCCAGTTCCGTATCGCTGTTCTTAAGCATAGACTTACTTCTATCGATTTCGCGTCGCACGTCGGCCTCATGCATGTATTCCACATACTGTACCGTCTGAGTTTTCTCGACCTGCCGCTGTGTCTGGGCGAAGGCGCTGCTGGAACTTGGTACGCTCCCAAGAAAAATCGCCGCGACTACGGAAAGTGATGCCAGAGCAATCGCAATGATTGCTCGCCGCTGTGTAGTTGACGCATTTTGGGCCGGCCTTGCATGTGTCGCCACGTGCAATGCCTGAAGGACTCGACTTGTGACCCCGTTGAGTGTGTTCTGAGTGACGCTCATTTCTGCAACCTCCTTGATTGTCGCTTCGATCTGTGAAAACTCCGGATGATGCGGTGACGTGGTATCAGTCATGACGCTTCTCCCGAACAACGAATTAAACTTTGTGTGATGCTCGATTTCGCTTTTGACAGCAGCGTCGCAACGGCACCTCGCCGAAGGCCCACTGCTGCTGCAATCTCTTCATGTGACTGTTGTTCAAAGTACGCGAGACAAAAAACTTCGGCCTCACGTGGCGGAAGTTCTCGGACGGCATTTCTCAATCGGTCGTGTCGTTCCTGTCGAATCAGTTCAGAATCAACGCTGGGTTCACGATAGTCAACCGGCTGAAACTCCAACGTCGCCGAAGTTGTCCGGCTCCGCAGTAAATCCAAAGACCGACAAATCGCCATCCGCCGCAAGAGTCCCGCCCATGAGTATTCTTTGTTGGGTTCGAACTTGCGAAACGCTTCCAGAAACACATCCTGTGCGACGTCTTCAGCATCGGAAACAGACCCCAGCACGCGCAATGCGGCGTTCGTGACGATTGCCACGTTGGCCCGCACGATTTCCGCCCAGTCTGGTCCCGCTGGCACAAAGATTCCTTGTTGCTTGAATCAACTACTGATCTGACTCACACAGATCGTATTTGGAACACGCAACATTACCAGGTATTTCTGGAATGAGCCAGAATCTCAGCGAATCGATCCGGCTGAATACGACGCGTCACAAACAGTCATCGGAGGACTGACGTCCTGCCGCTCGCCAGTGCCAGACTCCGGCGAGCGGTGCGACGTGAGTCGCCCGATCTTACTGCTTTGGAACTTCACCGATCCAACGAAAGAAGCCCGGCACCTTGAGATGCCGGGCTTCGGGATTGATTAGCTCAGGACGGACAGGAATGTCCATCCTACAAACGAGGGCTACTTCTTGGCTTTGCCTGATTCATTCGCCTTCTTTGATTCAATCGCTGCCTGCGCTGCGGCCAGACGGGCGACGGGGACGCGGTAAGGGCTGCAACTGACATAAGCGAGGCCGAGCTTGTGACAGAATTTCACGCTGTCCGGGTCACCGCCGTGTTCGCCGCAAATGCCGAGCTTGATGTTAGGACGCGTGCTGCGGCCTTTATCGACGGCGATCTGCATGAGCTGGCCGACGCCGGTTTGATCCAGCGTGGCGAACGGGTTCTTCTTGAAGATCTCGTTCTCGGTGTAAGGCAGCATGAAGTTCCCCATATCGTCGCGACTGATACCAAGAGCAGTCTGAGTGAGATCGTTCGTGCCGAAGCTAAAGAACTCCGCAGTGTTTGCGATCTCATCAGCCGTCAGTGCTCCGCGCGGCACTTCGATCATGGTGCCGACCATGTAGTCGAACGTGATCTTCTTTTCGGCCATGACTTCCTTCGCCACACGATGGATGATTTCCACCTGCAGGTCGAGTTCCTTCTTGAAGCCGACGAGTGGGACCATGACTTCAGGGTTCACCTTGATCTTCTTCTTCGCCACATCAGCAGCGGCTTCGAAGATGGCTCGGGCCTGCATTTCGGTGATCTCCGGATAGGCAATACCGAGTCGGCAACCGCGGTGACCAAGCATCGGGTTGAACTCATGCAGCGCATCGACACGGGCCTTCACCTTTTCAGGCTTCACGCCCATCTTCTTCGCCAGGTCAGCCTGAGCCTTGCTGTCGTGCGGAACGAATTCGTGCAACGGCGGATCAAGCAGACGGATGGTCGCTGGCAGACCCTTGAGTGCCTTGAAGATCCCGGTGAAGTCTTCGCGCTGATATGGCAACAGCTTGGCGAGAGCCTTCTTGCGGTCGGCAAGGTTGTCGGCGAGGATCATTTCACGCACAGCGTCAATGCGATCGCCTTCAAAAAACATGTGCTCGGTGCGTGTCAGGCCGATGCCCTGCGCGCCGAACGCGATGGCCTGTTCTGTTTGCTCCGGATTGTCAGCGTTTGCGCGGACCGCCATGCGCGTCACCTTGGAGCACCAGTCCATGAGCTGTTTGAAGGCTTGGAACTTCTCCGTCTTTGCTGCTGCCTTGTCGCTAAAGAGCATTCCCATGACGATGCTGGACGGACCAGTCTTGACCTTGCCGCCATAGATCGTGCCAGCAGTACCATCAATGCTGAGGTGATCTTTGCCTTCGTGGAAAGTCTGGCCAGCGATCTTCACCGTCTTCTTGTTGTAGTCGATCTCCACAGCGCTCGCGCCGCAGATACAGACCTTGCCCATCTGGCGGGCGACAAGCGCGGCGTGTGAGGACACTCCACCCTTGGCTGTCAGAATGCCGACCGCCGCGATCATGCCGCGCAGGTCTTCCGGCGAAGTTTCGTTGCGGACGAGCAGAACGCTTTCACCCTTCTCTGCTGCGGCTGCCGCGCGATCGGCATTAAGGTAGATCACGCCCGACGCAGCACCCGGGCCGGCGGGAAGACCGGTGGCAAGAATCTTGGCCTTCTTGATTTCCGCAGCGTCAAAGTCCGGAGCGAGAAGTTGCTCAAGCTGATCCGCCGGGTTGCGCATGACGGCAGTTTCCCAGTCAATCAGCTTCTCTTTCACCATATCCATGCTGAACTTAAGTGCCGCAGCGGCAGTACGCTTGCCATTGCGAGTCTGGAGCATGAACAGCTTGCCCTGCTGGATCGTAAACTCGACGTCCTGCACGTCTTTGAAGTGCTTCTCCAGCGTGGAGCGGACTTTCATTAGTTCGGCGAATGCTTTTGGCATCACCTTTTCCAGCTTGGCCACAGGCTCAGGCGTGCGCACGCCTGCAACGACGTCTTCGCCCTGTGCGTTGATGAGGAACTCACCGTAGAATTCGTTGGCACCGTTGGCCGGATTGCGTGTGAACGCCACGCCGGATCCGGAGTCGTCGCCAGTATTTCCATACACCATCGCCTGCACGTTGACGGCGGTGCCCCACTCGGCGGGGATGTTGTACTTGCGGCGATAGACAATTGCACGGTCGTTCATCCATGAGCCGAACACGGCTCCGGCTGCTCCGTGGAGCTGGTCCCACGGATCATTCGGAAACACCTTGCCGGTGCGTTCTTTGACCAGCGCCTTGAATCGCTTGACCATTTCCTTCTGATCGTCGGCAGTCAGATCGCTGTCTACGATATCCTTGCCATATTTGTGATGCTTGAACTCTTCGATCACGACTTCGAAGGGCTCATGGTCTTCGCCTTCGCGTTTCTGGACGCCGAGAACGACGTCGCCGTACATCTGAATGAAGCGGCGATAGCAGTCCCATGCGAATCGCTCGTTCTTGGTCGCTTCAGCCAGAGAAAGAACGGTCTGATCATTAAGTCCGAGGTTCAGAATCGTGTCCATCATGCCTGGCATGGAGTCTCGGGCGCCGGAGCGAACGGCAACAAGCAGCGGCATGCCTTTCGCGTCGCCGAACTTGCAACCCATGATCTTTTCCATGTTCTTTACGCCGGCTTCCATCTGGGCCTGAAGTTCCTTCGGGTAGGACTTCTTGTTCGCGTAGAAGTAGGTGCAGACTTCCGTCGTGATGGTGAATCCGGGAGGCACAGGGAGATTGATGCGGGTCATTTCCGCGAGATTCGCGCCTTTGCCGCCGAGCAGCGCTTTCATCGAGCCGTTGCCGTCTGCCTTACCAGCACCCCATGTATAAACGTACTTGTTCTTCGCCATCGATTCAGATCCCATGATTGGAAAGGCTGTGAATCGTCACAGCCAACGTTGATTGGAGAATCGTGTTGTTTCGGCGGGTATTTCTGCCGATTCCACGATTCGGAGAGCGAAATCTGTCCGAGACATTCTCGTCACAGAGCCCCCATATAACGGCCAGAACTGGCCGTTCGCAGCGCGCACGGCACCGGAGACCGGTGCGGCGGACAAACGAGCGGGCACGGTACCAATGCCGCACTCAAACTGCAAGTATAAGGGGCACGGCATTCACGGCTGGGTGCGGTCGCCGATTTCGGTAGGTCCTCCTGGCCGAGGAGGATTTTCCCAATTGCCGCAAGGCGAACCAAAGCAGGTCCCGCTTGCCGAGCGGGATTTTCGCCGGAAGGCGAACCACAAGAGCGGACGTCCGCTCAACGGCCAGGTGTTGCTCTCTAATCTACGTGGTTCTGGTCGCAGCTTGCAGCAAGCTGCAAAGTCCTTTCCGGCAGAAAGGACCTACTTTCACAATGATCCGCGACTGCACCCATTGCTATCTGAGGTCGCCCTGAATCTGCGGGAATAGTGACTACCCACAGATTCAGAACGACCACAGATTCGTTTCCTGCAAGCATTGCAGTTGGGTGCGTGAACCAATGTGCAACGGACCAAAGCAACTTCAATCGAGTGTTTCGCTCCGCTTCACACACCTTACTGCCCAACAGATTCGGAAAACTTGAAATAGTCCAGCTTTACCAATGGCATCACAGCACCGACATTGCGGGTATTCGGACGCGCGAACGCATAGGCAATGACGGCACCGGAGGATAGTTCTGCAACATAAATCACCCCGAATGCCGGCTGAATTCCGCCGGTATCTCGCAGATTCACAATACCGGAAACGATCGCAAATTTTGGTTCCGGTGTTTTGGCAGATGTCTGAAAATCCGCTGCGACGTTGTGCAGAAAGCGGTATCCGAACTTCCCTGTCTGGTTGTATAGAACCCCTCCCGTGATGACGCCGGTCAGGTGATTCAGGACGAACACACCTTCGACTTCACCGACCTCAGATATCGGCACGGTGACCATTGTGAATTTGTCGTTTCCGTTGGCAACAGCCGCTTTCATTGCCGGTTGAGGCCAGAGCGTCATGGCTGCTCCCATGACAAATGTCCCGGCTGCAAAGATCATTGCGGAACGCAGAATGTGATTTTTCATAGACTTGCCTTTGCGATTTGCAGGATATCCGAGCATCCGAAAAGTGACGATGCCCCACGAAATCATCATACTCTTGCGCCTCCTAAACAACCAGACTGGCAACAAATGAACTTGTCCAGACTTGTCCGCAGATTCGCGTTCCGCCACTATTCCTTTCCAAACCCTCCAGACTCACGCAAATACACGGCCAGTTGATCATGTCTTCCAAAACTCAAAAAGAAATCTGCATCTGGTCGTCCATTCGCGAGCGAGCGATCGAACGTGCCGCCTCGGAACCCATGCTCGCCAGTTTCCTCCATGCGACGGTGATTAACCACGAACGCTTTGAAGACGCTGTCAGTTATCATCTGGCGGGCAAACTGGCTTCCAGCACTTTGTCAGCCATGCAGCTTCGAGAAATCATGCTGGATGCGATGTCCCGCGACTCAACGATCGCCGACGCCATTTGTGCCGATATTCGCGCCGTCCGAGAACGCGATCCCGCCGTGACCTGCAACCTCGTGCCGCTGTTGTTCTTAAAAGGCGTGCATGCCCTCATTGGTTACCGGATCTCTCACTGGCTTTGGAACGAAGGCCGAGAACTGCTGGCGCTTTACCTGCAGAACAGAATGTCCGAAATGTTCGCTGTCGATATTCATCCGGCAGCCAAAATCGGTCGCGGCATCCTGATGGACCATGCCACCTCGATCGTGATCGGTGAGACGGCTGTCATTGAAGACGACGTATCGCTGCTGCATGAAGTGACGCTCGGCGGGACCGGTAAATCTTCTGGCGACCGTCATCCGAAAGTCCGGCGCGGAGTCCTTATCGGGGCTGGTGCAAAAATCCTGGGCAACGTCGAGATCGGAGAAGGTGCAAAAATCGGTGCAGGCAGTGTCGTGCTGAGGCACGTGGCTCCGCATTGTACCGTCGCTGGTGTCCCTGCCGTCGTTGTCGGTCGGCCATGCTCTGAGAGTCCATCGCTCGATATGGATCATGAACTCGCGGCAGGCGATTCAATCTGAGTCGCCTGTTAAAGAATTGTCCCGAAATAGTTTCTGCGAATGGAACATGCTGTAAGGTGTGCGAAGCGGAGCGAAACAGACCATCGCACGTTACCATTGATGCGTTCCGCGTTGCTTCACGCACCCTGTTAAAAGACCGGTAGGCCGGATCATATTTTGGGGCAATTCTTAAAACGGAAGACGGTTTTACCAAATCAGGAGTGATGGCAATGGGAAATAATTTGTGCCGCAATGAAAGACTTTGCCTTGGCCATATCCGTGTGATCGTGGCGCTCGTGAGCCTTTGCCTGGTGCCTTCTGTTCGCGCAGATGATGCCGCGAAGTCACAACCGAACATGATTTTCATTCTCGCCGATGATCTCGGTTACGGTGAATTGGGTTGCTACGGTCAGACGGTAATCCAGACGCCTCGCCTGGATCAAATGGCGAAAGACGGATTACGGTTCACCCATTTCTATGCCGGAGCCACAGTGTGTGCTCCGTCGCGAAGTGTGCTGATGACAGGAATGCACCATGGCCACACACGTGTTCGTGGCAATGCAGGCCGCAAAAACCCCGCAGCTCAGGCTCTTCAGGATGGTGACGTCACTGTCGCCAACGTGCTGCAGAAAACGGGTTATCGCACGGCTCTGATTGGTAAGTGGGGATTGGGTGATGCTGGCGCGGCTGAGTCGGGACTGCCTCGCAAACACGGGTTCAATGAGTTCTTCGGATATCTGAATCAGCAGCATGCTCACAATCACTTTCCCGATTTCCTCTGGCGAAATGAAGAGAAAGTCGCCCTGCCGAACAAGATCATTCCTGTAGGCGACAATGGAGGTGGTTACGCCACGGAAGCGGTGCAGTTTGCAGATGATCTCTTCGCGGAAGAATCGCTGTGCTTTGTTGCTGAGAACAAATCGCGTCCGTTCTTTCTCTATTGGAGCATGGTGGTGCCTCATGCGAACAACGAACGCACCCGAGTGTTGAAAAATGGCGCTGAGGTTCCCGACTTCGGCCCGTACGCTGCGACCGACTGGCCGGAACCCGACAAAGGGCAGGCGGCGATGATTACACGGATGGATGGACATGTCGGAAGGATGCTCGACAAACTGCAGGAACTGGGCATCGCCGAGAACACAATCGTGATCTTCACCAGTGACAATGGTCCGCACAATGAGAGCAATCACGATCTGAAGCGTTTTGATCCCAGCGGGCCGTATTCCGGCATCAAGCGCAGTCTCACCGACGGAGGTATCCGAGTCCCTGCGATTGCCTGGTGGCCGGGCCACATCGCCGCCGGAACAGTATCCTCTCACGCGGCGTATTTTGGTGATTGGATGGCTACGGCGACGGAACTGGCTGGAACAAAACCACCTGCTGAAATTGACTCAATTAGTTTTGTCCCGACACTGACGGGCCAACCGAACAAACAACCTGAGCATGAAATCCTCTACTGGGAATTTCACGAAGGCGGTTTTCGCCAAGCGGCTCTGTACCGTGGTCGCTGGAAAGGAATTCGCACAGGCAGTCCCGACGCACCAGTGAAGCTGTTCGATACAGCGACAGACGTCGCCGAAACAGAAGACGTCGCGAAGCAACATCCGGAAATTGCAGCCACGATCGGCAAATATCTGCGAACCGCTCGGACTGAATTGCCAGCATGGGAACCCAGATGGTAACCGGCCAGGGATCGAGCGGAAAATAGCTGTCGCATTTCACAACCCCGCCCACCGAAGGCAGGGAGGGGTCGTGCCCAGCGAAGCAATGGCCCCGGGGGAGGGCTGCGGTGAATTGTGGATTCCTGATTCGCTTCGGATTTGGTGTCGGGAGTCAGTGATAGAACGTTGTGCAGCAACAGCCCCCTCCCGGACATCGCTTCGCTTGTCCGACCTCCCCCTGACGCTTCGCTTTGGGGGAGGTTGCTTGCGAACGTCTGGTCGCAGATCGGACAGTTATTGTTCGACCGATCCTGAACAACTCGCGCAATGATGGCAGTCGAGCAGAACGGAGTCTTGCCGATGTGGGTCTCAGGCAGTGCATAACACCGCTGGAATGCCGGTCATCCCCAATCTAATTTCCGTTGCTGTCTTGGTTGCGAATCAACGCTGTAAATTCCTGTGTCGTCGCATCCCATTGATCTGTCAGGCGAGACAGAACCTCTGGTCGTGATTTCGCAAGATCTGATTGTTCACTGCGATCAGTCGAAAGATCGTACAGTTCCCACGGCTGGTCCTTCGCAGCAACTGCTTTGTACTGCCCCATGCGGATGGCGCGGTTGCCTTCGTGCAGCCACCAGACAGATTCATGCAGGGCAGGGTCGTCCTGCGTGAAGGATTCTACAAGACTTCGACCAAGAGAAGCCGGACTGCCGGTTTCTTCAATTTCTGCAGGACGCTCGGCACCAGCCAGTTCAAGTACGGTTGGTACGACATCAATGACATGACCCACAGTGCGTCGCAGTTCTCCTCGAGTCTGAATCCCGGCTGGCCAATGGGCGATCAATGGCGTTGAAATGCCGCCTTCATGTACCCAGGTCTTATGTCTTCGAAATGGCGTGTTACTGACGGTTGACCAGCCGGGTCCCAGACACAGGTGAGTCTCTGCCGATCCTGGCGCGGCGTTCGGATCATGGCCATCGTCACGGACCATCATTTCTGCTGACGCACCGTTGTCGGACAGAAACAGGATCAGCGTATTGTCGAACGCATTCATTGCCCGAAGCTGTTCGAGGATTCTCCCGATCTCGCGATCCATCCGATCGATCATTGCGGCATGAATCGCCATTTTCGCTGCCTGAAATGTTCGTTGAGTGTTATCCAAATCGTCCCATGGTACCGGCAGAGTGACTTCCGCTGGGCCAAACTGGCGAACCTGGTCGGGAAACGCATAGGGTGGACCCAGCGTTCGTTCTGTCTGGCTCATGCGTCCAGCGACGAGTCCCTGTGCAACCATTCGTTCGAACCGCGATTGTCGAACTTTTTCCCAGCCCTCTTTATATCGATCGGCATAGCGCGCGATGTCTTCCGGCAGTGCCTGCAGCGGAAAATGGGGTGCCGTGAAGGCAACGTATTGAAAAAACGGATTCGCAGCGTTCGCGGTCACATGTTCTTTCAGGCAGCGAACCGCATGATCGGCGATCGCGATGGTCGAATAGTAGCCATCGCCATCCTTAACTGCAGGCAGCGGAAGCCCATCTTCCTGATGTCGAGCCGGTCTGAAGAATCGTCCCTGATCCTGCAGTTCATAGCTGTGATCAAAACCACCGGTGTCAGGAGTTCCATCAATGTGCCACTTCCCCGAATAGTAACACTGATAGCCAGCCGGCTTCAGCAGCTTCGGGAGCAGCGGTGCCCAGACCGGTCTGACGAATTTCGGCCCACCACCGCCAGCAACCTGCGGTAAAGCATCTCGCCCGATCTGCTGCGGATAATAACCCGTCAATAAAGCCGCGCGCGTCGGCCAGCACCGCGCGGTGTTGTAGAATTGAGTGTACCGCAGGCCTTGCTGAGCCAACTGGTCAAGATTCGGAGTGTCAATTTCACTTCCGTAGCAACCCAGGTCCGAATAGCCGAGATCGTCAGCGAGGATCACGACGACATTCGGCTTAGTCGGTGCCCCAGCAAACCCCTGAGAAGAACTCACCGCAGCGAGCACGAAGCAGGTAAGGGGCAGGGTTGCTGCAGGCCATCTCATCCTTCGTACTCGGACAAAAAGCCCATGAACTCGCGACGATGTTCTTCTTCGTCGCCAAGCGCGGTGATACACAGATCCTGCGTCACGTAGTCAAATCCATCGCACAATTGGATGATTTTGGAATACTGAGCGATTGCTGAGTCTTCTGCCACGATAACGCCCTTGATCACGGAAACGACGTCCGTCATCTTTTTTGGTGGCTGCAGGCTGGACTGCCGCGCCGTAAATGATGCGCTGCCAGGAACGATTCCGCCAATTGTTTTGATGCGTTTCGCCAGCACCTGAGCATGATTCATTTCGGCAACGATGTCCGCCTGAAGTGATGATTTGATTTCTTCCGCCCGCACTCCGTCCAGATTGATCGAGCAAGCGATGAAGTTCATCACGGTCTCCATCTCCATCCAGTACGCAACGCAGAGTTCCGAGATGATTTCATTCCTTTTTTCCTGATCCGACATAACTTTTTACTTTCGATTTTTGTGATACTGAAATACCGCCGCATGGCGATTCCTTGGGAAGCCGAGGCTCCTGCTGAGCCGGAGAATTTGCAGATCGGCAGGAGCCGCGCCCTCCCGTGACTTGTACCGATTACCTATTAGTTCGGGACTGTTCCCAAGCCGCCTGATTCTATTGTATTCGTCACCCGCAAAAAACCAACGCCTTTGGAATAACGTTTTTTCCAAAGCGGCGCATAAAAAAAGGCCGATCGGATCAAATTCAATCCGATGGCCTTTTTCAAGGAGCGAGGTTTCTCAGGCTCTCGCTCAAATACGTGGGCTCGTTTCTCAGGCGAGCCTTCGTCTCTCTCTGTACTGCGCTCTCAGGGCAGTAAGCTGCGTTCTCAATGCAGCGGTGGGGCTCAAGGATCTCACTCCGAGCCCCGTCTCTCTCTCGACAGAAGCATAAAGCAACGACCGTGCCAATCGATCTTAGAAGATGACGGGGTCCCGGTCTCACAACGTCCAGAAAATTGCCGCAATGCCTGAGTTTCATTGAGTTTCTCGATGATTTGTCATTCCTGGGCCACGTTCTGCATGTGTTCAAGCGCCCATCATTCGTCGATGGCTTTTGAATTTCTTACAATGCCGGATCGTTGTAATGTTTACAAAATTGCAATTTTCCGATCTGCTTTTGCCAAGGTCGCTGTCCGTGTCAGAAACTCTGCCGTCTCATCCTTTTGCACCACACGAATTCTGGATGAAGAAAGCACTTGATCAGGCTGTGCTGGCATTTGACCAGGGAGAGGTTCCAGTTGGTGCGATCATCGTGCATCAGGAAAAAGTTATTGCTGAGGCCAGCAACCAGCGTGAGATGCTGAACGATCCGACGGCGCACGCAGAAATGATCGCCATCACGCAGGCCGCTGAAGTTCTGCGATCGTGGAGATTGCTGGATTGCACGCTGTACGTCACGCTTGAGCCATGTTGCATGTGCGCCGGTGCGATCATTCAGGCCAGAATTCCTCGCGTGGTTTACGGGGTCACTGATCCAAAAGCAGGCGCTTGTCATACCCTGTTCAGCCTGACTTCTGACATACGTCTGAATCATCAGGCGGCGGTGCTGGGCGGCGTCATGCAGGACGACTGCCGCGCAATTCTCCAGGAGTTTTTCCGGCAGCAGCGCGCACTTGGAAAGAAATAGGCGTTCATCTTTGCCGCTGCAGAAATTCGGCAGGCATCGAAGCCGACGCAATTCGCGCATGAAGTGCCGGTGGCTCTGTTGATCGGCCAAAACTGCCGACTTGAGACCGTGTTTTTTGGCGTTTCACGAACTACGGTGCAGAGCTCTCGAAGAAATGCAATCAAAACTTTAAGAGGTCTTGACCCAAATTTTGAGTTGGGATAAATCTCTCTTCGCACGCAACGGGTTTCCCGGCAGATTCAGCCAAACTGTTGCGGCTCCTTTCCAAATTCTGCTGTTCCTCACACTCCGTTTGTTGATCCGCTTACCTTGCAGAGCAACAAACATCTCTCCAATCTCATCCTTAGTGGTTTCAGTTGCATCGTTGTTCTGCTTCAGCCGCACTGAATCAAACAACTTTGCAGCACTGACTCCCAAACCCGTCTCATCCGCCCGCTTACAGTTTATTGTCAAATTGTGTGCAGGCTCGTGATCCTGTCTTCAGGGAAGAAGCTCATGCTGTCCAGACGAATCGCCATTTGTTCCGCGCTTGGAGCGCTGGTTGTTTCATTCCAATGTGGAGTCGCAAGGGCTCAAATGTTCGGTGACCCGTGTTGCGCATCTTCAATGGCTGCACCGGTCACCGCAGCCAGTTGCTGCACTCCCATCCAGCCGATGCAGGCGACCTGCTATCAGACTGTTCCTGTAACAACCTACGCACAGGTCAAGCAGACAGTCGAAGTGCCGCACTACGAAACGGCCATGGAAAATCGCGAAGTCACTGTCTACAAGCCAGTGACGACCAGTCGCGAAATTGAAGTGCCGACGGTTTCTTATCAGAGCGTCGTCGAAAACCGCACGGTCAATCGCGACATGGGCCGATGGGTTACGAATTACCATCCCGTCTCAAAATGTGCTCCTTGTCAGGTCGATCCGCGACCAGGTGTGATGGGATGGATGAATCGCACAGGCTATTCCATGAGAACGGCCTTCGTTCCGAAATACACGACATCGCGACAGTATGTCCCGAGCATGATGACCTGCAACGTACCTTCGGTGCGACAAGTCGCCGTTCAGGGAACACGCCGCGTGACCGTTCAGGAAACCAAAATGGTCGCTGAACGTCAGACACAACAAGTGGCCGTACAGAAAATGGTGATGCGAAAACAGGAAGTCACCGTGATGCAGCCGCAAACTGCCTATCGCTCGGTGCCAATCGGATCTTCAATGGCTTACGGCGGCTACCTCGGCAGCTCACAGATGGCCTACGGCTACCCGATTATCGACACCACCACTCAGTCGGCTCAACGACCAACACCGGATCCTGTCGGTGGCGGAGCTTCACGTACGGCAACAAAAGATAACTTTGAAGCCGACAAGCCATATGACCGCAACACTCCGACAACTCCCGCCGATGGCGCTTCCTACGAAGCTCCGTTCGAGAAGGACGAGCCAATGTTTCTACCTTCGACCAGTCGTGAAGCCAACCATGAGGTGACCCCTGTCGCTCGACGTCGTTCGACATCCACAGCCGCAGCGATCGACGGATCGTCGAGCAGCAAATCATCCGGATGGCGTGCAACTCGCAAGTCGAGTGAACGCAGTATTTCACAAAGTGATCTGACGAAACCGTCCATTTCGATGGCAGATTCAGTCCGCGAACGATAGTCACCGCGACGACATGAAACAAAGCGTCGTCTCCCCGGCGACGCTTTCTTGACCCTTTCCCCCTCTCTCCTCTCCTCTCTCTCCTTTCTGGTTCAGGTTCAAATGCGTCCCCTCGCGGCACCGGTATCATGCCGGTGCCCATTTTCTTGCGCGGACGGAAATGAGTCCGGTGAGCGGAGCGGCGTGAGCCCTCCGGTTCTTCATTCTTGTACCGGCAAGCTGACGCATGCCGCTCGCCAATTCTTTCACTCATGCCTGCGGTGGCATTGTCGGAAATTCTGGACGCGAGGGAACTCACGGACACAGCATTTGAAGACGTCCGAAAGTATGGTGTTGAACGGATTGGGGTCGATTTTGATTATTCGGCTGAAGAGACACAATCGGGGGACTGACGTCCCTCCGCTCGCCGGGAATCCGGCGAGCGCGAACCCTTAATCAATTCCCTGAGCCGCCAGCCAGCGTTCGGCGTCGAGAGCCGCTGAGCAGCCGGTTCCTGCTGCGGTAATCGCCTGACGGTAGTAGTCGTCGGCGACGTCGCCTGCTGCAAAGATACCTTCCACGCTGGTGTATGTTCGCTGCGGTGTGGTCCAGATGACGTAGCCTTTGGCGGTTGTCTTGAGTTGCCCCTTCAGAAAGTCCGTGTTTGGCGTGTGTCCGATCGCACAGAAATAACCAGTCGCTTCAAGGTCCTCGGTTTTTGCTTCGTCGACTGTGCTTCGAATACGAACACCTGTGACGCCGGTTTTCTCGTCGCCCAGAATTTCGTCAATCGTGGAATTCCATTTCACCTGAATCTTTTGGTTAGAAAGCACCCGTTCCGCCATGATCTTGCTGGCGCGAAATGAATCACGGCGATGAATGATGTACACAACCGACGAAAACTTAGTGAGGAAACTCGCTTCTTCCATCGCACTGTCACCACCACCCACGACAACAACCGGATGGTTGCGAAATCGCGGAAGGGCTCCGTCACAGACCGCACAGGCCGAGACGCCCAGATTCTTCAGCCGATCCTCCGAGGGCAATCCGAGATAATTCGCTCGGGCACCGGTCGCAATAATGATCGAGTGCGATGTAAACGATTCGCCACTCAGCGTTGTGAGTTCGAACGGACGTTTTGACATATCGATATCGACAATATCATCGGTGACAATGCGGGTCCCGAAGTTCATGGCCTGTTGACGCATGAGTTCCATCAGTTCCGGACCACTCACGCCGTGTTTGCCGTGCGGAGCCATGTACTTGCGTTTTGATTCCTCAATCGACGTGTCCAGATAGCCGGTCATATCGCCAAATGGAAAGCCAGGGAAGTTTTCGACTTCCGTCGTGAGCGACAATTGTCCCAGCGGCAACGTGCCCTTCTGGCGGTTTTCTTCGTTGAACGCGCCTTCGTAGACAACCGGCTTCAGTTCCGCGCGCGCTGCGTAAATTGCGGCCGTCCATCCGGCGGGGCCGGAACCAATGATCGTGACTCGTTCTGTCATTTCTCTTGCCTGAACTTCCTTCGATTCTTGCTGAGACGAAATTGGGACTGCCGACAGTCCATCAAACGTGCGGAGCATAGCAGTTTGGCGAAGGAGTTCGAGTCGCCCGGAGTCCTGGAAACAGACTCCATCGGTGAGAATCAGGGTTTCAACACTTTATGACAGAATTGACGCTCTTCTTCGGTCAACTCGCCAAGCTGCTTGTTGTCGGGACTCAGCACTTCAATGGCTGTGACAATTCGATTGCCTTCCGCAGGTTCAATAATCTGAAGAAACGGCTGACGGATTTCTTCCCGCAATAATTCCACAACCACGGGATCGTCAGCGACCATCGTGGCGACCGCTTCCTCGCCCTGAAAATCACGGTTTCGGTTGCTCTCGATGACTGAGACATCCGGTCGAATAGGTCGTTCGTGCTCGACGACAAACAGCCGATCCTGCGTCAACGCGGCATACCGAGGCCGCAAGAATGGCTGCAATGCTTCTCGCAAATACGCGATGAAACTGTCGTGAAAATCCGGCCAGATTGCGGATCGTTCAAGATACGGGTCCATTCCAGGAAAAGGGCACTTCATAGTTGGGTTCCGTAAGACGGGCGGAAGTTCAGGAATTGCCAATTAATCTTACCGCGCGACCTGAGAATTGACAGTGGAATCGAGATCAGACTGTTCGCGAGCCTTATGTTCTGATGGCAATCGACAGGCATTCCTGCCGGACAGTCATGATTGCGACCGGAGCGGCGATGCTTATGATGCGTCGCATGGCTTAGCATCGAGCGGTCCATGTCCGCATCACACCAGAGGCAGAGATTCGTCCGTGCTCATGAAACAACTGATTGCCGAATATTCAAAGCTAAACGGTCTCGAACGCCATATCATGCAACTGATTGCCCTGGTGAACGGGCACGTCAGTTACACCACGATCGAACATCTTTCGAAGGGCAGTGGTTGGGCAGATTCAGGCCGAAAGCCAGTCGATGCGAATACTGCCCGGTTGACTATGATCCACCTCATCAAGCGGAATTTGTTGACGGGAGCGGCGTACTCAAACTGTGATATTGTTGAACAACTCACGGACTACACAATTCGCGATTCTATCAAATCCGGATCGTTCGAAAAAATCTGTGAGGCCATCAAAAAAGCCCCCATCTATCACCTCTATAGTTATGGCGATGTCCATATCGTTCGCAAGCAGCGGATCGCCTTCTATTCCGGCGACTCTAACACCTTCCTCGAGAATCGAAAGAACAGAGCGGCGAAATATGTCCGATTTCTCGACCCCTTCGACCGCGCGATTTATGACCAACTGAATCCCATCATTCGAGCAAGGTTCGTTTGTGACAGTGTCTCACGGGAAATTATTTCGCCATCCGGAGCGGGCGAGCTGCTTGAAATCTTCGGCTCGCTGGTGGAGAACCTGGATCCGCTTGAAAAGACGGAACTTGGTCATGGCCTGGATCTTGCGATTGCTCGCGGCGATTTGAAATTGTTGCGAAAGCTGGATGTTCGCACGAACGGAAAATTTCCTGAGATCGCCGGATGCGAAGCCTTTCTGCGGGGAGACTACAAGAAAGCAGCAGACGCATTTGCCAAAGCCATTCCACTGGACGGCGGGAAGGGGAAAAAAAAGAGCGTAGTCGCTACCGAACATCTGCCAGCGATATTGTATGTGTTGCTGTTGATTCGCGAAAACTCGGCGGAGTCCATCAGCATGGCACGGTCGCTGATTGCCATCGGCATCAAGAGCGACAAGAACGACTATTCTCTGGCATTCTCCATCGCGAGTCTGGCGGTTGATTTCCAGGCGGCTCCTGTTGAACCGAAGCAATTTGCAAAAAGTCTGAATGACCATAGCCACCTCGCATTGATGACGCTCATCGCGGGCTATTTCGACCAATGGTTACTGACAGAAGACGACGGTGGCCGACAAATCAGCGGACTGGCCGAGGCGGCCAAATCCTTCGAACAAGCAGGGCTGACGTGGCTGGCATCAGAAGCCAACGGGCTTCTGAGTCAAACAAAACTGGCTGGTGCAAAAGAGGCGGCCGTTAAGTACGATCGAAGTTGTCAGCAACTCGGAACGGTCAGTCTTGTCAACCTGATCGAACCCGAACCCGCATGGCAGCGATCGCTCAACGCCATCGCTCAGCTTGGAAATGAACCTGCGAAAAGTTCGTCGCCAGAAAAGAAAACGGCCGGCCAGGAACGCCTCATCTGGGAACTTGATATTTCGCATGGCATTCACCTTCAGCCGTTTCATCAAAAGTGGACGTCCAAAGGCTGGAGCAGCGGTCGCCGAATTGGTCTCGGGCGACTGCGGCAGGATTTTACTTCAGATCAATATTCGTTTCTCACCGAACACGATCAGGCGATCTGTCGCGCGATCGATGTCCATTCGAGCTACGGCGATACACAGTACGAAATCAACGAGACGCGAGCTGCGAAGGCTCTGCTTGGACATCCCTGTGTGTACCTTGGGCAGGACCGTGATAACCCTGTCGAGATCGTCGAACAGCCGCTGCGACTGATTGTGGCCAAACAAAAGAACAATGTCGTTCGACTCACGCTTGATCCGACTCCGACAAGCGAAGACATCGAAGTCGTGATCACAAAAGATGGCCCCCGTCGCCTGCAGATTGTGTTCTTCACAGCACAGCATATAACGCTGCACCGGATCATCGGCAAGATGCTGGACGTCCCTGCGAAGTCCGTCGATAAAGTGATTGCAACGCTTCAGGCGGTTTCGTCACTTGTGTCGGTGCATTCGGAAATTGGCGGTGATATGCCCGCCGCAGAATCTGCGCCGGCGGATTCACGCCTTCATATTCATCTGTTGCCACATCAGGGCGGTTTGCGAGTCGAGCATTATGTCCGTCCGTTCGGCGACGACGGTCCGTTTTTCCGACCCGGACAGGGTGGCACCAATGTGTTCGCGACACTGGAGGGCAAGCCACGTTCTGCGAATCGTGATCTCAAGGAAGAAAAGCAACGACTGGCCGAACTGCTGGATCAGTGTTCTTTGCTGGACGAACCAGAAGACAACGAACCAGACTATTTTCCAACCCCGGAAGAGTCGCTGGAAATGCTGCTGCAACTGGAAGATTACAATTCCAGTCACGAGAACGCTCTTGTGTTGCATTGGCCGCAGGGGCAAAGCCTGACGCTGGCCGGTCGCGCCGCGGCATCGCAGTTTCAAATACAGATTCGCCGCGACCGTGACTGGTTCGCTGCATCAGGAAGTTTGAAAGTCGATCGATCATTGTCCATCGATATGCTGAAACTGATCGATCTTGTCGGAACCAGTCCATCGCGATTCGTGAAGCTCGATGACGGTCGCTTTCTGGCGCTCACCGATCAACTGCGAAAACGTATCGACGACCTTTCACAGTTCGGCGAACGTCAAAAAACAAAACTCCGATTTCCCGCAGTGCGGGCCGCCGCGTTCGAAGACATGGGCGATATTCAAATCAATGCGGATGTCCATTGGAAAGCCTGTGTTGAGCGAATGCGTTCGGCTGCCGATGTGCAACCGGTCGTCCCATCGACTCTGCAGACAGAACTCCGTGACTACCAGAAGGAAGGCTTTCAATGGCTCGCCCGCCTCGCGGCCTGGGGCGTCGGCGGTTGCCTGGCTGATGACATGGGACTTGGCAAAACAATCCAGGCGCTGACCATGCTTCTGGACCGCGCGACCGGAGGACCTGCCCTCGTCATTGCGCCTACGTCGGTCGCGTTTAACTGGCTGAATGAAGCCATTCGCTTCGCTCCAACACTGAACGCGCGGCTGTTTGGATCTGGCGATCGCGATGCTGTCTTTGAAAATCTCGGCCCACGTGATGTGATCATTTCCAGTTACGGATTACTGTACAGCGAAGCCGAACGCTTTCAGTCTCAAACGTGGCACACCGTGATTCTGGACGAAGCTCAGGCCATCAAGAACACGGCCACGCGGCGTTCGCAGGCGGCGATGGGACTGCAGGCCGACTTCCGCGTGATCATGACGGGCACACCGCTGGAAAATCATCTGGGGGAATTGTGGAATTTGTTTCAGTTCATCAATCCAGGTCTGCTGGGTTCCCTGGAATCTTTTCAGCAGAGATTCAGTGGTCCGATTGAACGCGATCGTTGCCCCGAAACTCGCCGCCGGCTGAAGAAACTGATTCAGCCGTTCCTGCTGCGACGAACCAAGACACAGGTGCTCACCGAACTTCCCTCGCGCACAGAGACCGTGCTTCAGGTGGAACTCAGTAAAGAAGAAGCGGCGTTCTACGAAGCGCTCCGAATCCGTGCGGTCGAAAAACTTTCGGAGTCCGGCAGTGGTGGAGCCCAGCATTTGAAAATCCTCGCCGAGATTATGCGACTGCGGCGGGCCTGCTGTCATCCGAAACTGGCTGTGGAAGATTGCGGTCTGCCAAGTGCCAAACTTGCACTGTTCTCGGAAACCATCGACGAACTGCTGGACAATCATCACAAGGCTCTTGTCTTCAGTCAGTTTGTGGATCACTTGACGATCCTTCGTGAAGAACTGGATCGGAAGAAAGTGTCGTATCAGTATCTCGACGGCAGTACGTCCGCCGCCGAGCGAAAGAAACGGGTTGAAGCGTTTCAGGCCGGCGAAGGTGATGTTTTTCTGATCAGCCTGAAGGCCGGCGGGCTGGGTCTGAATCTGACAGCCGCCGATTATGTTCTCCATATGGACCCGTGGTGGAATCCTGCCGTCGAAGATCAGGCCTCCGACCGCGCCCATCGCATGGGACAGCAGCGACCGGTCACGATTTACCGATTTATTACAAAAGGCACAATCGAAGAACGCATCTCGGCGCTGCACGCTTCGAAACGTGACCTCGCCGACAGCCTGCTCGAAGGCACTGATGTTTCCGGAAAACTGACCGCCGATCAACTGCTGACGCTGATCCGGGAGTGATGGCTCGGATCGCTCGAACAATAGCGGTCGTATCTGCGGCAAGGCGTTCGTAAACAACCTCCCCCACGCGCAGCGTCTGGGGGAGGTCGAACCAGCGAAGCGATGTTCGGGAGGGGGGCTTTCGCTGCTCAACGTTCAATCATTCACTCCCGACGCCGAATCCGAAGCGAATCCAGAATTCACGGCTCGCGGACGCCCTCCCCCCGGACCATTGCTTCGCTCGGCCCGACCCCTCCCTGCCTTCGGCGGGCGGGGTTGAGGAATCCGACTGCCAATGTTCGAACGATCTTTGATTCCGGCCTGATCCTTGACTGAGAATTCATTTTGGCCGAGCGTTGGATCTCCCGGAACGGGTCGTTAAGATTCCTTTCCTCCACCGTAACTCCCAAGGCACGATGGGTCTCAATTTAACCACGAGCGGAAAACAACGGTCAGTCCTGACGTCGTGGGATTCGCCAGAATTCCATGCGTTTTCAGGACTTCTGGCGAAGTCCACTACGACACTTATCGACCGCTCGATGCTGAACCACGATCCCTACCTGCGACATGTTCGCCGACGATAACTCGAAATCCGCAAGGCTTCCTTCCTCATGTCTACATTTCCCGCACCACGACTTACCGGTGTCCAATGGCTCGTCTGCATTATCGCTGCCATTGGTTTCGCGTTTGACATCTACGAATTGCTCATGCTGCCGTTGATTATTAAGCCGGCGATGGCGGCACTTAGCGCGCCGATTATCGACAAGCTGGTTGAAGGTGGTATGGCTCGGCCTGAAGCCATGGCACTTTGGCTGCCAGGCGGTTCAGAGTATGTCAACTGGGCGAAAACATTGTTCTTTGTGCCTGCGCTTGTGGGTGGCATCGTCGGACTCTGGGGAGGCTGGCTGACTGACCGCCTGGGACGTCGTCGAGTGCTGACGTTCAGTATTCTGCTGTATGCTTTCGGAGCTTTTTCGGCGGGTTTCGTAACTTCGCTGCCGGCGCTGCTTGTGTGTCGATGTTTCGTGTTTGTCGGTGTCTGTGTGGAGTTCGTAGCCGCAGTCGCATGGCTGGCAGAGTTATTCCCTGTGCATGACCAGCGAGAAAGAGTGCTTGGGTGGACTCAGGCGTTCTCTTCGCTCGGCGGGCTGATGGTGGCCGGCATGAACATCCTGGCGGGAACACTCGCATCCAGTCTGCCTGAGATCGCCGGTGGACATGAAGCATGGCGATATACGTTGATTTCCGGCGTGATCCCGGCGCTACCGCTGTTGCTGATTCGCCCGTTCCTGCCGGAATCCCCTGAATGGCAAAAGAAGAAAGATGCCGGCACGCTGAAGCGTCCATCGATTGCAGAACTTTTCAGCCCGGCACTGCGCAAGACGACAATAGTCACGACACTGGTTTTTGCAGCCAGCTATGGTTTGGCTTTCGGGGCCATTCAACAACTGCCACAGATCATCGGTGCCCGTGCGTTGGGAACACCAGTTGAGTCTGGCCACAAACAAGTGATCGCGGCGGCAAAAGCAAAAGCAGGAGAACCGGCTGGCACCAACGCGAAGTCCGGAAAACCTGAATACACTCCGAAACAAAAAATGGAAGCCGCTAACGAGAGCGATGCTGTCGTCGCTGGTGTGACGTTGTGGCAGGAAATGGGTGGCTTGTTGGGACGTGCGTTGCTCGCCATTTTGGCGATCAGAATCGTGAGTCGTCGGAATCTCTTCCGCGTCTTCCAGATTCCATCATTGTTTGTCGTGCCGGCGCTGTTCGTCTGGATCGCCGGTGCAATGCACACGGATTCACTGCTGATGATTAAGATCGGAATCTTTCTGGCGGGTGCATTGGTCGTTGGCCAGTTCAGTTTCTGGGGCAACTATATTCCGCTGGTATTCCCCGTGCATCTTCGAGGGACCGGTGAAAGTTTCGCGGCAAACATCGGTGGTCGCATTCTGGGAACGGCTGCCGCATTCCTGACCATTACTTTCTCTGCATCGGACAAACCGGACCCTGCCCGGATGGCCATTGTTGGTGCTTGTGTTGCAGGGGCTTACGCCGTCGTGGGTGCAATTTTGACGCACTTCTTGCCGGAACCGGGTCAAGGCGATGGATCGGTGGAGTCCTGAAGACTCTCTGATTCTGTGTTTCTCTCTACTTCTCTATTTACTGAAAGCTGTTTCATGTCTGATCCTAAGATTCTTGTGCGAGACCACGGCCCGTTTCTCGTGACAGGGCCGATTACAGTAACCGATGCAGCAGGAAATGTGTTCGATCTCAAGGGCAAAGAAACGTTTGCTCTGTGCCGATGCGGCGAATCCGCAAATCGTCCTTTCTGCGACGGCGCTCACAAGACGTGCGGATTTCAATCCGAAGAACGTGCGGTCACAGGCTGATGGTGACTCCCGCAGATTCAGGGAGACCGCAGATCGGAAACTGTGACGCGAGGGATTTTCGAACGTCAACACATCCAGTAGGTGGGACGAGCGGCATCTAAGCCGCGCCGGCCCACCAAACTGTTAAACAGACAGGAAGATTGCGGACACGAAAATAGCATTCCGGAAGACCAGGAACAAGAAGTCCTCTAAATCTTCTTGTCCCAAATCTTCCTGTCTTCTTCCTCAACAACTCCTGCGGAATAGACCGTTGTAACTCTCCTGCACATTGGTAAAGTATTCCCAACCCGGCATATTCCGTTTCATATCGGTGTATCATCGGTCAAGTGGCGGGTATTTATATCGCTAGCCGCACAATTGTCGAAACGGGACTGGTTTCCCAACTTGACTCGGACAAGAGTATGCTTGAAACAAGGATCCTTAACATATCCACCGAATCGGCTGCAGATGACGGTTCGTCGAGTGACCTTCCCAGTTCGGGTTCATTCTCTGACGAACTAAGAACTCTTTTAAGCGAAGGTTGGCGTGTCTCCCACGTTGTTCCAATACAAGCGGGGCATGGTGTAGATCGCTCATCTGGCCTAGGCCCCAGTTTGGCATGCTACACTTATACTCGGCGTATGTTGGTGTTCGTCGAAAGAGAACAGTCGCGAGCGGTTGACGGGTAGTTGGAATCATCCGTACTCTTCCATGCTGTGCTCGATCTGTCGGTGCAATCTTACCCCCAACCTCAACTCCGCTCGTCTCAAGATACCAGGCTTTGACTTCGCGAGTGCGTGCGAATGGCGTGGCGGGAGATTGATGGTTGAGCGGAGTGGGCCTGTTAAGGTACGAACCCGCCGAGCCGAAGCTCAAGGCAATTGTTCAAGAAGCCCGGTGGTTGAACGACGCCCGGTGGCGTATGGGAGAAGCAATTGCAGCACGATGCGATTTCATGTAGGTCCTGCCTGCCGGGCTGGATTTTTCGTAACCGCCGTAAGGCGAAGCGTGAGCGGGATGTCACAGTCCGAAACAAAAAAGCGGTGCGGTGATCTCCGACGACATGAGTTTGGCGTGGCAGCAAATCTGGTCGCAGGTCGCAGCGGGGCTGCGAAGTCCTTTCCGGCAGAAAGGACCTATCCTCGAGGAAATCTTCTCGAAGAATCAATCCAGACTCTCGACCGAAATGATGGACGCAATCGGCAAAGCGCCGTACAGATGCGGGAATAAGTCTCCGCCTCGCGATGGTTCCCACCGAAGTGCCGCTCCAAGCGTGTCTCCTTCAATGGCAAGCAACATCAGATCTGTCTGTCCGGCGTAATGTTTCTGAATGGTTCCTTCAAGCTGGGAGGCTGTCGAGAAATGAATGAAACCGTCACGCAGATCGTGCGGTGATCCCTGCCACGACGTGAGGTGTTGAATCTGTTCCCAAACCGCTTTTGAACAAATCTTGAAGATCTGCATGAATTCGATTTTCCTGGTGCTTACGTCAATGATTTCCACTCGCTATATCGAAAGTCTATACTCCAGGCACTCGTGAAGGCACTGTCGTGGTGAGCCGGAGACGTGAGTCTCGGGTTAGGATTGTTGTATACGTCGCGCGGTCAGGAATGTGGTGTTTTTTCGTTTAACCCGTGGCCGACAGGCCAGGCCGTTGCGGTAGCCAACAGTAAAATCCTGGCCTTGCGGCCACGGGTTAAACGGGTCAATCGAATAGGCCTAATCATGAAATTCTCGCGGATCATCGGTGTATTTGTTGTCTTGCTAACAGTTTCTGCCAGTGCCGGTCAACCGCAGCAGCAAAGAACGAAAGGGCAGATTCCACGAACTGCCGAAGCCTCGGCAGTGCAGCGTTATACACCCGAAGACGTCGTCGGCATCGTGGCCGTTCAGCCATCTCGGATGTTGAATTCCAGATTTGTCACAAAGATGGTGGAAGCGGCAGCGGCTCAGATGGATGTCGAAGAAATGATGGCCGCAGCGACCAAAGAGATGGGCATGGACCCACGCACGATCCAGGAAGCCGCTGTTTTATGCGATCGCGAAACCATCGACAACACGCTCAATCCGATGAAGACACAAGCCGGTTCGTCGGCCCAACTGAAGAACAATCTGAAGCAAATTGCGCTGGCAATGCACAACATGCACGACACCTACAACTACTTTCCGGACGACGACGGACTGGATGATGACAACAAAGGCAACCTCAGTTGGCGAGTCTGGATTTTGCCGTACATGGAACAGGCAGCGCTGTACAACCAGTTTCATCTCGATGAACCGTGGGACAGCGATCACAACAAGACGCTGATCGAACAAATGCCGGCAATCTTCGAATCACCAGGAGTGACTGAGAAAGGCAAAACTTCGATCCACGTCTTTACGGGCGAGGGCGCTCCATTTGCGGGCGACAAAGCACCCGGGATCCGGGACATCACAGACGGTACCAGCAATACGATCATGACGGTACTGGCTGGCGCGGATAAAGCCGATGTCTGGACAAAGCCCGGCGGTCTGGATTTCGATGCAGAAAATCCAATCAAGGCACTCGGGAAAATCGATAAGGAATTCCTCATCGGCCTGATGGACGGATCGGTTCGTTCACTTTCGTCGGACGTCGATCCCGTATTGCTGACAAGTCTCATTTCCAATGCCGGAGGTGAAGGGATTGATTACTATCTGCTTGAAGGCAATCGATCTGCGCGAGTGCAGTCGATGCCGGGAATTATTCTGCGGACCACGAATCCTCTCGTTCTAGACACGGTCTTCAACATGTGGCTCGTGGGTCTGGGGGAAGGCAAACCTGGGAAAATCGAATTGCAGGACGTGACGGTATTTGAAAGCTGTATGGTCGCGATTCCGGACGACCGGACATTGCTGGTTGGACCTGAACCACTGCTGAAGAAAATGCTGACTCCGAGAGCAGCGGCTGGCCAGGACGGTGGAAAGGTGCAGCAGCAGCTCATCGACAGTTTCCCGGCCAACGACATCGTGGGCACGATCGATCTTGAGCTTCTGAAAGATCTGAAGGACCAGATGGCAAAAAACACCCCAATGCCGGGCTTGTTTGAGGGACTTCAGGGAGCGATGTTTTCAGCGGATTTTGCCGGCACGGGAGAATTCCTGTCTCAAATGAAAGTACAAACGGCGAACAAAACTTCCGCGATGACGTTATCGGCACTCGCGCAGGGAATGCTGCAGATGCAGAAGGCACAAATGCTGGCAATGGCCAATGCGCCGGATTCACGGTTCAGTCCTGAAACGGTGGAGTTGCTCGCCGCGCTTTTCGACACGGTCAAAATCACGACGCACGATTCTGCCGTGTCGTACGTCATGCCAAAGCCCGAAAACATGGATTCATTCGTCGAATCGATGAAACCCGTTGCTGTATCAATGGCTGAAGCGATTCGCGCGGCCCGCATAGCCTCTGTTGCTGCTTCCCGCAAAAACACCATTAGAAGGATCGGGCTGGCATTTCACGAATACCATGATGTCTACCTCCATTTTCCTGCTTCAAACGGAAACGGGGAAGCTGCCCAAGGACAGCAGACCGGACTGAGTTGGCGAGTTTATCTGCTGCCGTTTATCGATCAGGCGGATCTTTATCAGCAGTTCAAACTAGACGAAGCGTGGGACAGCCCGCACAACAAAGCCTTGATCGAGAAAATGCCGGATGTCTTCAAAGTCGAAGGCATTGACAAACCGGGTTACACGTCCATCCATGTCTTCACTGGCGAAAATACCGCAATCGGAACTGACGAAGGAGTGGGTATCCGGGATATTGCAGATGGCACATCAAACACTCTCCTTGCAATTGTTGCTGGACCAGAAACCGCTGAAGCCTGGACCAAACCTGGCGGCCTGGAATTCAACGCTGACGATCCAAAGAAACCACTCGGAACACTCGGCGAACAATTTCTCGTGGTGAAGTGTGACGGCGCTGTCCGCTTTCTGAAATCCGATATCGATGACGAAACTCTGCGGAATCTGATTCAGCGGGACGACGGAAATGTCGTGGATATCGAATGACCCGTGTTTGCACCGTTCGAAGTAAAAGAACTATCTTTGAAAGTCTCCGACTATGTTTCATAATCTTACCCGTTTGTTGTTCGGGATTCTGATCGTCGCTGCGACTCTGCCACTGCTGCCGAGAACCGCACTCGCTGCGGACCCAATCAAGGCATTGATCGTGGATGGTCAGAACAATCACGCAGTCTGGCCAACCACGACAAAGACGATGAAGAAATACCTGGAAGAGACAAAACTGTTTACGGTTGATGTCGCGACTGCCGCACCGGTCGGCACGGACTTGAACTTCAAGCCTGATTTCAGCAAGTACGCTGTTGTGATCAGCAATTTTGGGCATGGTGCGGCACCGTGGCCCGAGGCGACTCAGAAGGCGTTCGAAACTTTCGTGAGCAGCGGCGGCGGGTTCGTCGTCGTTCACGCGGCGGACAATTCGTTTCCTGAATGGCCAGCCTACAACGAAATGATCGGGCTTGGTGGCTGGGGTGGCCGTACAGAGAAAGACGGCCCGTATGTGTACGTAAATGACAAAGGCGAAACTGTCCGCGATGAAACACCCGGCAACGGTGGCAATCATGGGGCTCAGTGGGAATTCCCTGTCATCGTTCGCGATCACGAGCATCCGATCACGAAAGGCATGCCCACTGAATGGCTCCATGCAAAGGACGAGCTTTACGACAAGTTGCGCGGGCCGGCGAGGAAAATGCAAATTCTGGCGACCGCAGAATCTCAGGTCACTGGACGCAATGAACCAATGATCTTTACGGTCAACTATGGCAAAGGTCGTGTCTTCCACACGCCGATGGGCCATGCCGAGTATTCCATCGAGTGCGTGGGCTTCATCACGACATTCCAGCGCGGCACCGAATGGGCGGCCACGGGCAAAGTCACACTCCCCATCCCCGCTGATTTCCCCACTGCGGAAAAAACCAGCAGTCGGGCATTCGTAAAGTAGACCTCACTCTCCGAGTTAGGCAGGCCGTAAACTTTATGTGACGCAAAGCTGCACCTGCTGAAATCCACGACGCACTGAGACAATCGATATGTACGACCTGATTGGCGATATTCACGGCCATGCCGACGAACTGATGCAACTCCTTGAAATCCTTGGCTACCGGAAGAACCAGGGCGTCTATGAACACCCCGAACGCAAAGTGATTTTCCTTGGCGATTTCATTGACCGAGGGCCGCAGATTCTGCAGGTGCTGGACACCGTGCGTTCGATGGTCGAAAGCGGAAATGCTCTGGCCGTCATGGGAAACCATGAATTCAACGCCCTCGCATTTCACACGGAACACGTGCATCGTAAAACAGAGTATCTTCGCCGCAGAAACGTCAAGAACATCCGTCAGCACGGACAAACAATTCTGCAACTGACGGACAAGCACCTGGCAGATTACATCGAATGGTTTGCCAGGTTGCCTATGTGGCTGGATCTCGAGGGGCTGCGAGTTGTTCATGCCTGCTGGGACGACAAGGCCATCGCGACGATTCAGGCAGCACGTCCTGACAACGAATCGTTGACAAGCGATTTTCTGCATTCGGCCGTCGAACCAGGCGATAAGCTGTTCGATTCGGTCGAAATCGTGCTGAAAGGCAAAGAAGCCGAACTGCCGAATGGAAAATCATTCGCCGACAAAGACGGCCACCTGCGCACGGCAACCCGCACGCGCTGGTACAAGTCGCCGCTCGGTCACACGTATCGAACCTATGCCCTCACTGACACGATTGATTGTGACGACCCGCTTGAACAGTACGTCATCGGCGCAGCAGCACCGTATCCGCAAGATGCGAAACCCGTGTTTGTGGGACACTACTGGCTGTCTGGCAATCAGCCCGAATTATTGGCTGACAATGTTGCGTGCGTGGACTACAGCGTAGCGAAGAACGGCTTTCTTTGTGCCTATCGCTGGAACGGAGAACAGCGTTTGAGCAGCGAGAATTTCGTTTGGGCTGGCCAGCCGGCGCTGAGGTAGATCCTTTCTGCCGGAAAGAATTTTCCAAAGCGCCGTAGGGTGAAGCGTGAGCGGGATGTCGTAGCGCGAAACAGAAAGCGTTGCCGTGATCTCCGGCGGCATGATTTTGAAGTGGAAACACTTCTGGTCGCAGGTCGCAGCGGCGCTGCGAAGTTTTTTCCGGCAGAAAGGATCTACAGAAATCGCATGGTCCTGCGATTATATTTGCCGTACGCCATCCGGCGTCGTTCAACCACCGGGCTTCTTGAAAAAATGCCGCGATCCTGAGATCGACGAGCTTCGGCTCGGCTGACTCGATTCTATCACGGTGGCGGGAACCGGCAACGGCGACTGGACTACTCAACCCGCGATCGGCCGGACCAGTCTGGCAACCATGGCATTCCGCGGTCGATGACGGTGTCCTGGCAGATGCGGGCGAATTCGGATGATCTGCGGTCGGACATCGGGGCCACGTCGTTGATTTTCAGATCAATGATGTCTGCGGCGATGGTGCGGGCGAGGTTTTCGGCGTTGAGCAATTCGGCGTCCGTCCAGTCGGCGATGGATTCGCCGATTTTCGAAAGGTCACCGGGAAGCTGGACGTACCCAAGTTCCACGTTGCTCGTGATTCCGTCTGATCGAACCAGCCGACGGTACAGCGGCAGTTGCAGGTCGATCCATTCGTCCTTGCTGCGATGCGTGGCTTTTGGCGTCGAAGCTGTTTCACTCGTCTTATAGTCAAGTACCCGATACTGACCTGTCTGCACATGCTTGTCGATTCTGTCAACTCGACCAACCAAAGTCACCGATCGCTCCTGGATATCTGTGAAGTCCGTACATTCATATTTTTTTTCGGTCTGATGAATTCGCCAGCCGTCTTTACAGGTCTGAGCCTGCCATTTCGCAAAGGCCGCAAGCCGCGATTCGATCATTTTCAGTTGCACGCTTACTGTCGCTGAACGAGTGCGACCGAAACGTCCCAGCGCGGCCTTGTGCAGAGCCTCCAGCAGAAAGTGTTGAATCGCTTCGTCGTCAAACGCATTACGAACGGCAGACTGCCCAAACTGATTGAGGACTTCATGAATCAGACTGCCGAATGCGCGGGCGTCAAGTTCACGGACATCGTCTTCGACAGTCTGCAATCGCAGTTCACGACTCAGAAAATACCGATAAGGACAATTCAGATAATCCCGAAAACTTGTGACTGGAATTTCCGTAGGAGCGGCAGGGACTGACAATGGCGAAGGCACAAGAAAGCCGCTTTGACGTGGCGGTGTGGATTCCGGTTCCGTTGGCACCGGTATTTCGGCGACCACTTCACTTGCGGATTCCGGATCGTAAAATCGTCGAACTCGCTCGGGAAGCGATTTCGGATCGGCCGCAAACCACAAGCGGCTGGGAGCGACCGGGTTCCCCTTAACATCCGTTCGCCCGGCGATCAGGATGAATCGCCGCCGACTGTGCATTACGGACGTCAGTGCGTAGGCATCGCGGGCGTAGCGGCGTCGATTGTCGGTGAGTTCCAGCCGGGTGCGAAGACTGTTTGGCATAAACGCATCGGCATTAATCGATTCCGGAATCTTGCCCTCGTTGAAACCTGTCAACACCAGCACAGGGCTGTCGTCGAGCGGTAATTCCAGCCAGCCAAGCAGTTCGACCGCCTGGTCATTTGCGTCCGGCGGAATGGAAGTTTCACCTATCTGACGGAGCAATAACTGCAGAGCCTGACTGGCCGTGCAGGCAGGCAGCACGCTCTGCGGGATTCGTCGCAGTTGTTCGTTAAGTTCCTGCAGTCGAGTCACGCAGGCAACGATGCCACGATCTGCTTCAGAATCAGCATGCAGGTCGCGATCACGATAAATCGTGGCCAGAATTCGCACGGCTCCATCAGCCCATGCGGACAGCGACAGTTTTTTTTCCAACTGGTGTGCGAGCGAGGCTTCGGCGGCATCTTCCAGATCATCGAGCGTTCGTTGTCGCGAGCGTTTGTTTCCCTTCGTAGTCGGGGTTGCGCGACCAACGGCGGAGCGAGCGTTTTCTGCATCTGACGCTGCCGGAATTAAACAACGCAGCAGAAATTCTACGGCACGACAGACTTCCGCAACGATGGATCTTCGCGGGGCAGTGCCCAGCAGGACACCGGGTGTGAGCTGCAAATGTTCAGCGCGGTATTGATCAAGTTCGTTGAGCCAGCCTTGACGCCGTGTGAAGGCCTCTTCATCTGCCAGGTTCTGATTCAGGTGCTCGCTGATCCACTCGTACACATCCGGATGGCGAACAAAATCTGCGAGCGTGGCAAAATCTGGCGGCAAGTCATCGCGAGCCGACGCCACGTGCAGTGCCATCGCCGACAATAGCTGAAACGGTCGCGATTCACGGAGCAGCATACCAATCGGCCATTGCCCGGCAATCCCGGCATCCGCCATTGCCTGAGTGAGCGTCGGGACCATGGCATCGTCGGCGACTCCAATTGTGATGTCGTCGGCTCGAAATCGTTCGTCGAAACTGGCAAGTTCCACCATCGCCAACTGTGCCTGCTGCAGCGGTGAATCTGTGATCCGAGTGTTTTCCAGCGGAATGTTCAGCAACCGAGATTCCCATCGCTCGGGACGCACGCAGCCGTATTCGTCAAATGCGTCCGCTTCGGATTCCGGTGCATGAATTATCGTCGTAACGCGGTCAGAAATCTGATCGAGCATCTGTCGAATAATGCGGCTCATATCGACCGTGCCGATCAGAATGATATCGCGGTCCGTACGACATTCATTCTGCTGCACGGCGACCAGTCTGGCTGCCTGACGGTCCCACAGTTTCAGATCGTCCATCTGAACGAGATACTCTGCCTGAATGCGTCGCAGCGCTTTCCAGCGTTCGGCTTCTTCGGAATGACCCAGTTCGACGAGTTTGAGATGAACCTCATCAAATTCCATTCCTTCGGCAGCGAGTTCGTTGTGCTGCTTGCGAAGTGATTCGCAAAGGGCGAGCCACGACGAGACGGAGTTCTCATCGGGCCGTTCGGGCAACGCCGCTTTGATTTCGTGCGGCTGTACGGCATAAAGCGCCTTTCGCCAGACTAATAATTGAGTCAGGTCGTCGGCCAGTTTTTGCTGCTGCGGATAGAGCAGTTCTGGAAACTGATTGAATGTCACCATTCGCGGCGGCACGAGCGCCGGCCATTTTGCACCGCCGCGCTGAACAAGCAGTTCCAGCATCCGGCGAGCCGCTCGGCGACCAGGAAATACCAGAATCACTTTCGACAGATCCAACTGATTGCCGTTTGCGTAACGGTTAATCAGATAGTCAGCAGCCGCCGGTAACGCTGGCCTGTTCCAGTTCAGAAAATGTCGCGTGATCGGCATGACTGGTCAGTTTTTGGCAGTCTGCAGACTTCGGAGCAGCTCCAGATAATCGACGCTGATGTTGACAAGTTCCTTGTTGTAGAAATCGTCCGGGAAGATGTCCTTTTTGTCGCCACCATTGGCCTGTTTAACAGCCTCTTCTTCTTCCTTCTTTTCCTGCTTCAGCTCCTCTTCTTCGGCGCGCAGGACACTTTCATTCAGTGAGATCGTTTTGTCGTTCTTGCGTTCGAGGTACTTCGTGATCAGTTTATTGACTTGCGTGAAGTCCTTATCGAGTGCCAGGCGAGTGTCACTGTCTTTCTGAAGAGTCGAGACGATGGAATCCGTCACTTGAGCCGAAAACGGTGAGTAGCTGGCGCGGGTGATGCGGTCAAATTCCAACGCGTTGTCCAGTGAGTCTTCACCGATTTCTCGCACGTTCAGCAGCGATGGGAGAACAATGTCGGATGTTACGCCTTTAGTCTGAGTACTATCGCCGTTGACTCGATAGAACTTGCTGATCGTCAGCTTCAGAGCACCCTTCTTTTTTGAACTAAAAAGAGACGGTCGGTCGACCACATCAACGACATTCTGAACAGTGCCTTTACCATGCGTGGTCCGATCGCCGACAACAATCCCGCGACGGTAATCCTTGATCGCTCCTGCAAAAATCTCAGACGCTGACGCAGAGAACCGATTGCACACAACCACCATCGGTCGTCGCCAGTACATATCTGGGTCCTCGTCATCAAATGCCTGCACGCCAGTGTCTGGTTCTTTGACCTGCACAATTGAGCCTTTTGGAATGAACAAGCCGGAGACCTCAATCGCTTCCTGGAGAGCACCGCCACCATTCCAGCGGAGATCCACGATAAGAACCTGAACATCCTGCCGATTGAATTCGGCCAGCACAACTTTCACGTCACGAGCGGTACTCTTGAAATCCCCGCCCTGAGAAGCACCCCGAAAATCGCGATAGAATGCCGGAATGCGAAGAATGCCAACCTTTGCTTTGCGACCGTCAATCCATTCAGAGGACTCCAGAATCTTGCCTTTGACTTCGTCTTCCGTAATTTTCACTTCGGTTCGCGTCATTTCGTAAATCTTGGTGCGGCGTTCGTGGCCATCGGCTTCTTCTTCGTTCTCTTCTTTCGGCACAAGCACTTTCAGTTTGACCTTCGTACCCTTTTTTCCACGAATCATTTCCACAACTTTGGTCAGCTTCATTTCGATGACATCCACAAAATTGTCCGAGGCATCGAATGAAACGCCGATGATCTTGTCTCCCTTTTTAAGGCGACCATCCATCGAGGCCGCCCCGCCTTCGATAACTTCCTCGACGATCGTATAACCATCTTCGTATTTCAGTCGCGCGCCGATTCCGTCGAGTTTCAGTTCCATATCGATCCGAAAATCTTCCAGAGTTTGTGGAGACATATACGTTGAGTGCGGATCCAGACAGTGTGTCATTGATGACAGATAGAGTTCCAGCACTTCGTGTGCTTCGGTCTGATCGAGGAACACCTGATTGGTGTGATATCGTTTGTGCAGACGTTTGCGTGCTTCTTCCAGATCGGTATCGTCCATTTTGAGCATCAGCAGGTCGAATTTGATTCGCTTACGCCAGCGTTCATCGAGTTCTTCTTCGTTGGCCGCCCACGGAATCGCCTTGGCATCGCGAATCATTTCTTCGGCGACGGTGAAGTCATAGTCGTGGTCAATCAACGCATCCAGCTTCCCGGCGCGGACATCCATCCGAGATCGGAATCGATCGAAGACAAGGGCCGCGAACTGGACGTCACCTTTCAGGATTTTGTCGTCCAGCGACGTTTTTTCTCTTGAGAACTCATCGATGTCCGCCTGCAGAAAATACAATTTCTGCGGATCCCAGATTTCGATGTAGCGCTTCAGCAGTCGTTCCGACAGGGCGTCGTTAATCTCCGGATGATTGATATGCCGACTGGACACCATCGATGCCACAATCTGAGCCGTCTTGCCATCTTCAGCCGTCAGGACAATCTTGTCCGCCGCGCACAGAAAACCGGGAACAAGTGTCACACACGCCAGCAGCAGTGTGCAGCGACTGACGGAACTGAGCTTTGACATTCTAACTTCCTTCGACAGTCAAACGGACGGTACCAGAAAATTCCGGCCCGCAGGATCATAATGATATTAGACAAGAACTTCCGGCTGGAAAGTGATTCTTCACGATCCCGAAGGAACACGCAATCCAATCGTAGACCAGGTACACGCTTTCGGGCAAGATCGTCTCGGGCCTGACAGCGAGTTTTCAGGCGAGAGGCAGACAGAGATTTCAACGCGGCAAGATGACTTTCGGACGTTTCGTCGGAATCGTCAGCGTCCCCAGCATTTGCTCGGGAGAACCAGCGACGACCTTTGCGTCCTCTTCAGCATACGAAAAAATAAGTGACAACTGCTGGCCGGACTTTGCCGTGCAGAGAAAATAATCCCAGATCAGAGCCTTATCATTGGCCTTCCCCAGAGCACGGACATGATGAATTCGCCAGCCGTTCACGTCGCGATGAATTTTCGAAGAATGCACCAGACCCTTCCGTTCCGCCAGGGCCGCTTTAACTTCGTCGAGATATTCCTGTTCGGGCGTAGAATCTCCCGCCGGTACGGCTGGAGACGGTGAAATGTTGCACTGCGCGACAAGCGACCCATTGTGGACCATCCGCAGCATCACCATTTCGGCAGTTTCATGGAAGACGTGCCAGTCGCGATTGTGCAGCAACATGATTCGATCCGGGGTCGCCAGTGTCAGCAACAACTCACGCTCATCGGGTATTGCATCCGGCATGGTCTCCGGCAAATCGTCAGACATCTTCGAAAGACCCTGAGTCCACCCAATGGTCGCTTCGACATCCAGCCCCGGACTGAACGGACCAGGCTCCCGTTTTTCCGACTGCACTGCGTCGAATGAGCGAATCCGTTTACCGACACGATCAAACACAAACTCACCCTTCAAAGTGATCTTCGTCGCTGACCCCGTCACGGCACCTTCGGTTGCCCCTTCAAATGCGATCACGGCTTCATTTTCTGTCAGCGATTTGATCTGGCATATCGCCGATTGCGAAACTGCGGCATCAACGCCCGCCAGCATCGGGATCACCCATGAATCGGCGTTCCATTTTTCACTTTGGTCTTTGAGATCTCTTGCTGGCAGCAATCCTGTCGCCACAATCGGGTCGCAGGGAATCTGCAGCAGATCCACCTGCTGTCGTGTGAGTCGCACCTGGGGACTGAGTTGTAGAAGCTGATTTTCCGCACCGTACAGATGAATCAGATTCGCCTGCTGCGGCAGCAAGGCTGAGGTCTGATGATCTTTCCCAACGACCGAATCCGTTTTGGCAGTCGCAAATCGTCGGATCGCTCGCAGCGCAACTGGCCCGGTGTCATCAGTAGGGAATCGTCGCTGCTCAAACACAAACTTTGCAGTACTGATCAGATTCCATTGAGTCCCGCCATTCTGCGATGGCGTCACCAACGTTCCTTCGATCTTCAGCGAATAATCCACTTGCGTGGGACTGTCCGGATCCGCAGGATCGACAAGGGAGATTTCGCTGGCGCTCATCGGGTGCGGCGATCCGATCACGGCGACCAGGCACGTGACGGCAATCGTCAAAGTCCAGGGCAGGCCGATGGCGTGTTGCGTGTTCGCACTGCCGTATCCTTGCTGTTTCATTACCCCGCCACTCCGCTTGGCTCTACAACTTACCTCAACCTCAACCGGTCAACAACGTATCTTTCCGAGATTCCCGAATCCCCGCAAGGGCGAATTGAAAATCACTCTCACAGTTCAGACACTACAGGTGTACTCGCTTGATCAGCTGTTTCGAACCGTTCAGAATTTCAAGGCTCCCGACCTGAGGACAGATCGGGCGACATAAGCAAACCTGTCCTCATTCAGTCTGGAACTGCAATAGAACCATGAGAAAAAGTAAAACTCTTGCTCGTATCCGAAATAACGAGACCGTGCGTATGTGTTGTCTGGGTCACTTTGTCCCAGCCTTTGTGAAGTTCGCAGCTCACTTCGATTTTGATTGTATCTGGCTGGATATGGAGCATCGAAACTTCAGCGACCGAGACATTCAGACTCTGCTGGTGCATTCGCATCTGCATGACATTGACATCATGGTGCGACCACCGACCCTGGAGAAAACACGACTGTACCGCTATCTGGAAGACGGTGCGGCGGGCCTGATGATTCCCCACGTGAACACTGCCGAACGAACGGCGACGCTGGTCGATGCGGTTAAATATCCGCCGCTCGGAGATCGCGGTCTGGACGGTGCTGGGCTGGATGCCGATTACTTCGTAAATGGCATGGACGGGATTGATCCGTTTGTGGAAGCCGCCAATCAGGAAACGTTTCTGGTCGTGCAGGTGGAAACACCGGAGGCAATTGCCAACATCGACAAGATTGCCGCAACGCCGGGACTGGATGGAATCTTTGTTGGCCCCGGTGACCTTGGGCTTCGCATTCGCCGTACTAAAACCGACCTGACTCTGGAGTCCGCGATCGAAAAAGTCGCAGCCGCCTGTGCGCGTCACGGGATTGCATGGGGATTGCCGACGGGAACACAGGAAGATCTGGTAAAACGCCAGGCTCAGGGTGCGCAGTTGTTGAATCACGGCAGCGATTTTGGCGGAATACTGAACAATCTCAAGACCAGCTCTCAGACATTTGCAGACACACCACGAAAAGGATGACTGATGAAACTTGCAGGCAAAATTGCCCTGGTGACTGGCGCAGGTCGAGGTATCGGAAAAGGCTGTGCGATCGAACTGGCTCGTGCTGGTGCGGACATCATCCTGAATGATCGGCCCGACAGTCCGGACGTTGAAATCACGGCAAACGAAATCCGGGCGTTGGGTCGGAAATGTCATGTCATCACCGCCGACGTGTTCTCTCGATCCGGCTGCGAACAGCTTGTGAGTGCCGCTCTTGAGGCCACATCGAAGATTGATATTCTCATCAGCAATCCGGCGTTCAGTCGTCGAGGTGCGTTTCTGGATTATTCGCCGGAACTGTTTGAAAAGACAATTCAGGGCACGTTGATCAGCGGATTTCACCTGAGTCAGCTTGTGGCGCGGCATATGGTGGAACGCAATGCCGGCGGCAAGATTGTATTCATCTCCAGCGTGCAGGCAGAGGAACCAATGGCGTTGTGTGCTCCATACGGTGCTGCCAAGGCCGGACTGAATCATATGACGCAGACGATCGCCGTGGAATTGGTCGACTACCGTATCAATGTCAATTCCATTGAGCCAGGCTGGATCGACACGCCCGGCGAACACGTGACATTCAGCGAAGAAACGATGGCTCAGGAAGCGCAGAAGCTGCCGTGGAAACGCCTTGGGCAGCCGCAGGACATCGGCCTGGCGGCGGCGTTTCTGGCTTCATCGGACGCGGACTATATCACTGGCGTCGTGTTACCTGTGGACGGTCTGTTTCGATTCAGGCACTGCGTGGCGGCGAAGGGTCCGAAGCTGAAGGACGCTGACTGATGACGGCCGGTAAACTGAAGCTGGTGGAATTCTCAGGCACCTCGACCGGGCCGCACTTGCTCATCACCGGTGGCGTACACGGCGATGAATTCGAACCCATCGCAGCCATTCGAAAACTGTCGCAGTTACTCGGAGAAAGCTTTGATCGTGTCACTTCCCTAAATGGCCGAGTCACTCTGGTGCCATGTGTCAATGAGGAAGCGTTTCTGCTGGGACGTCGCTGTGCCTCGGACGGACTGGACCTGGCCCGCACTTGTCCCGGACGATCAGACGGTTCCATCACCGAACAAACGGCGTGGGCGTTAAGCGAAGTCATTCGAAGTGCAGACTATTACATCGACCTGCATACCGGCGGTACGGAGTTTTCCATTTATCCGCTGGCAGGATACATGCTGCATTCGAACACTCGTGTTTTGAATGCACAGCGAAGTATGGCCAGAGCGTTCGGTCTTCCGATCATCTGGGGGACCGCATCAACCTTAAACGGACGATCGTTATCCGTCGCCCGCGATGCAGAGATTCCGGCGATTTACTGCGAGTATCACGGCGCTGCGGTTTGCTCGCAGGACGGCGTTGATGCTTACGTCACTGGCTGTCTCAATGTGATGGCCGAACTGAAAATGATCGACAGTCGCCCGGCGACCGACACACTGACCGCGAATGCAGCTCAAATTGTTGTCGAAGACCCTCGCGAAAGTTCAGGACATCTCCAGGTCTGCAATCCTTCGCCAGTGGATGGTTTCTTTGAACCGCAGGTTGAACTGGGACAGGAAATCCGCCAGGGCGCTGTGATCGGGACAGTCATTTCGGTACACGATAATTCGTCGCATTCAATACTAAGTCCTCATGCGGGGGTCGTTCTCATGTTGCGTACTTTTCCTCGCGTTCTGGTAGGGGAATCGGTAGGAGTGGTGCTGGAATCCATATGAAACGAATTCTTATCATCGGTGGCGGTTCGATCGGAGAGCGACATCTGCGCTGCTTCCTGAGGACCGGTCGCGCGGAAGTCGGCCTGTGCGACGTCAATGAAAAACTACGCACAGACGTCGCACAGCGGTACAACGTGGAATACGTCTATTCGTCGCTGAGCAATGCGTTGGCTGTGAAGTTTGACGCGGCGGTAATCTGTACTCCGGCAGATCTGCATATTCCCATGGCGATCGACATCGCTGGCCACAATATGGGAATCCTGATCGAGAAACCTTTGAGCATTTCGCTGGATCGAATCGACGAACTGAAGGCCGCAATCGAATCGAAGCAACTTGCAGTCTCCGTCGCTTACGTTCTGCGACATCATCCTGCGCTGCTTGCCATGAAGCAGCGTATCGGCGGCGGCAGGTTCGGACGTCCGGTGCAGGTTGTCTTCACCGGCGGTCAGCATTTTCCGTTTTACCGCCCAGGCTATCGCGGAACCTATTACACTCGTCATGCCACCGGTGGCGGCGCAATTCAGGACGCGCTCACGCATATTGTGAACGCTGCCGAATGGATCGTTGGTCCGATCACGCGACTGGTGGCCGATGCCGAACATTTTCTTCTCGAAGGTGTTGACGTGGAAGATACCGTGCATCTGGTCACCAGACACGACAATGTGATGGGTTCATTCAGTTTGAATCAGCATCAGGCACCCAACGAAACGACTCTCACGGTCGTCTGCGAACGCGGAACTGTCCGTTATGAAGCTCACACAGCTCGCTGGCTGACATGTACTGAGCCAAATACTCCGTGGAAAGTAGAAGAAGAATTTCAGTTCGAACGAGATGATATGTTCTTGACCCAGGCAAATGCTTTCCTGGATCAGTTGGAAGGCAGGTCTGGTCCGGCATGTTCACTGGACGAAGCCCGGCAAACGCTGTGTGCAAATCTCGCCGCCCTCAAATCGCTTGAAACCGGCAGTTGGATAAAATTATGACCGAATCCGCAGTACAGACTCTCTTTGACATGACCGGCCAAACGGTGCTGATCACCGGTGCTTCCGGATTTCTGGGCAGCGCATTATCCAGCGCATTGGCAGAAGCGGGAGCGACGGTCATTGCTGGAAGCCGTGACCTTCAAAAGGCGCAGCAGATCGCAAAATCGATGCCAGGGCCAGGGCCGCATTTCGGCGTGGAGATGGATCAACTGGATGAAGAATCAATCAACAGAGGTTTTGACGCTGCTGTGAAAGCTGCCGGAAAGATCGACGTGCTGGTCAACAATGGCCAACAAGGTCACGCGATGGATCTGACCGATGTGACCGGGGAAGCATTCAGCCAGGATCTGCGGAACGCAACCGGCTATTTTCTGCTGGCCCGAAAACTGCGCGACCATGTGGTGTCTCGAAAAACGCCTGGTTCCATCGTGATGATCGGGTCGATGTACGGCGTTGTTGGTTCCTATCCGGACGCCTATGCCGACGTGTGCGTTGCCAGCCCGGTTCAGTACCATACCCTGAAAGGCGGAATCATTCATATGACGCGGCATCTTGCTGTTTACTGGGCGAAAGATAACGTACGCGTGAATTGTCTGAGTCCCGGTCCGTTTCCATCGCCGCACGTGAATCAGGAAATGGTGAAGCGTTTGATCCAGAAGAGTCCCATGTTGCGGATGGGACAGCCTGAAGAACTCAAAGGCCCGCTGCTGCTGCTTGTAAGCCGCGCGGGAAGTTATATTACGGGACAGAACCTGCTCGTCGACGGCGGCTGGACCGCCTGGTAAATCTCTGCAAGAACTTCCGGTACCGATTACAACTTGTTCCCGGTGAGGACAATGAAAAACTCAGGCGATCCGGCGTGTGCCACTGGCTCGGCCAGTGTTGTCCGCAAACTCACTGAAGAACAAGGCACTGGCAAAGCCAGTGGCACACAATCAAGCTGCT